>Ga0172363_10000341_pt1 | contig 34196 bp, 33 predicted proteins | sample LakKivs2_kivu2a2_FD_114541 | JGI IMG/M metagenome (GOLD analysis project Ga0172363, IMG submission 114541) | Sediment microbial communities from Lake Kivu, Rwanda - Sediment s2_kivu2a2 | ecosystem: Environmental > Aquatic > Freshwater > Lake > Sediment | place: Rwanda: Western Province, Lake... | reverse complement strand
TGCCATTATCCGATTCTGGGGTGGGCGAAGGGGCTCTAATCTCACACCCCCTGCGGGTGCCCTCAACTACATGCCATTATCCGATTCTGGGGTGGGCGAAGGGGCTCTAATCTCACACCCCCTGCGGGTGCCCTCAACTACATGCCATTATCCGATTCTGGGGTGGGCGAAGGGGCTCGAACCCTCAACCACTTGATCCACAGTCAAGTGCTCTGCCAATTGAGCTACGCCCACCATGTTAAAATATCCGTTCGTTCCTGCAAGCGGGCTGATTTTATCACATCGGGCGGTGGCTATCAAGCAACTTCTTGATGGCCGGTATCGCTATTGTTTGTAATATGGTTTGCTGCGAGCCGTCACGCAGGTTCTTGATGGTCACCTGTCCGTTCGCAGCCTCATCTGGACCGATCACCACCACCAGGGGCACGCCGATCCGGTCGGCATATTTGAATTGCCTGGGCAGCCGGGTCACTTCAGGGCTGCAGATCACGTTCAGGCCTGCCCGGCGTAATTTAGCAGCGAATGACATGGAAAGAGACTGGACCCGCTCATCGAACACGCTCACCAGCACATCGGCAGGCGCATTTCTGATCTCCTTGGGTACCAGGCCCAGCAATTCGAGGGATAAACCCAGGGTCAGATCACCCATGGCGAAACCCACTGCCGGTAACGGGTCGCCACCCACCTGCGCCATCAAATTATCGTAGCGACCACCACCCAGCAGGGCTCGTTTGACCTGGCTGTTCAGCGCAAAAGCTTCGAACACCGTGCTGGTGTAGTACAGCAGACCGCGGATGATTTTTGCATCGAAGCGCACGTAATCCTGCAACCCCAGCGCTTCCAGGGCTAAAAATACCCGCACCAGGGTCGCAGATTTCTGCCACAGGTTCTGATTACTGAGGAAAGCTTTCATCCCTTCCAACTGGGCGGTATTCATTCCCAAATTCAGGGCATTGGCATCCCACTGTGCTGGCGCCATCTTCTCCCTACGGTCGATCAGGCTCAGGATATCAGGGCGTCTCTCGCCTGGTACTTCCAATTCGGCGAGTTCGGAATTGACCAGCTGGCGGTCGTTCACCAGGATCACAGCCTTATCGGATGATAACCCAACCTTACCCAGGAAGCTGGCGGCAATGGCAATCAGCTCAGCATCTGCCTCGGGTGTATCCACACCGATCAGGTCGATATTCCACTGGAAGAACTCTCGCGTCCTGCCGCGCTGGGGGCGCTCGTAGCGCCAGAACGGACCCCATGACCACCAGCGCAGGGGGAATACCAGCTGGTTCTGCCGCTGGGCAACCATGCGCGCCAGGCTAGGTGTCAGCTCGGGACGCAGGGTGAGCATCTCTCCACCCCGGTCGGGGAAGACGAAAGATTGCTGGTTCACCAGCTCATCGCCCGACTTAGCAGCATATAAGTCGATGGTCTCAAGCATGGGGGCTTCCCATTCCTGGTAGCCGAACGAAGTGGATACCTGGCGAATTGCCTGGTACAGCCAGTTGCGGAAGGCCATATCTTCGGGGTAGTAGTCGCGGGTGCCTTTCACGGCTGGGATGATTTGCTTCATGGTGAGAACTTACCTTTCAAGAATTAATCGAATAAAAACCCGCTTCATTGCTGCGATGGATGATTTTAACACGAATTAACCAACCGAGAATGTCCTTTCAGCATAACAGGGTAAAATTCAAGCATGAACCAAGGATAGTGGAAGCATCAAAATTAGTATTAGAGATCTTTACACCAATCAATACCAGATCGAGAAACTTAGCGGAGGAATTGCATTGAAAATTACCACCTGGAACGTGAATGGGCTGAGAGCCGCACTGAGTAAAGGTATATGGGAGTGGGTGAGGCAGCAGAACCCGGACATATTATGCCTGCAGGAGATCAAGGTGAAGCCGGAGCAGATCCCCGAGGATATTTACAACCTGTTCAGCCAGCACGATGTCTACTGGAACCCGGCTGAAAGGCCTGGGTACAGCGGGGTGGCGACATTCACCAGGGTATCTCCTCTGGCGGTGGATTACGGCATCGCCTTGGACAAGTTCGATGTGGAAGGGCGCGTGATCCGCATGTGCTTTCCGAGCTTCACCCTGTTCAATGTGTATTTTCCCAGCGGACAGCGTAGTCAAGACCGGGTGGCATACAAGCTGGAGTTTTACTCTCACTTGCTGGATATCCTGGATGAATTTCAGCAGCGGGGAGAGAAGGTGGTGGTGTGTGGTGATTTCAATACCGCTCATAACGAGATTGACCTGCGCCACCCAAAGGAAAATAAGAACACCTCAGGGTTCCTGCCGGAGGAGCGAGCCTGGATAGATACCTACATGAATCACGGCCTGGTGGACATTTACCGGCAACTCTACCCTGACAAGGTGGAATATACCTGGTGGACTTACCTGATGAATGCCCGTAAGAACAATGTTGGCTGGCGCCTGGATTATTTCATGATCTCGGATGATCTGGTACCTTATGTAGGCGATGTGGTGATCCATCCCGATGTATTGGGCTCAGACCATTGCCCGGTGACATTAACCATACATATTGAGGAAGTAACCAATTAACAATTTCGCCGAATAAGAGCTTGGATAACTGAGCCCTGCATCCCATCAACGATTCTCATCGTGGGCCAGGGCGCGTTCGACATCTTTATCCCGGTGGTATGCAGAATGACCATCCATGTCATATGGCCATTGGGGATTACGTTTGGGCAAATTCACGGATAGCTCGTGCTCTTACCTCTTCACGAGAATGTATCATAATCGTCCTTGATTCCCATTTTTTTTACCCTTCTGAAATCACAATCACTCCCCAAACTCGGTCTCAATCTCGGCCAGATTATCCCAGGGCTCGGATACTTCGAGAGAGATGTCACCGAACAGGCCCTCCTGCGAGACGCGCACCAGATGGCGCTTGATCAGCTCGAGCATGGCTAAAAATGTGACCACGATCTCAAGGCGTGAATGATCGTGCTTCAGCAGGGTACGGAAGGAAATCGACCGGCGGTGGCGCAGGGAATCGGTGATCAGGTTGATTTTCTCGCGGATGGTGACACGCGATGGCGGCACTACAGCTTTCAAGTCATCGGCCATGTACAGGTTGATGAAAATTTCTTGCGCAGCAGCAGCAAGGTTGTCGATGGTAATGCCGGTGAGATCCAGGTTGGCTTCCAATTTTGGCGGAGGCGCCACGCGGAGGTAGGTGCGCAACCCATCAGCCTCACGCTGGCTGAGGATGCTGGCAATCTCACGGTAGCGCTTATAGATGATGAGCTGCCTGGCGAGGGCCTCCCCGGGGTCTTCCTCACCTGGTTCTCGCTGCGGGGGGCGGGGCAGCAGGGCTTCGGACTTGATCTGCAACAGGCGAGTGGCGATGACCAGGAAGGCGGATACCTCGTCAGCAGCCAGGTTGGTGAGCTGGCGGATGTGCTCCAGATACTGGTCGGTGACCAGAGCCAGGGATAACCTGGTAATATCCAGCTCGGCGCGCTCGATGAGCTGGAGCAGTAAATCGAGCGGCCCTTCGTAAACGGGGGTGGCGATGGTGTAATTGGAAACCTGCTGGTTTGAAGCGGTGAACATCCTGGCGAGATTATACCTGACAATTGATTACGCTCATGCTATACTTGGATGAAATTCATTAGAGGTGACATAAATGACGAATAATTGGCGAAAAATCGAGGTCGACTGGCAAGGTGAGACCGGGTTCACCGGGCGTAATGCTGCCGGCGGAAGCGTGCAGATGGGCAAGTTGGAGGGGCGGCCGGGTATTTCACCTGTGGAGATGGTTTTAATGGGCCTGGCAGGCTGCACCGGGGTGGATATCGTGGATATTTTACGCAAGATGAGGCAGCCTTTTGAAGCCTTAAAAGTGAAGGTGCAGGGCAAGCAGGCGCCTGAGTATCCCATGATCTATACTGAAATCGAAATTACTTACCTCATCTGGGCGGATGGCATTGACCAGAGAGCTGTTGAGCGCGCCATCCAGCTTTCGGAGGACAAATATTGCTCGGTGAGCGCCATGCTGCGCTGTTCCGCCAACATCCACTCGAACTACCGTATCCTGCAGCCCGGGGAATCGGAAGAAATAATGTGATTTTTGCAACGAATGGCAAGTCGATGCATCTAAGAGTTATATTCACCTGGAGAAAGAATAATGATCAACGAACCTGTTCATGTCACTGATTCGGCTTTTGAAAAAACAGTTTTACAATCGAGCGTCCCGGTTATCGTGGATTTTTGGGCGCCGTGGTGCGGACCCTGCAAAATGGTCGCGCCGGTTTTGGAGAAGATTGCCAAGGAGAACGCCGGTAAAGTGCTCGTCGCCAAAGTCAATACGGATGAAAACCCTGAGTGGGCGATGAAATATGGTATTCAGGGCATCCCCACCATGCTGTTTGTGGCAGGTGGCAAGATCGTGCACCGCCAGGTTGGTGCCCTCCCCGAGCCGATCCTGCGCACTATCGTCACCCAATTCCTGGAAGTTACCAACCAAGTCTCCAAGAACTAAATCACAATTCCGTAACCCTTTCAATCTGCGCCCCCAAAAGGCGCAGTTTTTCGTCTATACGCTCGTAGCCACGGTCGATCTGGCCGACATTGCGGATGACCGATTGGCCTTTGGCGGTGAGCGCCGCCAGCACGAGGGCCATGCCGGCGCGTATATCGGGGCTTTCGAGCACCTCGCCATACAGCTGGGTGGGGCCTTGCACGATGCAGCGGTGCGGGTCGCACAGCACGATCTGGGCGCCCATGCCCACCAGCTTATCGGTAAAGAACATGCGGCTGGGGTACATCCAGTCGTGAAACAGCACACTGCCCTTGGATTGCGTGCCCACCACGATGGCAATACTCATCAGGTCGGTGGGGAAGGACGGCCAGGGCATCACGTTGATCACCGGGATGGCATCGCCGAGATCGGGCTCCACCACCAGCCGCTGGGGAGGCTGCACCAGGATCTCGTTGCCGTTTTCCTGCCAATCTACGCCAAGGCGACCGAACACCAGGCGGATCATGTCGAGGTAATGAGAGCCGGCGTTGTGGATGGTGATGTTGCCGCCGGTGAGAGCCGCCGCACCGATAAAACTGACCACTTCGAGATAGTCGGGGCCAATGGTGAACTCGCCGCCATGCAACTTTTCCACGCCCTGGATGTGCAGGGTGTTGGAGCTGATGTTCTCGATATGGGCACCCAGGGTGTTCAGGAAATGGCACAGCTCCTGGACGTGCGGCTCGGATGTGGCATTGCGCAGGATGGTGGTGCCTTCGGCGGTCACGGCTGCCATGATGGCATTCTCGGTGGCGGTGACGGAGGCTTCATCTAATAAAATATCTGCACCAATGAGCCTGGTGGCAGAGAACACGAACAGGTGATTCTCTCGATCATACTCGGCATGGGCGCCCAGGGCGCGGATGGCCAGGATGTGGGTGTCTACCCGCCGCCGACCGATGACATCGCCGCCGGGTGGAGGCAGGCGCAGGTCACCCGTGCGGGCAACCAACGGGCCGGCCAGCAGGATGGAGGCACGGATGCGCCGGCACAGATCGGGGTCCAACTCGGCCGGGCAGAGGCTGGCAGCATGGATGTGCCAGGTGTGGTTGCCTATTTTCATGGCTTCTATACCCAGGCTTTTCAGCAGGGCGATCATGTCTTGGACATCACGAATATCGGGGACGTTGTGAAGGATCACGGGCTCGTCGGTGAGCAAGCAGGCTGCCAACAAGGGCAGGGCGGCGTTTTTATTTCCTGAAGGTGTCACTTCGCCTGTTATCGGTTGCCCCCCCTGGATGATCAGCTTATCCATGGTATTCTCCTTGGCTGAGGCATTACCCTCACAATTTTGAAATTAATCACCGGTTTCGGTGTAGGAACCGAGTTTTGTTGCTATAATTTTCTCTATGATAACATACATCCTGGCGATCATACCCGGCTGGGTGTGCGGAATAGCGGTGAATTACCTGGCAGACGTGTTGCCGCTGCGCCGCCGACTGAGTCGCCCTTTTTGTATCCAGTGTGATGCCAACCAAGGCTGGCTGAATTATCTGCTGTGGCCGCGCAAGTGCCATGAATGCCATTACCGCAGGAGCCTGCGGGTGTGGCTGGTGGAAGCATTCTTCGTGGCAGCCTCAATGCTGATGAGCGTCTACCCGCCCCACAAGATAGGCTACGCGCTGGGTATGGTGGTGCTGGCATATTTCGGGGTGGTGGTGGTGATCGACCTGGAATACCGGCTGATCATGCATCCGGTGAGCATCTTCGGGGCGGCGCTGGGGCTGGCGGTGGGCATCCTGCGCGTGGGATGGGTGAGTGCGCTGATCGGCGGGGCGCTGGGTTTCGGGATCATGTGGCTGCTATACATGCTGGGGGTGCTGATCATCAAGATGGTGAACCGCCGGCGGGGGATGCCGGTGAGCGACGTGGCTCTGGGCTTTGGCGATGTGAACTTGAGCGGGGTGCTGGGCCTGATGCTGGGCTGGCAGATGATCCTGGCGGGGCTGGTGCTGGCGGTGCTGATCGGCGGTGCCGTGTCGCTGGTGGTCATCGTGGTGAAGCTGGTGAGGCGGAGGTATGAGGCGTTCATGGCGGTGCCCTACGGGCCGTTTTTGGTGTTGGGGGCGGTGGCTTTCATATATTTCTCCGACCAGCTGGCAGTGCTGCTGAAGGGATGATCAGCGAAAAGTTACTCCTCTTTGAAAAACCTGCTGCTCCACTGGGATAATCCTCCTAGGTAATGTTGGTGACGCTCTATATGAGTAGGATGCGTCCAATCTTTATCCTTATTAGTCAAAAGGGCTTATCCCATAAGAATATATTTGACATTTCGTGTTTTCTGAGTATGATGATAAATTAGAGGCTGTAGCCTCATCTGTTCAGGTTAAGCAAAAAAATCATTCATGCTGATAAGGCAGGATTTTGTTAGTCGCTTGTGTTGGAGTTGTGTAAGGGACAGGCATCGAGGCTGAGATGTTTACCATATTTACCCGGAAAAGGAAAACCCTATTAGCCCTTGCCATTATTTTGTTATTGAGTATAACCATCATCAGTATAAAAACCATTGTTGCAAAAGGTCAGGGTGGTCTTAATCCACCTGTACTGCCAGTTGACCCACCATCTAATTCTCAAATTTATAATGACGCCACATCCACTCCAGATGCAGCTCAGCAAGTCGAATATTTAAAGACTGTTTATCCAACCCCAACTGAAATCCCTATTTCTAAGTATACCGATCTCTCCCCCAGCCTCGCCGATCGTGAGAAATTTACAATATTAGTGAAGCATTCGGATGGTACATACGAGCAATTTAGCGTTGGGCCACTTCGTTCATACACTCCCTTGCTGAGAGAATTACCGGACTATATCCTGGCTGAGATCCCTTTTCAGCCAGGAGATGAAATCATCGCATGGCGCGGACCCGCAAAACCCCATCCACCTATTATCGAAACACAATCATCCACAGCAGTCCCATCGATATTAGTATATCCTACGATAATTCCACCGACCCCGATGGCTTATCCCTATCCTTAGTAAGCAGGTTGGATACTCTTATAATACACTTATTATTGGTGGAAGGAAAGCGACGACAACACTCGCTAGATACACTCTGTGCATCCTTATTTTAACTACCTACTACCCTCTCATGCGGCGGGATAGGATTTCGTTCTGCTGTAGCTCACCTCGCTGTATCGGCTTTAGCCAGCCCAGCCTGGCAACCAGTCGCCGATATTGCGATGATCCCAGCCACGAGCGGTGCTTAGCAGGGGCGACCCGGAATTGGATAGACGAGATCATGGACAGGCATGAAGATAGGGTAGAAGCAGGAAGAGGTAAGCCTGGTGGGTCGCCCCTAGGTGGAGGGGGGATGAGAATAAATAAGACGCCCTGATGGGGCGTCTCTACAATGAAAAAAGATCATATGAATGAAAAAAGATCATGCTGGCTTGGGGGCGCGGCGGAACCAGGTGCGCCACTCGCGTTTCTCCCACACCACCAGGATGGGGGAGGCGTTGAAGATGGACGAATAGGTGCCGCTGAACACACCCACGAGCAGGATGACCACAAAATGGCGGATCGTGAGCCCGCCGAACAGCGCCAGGGTGAGCAGGGTGAGCATCACGGTGAGCTGGGTGTTGATGGAACGCACAATGGTTTGCACGATGGAGTGGTTCACCACCTGCTCGTAGGGCAGGCGCCGGTAGATGTTGAGGTTCTCGCGGATACGGTCGAAGACCACGATGGTATCGTGCACCGAGAAGCCGATGACGGTGAGCAGAGCGGTGAGGAACAGCGAATCGACTTCCCAGCCCAGGAAGTGAGCAAGGAAGGCTTCTATGCCCACCACCACGGCCACATCGTGCAGCATGGCAATGATGGCAGCGATGCCGAAGCGCCAGGCATGGGCGATGCCGTGGAAGGCGATGGTGATATACAGCAGGATGCCCAGGGCAGCGGCCCCCACCGCGTACCCGGCAGCCCTGGCCACCTCCTGGCCCACCGAGGGACCGACCGACTCGAAGCGGTTCATGGTGATGGTGGCATCAAAGGTGGTCTGCATCAACGAGATCATCTGGTCGCGCTGGGCATCACTCATGGCCAGCGAACGAATAATCAGCCCATCCTGACCGGCTGTTTGTACGATGGAATCAGGGAAACCGTTGGAGGCATACAGGGTAGTGACCTGCGCGGGCTGGGGGAGCGTGCCCGAGGTGAAGGTGATGTCCAGCAGGCTGCCGCCTTTGAAATCGATGGACAGGGGCAAGCCCCAGACCAGCAGAGCGATCAGCCCGGGGATGATGACCAACAAAGACAAGCCGAAGAAGATATAGCGTCGCTTTACAATATCGATCATGGGTGCTCCTAAATACCGAACCAGCGCACGTGCTGGGTGAAGTTAATGTTATCCAAGACCAGGTGCAGGTAAGTGTGGGTGACCACGATGGCGGTGAACATGCTCACGATCACACCGATAGCCAGGGTGAGCGAGAAACCCTTCACGATGCTGGCGCCGTAGGTATTGCCGAACCAGAACAGGATGGCGCAGGTGATGAGGGTGGAGAAGTTCGAGTCACGGATGGAGGGCCAGGCCTGCTTCCAGCCGAGGTCGATGGCATGCCTCAAGGGGCGCCCATCGCGCAGCTCCTCCTTGATGCGCTCGAAAATCAGCACATTGGCATCCACCGCCACGCCCACGCTCAGCACAAAGCCGGCAATGCCGGGCAGGGTGAGGGTGACCGGGATGAAACGGAAGAGCGCATAGGAGAACAAGGCATAGCACAGCAGGGCAAGGTCGGCCACGACGCCTGGCAGGCGATAATAGAGGGCCATGAACAGGATCACCACAGCCAGGCCGATGGCCCCGGCGACCTCGCTCTTGCGCAGCGAATCCTGCCCCAAGGTGGGGCCGACTGTCTCGCTGGAGACGACTTTGAGAGGAATGGGCAGCGATCCGGAGCGCAACTGGACGGCCAAGGTGTTGGCTTCAGCTTGGGTGAAGTTGCCCTCGATGACCCCGCTGCCCGAGGTGATGGCCTGGCTGATGCTGGGTATCGAGATGACCTCTTTATCCAGGGCGATGCCCAGGATCTGCCCCACATGAGTGGAGGTGAAATCCTTGAAGATCTGGGTGCCTTCAGAGTTCAGAGTGAATGCCACCACGATCTTGCCGGCCTGATTGGTGGTGACCTGCACGCTCTTCAGGTCCGCACCGGTCATGATGGTGTGGAAGGTGGGACCGGAAGATACGGGCAGGGTGGGTGTGAGAGTGGGCGTGGCGGTTACAGATGGCGAAACCGTCCCCGTAGCGCTCAGCGTGGGGCTGGGCGCAATGGTGGGGGAGGTATCAGCGGTTTGGGTGGGTGAAGTGTTCGAAGAGGGCTGGGTGCTACCCGAGGTGGTCCAATCGGTGTTGATCCTGGTATTCACCAGGGCAGCAGCCTGCTGGGGCGAGAGGGAGGACATGTCGATGAATTCAAGCAAGCCTGTCTCCTTGATGACATCCAGGGCTTTGGTGGGGTCAGTCTCGCCGGGGAGCTCCACCACGATGCGGTTCGTTCCGGCGCGCTGGACCACAGCCTCGGACACACCCAGGCCATTGACACGGCTGTTGACGATGTTCATGGCCGCGGCCATGTCGGTGGAGCTCACCGTCTGCCCGGGGGGCACATCGGCTTCGAGCAGGGCCTGCACGCCGCCGACCAGGTCGAGCCCCAGGCGGGTGGTGAAGTCACGGTTGATGCCGAGGGCGTGGATGCCAGGGGAGTTGGGAAGATCGATAAAAATGGCACAGATTAAAAGCAAAATGATCGGTATCAAAAGGCGATAGTTGCGATTCATGGGAAGGATTCCGTCTCCAATTTACAAACAAAGGCCAGCCGAGGGGACTGGTATACCAAAATCGACTGGCTGACGCTGGATTATACCCCTGATAGAGAGGAATGTCTATTTCGTAAAGGGTGCTTAGGTAGCTGATTTAATAAATATTAATGCTTTATCCAACACCTGCTGGATAGTGAGAGGGTTGGTATCGATGACCAGGTGAGCATGCTGGCGGGCGTGGCGCAAGCGGCGGAGCTGCTCGGCATATTCCACGTAGGTCCAATCCAGCCTGCGGCGGGCAACGGTGTTGGGGTAGGAGACTTCCAGGAAGATGAGGACATCGGGGTTGGTGAGGCGCTGCCACATATCGGGAACGTAGGAATGCTCCTGGGCGATATGGCGCACCTTGTAGCCGTGCTCGATGAGCCCCGCCACCAGGGAGGATTTACCAGCACCACAGGCACCCACCACTCCGATAAGCATTCCCAGGGCTCCTCAGGCGGTGGACATATCCACTGCCGGCGGGAAAGAGGGCGTGGGCCAGAGGCGGCCAACGGCTTCGATCGTATCCCTCACCTGCATAGCGGAGGAGTAAGATAGCGCAGCGCAATTAATGGCGTAAGGCAGGACGCCGGGCACGAAAAGGAGCCGTGGGAGGCCCAGCGTGCCCAACGAAAGCCAGGTGGGGCGGCAGTTGGGATTATGGCACGTGAGCGGGTAATGGGTAGGAGAGATGGATAATGTAACTCGGATAGATGGCCCCCTTTCAAGAAGCTCAGCTCAAGGGCAGCTGAACACTCATGCGGCGCACCGGGTCAGAAGCCTCACTGCCCACCTGGATGACGACGACTGAAATATCGTCGACAGGGCGGCCGCGATCAAGCTGCATGGCAGCGGAGAGGAACTGGTCGGCGAGCAACTGGGGGTTAGGTTGCTCGGCTTCTTCCAGGTAGGCTTCCAAGATGGTCTTGATGTCCAGGCTATCGCCGCTGCGCGATCCGGCGTGCACCAGGCCGTCGGTGAATAGCACCACGGTGAGTCCCGGCTCGAGGGTCAGCTCGGTGATCAGCGGGCGAGTGTCGCGATAAATGCCGATGGGGTTACACTCATCGTCAAAAGTGCAGAGCTCTTGGTTGGAGGCGATGTAAACAGGCAGGGGATTGTTGCGGGTGATCACCATGGTGGCGGTCTGCAGGTCGATGGAGGCGATATTGAGGGTAGCGGAAACCTTGCCTTTGCGCTCGGTGAACAGGTAATCGGAGGCAGCCCTGGCTGCAGCGCCGTCACGCACCCCCTCGGAGAGCAGCGAGATGACCTTGCGAACCACCAGGGAGGAGACTTGCTTGGCAGCTTTCCCCGAGCTCTGCCCATCAGCCATGACCACCGAGATGCCCCCATTGGGGCGCTCGATGACCTCTACCGAGTCACCGCTTTCGGAGGTGGCATATTTGTTAACCTTAGAGACGGCAAGCTTTACTTCCATGGGTAAATTGTACAACATTATTACATCTATACGCGAGAAACCTGGACCGTATTATTGGATTTGCGCAAGCAGATGACCAGCACCTGGCTGAAAGGGAATGTGACCATCTTCCAGGTGAGCACAAACCCGGGAAGCTGCAAGGAAGATAAAATTTGCTCGTCCCACCGGGGAGCCTGGCCGGTGATATGGTACACCCAGGCAATGAAGCGCTCCCATGGCCTGCGCCCGGTGACCCAGGCGAAGGGCAGGATGACTGCCAGGCCACCCGGGGTGAGCAGGCGATGGGCTTCTGCCAGCGAGGAGGGATTGAGCACGAATTCGGACGGGAAGGTCATCACCAGACGGGAAAAGCTCTGAGCGGCGAAGGGTAGGCGGGTGGCCTCAGCGCGCACCAGATTTACAGGCGAGCCTGATCGGGCCAGGCGCCGGCGAGTGATGCGCACCATCTGCTGGCTTTCATCCAGACCGAATGTTGCGATACCCCGCCGGTGGAGGGCCAACTGCAGGTGGCCGGTGCCAAAGCCGATTTCCAGGGTGTTCTCTCGACCCAGGAAGGGTAAAACCGACTGCACCCACTGCTGCCAGGCGCCCAATGAGACCACCGCAGCGACAATATCGTATGCCCAGGCAAATTGGTGGTAGAGCAGCTTGAAGAATGTGCGCAGGAAGGCAGCTAAAATCATGAAGAGGCAGCCTGGGGTCAGTCAGTGGATCAGTGGGGGGCATGCATGAGCACCGGCAGGTAATTGGGCAGCAGGCGGTATTCGATATCCTGGGTGGCAGCAAACTGGATCTCACCGTCGGCGTGCAGGGGGGTGGGCTGGTGGGTGTGGATGCGCAGCCAGGAGACGCGGATCTCGTGGATGGCGGGGTGCTCGATGTAACTGCCCGCGCCGGGCTTCATCGTGCGGGGCAGCAAGCGCAAGATCTGCAGGCGGGTGGGCAAGAAGCCGTGCACACAATCCAGCAGGCCATCATAAGGGTCGGCATGGGGAGCCATGAAGAATACGCCGCCGGTGAGCGGGTTGTTGCCGACGGTGACCAGGGTGGACGGGCCGGTGTAACCACCGCCATCCCAGGTGAGCTGCAGGTTCCATTGGGGGTTCTGCATCACCCCCAGCAAGGCTGCCAACACGTAGCGCAGTGAACCGTGCAACCAGGAGATGCGCTGCTGGACAAGGGTGATGCTGGGTTCCAGGCCGATGGCGCTGTTGTTGTCAAAGTAGGATAGCTTCTGCTCTTTATGTGGAATATCCCAAGCAGTGACTTCCCCCAGATCGATGCGGCGGGTGAAACCGGAAGCGATCACCCGGGCGGCTTCCGGGAGGCTGGTGGGCAGGCCCAGGTTGATCACCAGGTCATTAGCCGAACCCAGAGGAAGCACTCCCAGGGGAACAGGTTCAGCTTGCAACTGTTGGGCGGCGAGCACGATGCCGTTCATCACCTCGCTGACCGAACCATCGCCGCCAGCCGAGATGACGGGGGAGAAACCGTCCTTTACTGCCTGAGAGGCCAGCTGGATGCCATGCCGGGGGGCTTCAGTGAGGACCAGCTGGTAGTCGATGCCCGCAGTCTGCAGGGCGCTTTCGATCTCACCGCGTTTCTGCAAGCCTTTCCAGCGACCGGCATAGGGGTTGAGGATGATCTTGGCAGTCATGGTGGGTCCCTCCAGGAGGATTTTAGCATAAATCCTGGCGATGACCTTGATTATGAACCATTACCCTGGCGGCGGAGTAGAGATATTGTGTGGGCGTGCTCAATAATATGATAATATTCGAATAAATCCGGCAGTACCTTCGTACAATTCTGGAATTGGAGCAAGGCATGACAGAGATCCAGAGCTTTACAGAAAAAATCATCGCTAATATCGAAAAAGTGATCATTGGAAAGCGCAAGTCGGTGGAGCTGGCGATCATCAGCCTGCTGTGCCAGGGGCATTTACTGATCGAGGATGTGCCGGGGGTGGGGAAGACGGTGCTGGCACGCAGTGTGGCGAAGTCTATGGGTTGCAAGTTCAGCCGCATCCAATTCACCCCTGACATGCTGCCCAGCGATGTGACCGGTGTATCGATCTATAACCAGGTGAGCACGCAATTCGAATTCCGCCCAGGACCGATCATGGCGCAGATCGTACTGGCGGATGAGATCAACAGGGCCACACCGAAAACCCAGGCAGCCTTGCTGGAGGCCATGGAAGAACACCAGCTGACTGTAGATGGGATCACGCATACCCTGCCCAGGCCATTCATGGTGCTGGCAACCCAAAACCCGATTGAATATGAAGGTACCTTCCCGCTGCCGGAGGCACAGCTGGACCGCTTCCTGGTGCGGCTGAGGCTGGGTTACCCGGAAACCAACCATGAGATCAACATCCTGGAACGGCAGCAATTCCAGCACCCGGTGGTGGACCTGCAACAGGTGGCGGAGGCAGAGGAGCTGCTGAAGGCACAGGAAGCGATCAAATCGATCTACGTGGCCCCGGGGGTCAAACACTACATTGTCGAGCTGACGCACCAGACACGCCAGCATCCAGATGTGTACCTGGGGGCAAGCCCGCGCGGCAGCCTGGCATTGTTCCGCACGGGACAGGCGCGGGCAGCCATGCAAGGGCGGGATTACGTGCTGCCCGATGATATTAAAGCGCTGATCAAGCCTGCACTGGCGCACCGGGTGATCCTAGGCCCGGCGGCACGCTTGCGGGACCTGAGCAGCGAGCAGGTGATGGACGAAATTATCAGCGCGGTACCCGTGCCTGGGGGAGATCTCAAGGCAAGCTCGAGCCAATGACCAGCGGTCAAAAAGTTGTCCTTGCCCTATTTGGATTAAGTTTTATTGCCGCGATTGCCACCGGAGGGGCACTTTATTACCGTTTGGCAATTTTTTGGATCGTGATGTTCTTCGGTTCGTGGCTGTGGTCGGCCCTGTCGATCAGGAGCCTGTCTTTTATGCGTTCAGCGCGCACGGTGCGCGCCCAGGTGGGGCAAATCTTCGAGGAGCGCTTCGAGGTACAAAACCTGAACCACTTCCCGCGCGTCTGGCTGGAAATCCGCGATCAATCCACACTGCCGGGGACGGATGGCTCAAGGGTGATCATCATGCTGAGGGGAAAGCAGGGCAGGAGCTATATGGCGCGCGTGCGCCTGGTGAAGCGGGGGGTGTTCCCGCTTGGCCCGACGGTGATCGCCAGCGGTGACCTGTTTGGATTGTTCCCCGTGGAGCGAGGGTTCCCCGAGGTGGACTCACTGCTGGTGTACCCGATGATGGTGGAACTGCACGGGTTTCCCAACCCGCCAGGGCTGCTACCGGGAGGTGAGGCGTTACGCCGGCGGACACATCAGGTGACGCCTAATGCCGCCGGGGTGCGCGATTATTCCACCGGTGACCCGCTGAACCGCATCCACTGGCTGAGCACGGCGCGGCGCGGGAGGCTGATCGTCAAGGAATTCGAGCTCGACCCGCTGGCGGATGTGTGGATATTCTTCGATGCTGATGCGGAGGTGCAGGCGGCCTTACCTCAGCCAGAGCTGGAGACGCAGGGGAGGGATTTGTGGAGCCGCACAGCAAAAATCCCATTACCTCCATCGACGGAAGAATACGGGATCAGCGCGGCAGCCTCGCTGGTGCGCGATTACCTGAAGCGGGGCAGGGCCGTGGGATTTGTGTGCGCCGGGCAGCACCTGACACTAATTTCACCTGACCGCGGCGGGAGGCAGTTGGGAAAGATCCTGGAAGCCCTGGCATTGACACGTGCCGAGGGCAGACTGCCTTTAAGAGCGCTAATAGAGACCCAGGTAAAGCACATGGTGCGGGGCAGTACGGTGGTGCTGATCACACCCTCGTCATCAAACCAGGTGGCGCTTACCGTGGATTTTCTGCTGCAGAGGGGTTTGAAGCCCATCGTGGTAACGCTGGATGCATCCAGCTTTGGGGGAAAGGGAGATGCCAGCGAGTTGGAAGACAGCATCCTGATGCTGGGAGTGCCTCACCGGATGATTAAAAACGGGATGGATCTCTCGGCGGCGCTATCGAATGGCTATGCAGGGGAAGAAAAACCAGCCTGACCGCTCAATTTAACAAGAGTACTGCACAGTTAGATGAGCAGCTGTTTTTGACGCCCATCCGAACAGCCGAGCGTCTGGGCATCCAGGTTGGGTTACCAGTTCGCAAGAATGCGTGCAGTTAAACGGGAGTCGCTATGGGCGACATCGGAGCGCCCGAATCCCCCGAGATATTGCTGAATAAGGCCAGCGGTTGCTCCGTCTCGGCAAGCTGCTGAGCTTTGGCAAGAGGAACAGCAGTGCCCTCAACCAGCTCCAATGGAGTATGCTTGAATATTCTAGCCAGGAGGATGACGGTGCGCTCGGTGGGATGGGCAGGTCCATATTGATGCGGGAGCCTGCATGGTGTGGGATAGCCAGGCGCCTGACGCAAGGAGGTAACCTGCTGACCAATGGTCTGAATCATGGTGATTCGCTATATCTCGAGATGAGAGAAAAATCTGCCAAGCCAATTCGCAGACAAAAATGAAGGAAACTGATATGCTTAAGGAAATGAAAGGAGCGAGGGAATGGCGAGCAAAAGAGCTTTGATTACCGGAATCACGGGGCAGGATGGATCGTACCTGGCGGAGTTCCTGCTGGGAAAGGGTTACGAGGTGATCGGCATGGTGCGGCGATCAAGCACGATCAATTTCGAGCGCATTCAGCACATCCAGGACAAGATCACCATCGTCTCGGGGGACCTGATGGACCAAATTTCGATCATCGATATCATCAAGACATACCGGCCGCAGGAGGTGTATAACCTGGCGGCCCAATCGTTCGTGCAGACTTCATGGGTACAACCGGTCTTTACGGGCGAGGTGACTGCCCTGGGTGTGACACGCGTGCTGGATGCCGTCAGGCTGGTGGACCCAGAGATACGCTTTTACCAGGCCAGCACCAGCGAGATGTTCGGCAAGGTGCGCGAATCACCCCAGACCGAGGGCACGCCTTTCTACCCACGCAGCCCGTACGGGGTGGCGAAGCTCTACGGCCACTGGATCACGGTGAACTACCGGGAGAGCTATGACCTGTTTGCCTGCTCAGGGATTTGCTTCAACCACGAAAGTCCCAGGCGGGGGCATGAGTTCGTGACGCGCAAGATTGCGCGGGGGGCTGCCAGGATTAAGTGCCACCTGGCAACCGAGCTGCGATTGGGCAACCTGGAGGCAAAACGCGATTGGGGTTATGCGCCTGATTATGTGCGGGGCATGTGGATGATTTTGCAGCAAGACCAACCGGAGGACTTCGTGCTGTCTACCGGGCACACCCATTCGGTGAGAGAATTTGCCGAGCAGGCTTTCAGCCAGGTGGGTTTGAACTACGAGGATCACCTGGTGCAGGACCCGGCATACATGCGGCCAGCGGAAGTGGAGCAGCTGGTGGGAAACCCGGCCAAGGCTAAACAAAAGCTGGGCTGGGAAACACAGACATCCTTCGAGGAGCTGGTGCACATCATGGTGGAGGCAGAGCTGGGATGTGCCCAAAAAGAAGAACAGTCACAGGTGGGTTAGAGGTCGGGCATGCTATAATGACAGCCATGAAAGCTCTCACCCTGACCGATGAAGAAAAACTGAGATTAGATGGCTTATCCAAGTCAACCGATGAATTGTTAAAGCACAGGGCACGCCTGATTCTGGCTTACGCCGAGGGTAAGGCCACGATGCAAGCGGCCCAGGAAGCGGGGATTTCACGCGGGCGGGCACGATATTGGAAACGCCAGTTTTTCGCCCGCGGGATGGGTATTTTTCAGGAAGATGTACCTGGTGGCGAGGCAGAACAACCAGGGGAGGAGGAAATTCCGGAAAGCGGGGAAGAACAGGCAGGCGCTTCCGAGGACTATGCGCAAGAAAGTCGAATTTTGGAGAATGCTCCAATGCCATACCCGCTGCGGCGCTCGAAGATAGGAATCACCCCAGAGGATTCCATGGCAGAAGCCGCTAAAAAGGTCTGGTCCTATCACTTCGCCGAAATGCTCAGCCACGAGGCAGGAACGATGCAAGGAGAGGATATTGAAGAATTGCATGATATGCGTGTAGCCACGCGGAGGATGCGCACTGCTTTTGACATCTTCACACCAGCTTTTGCTCCGAAAATCGTGAAACGGCATCTACAGGGATTGCGGAGAATTGGGAGGGTGCTGGGGAGGGTGCGCGACCTGGACGTACTGTTGGAGAAGGCCGTTGGCTACCAGCAGAAATTAGAAGCTGAGGCGCGCCCGGGCATGCAGCCATTATTGGATGATTGGAGTGGTACGATCGAGCGTAAGCGCGTCAAGATGATCAAACACCTGCAAAGTGACGCATACCAGAACTTCAAACAAAATTTCAACCAATTTCTGCAGACCTCTGACCAAGTGGAGGGTCAAAGTACGGTGGAGGATGGCGCACTATCTCGCGTGCGCGACATCGTGCCGGTGCTGGTGTACAGCCGCTATGCTGCAGTGAGGACCTATGAGGCGATCGTACCGGCGGCCTCTGTGACCCAGCTGCACGCATTGCGCATCGAGTTCAAGAAATTCCGTTACACGCTGGAATATTTCAGGGAGATACTGGGGGAGGGCGCTCACCAGGCGATTGGCGAATTAAAGAACTTGCAGGACCACCTGGGCGAGCTTCACGATGCCGATGTGGCCTGCCAGCTGGTGATGGATTTCATGAAAGAATGGGATGAAAACCAGCTACATAAGCCTATCTCTGAACGGATGAACCCCGAGCCAATCGCCACTTACCTGGCCTACCTGCACGCAGAGAGATTCCAGCTGACCAGCACCTTCCCAGGGCTGTGGAAAAAGTTCAACCGGACTGAATTTCGCCAGAGTATTGCCCAGGCAGTTTCCACTTTATGAAATTTCACAACCAGCAAGTGAGGCTTGCTGGCATGGTGGGCGATCAGGGCGATGAGGTTCAACCGGGTAGCTCACCTACACCAGTCATAGCAGGATTAGCTCAGTTTGCGGGTCACCCAGGTACCTGGCACCGGTGGCGGTGACCAGCACATCCTCTTCAAGGCCCAGGTAACCATAACCGGGAATGGCCAGGCCTGGCTCAAGGGTATAGACCTGGTCGGTTTCGAGGAGGTAATTGGGGGTGTCGCCGTAGCGTTCCCATTCCGGGCCCAGGATGCCTGCCCCATCATGGACCACCCTGCCAACCTGGTGCCCGGTGGCGTATGGATATTCGGGATAGCCGGCATGTAAAACGGTGAGACGGGCGACCTGGTCTATCATTTTGCCAGGGACGCCGGGCTTCATGGCGGCCAAGGCGTTCTGGATGGCGGAACGGACGGTGTCGAAGCCGCGCTGGACTTCAGGAGGGGGAGCTTGCTCGCCGGGCCGCAGGAAGTAGACCACACGCTGGATGTCGGAGCAGTATTCGTCCTGCAATACGCCAAAATCGAAGTGGACCAGGTGACCGAGCTGGATCTTGATTCCGGTCGGTCCCACATGGCCGATGGGAGAGTCGGGGCCGGCGTTCACCGTGGGGCAATTGAGCGGCTCCCAGGCAGGCCGCACCCCGAACTGGCTCAACTGGGCGTGCATGAAGTCGCTGATCTCTGTTTCGCTCATGCCCACTTTCAGGTATGCAAAGGTGCGCGTAAAGATATCAAAAGTCGTCTGGATAGCAGCCTGGATACGCTCAACTTCGTGAGGAGTCTTACGACCGCGCACGGCGCGGTGCAGTTTTTCGGCAGATTGCAACCGTGAGAGATAGGGGGTGCCGTCCAGATATCTACACAGTAACTGGTACATGCCATGGGTGAGGCCGTCGGCATGCACGTCATTCACTGAATAATTGATGGCGATTTGCGAGGGCTTCAGCCTATCCAGCAGGCGTAATAATTCTGGCTGGATGGACTGATCATAAAATATCACCGTATCATATGCGCCGGTACGGCGGGCAGCCTCAGCCTCCAGGCGACCAACGATGGCGATGCGCTCACCCGTTTTGGTGAGGATGAGGGCGCTCTGCCAGGTCAGGTCCAATCCATAGATCAAGGGGAGGACAGGGTCACCCCCGGCTGAGGTCTCACGCACAAAGGTCAACCACATATCAAGATCCAATTCCTGCAATATTGCGGTGACCTGCTGGACTTTCTCTTGAACAAGGGATAGCATGGGAGGCTCCTGCATGGGATGATTTATTCGAGCGTGACCAGGCGGGTGATGGCCCCGGCACGCTCGCTGAGAATTTTAAGGGTAAGGGTAGTGCCTGCTGGGGCCTGAATGACCCATTCCAGGCGTGCCCGATTATCGGAGGCACCCTCGGCAAAGATGGCAGATACATCCAGTTTATTGCTCCTGCCTTCCAGGTGGCCCAGTTCCTCCCGGCGTTTCCCACTGGTGAGCCGCGCAGCCTTGGGCAGCTCCAGCTCTGCCCTAACCGGACGGGCTGATTTGCGTGTCTTACATTGCTGGCTGGTGAAGGTCGGTAAAAACCCGCTGTTCTCAACAACCAGGTTGAGGTGAAACTCATCTTCGCCAAGCCTGGTCACCTTGAGGGTATGAATAGACAGGTGAGGCAGCATTTCGGCCAATGAGAGCATGTAAGGATAATGCTTCTCCACCTCGGCCTCCACGAAATTCAGAGGCGGGTTGTACCAGGTGTACATATCGTTCCAGCCACCCAACTCGATTTGACCCAATTGTGGGTGCTCATAGGACCGCCAGGGTAGATAAGCGTCGGAGGCAGCGTGCTCATCGACCCACTTCAGGATCTGCAAATCTTCCTCATGGGGATGGTCGCGCCACCACTCCATCAACTTGCGGTCTTTTATCCCCGCGACGGTGGGTAAATCCCATAATTCAATGGTGAAGGTGAATACTCCACGATGATCGTACATCCAATCATCGAAGGCGCCGGTGGTGACCTCCTTGGGGTGGTATTTAAAATCATGGAAGGTTGAAAAGCAGCGGTATCCGGTGATCTTCGTGCCAATCTCGCCCATTTTTTTATAGACCCACAGGTCTTCGGTGTTCATATCATCGTCGGGCCTGGTGCTGTAAGGGCGAAGGAGAGCCCTGCTGGAGGTATGAAAGGTAATGGCAATGTTGATATTGGGGTGGGTGGTCACGAAGTCTGCCAGGGCGCGCGTCTCGGGCTCAGAGGTGGGGTAAGGCCCGGCGCCAGCCTGGTCGCCTTCGGTGCGCCATTCGAAGGGAAAGTTTCGGTTGAAGTCCAAACCCTCCAGAGGACGGGCCATCCTGATGACATAGCCGTCATAGTTTTCCAGAAGGCCTTCGGGGAACACGCGGTAATAGGTGCCGCCTACTTCATCGGGGGCGCGCTTCTCCATCAGGCGTGGATCGAGCGAGCTGACTTTCCAATCGCCGTTGGCATCCTGGAGGCGCATCTGCAGGATTTTGCCATCCTGGTTAATGTCCTGTGTGAACAGGCCTTCATCTTTCTCCTGCCAGGGATATGGGCGGACGCCAGAACGTATATAACGCGGGATGGCTGCCATGGCCCATTCGGCGCCATCCGGATTGATGCGGGGGACGATATAGTAAACACTGTGGTCGAGCTGGCGGGTGACCTGCGTATCGCTGCCGTAAGCGGAAATAAGGTGTTCAGCGATATACAAGGCAGAGGTAGTGCCGGTGATCTCGGTGGCGTGGATGTTTGCATCGATCCAGATGGCGGGTTTATCGTGATCTGGACCGGTGGCAAGATTGGTGAGGATGAGCAGGTGGATGGGACGCCCTTCATGGCTGCTGCCAATCTGGCTGACCTGGACGAGGTTGGGATAAGATTCGCCCCACTGCTTGAAGAGGGTGGCAAGCTCATCATTTGAGAAATAATGGTTAAAATCCATAAAACCTCCATGATATTTGGTGATGGATAGCAATTCGATTGAGAAGGTGCCCAGAGATTCTATGAGCAAACCCCCCAGATGTCAAACAAGTCGAAGCATTCTGACAGGCTGATCGTTGGATGGATTACTTCATCGAGGAAATGATCTGGAGCACGAAAAAGGCGAGATAGAACGATTAACGCCACAAGAATCTGGCCCGAGACAAGTTTTTTGTCAATAAATAGCCGCTAACCGGCCAACATATCAAATAGCCATGAAAATAAGATCACCTGGCACAGGCGAATATCAGCCAGTTAACAAAAGATAGCCGCGAATATGCGTGAATTTCTGGGTGGAAGACGAAAATCCAACCAGTGCAGCTGAAAAACATTTCAGGCAGGCTTGCGGAATTTATTCCAATAGCGGTAAATGCCGTCGGCAGACATGAAGGCAGGGTTAGCTGTTTGCTGTGTATCGAGGGTGAGGCGCTCGACATGGTATTTTTGAGCGCGCGAGCGCTCGAACTCGATAAACTGGAGGCGCAGGTCCTCCAGGGTGGGATTTTGCGGCATCTTTTCTTCCACCCAGGCTTCCACTTCATCCAACGCATCCAGGACGGCCTGCAAATGCCAGCCTGCATCCTGGTAGATGCCGAAATGAGTGGGGATGATGCGCGTGGGGTGGTATTGTTGGAGGCAGGCGATGCTCGAGCGCCATGCTTCCAGGTTCAAGTCGGGAGGCGGCATGGGCAGGCTGAGATACTGGCGCGGGTTGAGGCGGATGCCGCCGATATCGCCGGTGAAGCACGCAGCACCGATGAGATATGCCAGGTGATGATTGGCGTGCCCGGGAACATTGAGGGCGCGGATAGACAGACCTCCCACCTCAACCACCTCATCATGGCGCATCACGGTGATCTTCTGCGGGCTAACCGGGATGAATTCTCCCCACAGGGTGTCCATCATATCCCCATACAGACGTCCGGCGCTGGCAAGCAGCTTTTCAGGATTGGCTAGATGGGGGGCACCATTTTCGTGAACGTGAATCTGAACACCCTGGCGGGCAAACCATCCAGCAGCTCCGGCGTGGTCGAGGTGGATATGGGTGAGGAAGATATCACTGATATCGGCTGGTGAAAACCCGTATTCCTTGATGCCATGCACCAGGTTTTGAACCGTGGACCCAGGGCCGCACTCGACCAGTATTGCGCCACTCGAGTGAGGGACCAAGTAAGCGGCAATAGTGCCATCCCGACCCATAAAGTGCAAGTCTATGCTGTGAATCAATGGATCATTCATATAACCTCCTTAGCGATCACCATGTAAGTTGGATGATTTTAATCCTGAAAGGAGGTGAAATTTACCCGATTCAGCCAGAATGGAGGCATTTCCAAAGGTTTCCTTGATCAATCGATCATAGCGGATAAAGCGATTGGCAACGATAACTAGCCTGCCACCTTGATTAAGGGCCTGGAAGGATTGGCGGATCATGGCCTGGGCGATCTGATCATCAACCTGATAACCGCGATGGAACGGTGGGTTGGATAGAATCAGGTCATATTGATAGCGACCTAGCGGGTCGAGCAGATCACCAGTAAAAACTTTGGCGCAGGTAATGTGATTAAGGGACAGGTTCTCGCAGGTGGCAGCGACGGCAAGCAGGTTGTTATCCACCAGGTGAACCAGGCTGGCGCCTTGTATGGCGGCTGATATCCCTATGATGCCATAGCCGCAACCCACATCCAAAACGCGGGCTCTGCCAGGAATTCGCAAGTTGGCCAGTAATAAAGCAGTGCCTTCATCAAGATGATCGGAGGAGAAGATGCCCGGGAGGCTGCGGATTGATAGGGTGTGACCTGAGACAGTGATGTTGAACTCCACCCAGGTGTGCGGAGTTACGCCGGGCATGGAAGCCCAATCCGGCAGGAACCCAGTGATGGGCTGCAGGGAATATTCTGCCACCCGGTTGCCTTTTTTATAAGCCAGCACGCGGCCGTTGCCAAATAACTGCCTGGCATCAGCATCGACAGACCGAATCCCGGCACGATTCGAGCCCGCAAGGTAAAGATGACCAGAAGGTTTTAGGAGGGAGTGTGCCTGGACCAACCAGCGACGGGAGAGCAAGCGCCCTTTGGGGAGCAGCATGAAAATTGCATCCTGACTGGCGGATAGCTCAGGCGGGAAATCGATGGCTGCCAGGATATTCACGCGATGGGGTGCAATCCCGTTGGTTGAGAGAGCCTGACGGCACAATTCAAGGGCGGTAAAATTCTGATCGGTGATGGTCAGGTGAACTTCAGGAAAAAGGCGGGCGATGTATACACTCAAAGCGCCCAGATCGCAGCCCATCAGCAATACCCGACTCAACGGGTGAAGCTGGCAGCACCTCGCCAGGAGTGTTACCGCTGGCATGAGGATATCCCATGCAGGGAGACCCGGGGTAGAAAAAACCGTAATTTGCTCATCACCCAGGCTGATTGGAAATTTACTAATATCCATGTTTAGAGTGTGAAGGGATTATACGGTAAAACTAGCCGGCATTTTGAGTGAAGGAAAGAAACTTATCCCCATGGTCCATGATGAGGGTAGTTCGGGGCTGCCGAAAGACCCAGGCTACCACAATTATGTCTCCCAGGGCACCAGCAGCATTGAATGTGGCGACAAATAATAAATATGAGACCTGGTGGGCTGGAAATAAAACAGCAAGGATGATGGATAACACTGAGATGACCAGCAGGGGTGATAATCCTACGAGCACATATTGCTTGCGAGGCAGATACCATTCAGGGGCAGCTGCATAGGCATAGCCGCTTTTAAGGGCAAACCTGGGCCGCTCTTGGGTGAAAAGCCAGAAAAAGATCCCATGGACCAGCTCATGGAAAACCAGCATCAAGGCGATTGAAAGCGGCAGGGCGATCCAATCGACCCATGAGTAGGAGGAGACCAAGCCCCAAAATCCACCTGGGAAGGGATTAGTATCGCGTACCAGGATGAAAATACGAGCGAACATCCAGCCAAACAGGAATAAGAGGGGCAATGCAGCCAGGTTGAGCAAAAACATGGTGCGCGCGTTGGAAAGATCCAGGGTCTTGTGGGAATGGTAATCGGAGGGGATGGTTTTCGTGGCGCGCATAGATCAATTATAACTTCTTGTGAAATTTGCCATTGACGAATGTACCATATGCGGCTAAAATTCAGCCTGCTTTCAAGACGTCTCCACGATGGAGGCGATTTTTTTGCCACGGATAAATTTTGATGCAGTTAAATCATTTCGGTGAGCAGGTATCCTGGCAGTCCTTATCAACCGGCAGGAGCCGGAATTTAGCACAGAGCGAAGGTAATCCTCAGCAGAGGCAGGCTGAGCGGTGAGAGGCGCTCGAGGAAGGGAATCATGGAAGAGGTAGTACTCAATGCAAATCACCGAACTTTGGTGGGAAAACAGGTGAAGGCGATGCGCAGGGAAGGGAAACTTCCCGCGGTGATCTATGGACACCACATCGATCCAATCGCCATCGTCCTGGATCTTCACGCGGCGAGCCGCAGCCTGGCGGGACTGGCACCTTCTGCGCTGGTCACGGTAAATGTGGATGGTGAAACTCACCGAACACTGGTGAAAGAGAAGCAACGCAATAAAATTACCGGTACATTGTTGCACGTCGATTTCCTGGCGGTTTCGATGACCGAGAAATTGCGCTCGCAGGTCTTTCTCGATATTGTGGGTGTCTCTCCGGCGATCAATGATTACAACGGGGTACTGGTGACGGGCATGGATGAAGTGGAAGTGGAATGCTTGCCACAGGACTTACCGGAACGGATCGTCGTCGATATTTCCGGTTTGACCGATATCGGCGATGGCATTTACGTGCGAGACCTGGCGGTTCCTAAAGACGTTAAGATTTTGGAAGAACCTGAGTCGATGGTGGTGTTGATCACCGCCCAGGCTGCAGTTGAGGAAGAAGAGGTAGTGGAAGTAGCAGAAGCCGTGGAAGAGGAACCGGAGGTTATGGAGCGCGGCAAGAAAGAGGAAGAAGAGGAAGAAAAGGAAGAAGAGGAATAACTCGATTTATCGCCGGCGGGCGCATCAAGAGCCCGCCGGTTTTTTATTTTCCAGGGTATGGATAAAATTCAGGGTGATCTGGGCACTCACCCCCCATAACAGCTCATTATCATAGGTTTCAAAATATACCACCGGGCGTTCATGCTGGTGGAGCAACCCAGCATAGGCAGGGGGGAGGGGAAAATTACGAATTTCATGATGGGCCGGGTCTGCCAACCAATCCAAGGGAATGCTAAACAAGCGGCTGACCTCGATGCCTTGCAATTGGACATGGAATGGCCATTGGATGACCCCTACAACGGGAGTGACACAATAATTGCTGATCGTGCGCAGCTCATTCATCCGACCCAGAATGCGAACCTGGGTGGGATCCAGCCCAATCTCTTCGTTGGCTTCACGCAAGGCAGTGTATTCTGGGGATGAGTCATCTGGGTCTGCCCGCCCACCCGGAAACGCCACCTGACCCTGGTGCTCAGCAACAGCCTGAGTGCGACGGGTGAAGAGCACCTGCCAGATATGGTTAAGCCTATCCTGCTCAGAGACATGAAACATGGGGATTAAAACCGCTGCGGGGCGTAAATCTGCGGGGATATCGTCTAAAATAGATAGCTCATCAACGGTATTATTAAATGCCTCGCTCAGGCGTTGCGTGATATATTCTTCGGTGATCTGCGGCAAGCTCATGGAAACATCCGATAGGTATGAGATTAGCCAGCCTCGCCAGCGGGCTCAAGGTCTTCTAGCAAAACCTCGGATCCCGCCACATCAGGTGCCACTGAACGGGCAAAGATCAGATAACCGGTATGAGCAACCATTCGGTCGGTAGGACGCAAGCGGTCGGGGTGGGTTTTGTAGTAACGCAAAAGGATCTCGCAAACCTCAATAAAAGCGAATTTCTCACGATGAAGGGCTACCAACAGGGTTGAAACCTGGTTGGTGGTGGGCAGGATGCTGCCAAAATAACCACCCGCCTTGAGAGCGTGCCTGGCATACGGGAGGTAATCCTGGGGGTTGGGAAGATCCAGAAAAAGCGCGTCGACATTCTGCTCATCGAATCCCCCGGAAATATCGCGCAGCTTAAACTCGACCTGCCCGTCCAAGCCCAGGCGTTGCAGGTTTTTATGCGCCAGGTGCTGGAACTCCTGGCGGGATTCATAGGAGGTGACCCTGCCCTGGGGTCCCACGGCGAAAGCCAGTGCCGTGGTGAAGGAACCGGAACCCGTACCGGCCTCAAGCACATGCTTTCCCGGACCGATGTCCATGGAGATGAGGATGAAACCGATATCCTTGGGGTACATGATCTGAGTGTTGCGCCGGGTCTCGAGGAGGATATCTGCCAACGAAGGCTGCAGCAGCACGAAGGGACTGCCCATGTGGGTTATCACCCGGCTGCCCCATTGCTTGCCAATCAGGTCATTGTGGTTAAGGTAGCCGCGATGAGTCTCGAATTTGCCATCTGGCACCAACTTAAAAATAAAACGTTTATTTTGGGCACTGATCAGCTGGGCGATATCGCCAGCCTGTGCAGAGGCTTCTTGCTCGTTTTCCATCATTTCATCAAATGTTGTTTGAAAAAATCGGTGATGGCGTTGTAACAGGTGATGCGGTTCTCCAGCTTAAGCACATCGTGGCCTTCATTCTCAAATACCAGGTAATCGACCTGCTTGCCGAGGCTGCGGAGATGGTCGACAAGATCATGGGATTCCTGCTCGATGACGCGGGGATCATTTCTCCCCTGGATGACCAGCAAGGGACACAGGATCTGGTCGATATAAGTGCGCGGCGAACGCTCGACCAGAAAATCATGATCTTCCAGCGGATCGCCCATAGCGATCTTAAAGTAGGGTTTCCAGGTCTCGGGGATACGCTCGCTGAAGGTGAGCAGATCATATGGCCCGAACATATCAACCGCAGCCGACCACAGCTCGGGGTGCCGGGAGGCCATGGTGAGAGTCATATAACCGCCATAAGAGCGACCAACGACCCCTGCGCGACTGGCATCCAACCGGGTGTCCTTTTTTAGAACCTTCATGGCATGCATATGGTCCAGGCGGTCCATCCCGCCCCAATCACGATCGACATGCTGCATATATTTAAGGCCGTATCCTGAGCTGCCGCGTACGTTGGGAACGAAGACCGCGAAACCGGTCAAAGTGAGGAATTGGATCAGGGGCATGGAGAACCAAGAGAAATCGGGGCGCTCCTGGCCTTGAGGACCGCCGTGGATGTAATAGACCAGCGGATAGGGAGGCTGCAGGTTGGTTACGGCGGAGGGTAAATACAGGCGAGCCGATACGCGCAATCCATCAAATGAGGTGTAGGAAGCATCTTCTCCGATGGAGAGAAGGGATTCATCCACGCCCAGCACTTTTTCTCGTGTATGCAGAACAAACAGATCTCTCTTTTTACCTTCGATGGAAACAATTTGGGTAGGCGAAGTGGCCGTGCAATGGCTCAGGATATATGAATTGCTGCCTTTATCGTATGAGACGGAGTCAAGCACCCCATCTGACAGCTCGCCCTTTCCAACCAACACACGGGTGGTTTTCATTTGCAGGTTATCCTGGTCGAATTTGGCTTCATACAACCACGAGCAACCATCGATGTTATATTCAACCAGGTAGGTGTTCTTGCCGATGAAAGTGCAATTATGGAACTCACCCTTGCCACGGTGCTTGATGCCCTTGACGGGCACTGGCTTGACTCTGGAGGGATGCTTCAGGCGTAGATAACCCAGACCATAGGTATCCTCAAAAATGGAAGAGGCGATGATCAGCGCACGATCATGGTCAATAAAATGGATTGCCTCGATGGAGTGTTTCTCCACCACCTGGCCAGGTTTGCGGTCTTCCAGGGGGATGCCATAGAGAGGCTGGCGTTTGTTTTTATCCTTGTCCCACAAATAGAGTACAGTATCACCCGCCATATAGGCATCGAGGAGCACGAGTTTCGAATGATCCCTGTTGTGGGCACTGAGGTAAGCTCCCCAGGTACTTTCAGCAACTTTATCCAGCTTACCTGTGGCGAGATCCCATTTATAAGTGGTATTCATTTGTTCGGTTCGCGACTCAGCGGAAAGATAGCAAATATTGCTTTTCGGATCACAAGCTCCAAGATGCACCCGGGATTTTTCAAAGAAGTTATCGAGCACCGGCTCGGGGTAGCCGCCATCGGATGGGAGCAGCATGGGCTGGTAATTTTCATCCCCGTCCTTATCCAGCATCACCAGAACTTTATCCAACTTGGGAAAGACGAAGTATAACTTGCTGCCTTCGACCAGAACCGGGTTCTGCATGGCGATGTGGGGGGGTAGCAGGGGTTGCGGGACGCTGCCCCCGTAATCCATGACATACAAGCTCATGTGACCGCCAAGATTACTGATGAAATAAATGCGACCATCAACCAATTGGGGTGATAAAAATGAACGGGCTGATAAAAAAGATTCTATTTGTGCCATATCCATGTCCCTTCCTGAGATGATTTATTGTAGGAGACAATTGTACCTTCAAACAACCCGGCAGGCATAACAATCAGGCAGTTCTTAGCGAAGATGAGTAAAAGGTTAAAATCTTGACAAAAACAGCTATGCTTGATAAACTAAATATTGTTCATGTGGCACGTGTGTTCTTTCTGGAGCTCATAAGGAACCGGTCTGAACAGGAAGTGCAGTTCGGACCGGATGTTTTTATTAACCCCCCAGGTGAGACAGAAAGACACAATAAGGCCGAAGGAATAGATTTTTTATAAAAGCAAGGAGTAGAAAAAATGAGTGAGCGGGTGACAGGTACTGTCAAATGGTTCAATGCAAGCAAGGGTTACGGCTTCATTGAACGCCAGGATGGCCCGGATGTTTTCGTGCATTTCTCGGCGATCCAAACTGATGGCTTTAAGACTTTAAATGAAGGTCAACAAGTAGAGTTCACCATTGAGCAAGGCCCAAAAGGTCTCCAGGCGGCAAATGTCATTAAATTAGCTGAATAATCACTTTTCCTAAAAAAATTGCATACCCCTCACATTGGTGAGGGGATTTTTATTTTAACGGGGTTTTGTTTCTGCCTGAACCAGGCTCAGCCAATAACCGATGGCCAACATGATGACGCTGCCCAGACTGGCGAAGAGGAGATGCAGCTGCCCAAGCAAATCAAATGATACATGCAGGAGATTGCCCGCCAGGTGACCCAGCCAGAAACCAAACCAGGCTAACAGCAGGTATAAGAGCAAGCGCCCGGCATTGCCACCCCGCCAGAGATGGAATAATGCCCCATACAGGGTGGATAATATGAGACCAAGAAATATACCGGGGATAGACATAGGCACTCTCGCTGTTGTTTATTTTTCGAGCTCAGCTGAAATGATACCACCACCGAGGCACACATTTCCATTATAAACTACAGCAGCCTGGCCCGGGGTAATGTCGCGTACCGGATTTGCGAAACTTATGCCCATCGTGGATGGGCTCAATGGTTCGACCAGGCAGGGGAGAGGCGGAGCTTTATAACGGATTTTGACCTGGGCATTGAAGGCAGCTTCGAGGGGAAGATCGGCGATCCAGCTTACCTGGCTGGCGATGAGCCGGCAACTGCCAGGCTGGTCGCGAGGGCCTACAACGAGGATATTCTCGGTGGATTTTTTCTCCAGCACGTAAAGTGGCGTAGGTGAAGCAAGACCGAGACCTTTGCGCTGACCGATAGTGTAGTTTGGCAATCCACTGTGATAGCCGAGGAGCCGGCCAGCAGGGTCGACGATCTTGCCGGGGAGCAGGGTGTGGGGTGCGTGCCTGAGAAGGAAGCCACGGTAATCTCCCGATGCGCCTACGAAGCATAGATCCTGGCTCTCGCGTCGTTGAGCCACCGGCAAGTTGAACTTGCGGGCTAACTGGCGGACTTGCTGCTTGGTATATTCACCCAGGGGAAATATGGCATGCCTCAGCTGGTCTTGAGAGAGAACATGCAGGACATAGGATTGATCCTTGGCAGGGTCGAGGCCGCGAAGTAACTGGATTGTGCGGCCAGCAGATTGGCCGAGGCGTGCATAATGGCCGGTGGCGAGGAATTCGGCCCCGGCGAGCAGGGCATGGTTGAACAGGAAGCCCCAGCGGACCGTGCGATTACAGCCGATGCAAGGATTAGGGGTGAGATTATGCGCATAGTCATTGATGAAAGGGGTGACCACTGCATCATAGAAGATTTTCCTGGCATCCAGAACGTAGAAGGGGATGGACAGGATCGAAGCAACCTGCCGGGCGGCAGCCATCGAGTCGGGCGTGCAGCAGCGATTGGCTCGACCTGCAGATGGCTCACTCCACAATCGTAGCATGATGCCAATAACTGTATAACCCTGTTCCACTAACAAGGCGGCTGCAACGGAGCTATCCACACCTCCGCTCATGGCAACCGCTACAGCAGGCATGGTGCTCATTCCAGCTCAGATCACATTACGCAACCTGGAGACAAGTCCAGGGATAACATCGAGAAAGCGATCGATCTCGGCAGGGGTGGTGTACATTCCCAGAGTGACTCTGAGCGATCCGAGGGCCCAATCGCGGGTGAAACCCAGGCTGGTCAATACGTCGGAGGGCTCTGGGTTGCCTGTCTTGCAGGCTGAGCCGGAGGAACAGGCAAAACCTTCCAAATCCAGCATCATTAACAAGGCATTGCCATCCACCCCCTTGAAGATGAAGCTGGCATGATTGGGCAAGCGCTGATGAGGGTGCCCGGTAAGCTGCACATCGGGGATTTCTTCCAGAATCGCTCCGATCAGGTGATCGCGCAGCGGCGTGATGGATGAAATGCGCGCCTCTCTCTCACTTTGAGCCAGTTGCAGCGCTTCAGCCATGCCAACGATGTAAGGGACATTCTGGGTTCCGGCGCGCAAGCCATATTCCTGTGCCCCGCCGGTTTGAGCCGGGAAGATGGGCAAGCCCTTGCGGATGAATAGCGCACCAATCCCTTTGGGGCCATAGAACTTATGAGCACCGATGGAAACCAGGTCAGCCTGGAGAAGATTTACATCCACCGGTAAATAGCCGGCTGCTTGCACGGCGTCGGTATGGAAAGCGATGCCACGGGAGCGACACAGCTGGCCGATTTCTGCGATGGGATTGATGGTGCCAATTTCGTTATTGGCGTAGATCACCGAGACCACAGCTGTGCCAGGTCGCAGGCAGGCTTCCACATCTTTCGCAGAGGTATACCCGTAGCCATCCACGGGCAGGTATTCGAGCTCAAAACCGTGCAGGTGGGCGAGCTGTTCGGCGGTATGAGATACGGCATGGTGCTCAACAGGGCTGATCAGGAGGTGATTTGCGCCGCGATCCTGACGAGCACGCAAAGCAGAGCCACGCAACGCCAGGTTGTCACTTTCGGTACCACAAGAGGTGAAAATGACCTCTTCGGGAAGACAATTCATGCTGTGCGCCATGCTCAGGCGGGCATTTTCCAGAGCGGCTTCAGCAGCCTGCCCATAGCGGTGGATGGAAGAGGGATTCCCGAATGATTCACTGAAGAACGGCTGCATGCGTGCCAGCACGCGCGGCTCAACCGGAGTGGTGGCGGCATAATCTAGGTAAACTTGTTTTTGAGAAATCATGGCGAAAATTATAATCCCGAAATCTAAATCGTTGATTCCGCAACCGGCGATTTGTTCGTGCGTATACCTCATAAAATCTGTTGTCATAACCATCAACACAAGCTATAATCTTAGCAATGAGCATCTAAAATTAAGACGGTCAATGTGGAGGCAAAAATGAGTGATATGAAGGACCAGATCTATCAAAGAGTTACCGACAGCATGGATATTTTCAAGAAGCTGGCGAGCAAGATCCCTGGATTCAAAGGATATGTGGAACGGCAGAACCGCAGAGATTCTGACAAGCTGATCAGGGATACCCTTTTCCGGCGTTTCCGAGAGCTGGAGGGGCGCGTGTCAGATTTGCAAGTTGAATTTATCAACAAGGGGGAGATCGATCAAACAGATGACCTTGAAAAAGCAGCCTTGCGACTGCGCACCTTTGCAGACAAGGTGCGAACAGCACCGCGGGGTTACGCGGGTTTATTCGACGCGATCAAGATCAACGAGGCTGAATTAGCCAAATTATACGAGTTCGATGCTGCATTAATGGATAAGGCTGACGAGATTGGCCGAGCGATCGACAACATTCAAGCATCGGTAGGCACTGATGGCTTACCCGCAGCGATCCGCAACTTGCAGACGCTTTCTAAAGAATGCGTGACGATTTATAACCACCGCCAGGAAGTGGTGGTGACCCAGTGATGTGGATGTAAATTATTCGAATAGGAGATTATGACATGGCAAGAATATTTGATGTCGTCGAATATCCAAATGAGATGCGGGATGAGCTCGTGCACCGTTTCCCAGAAATGGGACCGGGTGACTTCAGGATCGGCAGCCAGGTGATCGTGCGTGAGGCCCAGCAGGCTGTTTTCTTCCGCGATGGTAATGCGCTGGATACCTTTGGACCGGGCAGGCACACCATCACCACGGCAAACATCCCCCTGCTGATCAACCTGATCGGACCTACCCTGTTCAACGTGGCAACACCCTTCCCGGCCGAGGTGTACTTCGTCTCCATGCGGGAGTTTGTAGACCAGAAATGGGGAACGCCACAACCGATCATCGTGCGTAACCCCGGTATGGGCCTGGGCGTGGCCTTGCTGCAAGGGTTTGGTACCTACAGCATCCAGGTGAAGGATGCCCAGCAATTTGTGACGCAGGTCGTTGGCACACAAGGAGCATACCGGACAGAAGACATCGAATCACGGCTGCGTGCCACGCTGCTTTCAAAGCTGCAAGACTTGCTGGGAGAAACAGCCACAAAACACAGCGTGCCTGAGCTGATCGGGCTGACCGAAGAGCTGGGTGCAGGTGTGCGGGCGAAAGCGGTGGAGGATTTTGAAGCCGTCGGCCTGACCTTGAAAACCTTCTATATTGAGAACCTGAAACCCTCCAGTAAATCAGCTGAAGAATTGCGGGAAATGGGCATGCTCGACATGGCAACCTATACCCAGTTGCAGGCAGCTGATGCTTTACGGGATGCTGCACAGAACCCCAGCGGCGGAGCCGGCCTCACTGCTGGAATCGGTGCCGGTGTGGGGATCGGGCAGGTGATGGGATCGGCGTTGCAGGGTATGACGGGTTCCGGTGCGATGACACCTGCGGGTGGCCCAACATCGGGTGGAACGCCTTCGGGAGCGATGCCCGACGTGATGACGCCTGCCGAAGCAGCTACTTTCTTGAAAGTAGCAGAGGAAGATGTGGTGGCAGCGATCAATTCAGGTGATCTTAAAGCGAAGAAAATTGGCAACTCCTTCAGGATCAGCAAGGCTTCGCTGGAAGAATTCTTAAAAAGCTAGGGGTGTTGGATCTCGGAAAGCGGCTGACTCAAAAGCAATAGAGTCAGTCTGGAAAAGATAAAAACAAAAAAAGTAGCGGTCAGAAGGCCGCTACTTTTGCTAAGTTATGGGCAATACTGAGCAATCCCCATTCCACTTCTA
>Ga0172363_10000340_pt1 | contig 34206 bp, 35 predicted proteins | sample LakKivs2_kivu2a2_FD_114541 | JGI IMG/M metagenome (GOLD analysis project Ga0172363, IMG submission 114541) | Sediment microbial communities from Lake Kivu, Rwanda - Sediment s2_kivu2a2 | ecosystem: Environmental > Aquatic > Freshwater > Lake > Sediment | place: Rwanda: Western Province, Lake... | reverse complement strand
TACTTAAACTTTTATAAAGACTTTTTGGAAGAGAACAAAGAAACAAATATAGAAATCTTACTTCAAGATGCTCTAGATTTAGACTATGGGTTGCTTCAAATAGATGAAGTGTATGGAAACATTCCATATAATATTTCGTCTGACTTGATTGTTAAGCTTTCAAAAGAAAATAACATTAAGAGAATAATTCTTCTTCTCCAAAAAGAATTCTCAGATAGAATACTGGCTAACCCAAAAACAAAAGAGTATGGGGTCTTAACTATATTAACTGATTTATTCTTTGATAAAAAATTTATCAGAACTTTCCCTAAAAATTTTTTCTTCCCAAGACCTCAGGTCTTTTCATCATTAATTGAGTTAAAAAGAAAAAATGAATATTCTATAGAAATCGAAGGTTTCATTTCTTTCGTCAGAAGAAGTTTTCAAATGCGAAGAAAAAAACTAATAAACAACATTAAGGAAAATTTTCCAGAAGAAGAAATCCACAATGCTCTTAAGAAGAATGGATTAGCTGAAGACATTAGACCAGAAGAGCTTTCTTCAGACCAATACATAAGCTTATTCAACGCCCTAACAATACACTAATAAAAAATCTTTGCTTTTAAGAAGTTTTCAATAAAATATAGATTGAAAGGAGGTATTAATGGAATATAAAGTAATAGAAGGTCTTTATTATTCTAAAAACGATGAATGGATTAAAGTTGAAGGAGATACTGCAATTGTGGGGATTACTGACTATGCCCAGGACAAACTTGGCGATATAGTTTATATAGAAGAGGCTCCAATTGGAAAAAAAGTGAACAAGGAAGAAACAGTAATTACTCTAGAATCTGTTAAAGCAGCTTCTGATATATATGCTCCGACCTCTGGAGAAATAATTGAAGCAAATAAGACTGTTGTAGGAAATCCTTCAATCCTTAACTCTGACCCATATGGAGAAGGATGGCTCTTCAAAATGAGAATCTCAAATCCAGAAGAGCTCAAGGATTTAATGGACTCAATAGGTTACCAGGAATATAGAAAAGAGTAAAATGAAGTATATACCAAACACAAAAGAACAAAAAGAAGAGATGCTCAAGGAGATCGGCGTCTCTTCTTTCGAAGAGATTATCAAAGTAATTCCAGAGGACGTAAAACTAAAAAGAGAAATCAACCTTCAACACGCATTATCTGAGCAAGAAATTGTCGAGCATATAGAAAGCCTTTCTTATAAGAATTTCGATTTCAAACATTCAAAACCTCTATGTGGAGGAGGGTCTTACAGGCACTACATTCCAGAAGCAGTAAAAGCAGTTCTTGGACACTCTGAATTTTATACTGCTTATACTCCCTATCAACCTGAGTTAAGCCAGGGAACGCTTCAAACAATGTTCGAAGTTCAGACTCATCTTTCAAATCTCACCGGAATGGATGTTGTCGTGCCTTCACTTTATGATGGTGCCTCTGCAACTGCAGAGGCTGCTCTTATGGCTTTAAGGATAACGAAGAAAAATAAGATCTTAGTGTCAGATACGATCCACCCACAATATTTAGAAACCGTGAAAACATATATTGAACCGCACAAAATAAATATTAAAATAGCTAATTTCATAAATTTTGTAACTGATTTGGAGGAAATAGAAAAGAACATTGATGATGATACTGCAGCTGTGATAATCCAGAGTCCTAATTTTTTCGGAGGCATTGAAGATTTAAAGAGCATTGCTGAAATATCACACAGAAAAGGTATACTTCTTATCCAGGTTATTAATGAGAGTCTTTCGCTTGCAATTCTTAAAACTCCTTTTGAATTAGGTGCAGATATTGTCGCAGGAGAGGCACAATCTTTCGGAATAGACCTGAGTTTCGGTGGCCCTTATAACGGTTTCCTTGGAACAAAAAATGAATTTGTAAGACAGCTCCCAGGAAGAATTGTCGGTGAGACTGTGGATAATAGAGGGCAAAGAGCTTTTGTAATGACATTAAGAGCAAGAGAACAGGATATAAAAAGAGAAAAAGCAACCTCAAATATTTGTTCAAATCACAATTTAAACTTATTTGCAATTAATGCTTATATTTCTTTGTACGGAAAAGAAGGCCTTTTTGAGCTTGCAGTAAGAAACGTTAAAGCTTCGCATTATCTTAGAGAAAAACTTCTTGAAACAGGAATTTTTGAAAAAGTCGATTATCCTTTCTTTAACGAATTCACTTTAAAGACAAACCCTGACAACATTAAAAAAATAAAAGCAAGGCTTATAAATAGTGGCTTCATACCACCAATTGATACAAGTTATTTCTTTTCCCAAACAACAGGATACCTTATCTTCGCTGCAACTGAAATTTTCTCCAGGGAAGAGTTAGATAGGGTTTCAGAAATAATTAGAGGTTAATAAGATGGAACTAATATATGAAAAAAGCGTCAAAGGAAGGGTTGGTTATTCTCTGCAAAGGGACAGTTTTCCGGATATTGAAACGGAAAAGATAATTCCCGAATATGCTTTAGGCACAAAAAAAGAACTCCCCGAAGTTTCCGAAGTTGATGTTGTTAGACACTTTACCTCGCTTTCGAAGCTTAATTACGGCGTTGACAGTGGTTTTTATCCATTGGGTTCCTGCACAATGAAGTATAATCCAAAAGTAAACGAAAAAGTTGCAGGTTTTGAAAATTTCACATTGTGCCACCCATTTTCAGACGAAGAGCTCGTTCAGGGAAGCCTTGAGCTTATGTATAACCTGGAAGAAATGTTAAAAGAAATTACTGGAATGGACAGATTTACTCTTTCTCCTTCAGCAGGAGCTCAAGGAGAGCTTGTAGGAGTGCTAATTATAAGGAAATACTTTGAAACAATAGGAGAAAAAAGAACCAAAATGATAATTCCTGACTCAGCCCATGGAACCAATCCAGCTTCTTCCGCGATGGCAGGATTTAAAGTAAATGAGGTAAAATCCAACGAAAATGGAACAGTCAATCTTGAGCATTTAAGAAGCCTTATGGATGAAGAAACAGCCGGAATGATGTTAACAAATCCTAATACTGTTGGCATATTTGAAAAGAATATTATCGATATATCAAAAATCGTCCATGAAAAAGGAGGTTTACTTTACTACGACGGAGCAAATCTTAATGCACTTCTGGATATAGTTCGCCCTGGTGACGTCGGTTTTGACGTAATACATCTCAACCTTCACAAAACTTTCTCCACACCACATGGATCAGGCGGACCAGGAGTAGGTGCTGTAGGGGTAAAAAAAGACCTTATGGAATTCCTTCCAGGACCTCTTGTTTGTAAATGCAAAACTCATTTTGCATTTGAATACCCAATTAAAAGCATTGGGAGGGTCAGAGCATTTCATGGAAACTTTACAGTGCTTGTTAAAGCTTATGCCTGGATCCTTGCCATTGGAAAAGATCATTTAAGAGAAGTTGCAGAAACAAGTGTTATCAATGCCAACTATATATTAACAAAACTCAAAAATTATTATAGACCTGCCTACGATAATTTCTGCATGCATGAGTGCGTCTTAACCGGAAGAGATTACAAGCGCTATGGTATAAGAACTATTGATATAGCAAAAAGGCTTATGGACTATGGTTTTCACCCACCAACAATTTACTTCCCACACTTCGAGCCCTTTGCTCATGAAACAATAATGGTAGAACCAACCGAAACCGAAAGTAAAGAAACTTTAGATGCATTTATTGAAGCAATGATAAAAATATCTGAAGAGGCAAAAAAAGACCCTGAGCTATTGAAAAGTGCTCCTCATTTAACTTCAATAGGAAGACCTGATGAAACAAAGGCGACAAGGGAGCCTATACTCAAATACTCCCAAAAATGAAAATTAAGAGCCTGAAAGAAATAATTAATTGCACATTACGAAAAGCTTTTGGTGATATTAAGATTGATATTGATGTATCCATTTCACCAGAAGGATTTGGCGACTTTTCTACTACTGTTCCCTTTAAACTTGCAAAAATTATTAAAAGGCCTCCAATTGAAGTAGCAGAAATTATTAAAAATATGCTTCCAAAAGAGTATTTTGAAGATGTTGTCGTTGCAAAGCCTGGATATATTAATTTTATTCTTACCAAAGAGGAGTTTAAGAAGACGCTTGAGCAACTTGAAGAAAAAAATACATTATTCTTTCAGAAAGATAAAAATGGAATTAAGGTTCAGGTTGAATTCGTGAGTGCCAATCCCACAGGACCTCTGCACATAGGAAATGGACGTGGTGGAATTATAGGAGATGTTCTTTCAAATGTACTTTCAATAGAGGGCTATGATGTAGAAAGAGAGTATTACGTAAACGATTCAGGCTCAAAAATGGAGCTATTTGCTAAATCCATTTACTATTTTTACCTGAAAAAATGTGGAAAAAATTATCAACTTCCCGAAGAGGGCTATAAAGGAAAATATATTGAGGAGATTGCAGAGGAAATTTATGCAATAAAAAAAGATTCCCTTTCTAAGTCAGATGAAAAATCTGCTGTCGAAGAAATTCAACAACTAGGCAAAGAATTAATGATCAGCAAAATAAGAAAATCGCTTGGTAAATTTGGCATAAAATTTGATAATTTTTTCTTTGAGTCTTCGCTGTACAAATCCTCCAAAATCAAAGACACCCTAGATATATTTATGAAGAATGGCTACGCTTACGAAAAAGATAATGCAATTTGGTTTAAATCAGCTCAGTTTGGGGACGATAAAGATAGAGTGCTCCTGAGAAGCAATGGAGAACCTACCTATACGCTGTCCGATGCTGCTTACCATAGAGACAAGTGGGAAAGAGGATTCGTAAAAGTAATTGACGTTTGGGGAGCAGACCACTTCGGGCACATTGTTCCAATGAAATCTCTTATGCTGGGAATGGGCTTTCCTAAAAATTTTCTTGATATTATTATCTACCAGGTCGTTCACCTTTACAAAAATGGGGTTGAAATAATGATGTCAAAGCACACAGGAACTTTTGTAACCCTTGATGAATTAGTGGACGAAGTTGGAAAAGATGCAGCACGTTTCTTTTTTCTCTTAAAGAGTGCAGACACTCATCTGAACTTTGATATTAATCTGGCAAAAGAACAATCAATGAACAATCCGGTTTATTATGTGCAGTACACCTATGCAAGGATAAATAACATTTTACAAGAAGCAAAAAATAGAAATTCTGAATATAAAGGATTAAAGATTGCTGATTTAGGTCTGCTTATAGAACCTGAAGAAAAAGAGATACTCAAAAGGATTTTATACCTTGAAGAAGAATTGGATGCGATCGGCAGGGATTACTCTATTCATAGGCTTCCATTTATCGCATTGGAATTTTCCCAGAAGGTTAATTCTTTCTATCAAAAACATAAGGTGCTTGGCTCTAATGAATATCAACAGCCAAGGTTAGCTCTTGTAAGCTCATCATTAAAAACATTATCAATACTTATGGATATTATGGGAATTGAAAAAAAGGAAAAGATGTAAATGAAAGTCGCAGCACTTATTATCACGTACAATAGAAAGAAACTTCTTTACGACTGTGTTAAATCAATTAAAAATGGAAGTATTATCCCTGATATTATTATAGTAGATAACGCCTCTAACGATGGAACTGAAGAGTATGTCAAAGAGAATTTTCCTGAGTCTTATTTTATTCGTTCGGAAACAAACTTAGGTCCAGCAGGAGGTGCTGAGCTTGGTCAAAGATTTGCTTTTAACAAATTGTACGATGCAGTCTGGATGCTTGATGATGATGTTAAAGTTAGCAATAATTCGCTTGAAAACCTTATTAAAGCATACACAAAATTGAAGCTAACAAGTTCAGGCAAAGTTTTTCTCACATCTGTTGCATATGGGGACGAAGGACTTTTAAAACCGCTCTACAACCTTTTGAGGTACAATTGCATAACAGGGTTAACTGTAAGAATAGAAGAAAATGAGTACAGGAAAGAAATGTTCCTATACGATGTTGGGCCAATGCATGGTTTATTTCTTCCAAGGAAAGTATTGGAAGAAACAGGCTTCTTTAATGGAAGATTTTTTGGCTGGTATGACGACACTGAATTTCTTTTAAGAGCTAAGAAAAAAGGTTTCCAGGGATTTGCTATTGTAAATAGCAAAATCTTCCATCCGACTGTTTTTAGGAAAAGAGTAAAAATCCTTGGTAAAAACTTCACTTTCATTTCTGGACGGCCAATAAGAATGTACCTTGGAACTCGCAACAACATAATAGCTCAGAGAAATTTGCTTCCATGGTTTAATTTCTATTTCATTTTTTTTCCTCTGTTTATCGTAAGAAGACTTATATCAATTGTATTATTTTATGACGAAAAAGTAGTCTTTGCCAAAAATTTTATTAAGGGTATAATTGATGCGTTCGAAATTTTGAGGAGGCAGGAATGGTAAAGAAAATTATAATAATTGCCGTTGTAGCAGCATTAATCGTTGGAGCTGTACTTGTTGTATATAAGCTCCTAAACCCCAAAAACGCAGAAATTATTTCTAAGGGGTATTACATAGAAGCAACATTCTTAGTAGAAGCTATACGTCCTGAGATTGCAGAATGCATCAAGATTGGAGATACTCTTTACGATTCGCAGGGAAAAGCTTCAATGCAAGTTACAGAAATAAGAACAGAACCAACAAAAGCAAAATACGTTTATTATGACCAAAACCTTCTTTATGTTGAGGACAACTCGATATTAAAAGATGTATACATAACTGCAAAATCTGTTAGTAAAAAATACGCATGGGCATACGCGTATGGAAAAGATCTCATAATGTCCGGAGCGCATCTGGCAGTATACGGTGAAAATTGGAAGGTATGGGCAATAGTCCTAACTGTCAAAGAAGCACAGTAAAATGACGAATTTCAAAAAATACATCCGTATATTTTTCTTATTCTTAATATCCTTTTTTCCCTGGGTAGATTACATACTGAGGAAGTTAAAGATTCCTCTAGCAAACTCCTGGGATGATGGATTGATAATTTTTGTTGTTTGCTTTGGACTTTTTTTTGGCACAAAAAGATTCAAAGAGATAATATATAAGCCACAAATTATTTTTGGAGCACTTTTTGCATCTATTGCTCTTTTCTCGTTTGTAATAAATGATTACCTTTTTCTTGCTTTTCAGCATCAGTTCAGGCTTTTTTTTGAACCATTCTTAGTTTTTATCGCAATATTTTTAATATATCCTGACAAAGAAGAATCTCGAATTTATCTTAAGATGCTTGTTTTATCTGCAGCTCTTCTTTCTCTGGTTGGAATATACCAGTACATTGCAAAAATTCCAACTCCATCTATGTGGGTAGATAAGGAACTTGAAAGTAGTTCAATCTACACAAGAGCTTTTTCTATCGTTGGAAGCCCCAATGTACTTGCTGCATATCTCGAATTATCTTTACCATTGACAATTTTTTTGTTCCTAAGAGAAAAGAGTTTCCTAAAAAAATTCTCGCAAGTTTTTCTTTTTTTGGTTATTCTTTCAGGTCTAATGTTAACTTTTTCAAGGGGGGGATGGCTCGGGGCTTTTGGATCGATTTTCGTAAGCTTTATTTTCTTGAATCCCTTACTTGGGATTACTGTAATTCTTATTTGCATACTTGGTATTTTTGCAGTGCCTGTCTTACGATTAAGAGTATTTTCTTTAATTGACCCTTCATACATCGAAAAAAGCATGAATTCAGGAGGCAGGCTTTTTAGATGGAGATACGGTGTTGTAAATGGAATGGAACACCCTCTTCTGGGAACAGGGCTTGGAACTTATGGAAGTTCTGCAGCTCAAAAATACGGATATTTTTCATATACTTCAATGGACAGCGTTTATATAAATGTCTTTGCAGAAACAGGACTTTTAGGTTTATCAACCTTTGCATTGTGGGTAGCTTCAGGAGTTGGGAGTTTAATTTACAAATTCTTTACTAAGAAAAAAGCTGTTTATCTGTTTATTGGTGCATCAATAATAGCAATACTGATACATATTTTTGTTGAAAATCTTTTTAATGTCTGGGGGTTAACTATTAATTTCTGGGCATTAAATGCCTTAGGAGAGATAATAGATGATTAAAGACATACTTTTTGTGTCAACTAACCTCTACAGAAGTTTTCCTTCAAGAAAACAAAAGTTTGCACACTTTTTAGAAGAGAAAGGATTTAGAATTCTTTTTATTGAACCACCCTATACTTACCTTGCATTGTTCAAAAAAGGTTTCAATAAAAATACATCTAAGGGATTAGAAAAAGTATCTGATAACTTTTATATTTTAAATTCCTTTGCATGGTTACCCTTTTTCAAAAAATATAAACTCTTCAACTATATTGATAATCTCATATTTCTTAACAGGATTAAAAAAGCTTGTTCTATACTCAATTTTACTCCAACAATACTCTGGACGTATATGCCTTTTCTTCCGGAAACAATTAAAAAACTTCATATTGAAACTATTTATGATTGTGTCGATGATCACGCGTCTTTCCCAGGACTTATTGATCCAAGGTTTTCAAATTCCTTAGAAGAAACTACTGTTCACCTTTCTAACTATGTCATAGTCACGGGAAATGTCAAATTAAAAGAGAAGATCAAAAGTTTCGGGAAAGAACCAATTGTAATATCAAATGGAGTTGACTGGAAACTTTTCGCAGGGGGACTTTTTCTAAGAAAGAGAATAGATATAAAGAAGCAAATTGTATATGCTGGCGTAATTGCAGAATGGTTTGATAAAGAGATTATAAAAAAAATTGCGGAGAATTTCAAAGATTTCAAAATTATCCTTATTGGCCCGGAACAAACGGATACTTCTGATTTAAAGAAACACGCAAATATAATCTTGCTCGGGAAAATGCCTCAGCATGAGATTGCTCCTGTTTTAAGGGAGTCTGCAGTTGGGATAATTCCTTTTAAGATAAATAAACTAACGGAAAAAATTGATCCCTTAAAGGTATACGAGTACCTTGCATCAGGACTTCCTGTAATATCTACTCCAGTTGGTATCTTAAAAGACTTACCAGTAAAAATTGGAGAAAATGAAGAAAGCTTTATAAGTAATATTAAGGAAGAGATTTTTCAAGATTCACTTGAAAAAAGAAAAGAAAGGTCTGAATTCGCAAGAGCATTCTCATGGGAGAACAAGTACAGGGAAGTAGAGAAAATTCTTCAAGAATTAAGAAAATAGCTTATAAGTTCTTAACTCAAAATGCCACTCAAGCTTCGCTTATCTTTATGGCAACTACCTTAACAAGCAGGCTGCTTGGGTTTCTAAGAGATATACTTGTGGGTGCTTATTTTGGCACAACTCGTGCAGCAGATGCATTAACTGCAATGATACCGGTTAATTCTGCATTTCAGGATGTTGTTAATGGAGCCTTAGTAGTAGCTATGATTCCTTTATTTATTGAATCGCTCGAGATTGATCAAGAAAAAGCCAAAAACGATTTATCTGTAGTTTTCAGCTATATTTTCCTCATATTGCTGATAATTTCAATTGCGCTCATTGCCTTCTCTGGACCTATTTCAAGGTTTCTTCTACCCGGCTTTTCAGAACAAGTACATCTGAGAATCGCAGAAAGTCTGCTTGATATCTTCGCGGTTTCATCACTTCTCTGGGCACTAACAGACTTGCTTTTTGGGGCAGCTCAATCAGAAAAACACTTTTTAATAACAGCATTACTGCCACTTCTTGCAAATACAAGCATTATAATATCGCTACTATCTCTTCACAACTCAATAGGAATACTATCTTACCCTGTGGGAGTAGCTTCTGGTGCTCTTTTGCAACTTTCAATAATGATTATTTATGGCAAAAAAATACTTGGCCTAAAATTCAAGTTAAATTTTAACTCTAAAAATACGTTTCTCTTCAAGTTATTTATTTTTTCTATCCCATTGATCCTGCAACAAGTCTTAAACTATGCTGTGACATTTACTGCAAATGGCATGGCCTCAAAACTGTCAGAAGGAAGCGTTGCTGCTTTATCCTACGCAAATAAGCTAAGACTACTTTCAATAGGTGTTTTAACAACTCCGCTTGCTGTGTCTTTTTACCCTTTCCTTTCTCAGGCTGCAAGCGAAAAAAGATATGACCAGCTTAAGGATATTTATTCAAAATCTATCAGATTTGCTTCCCTGCTCGTTGCCCCAGTAATGCTGGTTTCTGTGTTTTTTGCCGAGACAATAATCAAGATTGTATATCATAGAGGAGCTTTTAACGTTCAGGCAGTATTGCTAACTGTAAAACCATTCCAATACTATTCGTTAGGTATATTTGCAATGATGATAGTTATTATTACCATGAGACTATTTTACTCACTCAAAAAAATGAGCATAACCCTAATAGTTTCGGCTATTGGAGCCATAATTAACATTGTGCTCTTTTATATTCTTACAAAAACACTTGAACACTCAGGAATTGCACTATCAATAAGTATTACTCTCTACATAGAAGCCTTTATTTTCTTTGTTCTATTAAAAAGAGAGATTGGAAATTTTGGATTTCTCAAAATTATCTTTTCAATTTTTAAAATCTTCTTAGCTGCTGCATTAGGAGTACTTGGGATGTATTTTGTATTTATATATCTAGGTGGCTTTAGTCATCCGACAAACACAAAAATATTTATTTCCTTTATTGAATCAGCCATGATGTTCATAATGATTTATATACCTGTATTAAGTATTCTTAAAGTCAGTGAAGTTAAAAACTTGATTTTTTCATTAAAAAAGCTATTCAAAAGATAAAAACTTTTCCTCTTTAAATGGTCTCTGCATAAGGCTCAACAATTCTCTTCCAGGTTCAGCTTTTTCATAAACTATTCTATATAAAGAAAATATAATTGGCAACTCAATAGCTAAGCTTGCATCCAAGTCATAAACAGATTTAAGTGTATATATTCCTTCTATGACTTCTCTTGTTTCTTTCTCAACTTCTTCCTTAGTCATCTTTCGTCCAATCTCTTCTCCTGCTCTCCTGTTTCTGCTTCTCCTACTAAAAGCAGTTGCAATCAAATCTCCAGAACCAGAGAGGCCAAAAAAAGTTTCTCTTCTGCCACCCAAAACTACTCCAAGTCGAACAAGCTCTGCAAGGCTCCTTATTATTAAAGAAGCTTTTGAACTGTCACCGAAGCCTAATCCATCAGAAACTCCACACGCAATGGCATAAACATTCTTCAATGATCCTCCAAGCTCAACCCCAGGCAGGTCAAGAGAATAGTAAACCCTGAAATAATTTGTGCTAAGTATGTTCTGTAACTCTTTAAGAATATTCTCGTCGGTTCCACCAATTACGGTAGCAGCAGGCATTTCAGAAGCAATCTCAAAAGAAAAATTCGGTCCAGAAAGAGTAAATATATTTTCTTTTGGAATATGCCACTCTTCCATAATCACCTGAGACATTCTCTTGAAAGACTTCATTTCGATTCCCTTTGCAAGATTTAGCACTAGTTTCTCTTTATTGCATCCCGATTTCTGGATTACATTACGAAGCTTTTGGGCAGGAACCGCAAGCACCAGGATCTCTCCAAAATCAATTGCATCACTGATATCCTTCGTAAATCTTTCTATATGTTCAATCTTTATCCCTTTTAAGTAAAAGGTATTTTCTTTAAAGTTTTCAAATGCCTTAAGTGTTTCTTCTCCATGAACCCAAAGGAGGACTTCGAAACCTTTTTTTCCGAGAAGTTCAGCAATTGCTGTCCCCCACCCACCTGCTCCTATTACTGAAATCCTCAATTATCTGCCCTCCTTTTTATTGATAAAAGAAACTATTTTTTCAATAAGCCAGCTTGGAGTGGATGTTCCAGAAGTAACTCCAATATTTCTGCAGTTAGATATGTCAAATAATTCTAAATCCATTTCAGAGCTAATAAAAAAGGCATTAGGATTAATTGCTTCCACTTTTTCAAATAACCTTTTTGTGTTGGCACTTTTCTTCCCACCAATTACAATAATGCAGTCAGCAATCCTAGCAATATCGGTAGCTTCTTTCTGTCTTTTTAGTGTTTCATTACAAATTGTGTTAAAAATTCTCAGCTCATAGGTATTTCTAACTAGAATCTCTGCTATTGAGAAAAAACGATCCTCAGTTACGGTTGACTGAGAAACCATGGCAAGCTTACTATAATGCGAATCTTTTGCAACATCCTCCGTGCTTTCAAAAATTCCGATAAGATTATCTTCTGCTGTTTCTGCAAGAACGCGTGTTTCCCTGTGACCCTTATCTCCAACCACTGCTATTCCATAACCATCCTTGACAAGCTCATGAATAAGTCGTACAGTCCTTAAAACAAGAGGGCAGGTTGCATCAACTACATTTTCGAAACCTATTTTCAACCTATTTATTTCATCTTTTGAGGCACCATGTGCCGGCAAGAGAACAGCTTTCCCTTTTGAATTTTTGCCAACTATCCTTATCCCTCTCTTCTTAAGGCGCGCCATCTCACTCTCATTATGAAGTATTTCATCAAGCGTATAAACAATTTCATATTTTTTTGCTAATTTTTCTGAAAGAGCCACAGCCCTGCTAACTCCTGAACAAAAACCAATGTTGCGTGCAAGAATTATTTTTCTTTTATTTTTCTTATACATTTGCTAATTTCCTCCATAAGAAACTCTGTTGCTTTCTCCAGGTAATCTTTGTCTTTTGGATCAAATACTTCCCATGGTCTAAAAGGTTTGCCAAAGCAAATAGAAATACTGTGAAATCTTGGCAATTTGGCTCCTTTGGGAAATGCTTTTTCTGTGCCAGTAATTCCTGCCGGAATAATTGGAACTTTTGAATTAGTTGCTATGAATACTGTCCCCTTTTTTCCTTTTTGGAGGTTCCCTTTTTCGGAACGTGTGCCTTCAGGAAACATAAGAAGGATATTACCACTTCTTACAATATCAATAGCTTTTTTAAGAGCTGAAAGGTCGATGGATCCTCTATCAAGCGGAAATCCTCCAAGGGATTTCAGAAAACTTCCAGTTATCTTATTTGAAAATAACTCCTTTTTTCCAATTGAATACATTCTTCTTGGAAGAGCCATTGCGACAAGTGGGATATCAAGACCACTTCTATGATTAGGAGCAACAATAAAACCTCCTTCTTCTATTAAATTCTCTGCACCTTTTACCCTGCACCTAAAAAAGAAATAGAATACGATCCTAGCGAGGCCGTGAAGAAATGCGTAAAGCATACTTCTTTCCCTCCAGAAAAAGAAATATTTTTTCAACAACTTCCTGAATACCAATATCGGTTGTATCAATTACATAAGCATCCAAAGCAATAGCAAGTGGAGAATTTTCACGAGAAGAATCTATTAGATCTCTTTTCTTAAGATTTTCAATAACATCACCAAATGCCACATCAAAGCCCTTTCCTAAAAGTTCCTCATATCTCCTTTTTGCTCGTTCCTCTATAGTTGCCGTAAGATATACCTTTAAAAATGCATCCTTTAGGACAACAGTGCCTATATCTCGACCAACCATAACAACATTAAGATTGCTTGCTATCTTTCTCAGAGAATTCGTTATAAAATCCCTTACTTCAACGGGTTTTGAAACATCAGAAACAAGGTCTTCTACTTCTTTGCTTCTCAGAAGTTCGTTCAATATTTTTTCTCCGCCTACCACAAAAGAATCGTCAACAAACTCAATTATCTTTGTGTCGAGAGTTTTAAGCCAATTTCGTTTATCCAGCTGAATGCCTTCTCTAATAATGAGATAGGTTGCAAGCCGATAAAAAAGGCCTGAATCAATAAATTCAAAAGCAAGCTTTTCAGCAAGTATCTTGCCTATAGTTGTTTTGCCTGAACCTGCGTCTCCATCAATCGCAATTTGAACTACTCTCATATTTTGAGATTTTTTTAACCCTTCCGTCATGCCTTCCACCATCATATTTGGTACTTAGAAATACCTTAACAATCTCTTTTGCCAAATCTTCCCCTAAAATTCTCCCACCCATACAAAGGATATTCGCATTATTATGCTGGCGAGATTTTCTTGCAGTGTAAAGATCATTGCAAAGCCCAGCACGAATTCCTTTCACCTTATTTGCTGTAATAGACATTCCCAGTCCTGTTCCGCATATGAGAATTCCAAAATCGAATTTTTCTTGAGACACTGCTTCAGAAACTGATATGGCAAAATCAGGGTAATCAACGCTTTCCAATGAATCAGTCCCAAAATCAACAACTTCAATACCTTCGCTTGTCAAAAACCCTTTCACGACTTCTTTAAGCTTAAAACCTGCATGATCTGAGCCAATCGCCAATATCATTTGTTTACCTCCCTTAGAAATTATATCACTTTTTGCTAAAGCCCTCACTCTTTCCATTATCAAAGAATAGATGAAATAGCAGTACCAAAAATATTTAGCATTACCTCTTTTATTTCTAAGCGAATTTTGTATATTAAATAATTTTTTGCTATTATAATAAATTAGCCTTTATTTTTTTAAGGAGGTTTTATGCTTGAAGATACTTTTGCAAAGGTAAAAAGAAAAACTGTTGAGATAATTAGTGAAGAGGAACTTAAGCAGCGCTTAAAGTCAAAAAAAATCCTTAAGGTGAAACTCGGAGCTGATCCCACAGCCCCCGACCTTCACCTTGGGCACTATATAGTACTTAGAAAATTAAGAGACTTCCAGGAATTAGGCCATAAAGTAATTTTTATCATTGGCGACTTTACCGGACTTGTGGGAGATCCCTCAGGAAGATCAAAGACAAGGCCTCCTTTATCAAAAGAGCAAATCCAAGAAAATGCAAAAACCTATTTTCAACAGGTATTTAATATACTTGATAAAGACAAAACAGAAGTACGTTTTAACTCTGAGTGGCTTTCAAAGATCACATTTGAAGAATTATTCAGGCTTTGCTCAAATTTCACAATCGCGCGCATACTTGAACGCGATGATTTTCTCAATAGATTCAAAAGTGACATACCTATTTTCTTTCATGAGCTTTTCTATCCGATAATGCAGGCATATGACTCTTATTCAATTGAAGCAGATATTGAACTTGGTGGAACAGATCAAAAATTCAACCTCATTATGGGGAGAAGGCTTCAGGAATCCAAGGGAATGCTTCCACAGATTGCAATAATAATGCCATTGCTAAGAGGCACTGACGGTGAGCAGAAAATGAGTAAAAGTCTTGAAAATTACATCGGTATTTCAGAAAACCCTCAAGAAATGTTCGGAAAAGTTATGTCGATACCAGACGCTTTAATTCCAGAGTACTACGACCTTGTTTTGGATAAAGAACCGGAAGAGGTTGAAGCAGTTAAAAAGCTTATCAATGATAGCAAAGAAAACCCTATGAAACTTAAAATGGATCTTGCTAAAGGAATAGTTGAACTTTTTCACTCAAGAGAGGAAGCAATTAAAGCTGAAAAAAACTTCGTAAGAATATTTAGCAAGAGAGAGCTTCCAGAAGAAGCTACTGAAATTGACATTTCAGAAATTATCCCTTGTAGAGCAGTTGACATAATTAAGCTCATGATCCACTTAAAATTAGCATCATCTAACTCTGAGGCTAAGAGATTGATCAGTCAAGGAGCAGTTAAAATAAACAACAATAAAATAGAAGATTATAGAAAGCCAATAGAAGTTAAAAATGGCGACATTTTAAGAGTTGGAAAGAGAAACTTTATTAAACTATTAAGAAAAAAATAGTATATGGTTTTTGGAAGATTACTTAACTCCCCAGACCTTTTCCAAATCATCCTTTTTTTCAAATACTGCTTCTTTGCCTCTTTTTATACATTCATCCAATAAATTAAATTCAAAAAGCCCTACATTTAAAGGGACCTGTATCAATAGATCGCTCTTAGAAAGTTCTTCTAAATATATTTTATCCTCTTGAATTTCAAAAATCCTGAAAAGTACATCAAACGCATTTTCAAAGTTATTTCTTAACTGCATTGTTTGCTTTGCGTTTACATCAATTGTTACAACCCGGGTTGAACCAACTGAACGTGCAACATCCACTGGAGCATTGCTAATAATTCCGCCATCTATTAATGAATAACCATTCCACTCATATGGCTCAAAATATGGAGGAATTGCCATAGTAGAGTAAATTGCCTCACAAAGGAATCCACTTTTAAAAACTACTCTTTGCCCAGTCCTTAGATCTACCGCAACTGATGCAAATTTAGTTTTTAAATCCTCAATCTTTGCACTGTGAGTTAATTCTTTGAAAATTTTCCTTACTTTTCTACCACTATCAAAGCCACGTCTTGTAATTAGGTAACTTAGGGCAATTTCCATGCTAAGTATCTTTTGAGCTTTGCTCTTTTCACTCTTTTCAAGATTTTTGTAGTAAAAGTAAAGTGGGCTTCTCTTTTCAAGAACATCCTCAAACTTAAGAGTTTTGGAGAGCTCTCTTAATTCCAGTGGCGAAAAACCATATGTATACAGACCTCCAATGATTCCTCCCATCGATGTTCCAACAACAACGGAAGGTTTGAGCATCATTTCCTCCAAAGCGTTCAAAACTCCAATATGAGCTAAACCACGTGCTCCTCCACCTGATAAAACCAAACCTACCTTCTCCAAAGCGCACCTCACTCTTTTCTGCTAAGTAAAAACTCGTTAATCTCATCCTTATAAGGAGAAGAGACTGCTGCCCCTTTTCTGGTCACAGAAATCGCAGCTGCTGCCGAAGCATAAACTAACGCTTGTTCGATTGGGACATCTTTGCTTAAGGCTGAAGCAAAAGCTCCATTAAAAGCATCTCCAGCTCCCGTAGAGTCAACAGTTTTAAATGGAAAGGCATTCACGATAATCTCTTGCCCTCTATTCATTAGTATTGCCCCCCTGTCTCCCAATTTTAAGATAACATTTTTAGCCCCTAAATCAAGCAATTCTTCTAAAGAACCACTTCTTGTAAGTTTCCTGAGCTCAATTTCATTTGGAGTAACAAAAGTTGTAAAAGGAATAATCATATCCAAATCTTTTCTTACAGGCGCTGGGTCAAAAATCACAATAGCATCAACTTCAAAGGCAATCTTTGCGGCACTGAGTATTATATCAGTTGGAACCTCTCCTTGAATTAAAAGAAAATCAGATTTTTTTAAATTATTTCTCAAAAAGGTGAGTTCCTCAGAAGAAACTTTAGCATTTGCACCAGGCAATATGGTAATACTATTTTCTCCTGTGGAACTAACATTTATAAGTGCAATTCCAGTAGAAATTGTTCTATCTATAGCCACTTTTGTCAAAACATTGAATTTGCTTAGTTCCCTTACAGCAACTTCTCCAAAATAATCACCACCAACTCTTCCTATGAAAACAACGTTAGCTCCCGCCTTTGCAGCAGCAACAGCTTGGTTTGCTCCTTTACCTCCTAGGTTAACAAAAAATTCCTCACCAACAAGCGTTTCGCCAGGCTCTGGTAAGTACTTTGTATACATTACTAAATCGACATTTATACTACCAAGCACATATATCATCATAATCCCCAGTATAAAACATTTTATGCCTTTAAAACAATATGTCAACATAATTGACAGACCAACGTGTCAAAACCTAATCTGAAATTACCATTGCAAACACAATATTTCAAAAACTACTTATCAATTGACAAAACTTTTGAAATATTATAAAATTCATATTATTATTTAATGATTGGTTTAACATGAATCTTAAGAAATGGTTTACAGCATTCGGACTTCAAGGAGCAGCTATTGGTGCTGCCTCTCTTACTATAAGTTTATTTGCGGTTTATGGTTTGAAAGGAAATGTAAGAAGCGCCTCTATTGCAACCGCACTTTTTTCGCTTGGGAACCTTTCCGGATCTATTCTTGTAAGTATTACTCTTGATAAGATCAAGAATTTTTCACCCATTATTTTTATAGCTTTTCTTTTATCGACTGCGTCACTTGCATTCGTACCTTTTGTTAGAACAATACAGGTCTATTTTCTTTTCACTTTCATTCTCGGATTTGCTATTTCAATTGTAGGACCTGCACTTACGCTTCATCTAAACCGGACTCTCGATGATCTTGTTTATAGGCGTGGAATTAACTTTCTGAATATGTTTAATAGCTATGGCGTTACCTTTGGAATGCTTTCTGGAAGTCTTATTTTGACTGCTGCAAAAAGCATCTCCGAAATAGACAAAATGAAGTTTGTCTTCGTTTTTTCTGCTTTCGTGCTCGCAATTGCAGCAATGATATCAATAGAAAGAGAGGAAAAAGAAACAAACATCAGAGTTAAGCCTTCAACAAAATCCACCAGAGCAATTTTTTCAAAAGCGATAAGGTTTCAGAAGGAAGTTTTTTCTCTCATGAACATTAAGAAAATTCCAGGTCCAATCAGATTATTTATTCTTTCTGTGTTTCTAACTTTTTTTGGGGCAAATATTTTTCTTTCAGTGTTTTCTATATATTTAAAGCAGTATGTGAAAATTACATCCCAGTCAATATTTTTGTTGTACGCCATAAATAATTTTGCAAGCAACATAGCATTTATGATTACTGGAAGAATCTCTTCAAAAGAAAGGGATGCTTTACTCGTAAAATCTGTTGTTTATTTCAGGGCTTTATCAATTCTTGCAATTGCTATACTATCATTGTTTAGGATAGGAATTCTTTCCATGGCTATTATTGGCATTTTATTTGTTATCTTTGGCTTAAGCTGGCCATTTTTATATCTTCCTTTGACAATCGCGGCAGGGGAATTGTCCTCGCAGAAGGAAAGAGGCAAGATCTTCGGCCTATTTAACATTGCTATTAATGCTGCAGTAATCTCTGCCTCATTTCTGGCAGGCACTCTTGCTCTGAAATTTGGCTATGTCGTAACCTTCCTTGCAGGCACGATCATCCTTCTTTTTGGAGGGATTTCATTTTCAAGGCTATTTAAGGCTCAACTCTAACTGAAAAAGGCTTCAAACACTCTTCCCTTATCTGTATATATCCCTAAATCCTCAAATACTTCAATAATTCTCTTTAGAGCAATAAAAAGATCTTCCTCTGAAAGACTTCCCATATGCCCCATACGGAAATATCTACCTGAAAGTTCTTTAAGGGCTGCAGCGACAACAACACCTTTTCTAAAAAGTGCTTTTCTGAACTGAACATCGTCAATGCCCTCTGGATACTTAAAAACTGAAAGTGTTGGCGCAGGATAATTCGCAAGTATTTCAAGACCTAAAATTTTCATTGCACTTCTTATTCTTCTTGCAAGGACAATATGCTTTTCAAAATAGTTTTCTAAACCAATAGAAAAAATGTTCGACAAAGATTTTTCAAGAGCATAAACCATATTTACTGCGGGAGTTGCGAAATATTTGTGTGGATCTTCCATAACTGGAAACCACTTCAAAATATCTCCATAATATGTGCGCATCTTCTTCAACGATTTCCTTTTTTCAACGGCTCTTGAAGAGAAGGCAAGAAGGGTTAAACCAGGAGGCACCGCAAGGGCTTTTTGAGAGCCAGTAAAAATCACATCAACTCCCCATCTGTCAAATTCCTCTCTTACTCCTCCAGAAGCGCATACTCCATCAACCAAAATTAAGGTTTCAGGAGACTTGATATGTACAAAAGACGCAATCTCCTCAACATCTGCAATCACGCCAGTAGAAGTATCAACATGCGTTATTGTAATTATATCAAAATGTTTTTCATCAAGCTTATGTTTAATTTCTTCCAATCTAACTCTATCGCCTGGCTGAGCTTTTATAATTTCTGAGGTTATTCCAAGAGCATTGCCAATCTCTGCAAACCTATCGCCAAAAAACCCATGAGATATAACAAGCAGATTATCATTTTCATTAATAACATTAGTTAAGGCAATTTCCATACCGAGAGTTCCGGATCCCGCAATAATAAATGGAAAACCTGTTTTTGTACCAAAGACTTCTTTGGTCTTGTTAAGAGCACTCAACATAATTTCTACAAAACGGTCATCAGTATGAGCGATTGTTTCAATAGACAAAGCATTTAAAATTTCTTCACTTACCGGGGTTGGACCAGGGATTAATAATAATTCCTTCATTAATTACCTCCTATCAAAAAATGGATTCTTACCAGATACACTTAAGGGAATCCCATATGCAAGCTTAACTCCCTCCCCAAGCAGCTTAAGATTTACTGCTGCCTCTCCTACTGAAAGCATAACTCTATTATCAACTCTCTTATTAGCAAGCACAGAAACAGCAGAACCAATTGCTATACCAAGATCGATGCCAGTATCTAAATAAATATTTGTCTCGTTGCTTGTATCTTTGGCAAGACCATGTGCTTTTTCTTTGAGCCTCGAACCAATTATCAGAACAACTTTCCCTGAAACATTGGATGCATCTCTTAAAATGAACTGAAGTCCTTTTTCTTCGCCTATATGTCTCATCTCATCAGTAAGTTTCAGAAGGTCATCCCCATAAACTATCGCTGTAACTATGAAATCAAGTCCATTCGCTTTAGGAGCAGTTCTTGCAGCTACTGCAGCTTCTTCTGCTGCATTAATTAGAACCTCTAATTCAAACTCTGGATTAATCCTGAACATATAACTTACCTCCTTCTTATTATTAAATTCCTTTTATGAATCCTCCATCGACCGGTAGTACAACACCAGTAATGTAGGATGATCTTTCAGATGCCAAAAAAGCAACTACGTCAGCAAACTCATCAATTGAGCCGATCCTCCCGAGAGGAATATCCTTTACAAAAAGCTTTAATGCTTCCTCTGTACTTATTTTTTCTTTTTCTGCTCGCGCTTTTACAAGTTCTTCAACCCTTTCAGTCATTGTATATCCTGGTGCAATTGTATTTGCAGTAATATTAAAAGGAGCTAACGCAGTAGAAACTGACTTAATAAAAGCCACAATTCCTGTGCGGGAAACATTTGAAAGAATAAGGTTATTAAGAGGTTGTTTCACACTAATAGAAGTAGAAGCAATAATTCTTCCCCATCTCTGTTCCTTCATGAAAGGCACAACAGAATAGACCGCATAAATTGTGCTCATAAGGTTTAGTTGTACTGCTTTTGAATAATCCTCGGGGGAGAAATCGAAAAAACCTCCTGAAGGAGGTCCACCCGCATTTGCAAAAAGAATATGTACTGTTCCGAACCTTTTTGCAACTTCATTGATTGCTTTTTCAAGGCTTTGTTTGTTTGTTACATCACACTGAAGGGGTAAAATAACACCCTGAGTTTTGCTTTCAATTTCCCTTGCAGCCTTTTCTATATTATTTTTTTCTCTTGATACAATCGCAACTTTTGCTCCTTCCTGAGCTAATTTTTGCGCAACGCTTTTTCCAAGTCCTTTGCTTGCAGCCATTACAAAAGCAACTTTATCATTAAGTCCTAAATCCATATATTCCTCCTATATTTACAATATACCATGTTACTCTCATTTTTATTATAATACTTTTATGAAAGGAACAATAGTTAATGTAGCAAGTGTAATTATCGGAAGCAGCATTGGAATCCTAATAGGTGGCAAACTTCCCCAAAAATACAAAGAAATCTTTTTCCAGGCTATTGGCCTTTTTACAATTCTAATTGGAATATCAATGAGTATTAAAGAGACAAACCTTATCCCAATTTTTCTTTCACTCATATTGGGAGGCATCACAGGAGAACTTTTAAAAATTGAACAAAGGCTTAACAACCTTATGGAACATATAAAATCTAAAGTTTCTCCAAACTCACCTCATTTCGTTGAAGGGTTTATAACATCAACTCTGATATTTTGCGTTGGTGCAATGACGGTTGTAGGCTCAATACAAGAAGGATTAACAGGCGATGCAACAATCCTTTATACAAAGGCACTAATGGATGGGATTACATCATTGACTCTTGCGTCTGGTTTAGGAATCGGCGTGATGCTTTCATCTGTTTCTGTCCTGCTTATTCAAGGAAGCTTAACTCTTTTAGGAGCAAAACTGCAATTTCTTATAAAAGATATTTATCTTCTAAACCTTACAGGGCTTGGAGGAATTTTAATTATTGGTTTAGGACTTGAAATATTAGGAATCAAAAAAATAAAAATTCTTAACCTGCTTCCAAGTCTAATATACTTGCCAATATTTATCTTTATCTTTGAACTAATCGTTCATTAGAGTTTTAGAAAATGTTTTTTAAATAACAATTATTAATTCGCACTGTGGAAATAGAGAAAGCGCTTCAGCAAAAGCATCATAATATTACTTCTGAAATATGGTTTTTGTCAGCATAGAAAAAAACTTATCCACAGGCTCCCTGTGGATAATGTGGAAAAGCTTAAAACAAGTTTTCACGATTATTTAGAATTTTCTTTTATTTGTGATATGACTCTTTCAGTTGCCTTTTTAACGGTTTCCTCGTCAGCAAGATAGTAATGTCTTAAGGGTGACAGATTGTCATCAAGTTCATATATCAAAGGAATTCCAGTTGGTATATTTAAAGAAGGAATTTCTTCATCACTAATGTTATCAAGGTATTTTACCAAGGCTCTTAAACTGTTTCCATGAGCTACAATTATGACACTTTTTCCATCCCTGACTACTGGAGTAATATTATTTTTCCAATAAGGAGTAAATCTATTAACTGTGTCCTTTAAAGATTCACATAACGGAATTTCCTCTTTTGGAACATCAAGATATTTATCTTCAAAAGCTGGATTTCTTGGGTCATCAGGTTCCAGTGCAGGAGGTGGATAGTCATAGCTCCTTCTCCACTTCATAACAAGTTCCTCTCCATATTTCTCTGTCATTTCTACTTTATTTAAACCCTGAAGAGCTCCGTAGTGTCTCTCATTAAGCCTCCAATGCTTATATACTGGTATCCACATAAGGTCAAGGTCGTCAAGAACTATCCATAAAGTCCTGATAGATCTTTTTAATACAGAAGTGAATGCAGTATTGAAATAGAATCTTTGTTCTTTAAGAAGTTTTGCTGCAAAATGAGCCTCCGTAATACCTTGCTCAGATAGGTCAACATCAGTCCAACCTGTAAATCTGTTCTCTTTATTCCATTGACTTTCTCCATGTCTTAAAAGCACGACTTTAAACATTTCATTTACCTCCTTGGTTTTTAAGATAAAGAACTATTACTTGAATATCAGCAGGCCTTACACCGGAAATTCTCATTGCCTGTCCAACTGATTTCGGCTTAATATCAGTAAGCCTTACTCTTGCCTCTTTTGAGAGAGACGGGACAAGAGAATAATCAATATCATCAGGAATAACAAAGTTTTCTAAATGTAAAAATTCCTTTGCCCTGGACATCTCTCGAGCAATATATCCTTCATATTTTACCTCTGTTTCAATTAATTGCAGAATTTCATCAGAGAAATCTGCAAACTTATTGTCAAATTTCTTAAGGTCTTCCTTTGTAAAATCCTGTCTTTTTAATAAATCGATAAGTAGCAAGGGTTTATTTACTTCAGAAATCCCGTAGGATTTAAACCGTTCCAGGGTTTCCCGATTTGGATGAATTGCAATTTCCTCGAGAACATGTCTAACCTCTCCAATAAGCTGTTCCTTTTCTTGAAGCAACCTATACTTCCAATCTTCAACAACTCCAATTTCATAGCCTTTCCTTGTAAGTCTTAGGTCTGCATTATCCTGTCTCAACATCAGCCTGTATTCGCAATGAGAAGGAGTGATTCTGTAAGGTTCAAAAAGTTCCTTATTAACAATATCATCAGTCATAACTCCAAGATAAGCCTCATTTCTCTTTAAAATGAAAGATTCCTTTCCCTGGACCTTCAGTGCCGCATTTATTCCGGCTAATAACCCCTGACCAGCTGCCTCATCATACCCTGTTGTGCCATTAGGCTGACCTGCTATGAAAAGACCTTCAACAAGTTTTGTCTCGTAGTTCATTTTAAGTTGAGTAGGAATAATATAATCATAATCAATCACATAAGCAGGTCTTATTATTTCAACATTTTCAAGCCCAGGTATGGTTCTCAAAACTTCCATCTGGTACTGATACGGCATAGACATGTACATCCCCTGCATATATATCTCGTTTGTGTTAAAACCTTCTGGTTCAAGGAAAAATTGGTGGCGGGTTTTATCAGGGAACCAACGCACTTTCTCCTCCATGGAAGGACATGTTCTGGGACCTGTTTTTACCATAATTCCCATAACCGAAGGCGAAAAGTTCATGTATTTCCTTACTACTTCTATAGTATTACTATTCGTCCAACCTAAATAAGAGGAGATCTGGTTTTCAAAAACCTTCGGGTTATTCCAGAATGAAAAGTGCAGAGGAATAAAATCTCCTTTTTCCTCATGAAATTTCCTCAAATCAATACTTCTTCTATCAATTCTTGGAGTCGTACCAGTGTTAAAGCGCCCGATTCTAAAACCAAGCTCTTTAAGATTTTCCGCGAGGTTATTAGAAGGAGGTTCTGCCCATCTGCCTGCTTCTACCGACCAAGTAGAAATATAAATTCTTCCCCTAAGATATGTTCCGGCAGTAATGACAACAGCGTCTCCCAAAAATGTCATTCCATCAGAAGACAGCACTCCTTTAACACGATTGTCTTCCACCAAAATTTTAGCAACAGTTCCCTGTCTAAGATGTAAGTTCTCGGTTGACTCAAGGCGTTCTTTCATTCCCCTTGAATAGTTCCATTTATCGCATTGAGCTCTTATACTCCAAACAGCAGGTCCTCTTGAAGTGTTAAGCATTTTAACTTGTGTAAGAGTGTTATCTGTATTTAATGCCATTGCTCCTCCTAAAGCGTCTATTTCCCGAACAATTTGGGATTTACCAGGACCACCAATAGAAGGGTTGCATGGCATCCAGCCGATGCTGTCATTATCAATAGTAATTAGAAGGGTCTCAACTCCCATCCTTGAAGCAGCCAGTGAAGCTTCAACACCTGCATGTCCCCCACCAACAACAATTACGTCATATTTCATCATGCTAAATATTATAAACACTTTTTTGCTTTATAAAAAAGAAACTTGGTTTACTTATTATAAAAAGAATATTTTTTGAGTTTTTAGCAATTTAACTATAATAGAGCTATGAATGAAATTAACCTTAGAGAATTACTGAAAGGAAATAATTTAAAGTTTACCAAAACAAGGAAAGAGATCTACTTGTATCTTAAAAGTACCTACTCTCATCCTTCTGCGTTTGATGTATACAAAGAAGTGAAGAAGAAACTTCCTGGAATAAGCTATGCTACTGTTTATAATGTCCTTAATCTTTTTATTGAAAAAGGAATTATTAAAGAAATATCAACACATGAGGACAAGAAGCGCTTTGATGGAGACGTTTCTCAGCATATTCACTTAATATGCAAGGAATGCGGAAAGATTGAAGACCTCCCGCTTAACGATAGCTCTTTTATTATTACTGTAAAAGAGCACGGTTGGGAAGTTGAGGATAGTGCTCTTAATGTATATGGTATTTGCCCTGAATGCTTAAAAAGAAAAAGGCATACAAGAATCTCTCATAAAAACTAACTCCTTGTCTTGTAATCCAAGGACAAAATATGTACGCGCCTGTAGCTCAAAGGATAGAGCAATGGCCTCCGGAGCCGTAGATAGGAGTTCGATTCTCCTCAGGCGCGCCAGATTAAAAAGGCGGTGTTTAACCACCTTTTTAATCAATTATCAGATACTATTTATTTCATTATTCTCTTAAAAGCTTCTTTAACGCGTCTTAGCCCTTCTTTAATATTCTCCTGCGAAGTTGCATAAGAAAATCTTATATATCCTTCACCAAAGGAGCCAAAGGCAGTTCCTGATAAAGTACAGACTCCTGCTTCATAAAGAAGGTAATCTGCAATCTCTTTAGATGACTTTCCAGTCTGTCTTATGTTTGAAAAAACGTAGAAGGCACCATGTGGTACCTTCACAGACAAGCCAGGTATCTCATTAAGCCCCCTTACAATTAAATCTCTACGAGCCAGATATTCATTACGCATTCTTTCAGGTTCATCCTGAGGACCATTAAGAGCTTCAACTCCTGCAATTTGAACAAATGTGGCAACACAAGAGAAAGAATTTACAGCAATCTTTTTAATCCCTTCGATCACTTCCTTATTTGCTACGGCATACCCAAGTCTCCATCCAGTCATTGCATAAGTCTTTGAAAAACCATCAAGAATAATTGTCCTTTCTTTCATTCCTGGAATTGAAGCAATGCTGTGGAACGATCCATCATAAATAATCCTTGAATAAATCTCATCAGAAAGAATATAGATATCGTTTTTATTTGCAAGTTCTGCAATATATTCAAGGTCTCCCAATGAAAGAATTCCACCCGTTGGGTTACCTGGAGAGTTAATCACAATAAGCTTCGTTTTAGGAGTTATCAGCCTTTCGAACTGATGTCTGTCGAATGCAAAATCATTTTCCTCAAGCAGAGGCATTGGTACAGGAGTAGCACCTGCAAGCATGATTGCAGATTCATAGATTGGGTAGCCAGGGTTCGGGTAAATTGCTTCATCGCCTTCATCAAGAAGTGTGAGCATTGTCGAAAAAATAACATCCTTGCCACCAGGAGTTATAATAACCTCGTCGGGAACTGCATCGATATTTCTAGTTTTAGATATATAACTTGCAACAGCTTCTCTCAGTTCCAGAATCCCCTGTGTAGGAGAATAGTGAGTATAATTCTCTTCAAGCGCTCTGATACCTGCTTTCTTTACGTTTTCAGGAGTATTAAAATCAGGCTCTCCAATTTCAAAATGAACAATGTTTTTCCCCTGCTTCTCAAGCGCCTTTGCCTTTGCCAACATCTCAAAGGCCGTTTCAGTACCTGCTCTTTGAACTAACTTAGATAACTTCATTCCTTACCTCCTTTTCTTTTTTTTTGCCATTTAATAATAAATCAATATCACTTTTTTTCAAATCTTTTTCTTTCCTGCTCTTGGTTCAACAAAAGGCAAATCAACCACATACACGTCTACCAACTTATTTCTCAACAGCATTGACAATTTTGTGTTAGGTTTTGAATGATTAATATCAATGTATGCCATAGCAAATATTTTTTTGTGCACAGGACTAAAGTTTCCGGAAGTTACATAGCCGATTTTTCTGTCATTGAGAAAAACTTCCTCTCCATGACGAGGGATACCGCCCGTAGGTACACTAAGTCCTACTAATCTTCTTCCAACACCTTCTTGCTGGATTTTCTCGAGAGACTCTTTTCCAATGAATTTTTCTTTCTTGAGTTTCACAGCAAACCCTTGCCCTGCTTCAAATGGATTGGTTGTTGCATCAATATCATTCCCATAAAGCCAATATGCTACCTCAAATCTTAAAGTGTCCCTTGCTCCAAGACCCGCAGGCAAAATTTTATATTGATTTCCTTCATTTAGAGAGGCTTGCCAGATTTCAATTATACCATTGGGATCTGCATACACTTCAAAACCATCTTCCCCTGTATAACCAGTCCTAGAGATAAGAACGGGTATTCCAAAGAGCTCGCCATTTGTTGACTGGAAAAAACCTAAATCTTTGAGGGTAGTTGTCCCATAAAAATATTTATCGAGAAACTCTTCAGCCTTTGGTCCCTGGATAGCAACCTCTCCATAATCTTCGGTTTTGCCAAGGATTTCAACATCAAAATTGCTCTTGTTTTTTATAACCCATTCAAGGTCTTTTTCATAATTTGAAGCGTTTACAACAAGCAGAATAAAATCTTCACCTAGTTTATAAACAAAAAGATCGTCCACTTCGCCTCCGTCAGGATAGCACATAGGAGTATATTTAACTTTGCCCGTCCTCATATCTCTGACTGAATTGGTAACAATATAATCTGCGAAAATAATTGCATCTTTTCCTCTGATCTCGATTTCTCCCATGTGCGAAACATCAAAAATACCTAAATTGTTCCTTACATTTTGATGTTCTTTAATAACGCTGCTGTACTGAATCGGCATTTCCCATCCAGCAAAAGGAATCATTTTAGCTTTAGCTTTTACGTGCTCTTCATAAAGAGGAGTTCTTCTTAAATTATCAGTCATCTATCCTCCTTTCAAAACTTCACCATTTGATATTACGGTTTCTACATAGTTTTCTCCAACTCTGTAAGGAATCTCTTCGAAATGGCGAATATTCAGAATATTAATGTTTGCCTTTTTACCAATTTCAATAGATCCTACCTCTTTTTCCATTTCTATTGCCTTGGCAGCATTTAGCGTGGCACCAAAAAGGATATCGTCAATTTTCATCTTTAATTTTACAGATGCAAATGACATAACAAGAGGCATAGATGGACACATAGCAGTTCCCGGGTTATAATCTGTACCGAGAGCAACTGTTATACCTAAATCTATCATTTTCTTTGCATCAGCATAATGCTCTTCTCCAAGAGAAAAAGTGGTAATAGGAAGGAGGACAGCCACAACATTTGCCTCCTTGAGTTTTTTGAGAGAAGCGTCATTTGCATACATAAGGTGATCTGCAGAGATTGCTTGAACCGCTGCAGCTACCTCTGCACCTCCTGAGTCGCTTAGTTCGTCGGCATGCACCTTAGGTTTCAAACCATGCTCTTTACCTTTCTTAAGGATTTTCTTAGACTGTTCCCTTGTAAATGCCCCCTTCTCGCAATAAACATCATTGAAATCAGCTAATTTATTCTTTGCAATAATAGGTATTATATCGTCAGAAACAAGCTCCACATATTTCTCATCTCTCATATGGTACTCCGGGGGAACAATATGTGCAGCAAGAAGAGTAGTTCTAACATTAATTGATGTGTTTTGACCTAGGAAACGCCCGATTTTCAGAATTTTTATTTCTTCCTCAAGATTCAATCCATAACCGCTTTTAATTTCAACCGTTGTGGTTCCCCATGTCACAAGGTGCTCAAGATGCTTTCTTGATTCCTCGAGCAAATCATCGAAAGATGCTTTCCTTGTCCATCTCACTGTAGAAATAATTCCAGTATTCTCTTCCTTTAATATTTTTGCAGTGGGAACTCCCTGCTGCCTGAGTAAAAATTCTTTTTCCCTGGTCCCCATAAAAACAAGGTGTGTATGAGGATCAACAAATCCAGGGAGAACAACTTTATTCGAAGCATCAATCTGAATGGTGTTTTTAGAGACCTTAACAGATTTCATAATGTCATCTGTATTTCCAATAGCTACAATTCTTCCATTCTTTATAGCAACTGCACCATCCTTTACAAACCCCAGTCTTTTTTTAACTTCGGTTTCCTCTGTAGAAAGAGAGTAAGACATAGTCAATAATTCTTTTGCGTTAAAAACTAAAAGATCTGCTACTATTGGGTCCACAGACACCTCCTACTCGTAAATTTTTGTTTCAACTATACTATCTTCTGACAATTCAGGCAGTTGTATGTAATAGGCAAGGCTTTCCAGGGCTGCTCTCATTGGCATAAGACCTACTAGTTCGCTTTCAAGAACGCTAATGCCATATCTCTGGGCTTCCATTTTTACGATCTCAAAAACTCTGTAAATTGGAGCTTTTTTGTAGTTTAGTAAATTAATTGAAACCTGTACGCATCCCTTGTCTTCAAGCATCATTTCCTTTGCTTGAATGAATCTCAAGCCTCCAGAACTTTCTCTGATTGAACGAGCTATTCTCTTTGCTACATTTATGTCCTTCGTATTCAAATTAATATTATAGGCAATCAAAAATTCTCTTGCTCCGACAGCAGTCACCCCAGCTGAGGAATGCACTTCTTTAGGGCCATAATCAGGTTCCCATAAAGGGTCCTTTATCTTTTCAAAAAAACCTTCAAACTCCCCTTTTCTTATTTCGGGAAGAAGCCTCCTTGACTCTCTTGTCGCAGACTCAGCATAAAGAAAAACCGGAACATTCAACTCACTCGAGATAATTTCTGCAACTTCCTTGCTAAGATTCACGCAATCATACATAGTAACATTTTTTATCGGTATGAAAGGGATCACATCAACTGAGCCCATTCGTGGATGAGTACCTGTATGTTTTCTCAAATCAATCATCCTAACTGCATCTTTAGCAACCTGAACTGCTCCTTTTTTTACGCTATCCCTGTCCCCTGCAAAAGTTATAACGGTTCTGTTGTGGTCAGGATCCGATGAATAGTCAAGTAATTTAACGTTGGTTTGTTTCAGGTTCTCAATTACTTCTTCAATGACGTCCTTGTTCCTACCTTCACTAATGTTAGGAACGCACTCGATGATCTCCTTCATTTCTCACCTCTTCTCAAGGTAATTTTAGCATTTTTTATTTTAAATGTCAACTAAATTGTTTTTTAGACCTCATTATTCCTTGTATTCATTCCTATTTCCCGAAAATACGATTATTTTAAAAAATACACTTCCGGCCTTTATAAATAAGGCTTTTGTAAAAATTTTTAAAATGAATATAATATCTCAACGGAGGCGCCGATTGAGCATCGCGAACATTGTAAATGCAATCGAAATCACTCTAAACGAAAATAAGTTATTTTATAGGAAGATAAGAGATGGCGGGCTCATAAGATTCAACGGAATCCCCGTGGGAGAAGAATGTATCATTACTGTTTCTAATGAGTTTGTTAACTTTGAGGTTTTGTTAGATAAACCAGAAGAAATCAGGAAAATGAACCACTTACTTTACAATATCGGCGTCAATTATAAGCCCGTTTCATACTTAAGAAGCAAGAAAGAAAATTTCGCAAGTTTTCAGATTTCTGTCTTCCCCTTTAATAAGAATCTCTTTGGTACAATTTTTCTATCAATAGCCAACGAATTCCAGAGAGATGCATTTCCTTATGATATAAAGAAAAGTGAAGACCCCTTTGAATATTTCCTCAAAGAGTATAGAAACTTCAAATCCATTTCCGAAGAAGAACAAGCCCAAATAATTGAGCCTGCTTTAGCACTAAAGGAAAAATTTTTCAGGAATTCAAAAACTCTCTCTGGCATCTACAACAAGCTTTATAAAGTGAAAAAAGAGAAATACACCTATAAAAAAAATGATAATAAGGAAGTTAATCTAAATGAGTTCATACTCATAGACTTTGCTGCTCTTTTTAGAATCATGGAACTTAACCTCCTAAGCTTCACTTTAAACGATTTTTTTGAAAACTTTGAGAGAGGGAGGAAGAATTGAGGATTTCCTTTGTCGGAACAGGTATTATGGCCTCTTCTATGATCAGGTGTATACTTGAGAAGAATCTTGTTGACTCAAAAAACATATTGGGAAGTGCACCCAGAATTACAGACTTGCTTGAACTTAAAGAAAGGTATTCAGTAAATGTAACTCAAAATAACATTGAAGCTGCTCAATTCGGCGACATAGTTGTAATATCAACAAAACCTCAGGCATTCAGTGAAGTCGCATCAGAAATTAGAGAATATTTAAAAGAAACTCAGATTATCCTTTCAATTATGGCAGGAGTTGACATTGAAACTCTCCAGACTGCTCTTCTTCATAAAAAAATCGCGAGGGCAATGCCAAACACCCCAGTACAAATAGGAAAAGGGATGACAGTATGGACGACGACAAGGGAATTGAATATCGAAGAAAAAGAGGAAATTAAACAAATACTATCATCTCTTGGAAAAGAATTTTACGTAAAAGAGGAATCATACGTAGATATGGCAACAGCTTTGAGTGGAACAGGACCAGCATATGCTTTTCTTTTTCTCGAATCCCTCATAAATGCTGGCGTACATCTTGGATTTTCAAGAAAAGACTCAACAGAGCTTGTATATGAAACTGTTCTTGGCTCTGTATTATTTGCAATGAACTCTAGAAAACACACAGCAGAACTAAGAGATATGGTTACTTCTCCAGGAGGCACAACTACAGACGCTCTTTATGAGCTTGAGAAGGGTGGGTTTAGGACAGTTTTAGAAAAGGCAGTTCACTCTGCATTTAAAAAAACACTTTATCTTAAGGAGTTGAACAAAAGGGAGGAGGGTGGTAAATGACACTTGAATATGAAGTGAAATTAACGTCAACAAGAAAAGTAATGGAAAAAATCGACTCAAACCCTTCAATTTCAAACTGGGAAGTGAAAAAAATAGGAGCTAAAAATCTCGTAAGTCACTATTATGATACTGAGGAACTTAAACTCCTTTTTCACAACCTTGCTTACAGATTAAGAGAAGAGGATGGTAAAAAATTTGTCCACCTTAAAGCAAATGGAAGGTCAGAAAATGGCATATACATAAGAGAAGAAACCCAAAAAATACTTAAGAACGGAGAAGATATTACTTCTCCAGTATATTTGAAGAAGCATTTTCCAATAATTTTTGAGATTATAAGAGATAAAACTTTGATTGAAACTCTGACAATAGATAACGAAAGGCACATACTGCATATAAAAAAGAAAGAATCAGAAATTGAAATATGTCTCGACTTCCTCCATTTTATGCGTGGCAAAAGAAAAATTGAATACAACGAGATTGAACTCGAATTAATAAAAGGGCGCGAAGAAGACCTTATGGAGTGCTCTTCTCTTTTCCAGACAATTTATGGACTTCACCCTGCAGGAGCCTCTAAGTATGAACTTGGACTCAGGAGTTTTAGCCTTATACCAATACTATAAAGCGCTAAAAATGTTTTTCTATAGTATTACGGAATGATAATATTCTGATATTATTTCTCCTAATTAAAATAGAAAAAAATATCACAAAAATAAGTTCCATAATAAAAAGGATTGCAAATGGAGAAAATGGAAATTCAGACATTTAAAAGATGCGAAGTAATCGATATTACTTCAAATATTCGGAAAATAGTTTCAAAGAGTTCCGTTAGAAACGGTATTTGCATTGTCTATGTCCCTCATACAACTGCAGCTATCACAATAAATGAAAATGCGGATCCTTCAGTTATGAAAGACCTTATGAATCATCTTGAAACGATTGTTCCAATAAACGGAAAATTCTCACACATTGAAGGCAATTCAGATGCTCACATTAAAGCCTCGATCATAGGATCAAACAGAGATATAATCATAGAAAACAGTTCTTTAAAGCTTGGTACATGGCAGGGAATTTTCTTTCTTGAATTTGATGGGCCTCGAAAAAGAGAAATTTTCATCAAGATTATTAAAAATACTTAGTTACCCCTCAAGTTCCTCCAAAAGCTTCTCATATACTTCAATAGATTTTTCAAAAAGCAATCTTCCTAATTCTTTGCTTCCTTCTTGAGAGTCGTTTATTATACCGGTTTCTGTCACCTCTGCCTTCACAAGATCTTTTGAGACATAACAATGCGGAGGAATAATTTTCTCTTCCGTAAACCGTTCAGGGTGAACAAGATCTTCGCATAAGTAAAGCATCATAGATACCTCTCCTCTACCAGCATGTCCTGCATTATCATATAATTCAGAAATCTCATCAAAGAGCCACCAAGAACCTACTGCAAAACGAGAATTTTTAAAAATATTTGAAAGCTCATCAATCGCACACCTTATTGGCGCGATATTACCACCATGGCCATTAACAAAAAGAAAACGCCTGAAACCATGTTCATAAAGAGATTTAAGATAATCTTCAAGCAATGAAATTAAAGTCCTAGGAGAAATAGAAATTGTTCCTGGAAATTCATTTGTGATGGAGTGGCAATTGCCTAAGGAAATAGTTGGAGCTACCAGATAATTTTTCCTTTTGCCAAGCTCAATTGCAAGTGACTCTGCAGTAAAAAAATCAGTTCCTAGTGGTAGCGCTTCAGAGTGCTCTTCAACTGCTCCTATCGGTATAATAATTGTAATGTTTCTTTCAAGATATTCTTTAATTTCCTTCATTGTCAATTTCGTCAGTTCCATCTTGCTCCTCCGCACTCTTAATAACTTGTTCTGCATTTTCTAACTCATCTTTCATTACAAAAATATTCCAATGCCCTATAGGCCCTAAAATCGGGTTTGCATAAGGAGACGAAATATCAAACCCGGTCCCAGGCCTTTTCATTAAAACATGGATACCGTTCTCCTCAAGAAGGCCTTTTATTACATCTGCTTCAAATTGACTCTCAGCAATAGTCAAAAGAACCCATTCAAATTCATTGCTATCAATATCTTCAAGATTTGCTCCACATACTGAACAAATTTTGTTTTTATCGTCCTGAAATGAACCACAATTCTTGCATATTTTCATTTTTTCTCTCCTTCTGGTAAAATTATACGCTAAGTTAATAAAGTTTAAAACTTCCTGGAGGTTTATTGATGGTAAGAGTAAGGTATGCACCCTCCCCAACAGGAGAGATACACATAGGCAATGCAAGGACTGCATTGTTCAATTATCTATTTGCCCGCCACAAGAGAGGAACTTTTGTCCTCCGTCTTGACGATACCGATAGGAAAAGGTCAACAGAGGAAGCAATTAAAAGTATGATCCAGGATATCAACTGGCTTGGTATTGACTGGGAC
>Ga0172363_10000329_pt1 | contig 34722 bp, 30 predicted proteins | sample LakKivs2_kivu2a2_FD_114541 | JGI IMG/M metagenome (GOLD analysis project Ga0172363, IMG submission 114541) | Sediment microbial communities from Lake Kivu, Rwanda - Sediment s2_kivu2a2 | ecosystem: Environmental > Aquatic > Freshwater > Lake > Sediment | place: Rwanda: Western Province, Lake... | reverse complement strand
GTAATTGAACTACAAGATAATACTAACTTATCTGGTGAAGCTGCTTGTGCAGGTGGAGCTTGTGAAATAGTATAATCATGACAATAAGTGCATCAAACGATTGGATACAACAGTTATATGTTCAGGAGACAACAAAAAAATCTCCTGAACCTGACTTTTATAAAGATGAAAATGGTAAGTTTGTTATGACCGAATCTTATCATATAAAAAGAGGAAGTTGTTGTGGATCCGGTTGTAAACATTGTCCTTACGAACCCCAATTTAAAAAAGGGAATAAAGAATTAAAGAAATCACTACTTCGGTAGTGATTTTTTATTTATATAAAAATCCTAAATAATATATTTATCAAATATGGCAAATGGAATAACTTATGGTATAAACTTCCCATTTTACGATTCGCAAGATGGTAGATACTTATTGACAACCCAAAGTTCAAACTCTGAAATAAGAAGTAATTTGATTCATTTATTATTGACAAAAAAAGGTACCATATATTTTTTACCAGATTTTGGTACCAGATTATACGAATATATTTTTGAACCATTGGACGGACCAACTTTTTCTGATATAGAAAGTGAAATTAGGGATTCTGTTGGAAGATACTTGCCGGGCATATTAATTTCAAACATAGAAATAAAACCAGCAACTGACAGTTATGAAGATCCTGGAGCGACTTATATAAGTGAAAATGGTACAAGAGAATATAGGGTGCCTGGTTTAACTGTTAAGGAGTATACCGCAAGAGTAAGAATTGATTATAAAATCACAAATAGTGCGTTAGAATCAAGCGATTTTGTTATAATAAATATTTAATGTAAAATGGCAGATAAAAAAATATCATATACGACAAGAGATTTTCAAGGTATAAGAACTGAACTTATAAATTTTACAAGGCAGTATTATCCAGATCTAGTTCAAAATTTTAATGATGCTGGGATTTTTTCCGTGTTGATGGATTTAAACGCGGCGGTAACTGACAACTTACATTTTCATATTGATAGAAGTTTACAAGAAACCGTTTTACAATTTGCACAACAAAGATCATCAATATACAACATTGCAAGAACTTATGGTCTTAAAATACCAGGACAAAGACCATCAGTTGCTCTAGTTGACTTTTCAATTACCGTGCCCGCATTTGGTGACAAAGAAGATTTGAGATATTGTGGAATATTAAGAAGAGGAGCTCAAGTTAATGGTGGCGGACAACCATTTGAGTCCGTATATGATATTGATTTTTCATCTGCGGTAAATTCAGAAGGGTTTCCTAATAGATTAAAAACACCAAATTTTGACGCTTCAGGTAAGCTAATCAATTATACAATCACTAAAAGAGAAGTCGTAGTAAACGGAACAACAAAAGTGTTTAAAAGAGTAATAACACCAAATGATGTTAGACCATTTTTCGAATTGTTTTTACCGGAAAAAAATGTCCTTGGAGTAACAAGTGTTTTGATTAAAGAAGGAACACAATACACTACGGTTCCACAACCACAAGAATTTTTAGGTTTAGAAAATAAGTGGTACGAAGTAAAGGCCCTTATGGAAGACCGTGTATTTGTGGAAGATCCTACTAAAGTTTCTGATAACCCAGGAATTAAAGTCGGAAAGTATATCATAACAAATAACAAGTTTATTACTGAATTTACACCGGAAGGTTTTTTTAAAATGACATTTGGAGGAGGAAACATATCTGCGGAAGAACAATTAAGAGAGTTTACAAGAAATGGTTTTGGTTTTAATTTATCAAAGTATTCAAACAATTTAAGTCTTGGAAGTGCTCTTAAACCAAATTCTACCATGTTTATACAATATAGAGTTGGTGGAGGACAATCAACAAATTTAGGTATTGGTGTTATAAATCAAATTGGTGTTGTATCTTTTGCGGTTACTGGACCATCTGAAAGTGTTAATAGAACCGTAATAAATTCTTTAAGATGTAATAATTTAACGGCAGCAATCGGAGGTGCAAATCCACCAACGACAGAGGAAGTTAGACAAATGGTGGCATTCAATTTTGCGGCACAAAATAGAGCGGTAACAGTTAATGATTACGAATCAATTATTAGAACGATGCCATCACAATTTGGCGCCCCAGGTAAGGTTAGTATTACAGAAGAAAACAATAAAATTAAAATCAAACTATTGTCGTATGATAATGACGGTAAGTTAACCGAAATTTCATCTAACACACTTAAAACAAATATTGCAAATTATTTGTCAAATTATAGGATGATCAATGATTATATTTCTGTTGAAAGTGCAAATGTTATTGATTTGGCGGTTACAGTAGATGTTGTTTTGGATGCAACACAAAATCAAGGAGCATTAGTTACACAAATAATCGATATTGTGTCAAATTATTTTTCACCAGCAAACCGACAAATGGGCGAAAATGTTTTTGTATCAGAAATCAGAAGACAAATCCAACAACTAAATGGAGTTATAAGTATTTCAGACATGTTGTTTTTCAATTTAGTTGGAGGACAATATTCTTCATCTCAAACATCACAAAAATATGTTGACCCACAAACAAGACAAATTGAATTAATTGCCGACACAATATTTGCTGAACCGACACAAACCTACCAAATCAGATTCCCAGGAAAAGACATAAACGTGAGAGTTTTGAATTATAAAACAATCAACTTTTCTTGATAATTTATTTTTTAAAGATTCTTATTATTTTTTGAAAATAGGAAATAAACTATTTATCAAAAAAATCTTTTAATGCCAAAATCATATAGAATAAGAATACAAGTAGGTGTTGATAAAGCGATCAAAGTAGATTTAGAACAGGACTTTGAAAGTATCAATATACTATCTTTAAAAATATTACAAGAAGATATATACACAAGACAATGTTCTGATTATGGGGTTGTCGTCGGTAGAGTTTTTGTAAATGGAGGTTTTGGTCTACCTAATTCAAAAATATCCATTTTTGTACCATTATCAGTTGAAGACTCAACTAATCCACTTATAACTGAATTATATCCCTATACCACAATGTCTGACACGACAGAGGAAGGGTATAGGTATAACCTACTTTCCAAAGACCCATCGTATGATGGGCATGTTTCTACAGGAGTATTCCCAACTAAAAAAGAAGTATTATTAGACCAAACCTATATTGAAGTTTACGACAAATACTATAAGTTCACAACTAAAACTAATGAAAGTGGGGATTTTATGATATTTGGTGTTCCGATTGGAACACAATCTATATTCATGGATGTTGATTTGTCGGATATAGGTTGTTTTTCATTTGTACCACAAGATCTAATTGAAGCCGGAATGGCAACTGAATCCCAAGTTGATGGCAATAAGTTTAAAAGTTCTACTAATTTAAATGAACTACCACAGATAAAAAGTTTAACTAAAATTGTAGAAATAACACCATTGTGGGGTGAAGAGGATTTATGTCAGTTAGGAATAACTAGAGTTGATTTTGACTTAACAAAAGAGGCGAATATTAAAATAGAACCTAAATCAATCTTGATGGGATCTATAATTTCTAATACCGATGATGATGCGGTTAGAGCAAGATCTTGTAAACCAAAAAATAACACTGGAAATCTTTGTGAATTAAGAGCGGGACAAGGTCAGGTATTAGCGATTAGGCAGACAATAAATTTAGATAATCAAGGACTTCCAGTTCTTGAAGAATATAAATTCCCACAAGACGGAAAACTTATTGATGGAGATGGATCTTATGTGATAAATATACCGATGAATATGGATTATATTTATACAAACGAATTTGGAGAACCAGTAATTTCGTTAGACCCAAAAGTTGGTATACCAACAAAAGGTAAGTATCGTTTGAAATTTAAATGGCAAAATGAAGGTGGAAATGAAAATGATGTTTTAAGAGCAAATTTTTTAGTACCAAATATAAAAGAACACGGTTGGACAAATTCAAATTCAGATCCATTAATAAACGCACCTTTAACACCACCAGTTTTAAATTTAAACTTTTTACCCGGTGTATTTGTAAATACATACGTTGTTAACCCACCATTTGGAACGGGGGGGTTGAATTTGTCGGACACAAATAATATTAGTTCAGTTTCTATTACAATAAATTCACAACCTTACTATGGTGATATAAGTTTGATACCAATAAACTCTGGAGATATAATACAAGTAACAATTACAGTTACCGACCCAAACCAACCTTCACTAATTAAGTATAATTATTATAATCAAGACTATTTTAATCTTCTTCGTTCATACACCTTTAGTTTGGACTGGGATGACTATGTAGACCCTCAAACGGCGATAGATTGCGAGGACACATTTTATGAATATCATTATAACAAAGTCTATACAACTGCAATGTTTTTAGATAGGTATAAGAATGGTAAAGGAAGAGCAAAACACCTGGGCATAAAAGAAATTGATCAAAGATCGTGTAAATCCACAGTGAACACATTTCCAGTAAATGATATTATTAGAAATTTCAATTTACAATTTTTCACATTTAATCTGTTAATAAACATATTATCAATACCAATTTTAGTAATATTATTTGTCGCCCATTTAATTGCACTAATGTGGCCTATATTAAAATTTGTTCTAATTTTTCTCGGAATTGTTTTAATTCAATTGGCTTTAAAATTTTGTTATGAAGCTGTAACAACTGCAATTCAAAATATAAATGAGGTTGCTGGAATAATAAGTGTTGGTGCAGGATTTGTTGTAAATCTTACCAACATTTTAGAAATTATAAGATTAATATTCGTTTTAATTTTTGTCGGGATTAAATGTGCGTTTTTTGTGGCAATGTCATTATTATTTACTGCAGCGGCAATATTTGCGGCAATTAAAGTTACCGGCTTTCCTAGAATTGGATTACCGATGATAACATATCCGGATTGTGCTTCTTGTGATTGTGATTGTGGAAACGCAGACTTGGCGGATGATTTTGATGAAAACTCAATAACTCAACAAATATCCGATTTACAGAATACCACAGGTTCTAATATTCCTGGGATGCCACTATCCGCTAGTACATCAACTTCATTTTTGGCTCCGATTAATGATGTGAATTCATATGCCAAAGAACACCCAAATACTTCCCAAATATCAACTAATGATGACCCAACCGATAATACCAAAGGTAAGTTTTATTGTAATGTACCTGGACCAGCACTCATAGACCAATATAAATCATTTACATATAGTTTAGGACAACAACATATTGGATCAAATGTTTTAGTTGGAGCCACTTTAGGATATAATAGAATTTTTTCCGGAAGTGAATCTTTAGACCCAGGAAATGATTTAACAGGCATACCCCCTAAAGTATCTTTACACGCCCCACTACCCTTTTTATTTTCGGCCGACCGATTCTTTTCGAATAATCACCGATGGTTAGCTTTTCCCCAAACTGAAGCATATTCACAAAAACTAAATGAGTTCAACTACAGAGAAAAGTATTTTTTAAATGAAAACAGAATCAAGGCCACCTTCAATTACCCACAAAACGCCGCAAACCATTTAGATCAACCACTCGTGGTTTTGGCAAGGAAAAACACACTTCAAAGTATAGGAGTAGGTAAATTGTTTTCATTTCAAGACCCAAAACTTTCTAACTGTAATGAAAATCTAACTGGAGCCACATTCTACAATTCGATCACCGCTAACACTAAAAATCAGTTTGGTAACAATTCACTTACCGGAACATCACTAGCGGTGACAAATATTTCTGTAAGTTATGCAGATCCATCAAACAACTTTAGTAGTATACCGGTTTCTTATTTAATCACAAACACAGGACAAACGGAAACCTATTTGAAACATGCTACAGACATTGAATACTTTCAAATTATAACCGGATATACTTATAATGAATTTGTAAGTCACCCATCATATAACAACTCAACATTCAACAGATTTCCAAGAAAATATTTAAATCATGGATCGGTTTATTTTTATGAATGGGAATGTGACCCACCCTATATTACCGGATTACCACCAACACCAATATTCAAAGCATTACCAAATACAATTCGAAATATCGATGAATATGAAGATTATGAAATTTTAATTATTACAAGAGGAGTTGATCCTCATTCTGGTAAACATAAAAACAGATACGATTTGTCTTTGATTTTTGGACAACCATCGATAAATAATAGTGTAATTGTCGAGGGAGAATATTATTTGAACATACCAATTAAAGGAGTCGGGAATAAACCAACTAGCCATTTAATTTCTTCAAATACTACCGCACCAAATTTATACTTCAACGCATACAACTTTAAATTAAGTCCAAGCTATATTGATGTTAATGGTGTAACAAGAAATAAATATACTGCGTTTACATCTAATTTACCTTATTATTATTTGTGTCCAGATGAACCCATCGCATTTAACTACAAACCAAGTTCGGCGTTTTTATCCATATCACAACTAAATACAACGGGTCAATTTATTATGAATTCTGGTAATATTAATCGTTTTTTATTTTTACCACTTATTACACCTTTTAATCCAATTTTTGGAAATTCTACAACAAATTACTACTTTGCTGGAGGTTCTTTCACAGCCACCTTTAATGGGGCTGCGGCAAGCTATTATTCTTCGCCTTTTCAAACTCCTAATTACAAAACCAGATACTGGCCAGTACCAACAATAAGAAAATTTGCAATTTATTCGCCAGCATACTACAAATTTAATCCAACACCAATTAATTATCCAGACCCGACAAACTTGATTAGTCAAAGATTAGTTATGAGGAGTGATAGAATACCAACATCGTCTAGAACTGAAGAGTGTTTTAATCAAACTAGTTTTGGATTACATCAGAACAATAATTTTACTTATTATAGTGCGGAAATTGTTGCAAACCCAACCATAACATTTGCACCAGATTTGAACTTAGGTCAAGAATCTGAAGACTCTTCACAATTAATTCGAAATCTTACTGAAACATTATCTTGTGAAGGTATGGTATCCTTACAATGTTATACCGGTAGTGGAACAAATATAGGTGTAAATCCTAATTGTGATGTTGAATCGAATAGGATTGTGAATGGTTGTTATTGTCTTTTGAATTATTATGAATTAGACAACCCAATTTTTAAAAAATTATATTTAATCCCAGAATATTTTAGAGACGCAAAATTATTTGTCGAATGGAAGACTAGATTAACTTTAATGTATGCAATGTGTCAAGGAGTGTTTGCTCAAACATTCCAAAACAACTGGATCAATGGTGTTTTATACATGTTTGCGTTTGAAAAAAATAGTATATACTCTTTAACTAAACCAAATGATCCACAATATGAATATTGTCAAGACATTGTGGTCTACAATGATATTACTAATAGTTTCTATTATAGAAGTTCGCCATGGAATGGTACTGATTTCATAGGAAAAGATTCACCACCCGACCCAAAAAATAATAGAGCATACAACAACAAACAAATACAATTCCCAACAACTGTTATGGATATGGGACCAAGAGATGAGTTTATATCGTCTATTTGTAGTGGTCAAGATTTTGGATCTTATATTGTTGATCAAGTTAAATCAACATCATACCAAGATAATTCAGATTTAATACAAGTTGGTTTTTTATCTAGAATTCTAAACTCTACTTTCATACAACAAATGTTACCAATAGGAACTCCTAGTGGAGGAAATAGTGAAGGTAAAGGACTTGTACAATTTTTTAATAGTAATAGAAAGGGGGATAGAATTGATGGTGATTTTGCTCAAGCCCTCTCGATTAATTCAGAATGGAAAGTTACACCATATATAGAAATAAATTATCCCACAAACTTTTTATTTTTTGGAACTGATAATACCCCAGATCAAAGACCGGTATTTGGAATTTTCTTTTCATCATCAACACAAAACCAAGATTATAGAAGAAAACTAACTCCAGGTATTGAAACATTTACAAACTCAAATAATTGTAGTGTGGTTAGATTTTTTGGTTATAGTACTGATCAAATAGTACCACACTATAAATGGCAAATTGATGGTCCATCTTTAAACATATTTGGATCTGAAGATAATAATTGGGTCACAACGGCCGATCAAAATTCTACGGCAACCGGATTTTATTCACAATATTATCAAAATTTAGATTTTGATAACCCAAATGAATATTATCAAACGTCAACAACAAACTTTGGATTCATTTCTAATTTTACAAACAATAACCAACCTTTAACACTTACAAATAATGTGGTTAATGGAGTACCACAAGGAAAACCTGTTGTGGTTGGAGCACCATTCCATTTTTATTTTGGTTTGAATAATGGAAATACAGCAGTTGATAAATTCATAAAATTATATGTAAATATAGAGTAAAAATGAGTGTCGACCAAACTAGTAATATAATATTAGGATCCAAAAGATTTCAAGGAAGCGTTAATGTTGATGGCTCTGATAAGATTGTATTGGAACAAACCGTAAAAGAGCAAGTAGAATATGAAAGAACTTTAGATGTTAATCTACAAGAAGTATTTAACTTTGAAAGACAAAAATCAACAATTTTTAGACCAACTTCAAAATATGTAATGATTTTCAAAAACGCATATTCTGGGGTAACATCCTATTTCCCCTATTACAATTATTTATATTATTCAAATTTAATAGAAAATACGCAACAAGTTGCTTGTTTTCCGAATGCTCCTATTTTTTGGTCCGGATTTCCACAATATGATGAATTCGATTTTGTAAGAAAAGATAACAATAAACTTGGTTATACAATTGGTGTCAATAACCACCAACCTTTTATAAATAAAAGTGCGTCGACATACAACTGGAATCATTACATGTCTTACGCATTTTCTAATGACGAAACAAAAATTTTATACCTCAACGACCCAACAAAAATTATTACTTGGTTCTGGATTGCTGGTGATGGTATACCTTTTTATATTAAAGAAATAAACGATGAATTTATTGTTTTTGAGTGTCCTATAAAACATGGATTAAACGTTGGTGAATTTGCCGAATTAAATATAAATTATAATGGAAATAGTTTTTTTGAAATTTCAAAAATAGGGGATGTCGGTTTTGGAAGTGATGGGTACATATTTCAAATAGATAATATAGGATATCTTGGAGCAACATTCAGCGTTGGAGTCACTGGAACATTTAAGAGAGTTCTCAATGTCGCAAATAGTGGCGAAACAACATCTAAATATTATGTTAGAATACATAAAATAATTTCAAACCCACAAGATGCCATAATGGTTAATAGTGGATACGAACAAAGTATATTCAACATTATTTCAAAACAAGAATTAGTTTATTCAGGAGGAACACCACTCCAAGCATTAAGTCCACCGTCTTGCCCGAGAACTTCGACATTGGAAGGAAGTCAAAATTACTCGCTATCATTTAATGAAGATTTTGATATCGATACCATTTTAGACAATCAAAAAAGACCAATATCCGAATTATTTTTTACAACAATATGGAAAGGATATTATGGATGGACAAATAAATTAAAAGAAGGATTTTCATTTAATGCTTATTTAGATGGAACGGCGCCAAACTGGTGGTGGGACTTATCAAATAACTTATCAAATAGCTCAATACCAACATCACAATATTTCCCTAATAACCCAGGTGGGTTATTTCCATGTTATTATACACAAGATTTAGTAAGTGGAGATACAATAGAAGGGGATTACTGTGAATGGAATGATTTCGAACAGACCGAAAGGGTAATATCTCGAAAAATACACAAGTTCACATTTAATCAAAGTTATTTTACTCCATCAAATATATCACCAGTGAATAATAAATTTGGTTATTACTATTTTCCACATTCATCTATAAGATTAAGGGAGTATTCGCCTTACATTGAAGAGGCGGATCCAGATAGTGTAATTAACATTCCACCATACGCTTTTTATTCTAATTTGTCTGGTAGTTTTAGATACAGGGATTTATATCCCTATGGTTTTATAGATCCAGACGGAGTGGGGGTTGACTATCCATTTACAAATGGAAAACATTATCCGTTTAAGAATACCATTTTTAGAGTTTTTTCCGAAGGCATAGGAATACAAGACATAACAACAATTGAAGATCCATTAATCGATGAGTGTGAATAAATATAAATTAACAAGACCAACTGATGACAGACAGGTAGACATCCCAATTGAAATAAAATGGGATTTTACAGATAGAGATCAAGCGATCGATCAATATCAATTGAATGTTATTGAAAATATAATTGGAGAACCAAATGATTTTGAACTTTTTAGATTTTCGCACAATTCATATTTGTCCGCAAACACAAACACTGAAGTTACGAAAATATTTTATGAGTTTTATTTTTTTGATACAGGTCAAACAATTAGTAATCAATCATCCTGGGTTAATAGTTATCTAACCGAAGGATTTAATTCTCTTGAAGTTTATTCATTTTCAAAACCATTTACCAAATCTTTTTTCAAACTTGATTTTTATGATAAAAAAGATCAACAAGATCAGATATTATATTTTTCTATAATACTTCCAGTACAACAAGGTTTTACAGATACGGTAAACATATCAAATTATTTACAAAACGTACAAATTAAAAAACCTAAAATGGGATTAGATTTTATTGGTGATAAAGAAGGATTTTTTATTTATTGGTTGAGAGATAGAGAATATGTTGACGTGGATGAATTTTTTATGAGCGCAAAGTTTTTTGATGCAAGACTTGGAATATTTGTAAGAATGATGAATCAACCACAATCTAATTTAATTGGTAGTTATTATACTTTTAATAGCGATGATTATTTTTTCTACAAATTAAAAATGGATTACCCAAGTAGAACATACGAAGTGTTTTCAACCCAGACAAACAACAGAGTCGGAGACGAAATAAACCCAATTCGTTGGTATGAATATGTGAACCCGTAATGCAAGAACAAAAATATTATTTTAAAATATCACCAGAGAATATAAAAGGTGATATAATTTATGGGGACTACACAGGATCTACCGACATTTCTATATATATAGATCCATGTTGCCCAATTACAGCATCAACTATAACACAACTTACTGGAAGTACAGGTTATTACCTACCATTGCAACATGTGTTAAGCGGTGGAACAGATGGTGAATCATTACTGAATTGCGTTTCAGTACCAATATTATTTACTGAAAACACTGTAGATTTAGGTTATTACACCCCATTTGATGGTGCCGTACTTCAGAAAGACACTATTGTAAACTTTTTATGGTCTGGAAATAGTTTAAATCCGTATAATATTGTGTTTTATAATACCAGTGACGAAGGATTTATTAAGTTTTTATCTCTTTGTAGTTATGTTGTAGACTGGGGGGATAACTCACCTTTGATTACCTTAACAAGTCAAACACCTGTAAATCATACTTATGTTTCAACACCGGCAGAATATGTTATTAAAATGACGTGTTATTCACCATGGGGAATCTCATATGTCGAAAAACCAATAAAATTACCATTAACTGGCGTTACAATTAATAATCCACAAGGAACTGCAAATTTTTTACCGGCGGGATGTTATTGGACCGGAACACCAATTAATTATGATTATATTTTCACCGGAGATTCAAACTATATACTAAATGATTACGACTCAAGTAATTACACCACAACACCATTCTTAATAACTGGGTACACTAAAAGTAGTCTAAATGATTTAACTCAATATGGACCTAAATACAATTTATTTAATGGTAAATATGTTTTGAACTTACAAATAACTGGAAGTTCTGGGTGTGTAGGAATGGTATATGGGCCAAACCCAACAAATGAGTACACTGCATATACAATAAATAATATTCTTTACTGGGATATGAAAGACGGGACAACACTTTATTTTGTGTCTTCAGATGGTATTAATACAAATGACTATGTTTTATCTGCGATAACAAAAGATGAAGCATTACTAAATATAATTGATGAACCGCAACTTCAATCAAACATTTTTATAGAAAGAGGTAAAATGTCACCACTTGAAACAATTGAAAGGTTAGGTGAAGTCGATAGTCTTGGAGATCTTATCAAATATGGATATGGATTTTTTAAGATAAAAAAAACATGATTTCTGTATTTATAGAAATAATAAACAAAGAAAAATAATAATTGTGGCAACAGGAACCTACGGAACTATAAGACCATCAGATGTTAGTCCGGATGATGTCGAGATAATTCTAAATTATACCCCAACAAGAGATAATACTGATAATTTTTTACTAACAAAATTAGACGCTAGAAATGTCTTAAAACCTTATTTTCATAATAATGATACTGGAGGTAATGCTAATATAGAAATACTTGGCGGACTATATAATTTAAAACTACCGGCCGACGTTTTTAACAAATTAGGTATATATACACTATACATAAGACCGGCGGAAATTAGAACAAAAATCACTGATTGTGGTGTTTTATCTTCATTACCTAATGTTAAAGGGATTGTGGTGGACTTAAATTCTGTTCCATCAGAGTTTAGAAATAAATTTGTAAATCAAGGTTTAGTCGGATTCAGAGTTGAATATCTGAATGATAATGGTGCAAAAATACCTAATTTTTTTAGAATAATAACTTCTAGTTTTTATTGTGAACCAGTGTATGTTAATTTAACAAATACGTCACAAAAATCGATAAGATATAGGTATGTGGAAAACTCAACAAATCTTTTGTTTTGTACTTTATCACCATCTTCATCACCAACAAACAAACCTAATGCGACACCATTTATAGGTCAACCAAATCAGAATATTATAATAACAAATACTTTTTTCAATCCCATAACTACTGAAATAGAAATTGTGGAACACGACATATCAACATTGGCAATCGCTCTTTATGGTAATCAAACCAAATCGATCGATGATGGTATATATACAATTTACGATAATCAAAACAACATTTATAAACAATACAACCTATATGAAATCCGAGACCAATTCAATGAATTACTTTATGAAGTTAGAGAAGACAGAGGAGTTAATATAGATTTTAGTAAATCATTCAATAACATCACACAATAATGGCGATCAAAAAATTTACTTGTCCACCACAAGCTACCGGAGGATTTTCATTTTCTGACAACATAGTTGGACTACAGGTAGTCGACGGAGGAGGGTTAACGCAAGGTAATTTTGAGTTTTCAACAAATATTGTCGAGAAACAAAATAGAACTTTTGAGATAGGTAGTTTTTCAGAACCTATTTCTTTAGAATCTATGAATATCAATGATATTGAGCAATCTAAAATGATTATTGCCAAAAATTTTAAAGTATATCCAAATTATGATCTTTCACAAATAACCAATTTTACATTATATGGTTCATTAGTGACTAGATTATCTTATTCCATAACTAAAATAATTAACTTTTTTCCTGCAGCATTAGAAGTTTCACCATTAAGACAAGATTTTAGTACTGGATATACAGTCATTAATATTTCTTATGATAGTATTGAAAAAGAAACAACAATGGAAATATTATTGGATGCAATTAGTAATCCATTTGCAATTGATTTTTCAGTAAATGCGGAAAAAAATACCGCCGCTTATGAAGTATCAACTTCTGAATTGAGAAACATGAAAAAGAATTATGGAAAGTATTCAATTTTTATAGGAGGAAATCAATACACTATAAATGATATCGTTCCGGTCGACAATAATAGTATAACATTTAAGATTTACGTACAGGGTGAAATTTTTCCAAACGAGTATTTTAGTAGTTCTGGTTTTATTATAAGACCAACCGATTTTTACGTTAACAAGGTTTTTAATGAAAATTTTGATGCGGTTGAAAACTTTTTATTAAACCGACAAATAACACCAAAATACACGGCATATTTCCAAGTTGCAAGAGAAAACGAAGATGGTACTTACAGTTTTACATATGAAAGTCTGAAGTTTCCAACCGAAGGGTCCTGGAATTTGGACATCAGAAGTTTATCATTTCAAAACTATATTGATAAACTAAATGAATTTGCGGTAAGTTTAGATAACTTCAACACTAATTTAATATCTAGATTTTTTACCACATCGGCCCTTGTCGAATTTGATACTGTAGATCGAAAATACGACAAAGTACTTCAAATATACGGAAGAAGCTTTGACGACACCAAAACATTTATAGGAACTTTGGCCAATATGAATTCTGTAAATTATACGGTAAAAAATGATATACCATCACAATTATTACAAAATTTTGCACAAACTTTAGGGTGGGCAACTAATATTTCACCAATAAGTGAAACTGATTTTTTAAATTCTGTTTTTTCACCACAAACAAACCAATTCAGTGGAGTTGCAGCCGGTAAGACACCAGATGAACTGAACTACCAATTCTATAGAAATTTAATAATGAACGCGGCTTATCTTTTTAAGTCGAAAGGTACTAGAAAATCAATTGAAATATTGTTGAAATTTATAGGGGCTCCTGAATTTTTAATAGACTTTAATGAGTATATTTATTTGGCTGATCAAAGAATTAACATAAATGAATTTGAAAAACAGTATTTAAAAATATCAGGAGGGACTTATGTTCAAGAAACACCTATTTTAGATCTAACGGATGTTTACTCAATTATGGGAGTCCAATATACTGGAGTAACATTATCAAGTGTCACAAAAGATATTACAGTTACTACAATTGACTATCCTTTAGATGAGTTTGGATGCCCAAGTATGCCAGTGGAAAGTGATAGTTATTTTTTCCAAATAGGAGGAGGGTGGTTTGAATCAACACCACAACACAGAATGCCAGAAAAGGTAGATCTGACAACATCTGTTTTTACAGGAGAAAACCCATCATTTCAAACGACCCTATTACCATTTAATTATGGAGAAGAATACCTTCAAAGATATAGACAATTTCCATTTATGAATCTTGGATTTAGATTGAGAAGAGTAAATGATAACAAAAAAAGTTGGACTGATACCGATTTACCTCAAAGAAGTAGTTTTGAAGGAAATTTCAACGCATATTATCAAGTGTCGGAAGATTGTTTAGTGTTAAATGTTAAGAATGTTGACATTATGTTAAACCCTAGTTTAGCACTTGCTTATGATGTTTGGAGTATGTCAAATCGATATAACTTTCCAATACCAAATGAAGGACTTTTTTATATTAAGCCGACTTATTGTGTGCCAAATCCAAAACCTGTTTACCCATCTCCAGGAGGTATTGACTGGACCGTAATAATACCAAAACCAAAAGAAAAAACATTTTTTGAATTTCTTCAAACATTTTGGAAAAACATGATTAATGTAAGAAATAGACAATTCATTACCGATGGTAAAACCGGAGGATATCCAACATTATCATCAATTTATTGGAAATACCTGGAATCTGAAAAATTGATAGGTGTTGAAAATGATAACTTTACCTACCAACCTATTATCGATTATCTGAACGGAATGGGAGATTATTGGGTTAGATTAATAGAACAAATGGTTCCAGCAACAACTATTTGGAATACTGGTGTAAAATATGAAAACTCAATTTTTCACAGACAAAAATTTGTTTGGAGAAGACAATTTGGTTGTAAAATAGTTCCTATACCTTGTAATCCATGTGAACTAACAACACAATTATTTGATTTTGATTGTCCAGTACAGGTTTTGGAATGTCCGATTTACCCATGGGATGCAAATCCTGATTTTCTATCTTTTGGTACTATATTTGCAAATACCCTAGTTGATTATTTACAAAGTAGTGGTTTAACACCAAATGATTGTATTTTGAATACGGTAACATCTTTATGGTATGTAGAGCTAAAATATAACGGAGTACCATTAGTATCAAATCAATTTGCAACTACGGTTGGATATCAGAATTTTCCATCGGCTAATGATTGGTACAATGCACTAATCGGAAGTCTTGATGATTTACAAACATTTGGTTTTGATTATGATATTGATACTAAAAATAATTCTGTTGCGATTTATAACATAAATTGCATTCCGGTGGATAATGAAAATGTTTTTGAAATAAATGTGGGAATAAACTTTTCAATACTTTGTAACCAATAATGAGCTATATATTACTTTCTAATTTATCTTTAACTGGCGATTGTTCACTAGGATCCACAGGTGAATTTTATGTTGAAGTAACGGGAGACTCACCAAACTGGATTGTAACTGGGTACAACATAACAACCGGAGGACCTTTACCGACAAGTGCTCTTACAACATCTAGTAATATATACTATGTTGATAATTTAACTCATGGGATTTATAGTCTTTATGTTACGGACACCGCAGTTCCACCAGCAACCCCAGTACAATATTCTTATCCATTTATGATATCAAGTGGAACTAGCGCCTATGCATTAGTTCAAGATACAACATGTAATTTAAACAATGGAGTAATTACTGGATTTACACAAGATGATGTTTTCGCAAATTTAACAAGTACGGACTTTTATCTTTACGATGTTGGAGGGGCATTTATTTCAAGCGGCCAGTCAAGTTATAGTAATACATTATTAAATTTTGATAATTTTTACGAATTTAATAATTTATCACCAGGGAGTTATTATATTGAAGCATTCAATGCTGGGTGTTCTGGTACTAGTGCGTCTGTTGTTGTTAAATCTAGTACAACATTTACTTTTGGATATTACACGGTAAATGATGCTAGTTGCATACCAGGACAAGGAAGCGGTAAAATATTCATTACTGGATTAACAAATCCGATAAGTGCATATACAATAAATTGGTTGTCTAATGTCAATGGACAAACAGGATCTACAATAACTGGTTTGACACAGGCATCATATACTGTTGAAATTACAAGTCCTGATGGTTGTGTCGAAACTCAAACAATACCAATATATAATATACCACCTGTAGGACCGGCAGCAATTTACATAACACAACCAAGTTGTTTTCAAAATAATGGAATTGTACAACTTCTTGTTAGTGGAGGAACGGCGCCTTATTATTACTATGGATCCAATGGGCAATCTGAAATTAGTTTTGATAGTGATTATACATTCACAGGATTAAGTAGTGGTCTTTATACATTCACAGTCACAGATGCTGGTTTTTGTACCTTTACAACTCAAGCAACTCTTGTCACACCAAATGCGTTTGGAAGTATAAACATTAGTACCGTTGATTCCACATGTAATTCAAACAACGGAGTAGTTTCAATATCAATAAATAACGCCATAGGTATAGGAAATTACACTTACACAATATCTGGTAATACAGGATCATCAACACAATCTATAAACGCCGGTTTATCACATTCATTTACAAATTTAAGTTCTGGAACTTATTTAGTCACAGTATCAAATTCTAGTGATTGTGTTTACACACAAATAGTTCAAATCCAAAACGTAAACAAATTTTCAATTAATACAACAATATCTGGAAGTACGTGTGGTGGAAAATACGGTTCATTATCGGCCTTTGTATCAAATACTGCGTCATTTCCAGTGACTTATACATTGACAGGACCATCAAATAATTTACAATCAATTACACAACCAAATGGTAATTTTACAAATTTGGCTAGCGGAAATTATTTACTGACGGTAACAGATTCTAGTGGGTGTTCACAATCAATACCAATATTTATTACACTATCACAACCCATGGACTTTACACTATTTGGTGTAAACCCAGTATTTGGAAACGACGGCGAAATACAAGTTATAATTACAAGCGGATCACCACCATTCACATTCAATTGGTCTGCAAATGTTGGAGGACAAACAGGTACATATATAACTGGTCTTACGAGTGGATCTTATTCTCTTTTGATTACGGATAAAAGTGGGTGTACAAAACATCAAACCGTAACACTTTCAGGCACTGAACTTTTAGGTACATACTCAACAACAACAATTTGTTCTAATAACTTTGAAAATTCAAGTATCATCGGAAAACGAGGCATGAAACAAATGTTTAATGAAGGTTATTTTGATTTAACATCTGGAGATACAAATTGTATTTTAAATTCGGCAACATTTAAATTAGTTGTGAAAGTTGGTGAAGACGAAGTTGAAAATATATTTTACACCTCAACGGCACTTAATGATTACCCAAGTGATATTTTGTGGGGAGATACAATGCGTGATCTTATTCTTTCTTTTTATGGTGTTGGTGAAGTGACAATTGATTATGAAAATAACAGAGTAATGATAACAAATGATTGTGAAGAGATACAAAAAAATTGTGGCACACAAAATTATAATTTATTAAACGACACAAGATTTGTTGTGAATACTATAATCGCATATGATATATCATGTGTTGAATGTAATTAAAAAATGACACAAATAACAATAAACGGAGTTATCGGGTTTGTTCCACCATTTAGTGGTTACGCATGCGATGTGTATGGAAATAATTGTTATTATTTGGGACTTATAAATGTTATACCAACAGTAATCACACTTCCACCACAATTTGATTTAGTTCCAGCAATAGGACTTAAATTGGTTGATACAACAGGTTGTGAAAAAATGGAAGTAATCAATTGTTTATAAAATACCAACAAACATCAGGAAATGTAATTTTAATACCATCTTTAATTGTAACAATAAACAAGGTAAATTGATTCACTTATTATTTTTTTTAAATATATTTTTCTTATGAAAAATGTAGTATACGTATCAGCACACCCAGACATACCTTACTTTCACTGGCAAACAAAGGTATATACCCATAATTTTATAGAATTAGGGATTAAGCCAGAAAATATCCACGTATTATTCGTTATGGTACAAGGAGCTACCGAACCGACTAAAGAATCATTAGAGTTAAAAAATTTAGGAATACAAGTACATCATTATTTAGATGATAGACAAGATAAGAGATATATCCCAAGTTTAAGACCACTCGCACTTTCTAGATGGTTGAAGGAAAAACCAGAATTAAAAGAATGTTATTTTTATCACGATTCTGATATTATTTTTAGAGAGATTCCAAATTTTGAAAAAATGATAAATGATGATATTTGTTATTTATCAGATACAATAGGTTATATAGGTTATGATTATGTGAGTCAATGTGGAAAAAGATATGAAAATCAATATCCCGATTTAGAAAAAAATCATCTTTTGAACCTTATGACAAACATAATTGGAGTTGATTTATCTATTGTCAAAGAAAACCAAGAAAATTCTGGAGGAGCACAATATTTGTTAAAAAATGTAGGACATGAATTCTGGGAAAAAGTTTATGATGATTGTTCTAAATTATATTTTAGTGTGTTAAGTTTTGATAGAAAACACCAAATACCACACGGAGGACTTCAAATATGGACCGCAGATATGTGGGCATTACTTTGGAATCTTTGGATGATCGGTAAAGAAACAAAAGTCACAAAACTTTTGGACTTTTCTTGGGCAACAGATACTTTAGAAAGATACGAAGAGGCTCCAATTTTACATATGGCCGGAGTCACTGATGACCTAAAATCAACAAAATTCTATAAAGGTGAGTTCATAAACCAAGATCCATTAGAAAAATTAACAAAAGATAAAAATTATTTTAACTACATAGAACAAAACAGCTCAACAAACAAATATGTTGATGTGATGAAATCTTATCTAGAAAAAACAAAAATCCAATTATTTATATTCTAAATGAGTTTAAGTTGTTATAATAGTTGTAGGGTATTACACGTAAAAAATACGGGATTTACAGAAGATAATCTGATATTTGTCGACTGCAGTGGAAATACAAATACAGTATTTGTACAACCAAACACAGAAACAGTATTAAATTTTTGTTTAGATGATCAAATAAGCGGTAACACATCAGGAAATATAATCACCTTGTCAATATCAAAAGTCGATACGGCATTTTATTTCAGTTCATGTTGTGAAGACACTCAATTTTTTACATTTATGGGATCTAATTCCCAATTATCAATAGATGATGTAATATACGGAAATAACTTTATTTTAAGTAATAGCGGGTTATCACAAACCTTTCAGTGTTCAAGAATATACTCCAAAAACTTTTCATCAACACCACCAATAGTTGGCAATTTAGTAAGTGCTATTAACGAATATCAAATTTATCAGGATTTGGGCTGTCAACAATGTTTAGAAGAAAATCCATGTATAAAACAATGTTATTCATTAATGGCTTGTGATGGATTACAAGAAATGATAACAAGTGATGATCCATCTTTATCCGCATATGTAAATACTTTTGTATATATTGATATTACAGGACCAATTCCAAGCACCCCAAACACACCATTTCTAGTTTCGGACATGGGAGTTATTGGGTGTAGAAATGACGTGTCCTTCACAATACTTTCCGCATCCACTGAATGTAACTGCAGATGTTTTATTTTTAAAACACCAGAAGAACAATTCGAAACCAGTTTTGTTGATTGTAATTATAATTTTTTAAAATTATATTTACCAACCGGACAAACATTTAGTATTTGTAGTTATGTAAGACCATACTTTGATACTGAAAAAATAATACCAGTAAAACTTGGAGGTCTTTGTATTGACGGAGAATGCCCACCACAATCAGTGGCAACAATCAGATCAAGAAACGAATGTGATGTCTTGACTATTTTTCCTATGGAAGTTTTTTGTATGGTACAACATCCAACAAGACCTAACGCATATGATGGAGAAGCGACCCTTATAATAACCGGAGGAACTCCACCATATACAATTTCATGGGATATTGGAAGTATTGGACAAACAATAACAAATTTAGACTTTGGTCAATACCCGGCGACAATTACTGACTTTTATGGTGATTTCACTGCCATTACTACTTGTATTCTTACCGCAGAAACACCAACAACAACCACAACAACAACTATTGCTCCTCCACCATCATACGAAAATTTATGTGTTAATATGACAGTAAGAGCACCTAAAGGATATGAAATCCAACAGTTTCAATTAGAACCAGATGTTGATATAAACGAATACCCATCATGGTCTTCATCTGGTAGTCAATATACATTATATTGGAACACTGGAAATACAAACAACTGGATTTTTACTGGAAATACATTTGTTGGTGTAAGTTTCATTAATAATAATCCATCCACACCACCACTAACAGGATGGCAAATACTCGGAAGTTTCCAATATAATAATATGGTTATTTTGACTGGTAATTGTTCACCATCAAGTATAATTGATTTTGATACGTCTGTAACTCCAGCACAATGTGGAAATAATGGGTCTATGATAATAAACGCCATAGGAGGAACACCACCATATCAATATTCAATAAATAACGGACTTACATATCAGCAAAGTCCTATATTCCAAAATCTAGGACCGTCAAATTACCAAGTTTACGTTAAAGATTCAATCGGAACAGTAATTCTTAAATTAGTTAATGTACCATCTTTACCAGCACCGGCAGTTACAGTACAATTATCGGCAAATACATTATCACAAACCTTTGTTATTTCATCTAATTTACCATCAGGATTAACACTCACATTCGATATTAATCACGTCAGTGATTTCGGATATTACCCAGCAAGCTCAAGCCCAATCCCGGTTTATAATAACCTTGTTTCGGTGTCTGGATTTGGACCTTTAACACAAAATATTAACCAACAATTTCAAACTATAATTTTGCCATATTGCTCAATAACACCAACACCAAAAAATAATGAGCATAAAGAATATGGAAACACGTTTACTTTAACTAATAATCAAATCATCACCGGATCATACACAAATACAATAATAAACGCACCTAATGATGATTGTTCGGGTGATAATAATAGTTTTACAATATTCATATCAAATGCTGTTGTAAATGAATGTGAGTGTTGTCCTGTTACTATAATAAATCCATCGTTTGGTCCACCAACACCTAAATTATAAAAAAGAATATTATAATATTTATCATTAACCATGGCATACATATTAAAAAATACATCAGGTTTAGTCAGTACAAGAATAACTGACGTTGGAAGACAAAAAATATCGCAAGGAAATTTTAAAATTTCGTATTTCCAAATTGGAGATAGCGAAGTGTCATACGATAAACTTCCAGGATCTTACGTACAAAGTAATAGTTTCGTTTTAGAACCACAATTTAATAGCCAAAACGCTAGCGGTATTCCACAATCTAACAAACAATATGTAAAATATCCATATTATGCGGATTCAAATCAAAGTAATACATATGGTATTCCTTTTATGGATTCTGTTATTGATCAAGTTTTTAACAGAGCTCCACTTCGAGGTTTTTTTAGTGGAAACACAACCGCCAGTACAATAAACTGGGATGTTTTAATAGGTGATAAATATGTTAGAACACCAAATTACGTGGTTGATATGTCTACTGTAAATGGCACTAACAAAATAACATTAATTTATTCTGGATGTAATACCTCAATAACAAATACGCCACAAATAGGTGATATTGTGACAATATATTTTGACGGTAACGCAAAATACAACTGTGAATGTGTGAATTTACCAACCCCAACCCCAACACCAACACCAAGCGTTTCATCATCAATTTCTACAACTACAACGACTTTTTCTGGTGATCCATGCGCTTCACCTACACCTACACCAACACCAAGTAAAACACCTTGTTTTACACCATCGCCAAGCCCACAATGTCCACTTCCTCCGGCACCTGAATGTTTCATGCCTTTTAATAGTTGTTTTACAATTTTAACATATAGAATTGTTGATGTTTGTTTAAATGAGATCACATTAGATAGAAATACCCCAGATTATTCTTGTTTTCCATTAAATTGTTACTCAAGAGTTTTAATATATCCGCCTAATATGAATCAAATTTATGATAGTATTACCCCTTCACCACATTGGGGTGAACAGGTAATAGATTTTGAATCTATTTGTGATACGGATCAGTTTGATGTTAAAGTTTGGAACATGAATATTCCGTGGACTGAAAACCCAGCGGGGTTAATTCCAAATACATATGAAGATTACACCAAATTTGGATCGATAAATTACATTGGAAGTAAAGAATATTTTGGTTATAACTCTAGTTCAGGTCAAACAGATACAAGTTCCGTTTTTTATTATAACTCATTTGATGAAAAAATAACTGTAACTCCAGAAGAACAAAAAGCAATTTCAATAATTCATTATACAAATCAAACAATAGATTTCTTTTATGGTGAAAAATTTGCTCTCGAACTATTTGACACCGTGAACCCACTCAATACCATGGGTCAAGCAAGAAACTTTAGAGTTTATATTCCTTGGTTGATGTGGCACAAAAATCCAGATTGTTGTTTTGGACAAACATTTTGGGTAGACCCTCCAGGATTCGAAGAATTAGATTTACTACGACCATATTTTTTAAAATCCAAAAAAAATGATGATATGAATAATCCTGGATTAAGGTATTATCATTTGTGGGATAATTTTGCAAATACAGATGGATATCCTAGTAGGATAGGTAAAGTTTTTCCAGACAGTAAACTAATAGTGATTGATGATGAGGAAATAATTGCAGCAATGTCTTACAAATCAAATCGTAATTGGACATTACCAGCACCTCAAGTATCATTGATCACACCAAATACTTGTGACACAACATCTTCTTCTCAAGGAATTCTAACAGGAAATAGTGAAACTATGTTTATAACATATAGATTATCTAATGAATATTGTTACACAGAGTCACTTCATTGTAATTATTATCCATATATTGTTGGAAACAACAACGAATGTAATCCGGATGTATCTAAAAATGTTGCCGTTAGATTTGGCGGAGAATTTGGATGTTTGGTACAACCAGGATATACACCAATTACGACTACGACGACATTTCCAATCACAACCACAACCACAACAATACCAGTTTGTCAAAGATATCAAATAATTAATAATGGTATTAAAGGTGTGGTCGTAACGTTTACACCTTGTTGTGATGAAACAAAAACATCACCACTAGCATTACCCGGATTGACAGGTACACAACTTTGTTCAAGCACCGATATTAACCCAATTTCATCTGCGGTGACAATAACCAATTTAGGTGATTGTCCTGGATGTACAACAACAACCACAACATTACCACAATGTGACTCGTACCAAATAACAAATACAGACACAAAAAGTATTACATTAACTTTTACGCCTTGTTGTGGAGAAACAAAAACATCACCATATACTTTACCACAATCAACAAGTGCAATTATTTGTTCAAGTACTGTTATTATACCAAGTTCATCGGCATCAACAATAACAAATACTGGTAATTGTCCGTCTTGTCCCACAACAACTACAACGACAACGTTACCAATTACAACAACCACCACAACTTTTTGTCCAACTTGTGATCTACCTTTAGGATATTTTGCTGATAAATTTCAAATTTTGGCACAAAAAGTACCAACAGGACAAAGACCAGATCCTACACAGTGGAAACTTATTGATTTCACCAGTCAGATCAGTAATGACTTTATTAATGGTTGGATTACACAAGATTCTTTGACCGGTACCACATTTATAATTTCACCAGATAACTATAATTCAGCACCATTTTATAATCTTAACAATTTTATAAAGTTGACACCAAATAATACAACAGGACCAAAATTAAATTTTGGTGACGAGTATTATTTCTATGGTGGAATCGAAACCGACATCGCGGCAACTATTTATGAGATGAAATATAAAATTAATTTAAGCTCAACAGAGTTTCAGGTTTCAACAAACCCATCATGGACTTTTGGATCTAAATCATATGTTACTGAAATTGCGTTGTTAGATGATAATAAAGATATTTTAGTTATGTCTAAATTACAATCACCAACATTAAGACAAGGCATTCAACAATACGTTATTAAAATAGATATTTAATCTAAAACTACAATTTTATAATATTTCTTTTATAATAATAAAAAAAGATTTTATGAGTCGAGCAGTTAAAAACACCCCAAAGGTTTTGGGTCTTGATATATCCACCAAAACAATCGGATGGGCATTATTTGATATTAAAAGTGAAGAGTTGTTAGAACTAACACATATTTCACCTAGACCAAAAGTTAAAACTCAAGAAAAAATGTTGGAACTATTATTAAAGGCTGAGGTATTTTCGAGTAAATTAGAAACATATAAAAACTTGGGTATCGTTAAAGTTGTAATTGAAGAACCACTGTTGAACTCAAATAATATTTATACAATTCAAACACTATTAAGATTTAATAGTTTTATATCCAAAGAAATCTATACAATTCTAGGTATTGTTCCAGAATTTATATCAACGTATAACTCAAGAAAATTTGCTTGGCCAGAATTAGTACAACCAAATGACAAGGGAAAATATGTTTTATTTGGTGGTTTACCAAAAGATGTGGATAAAAAAATGATTGTGTGGGAAAAGGTTGCTAAAAGAGAACCACAAATTACATGGGCTTATACCAAAAACAACACACTTAAAAAAGAATGTTTTGACCAAACAGATGCATACACATGTGTTTTAGGTTTTATGAAGTCTCAAGAGATCTGGAAATAATATCGTTTAATATACCGATTTTTTTAAATATCGTCTTTTTGGACGATATTTTTTTTTATGAACAAGGTATAGGTGTAATAGGACTTGTTATTTGAACATTACCAGATGGTGACGTTGGTGTTGTTGAAGAACAAATAACAACAGTTTGATATGAATTAATAGTATTTGTAACTAAAGATCCATCACATAGTTGATATGTAAATTGATTTGTCAAAATAGATCCATTATAAACATTAAATTGATATAACACACAAGGTTCAGGTGTTGGTGTCGGAACAGGAACCGGACAATCGGCACTACAAGTACTTAAAATACCTAAAACAATACCATCGCCAGAAACAACAGATGGTACTGTGAATGAACAAGTATAACCTGTAGTTCCAGAAGGTACCGTAACACTAGATAATTTACCATCACAACCATTCAAATCAAATACTGTTTGTGGAAACAAATCACCACCAAATAAAATATAACAATAACAAATTTCCGGTTCCTGACCAGGACAAGGAGTTGTAGGTATTGAAGTATAAAATCCAGCTACCGTACTCACACATACAAAATAAAGATTTGTATCTTCCCATTCTACTAAAGATCCTGAAGGTAACGGCGAATCAATATCAAGGTACGCCGCAGGTATTCCAACGACTTGGTTTTGAACAACCCACCTGTTATTTGAATTATCCCAGTAAATTTCAAAAGGAACGCCAGGTATGTTCAAAAAACTCCAAACATAATGAGGTTTACCATTTAAATTATCAATTGGATTAATTGTTAATTCACCACATTCAGAATGTATTGTTATACAATTTGGAAAAGGTTCAGGAACACAATCAAGACATTTACCTTCCAATTCAGGACCCAGTTCTTCTTTTATTTCTATTTGATCAATACCACTAATGTTATCAACAAGACCTATGAACACAACACAAGACTCAACACCATTAACATCTATTTTATAAACATAATTTTGAATTGGTGAAGTACCAAAAGGAGTTAAAAGAACTTGAGAAGAAAAATATTCTAATCCTGTAATACAATCTTTAAATAGTTTTGTATTTCCACATCTCATATATTCGTCAAATATGTTAAATTGTGCTGTCCCACTAAAATTACAGGGTCTTACAACCGTTGTGGTGGTTGTTGTCGTGACAGGTAAAGTTGTTGTCGTTGTTGTATATGCACTCAATATTACAATCATACCATTGTCCTTACAAGCGTCAAATATAGTTGTAGTTGTGGTGGTAGTTGGAGGTATTGTGGTTGTCGTTGTTGTTGTCGGTGGTACCAAACAATCAAAAACCGCAGTAAAATCAAAGACATCACAAGGTGAAGTTGTGGTTGTGGTTACAGTAGGACAAGATCCGGACGAAAAAAACGATAAATCCAAATCTGGACAACTTGAAGAAGACGGACTTGGGCCAAATTGTAAACAAGAACCATCCAAAACTGTGGATAAACACCATAAACTACCACCAGTTAAAGAATAATAGATAAAATAACTTCCGCCAGTAAAATAGTCTTGACCATTTTGAGTTCCTGCGATGTTATACTCACCGTCATAGGACTCAAGTTCTGTTTTTACACAGTATGTTGAAATTGAACACGACATCATTTATTCACTATTTCATTAATTTGACAATCATTTGCGTCAACAGCACGAACATTAAAACTACTCATGTTTTCATACACAACAGGAACTCCGAATTTATAAGGAATATCCGAAATCGAAATTGTATTTACATATATACAAGTTGTGGCACCTGAATCACAAATAAATATGTTAAACGGTGATTGACCTGTAATTGAAGAAATTGTAATATCTACTGGCATATCATTCATAAATATAAAAAATTAAAAAAATTTTTGTAGTGGTTATTTTTAATTGTGTTTTTATATATTTATTAAAAAAAAAATGAACAAAAAATATTTTTTAACGGAAAGTCAAATACAGTATTTGAAAAAATTCATCATAAAAGAAGATGGCGAAAATTCTAGCGATATAACAAGTGCAGACTATTGTTCAGATAGTCTAGGAAAAGAAAATCCAAACGCAAACACTTTTTGGAAACAAGAAAATACAAAAAATCCAGAGCAAAATGTATCCGCAATGTCACCGGCCGAATACGAACCTAAATTAAAAAACAAAACAGAATGCGCAAAATTCCAAACTTGGGTTAAAAAAAACTATCCAAATCATAATTTGGGACCATTTGGACCAAAAAAAGATGGTGTTGACGGATTGTATGGTAAAAGAACAAAAGAAGCTTGGAGATATTATGGAAAAAAATATTTAAGTGAAATGGGTTCCAATAATAATCAACCAGTGTCACCACTTAAACAAAAAATTAAAACCGATATTCGAAATTTAATTTCAAGGGCCAAACAAGAATATCTTGATTGGTACTCAAATCCAGGGACTGTTGGTAAATTTAAAAATAAAAACCTTGTGGTTCCACTAAAACAATATATTAGTAGTCTAGGATTGTTTAAAGATTATTATGATGAAAACTCAACACCTGTAAAAAATGCATATGGTTGGGTATATAATCCAAAAACTACTACACAACTCAACGAACCAAGATACAAAACAATTAATCTAAATGTTTTTTCAATGCACGACGGAAAAAATTATATAAGTCCAATGGACCAAACCATTAAACATGAGATGGGTCATATTATCGACAATTTCTTAACCAAAAATGGAGAACCCGCTTACTTAAAAACCCACGAAAATTTCAATCAAGAACAATATATGCAAAACAACATTATTAATGACGCGGACCAATTTACCAGACTTCAAGTTTTTAGAAAAACGGTAGGAGCGGCACCACTAGATAATGGAGAACAACTACTCGACAAATTTTTAAACAAATATCAAAGCGGAGAAATTAAAATATCGGGTTATACACCATCCAAAGTTTATTTAAATCAAGTTCCGGAAAAAAACGACACAACTAAAGCAAAACGAGCACTTAATTTTTTAAATCGAAAAATTATTGTTGATGGAGTACCTTCAAGTAATATTTCACAATTATTTGCAACATTCACAATTACCACAAACATAACTGGACAACCGCCAAATTATTCTGCAACACTATACACGTCATTTGACAAAATAGGAGAATTAAATATTACATCAAAAGGGGTTAATCAAAATCTACAGACGGAAGATAATAAAAGATATGTTTATTTAAAATTAACACCAATACAGACTCAACAATCATAAAATTGATTTTTCAAACTAAATTACTTACATTTTATCAATGGACGAAAATGAAGGTTTAGTTGAATTATTGGAAGATGTTTTAGGAGATCACGGTCTACACTATCCGAACCGAGGTCAAATATCATTCAACTGCCCGGTCTGTGATGAAGATAGAAACAAACACAATCTAGAAATTAACTATATTGAAAATGTCTATAAATGTTGGGCGTGTGGTGACTATGAGGGAACACACGGGTCTTTGGGAAAACTTTTTGACAAATACGCAAATAAAAAACAAAAAAAATTATTTCAAGTATTAAGACCTGAAACCAAAGAAAAAAAAGAAAGGGTAAGAAAAAAACTAAAACTTCCAGATCACTTCACAAAATTTTCAGAATCACATCCTGTTTATCCTGTCAGAAAGGCTGCTATAAATTACCTACATAATCGGGGAATTTCCGATTATATGATTGAAAAATACCAAATTGGTTTTTGTGATCAAGGAGATCATGCTGGTCGAATTGTAATTCCATCTTTTAGTAAAACAGGAGAATTGAATTATTATGTTGCAAGAAGTTGGTATCCATTTACAAAGGCTAAATACAAGAATCCAGAAGCAGAAAAAGAAAAGATAATATTTTGGGAAAGTTTAATTGACTGGAATCAAGATATACATTTAGTCGAAGGTGTATTCGATGGGTTATTTTTAAATAACTCAATTCCTATGCTTGGAAAACATATGTCCGAACTTTTATTTGAAACAATATACAAAAATTGTAAAAAAGATGTTATTATTTGTTTGGATGGGGATGCGTTTAAAGATGGTGTAAAACTATATCACGAATTAAATGGAGGTGAATTATGGGGTAGAATAAAAATAGTTAAATTACCAACAGATAAAGATGTTTGTGATTTAAAGGGGGAAATTGATCCCTATTATGTAATAATTAAATAGTAATAATATTCACACTTTTACAAATTTTAGTATATTTATTATTATGGGAAGAAAGTTAAAAAAAGAAGAGGACAAGAAAACAAAAGTATCTGTTGCACTGGATAAAGAGCTTTTAGAATACTATAGATCCTTACATATCAATCTATCTTCACTGGTTAATAAACTACTTTTAGATTATAAAAATGGAAACAAAGGTGTGTAGAAAATGTTTAGAAGAAAAACAGTTATGTGAATATAATAAAGACAAATATAGTAAAGACGGATTAAGATATAGATGTAAAGATTGTACAAGAGAAGAATATAAAAAGTTTTATTACTCTAATATTGATAAAGAAATACAAAGACAAGTATCCTACCAAAAAAATAATTTGGAAACAGTCAAAAAAAATAGAAACGAAAGACATCAAAAAAAATATGAGAATGATGTTTTATATAAATTAAAATTTAATATTAGAAACAGGGTTAAACTTTTTTTAAAGAGTACCAACTTTAACATTAAGATTAATAACACATATAATATTGTTGGTTGTACACCTGAAGAACTTAAAATTTATATTGAAAAACAATTTACACATGGAATGACATGGGATAATCATAACCACGAGGGATGGCATATTGACCATGTAATCCCATTATCATCGGCAAATACTGAAGAAGACGTGTTCAAATTATGTCACCACACAAACTTACAACCATTATGGTGTGAAGAAAATTATAAAAAAGGAAAAAAAATATTATGAAAATAGAAGAAACTGTATTAGACATTAGACGAATTTTGGATGAAAAAAGGAAAGAATTTCAACTAACCTTTGAAGAAGAAACTCATAAATACACAATGCTAGATTTAGATGGTAAATTAACTGACGATTGGCCTTCAGTATCTAAAGTTATGAAGGCATTTTATGATGAATTCCCATCCGAAAAAAAGGCGTTTGAAATGTCAGGAGGTGATCCTGATAAAACAGAAGAATTACTTAATGAATGGAGATTATCAGGTGAATATTCAACTAATATCGGTAGTAGAGTTCACTTTTTATTGGAGAAGTATTCATTAGAAATGTTCAATTACAATAAAACAATACGAGAACCAATATTTAATTGTGATCCCTTACAAATCATTAAAAGCGATTCTATGGTTACTGCTGGGAAAAAATTTTTAGAGACAATGAAAGATCGAGGTGCTCATTTGATCGATACTGAAATTGTTCTGGGACATCCCGAATTGGGTTATACTGGACAGGGGGATACTGGGTGGTTGATTGAAAATAAAAATAAAGATGGGTTTGGTATAATAATAACCGATTATAAAACAAATAAAGAAAAAAACTTTATTACTCAAAAATACATAAAACCCATGAGAATTCCATTTGAATATTTACCAAATAATGCTTTAGGACATTATCATACTCAATTACCATTTTATGGTAAATTGTTATTAAAAATGTTGGAAGGAACGAAGTATCAAGATATTAAAATTCTGGGTTGTATTATCGTCAGATTAACGGATGATAGAGAATTTATTGAATATCGTGTTGAAAGAAAAACAATCAATACCATTTTAGAAATGGACATGAAAGAGTATTTGACTAACCTTAAAAAATAAACTATATTTTTAATAAAAAAATTATGAGCGACGAAATTATTAAACCAAGAATTGACTTACGACAACAAGAAACATTAAAATGTGAAAAGTGTGAGTCAAAGTTCTTCAAAGAAGTAACCATGTTAAAAAAAGTTCCTAAATTATTAACCGGAAGTCATGAAGACACCATTGTACCATTTCCAACCTATATGTGTAATGAATGCGAACATGTTAACAAAGACTTTGAATTATTTGTTGATTAACCATGGAACTAGGAAAAATGACAATCAGCGAAGCATATCCACACCTTAAAACAGTGGCTTTGGCGTATGGATTAAGATTAAACAGAGCAAAAGAATTTAAATTTGCAAAAATTGTGTTGGCAAACCTTTATTGTAGAGAGTTATGTTAAGTTATAAAGAATTTTACATTTGGTTAGAAGGGTATTTAACCGGTAAACTTGAGAGTAAACATATTGATATTACACCAATTGTTGAAAAAATGAGTAAGGTTGATGAAAAACCACAGTTGTTAATTAAACAATTTGAGCAAATACCAGTTCCAGTTAACCCAATACCTAAACATAATCCAACATCACCATCTTGGGATATTACATTCGAGAATAAACAACAATTAAATGATTAGAAAACTAATACACTTTTCGGATTTACACATTCGATTATTTAAGGATCATGACTTGTATAAGTCAATACTTGAAGACGCTATCAATCAGTGGAAAGAAATTAAACCGGATAGAATTATTTTTACTGGAGACCTTGTTCATTCTAAAAACCAAATGACACCTGAACTTATTGAAATGGTTAGTTGGATTTTAAAAGAATGTTCATATATTGCAAAAACAATTATAATTCCTGGAAATCACGATACTAATTTAAATAATCAAGATAGACTGGATAGTATAACACCCATAGTTGATAATTTAAATAATAAAAAATTATATTATTATAAAGATAGAGGTATATATGAAGATGAAAATATTAGTTGGTGCGTATACTCACAATTTCAAGGAAACATTCCACCGGATTTAAGTTTTGCCAAGGGTATCAAAATTGGATTATTTCACGGACCCATACAAGGAATGACCACTGATTTAGGGTATGATTTTGGGGAACACGCATATGATGTTGATAAATTTAATGGATTAGATATGGTTTTATGTGGTGATATACACAAAAGACAAGAATTTAATTTTAAAACAGGTAAAGGATTTATGATCGGGTCTTGTATACAACAAAACATTGGAGAATCAATAACCAAACACGGATATGGTTTGTATAACGTTGAAAGTAAAAAATACGAATATAAAGAATTATTTAATCCTAAACCTTTCTTAAAATTTTCAATAAAATCGTTTGAGGATATTGAAAACGGAACAGAAAAATTATTAAATATTTAATTACTATTATTCACACTTTTTAATTTATTGAGGTATTTATATTATATATGGGAAGATTAAAAATAAAAGATGAAGATAAAAAAACTAAAGTGTCTGTTGCTCTTGATCCTGAATTATTAAAATTTTATCGGTCATTACATATTAATTTATCTTCTTTGGTAAATAAACTTCTTAAAGATTATAAAGATGAAAGATACAAAAATTTGTAATGTTTGTTTTGTTGAAAAACAAATAATTGACTTCCACAGTAGGAAAGATTCAAAAGACGGTGTTAGAAATGAATGTAAAGTTTGTACCAGAGTTAAAATTAACAAATATCGTAAAACAAATAAAGAAAAGACTAATAAATGGAATAGGGAAACATATTATAGAAATATTGAAAACCATAAAGAAACAAAGAAAAAATATAGACAAAACACTAAGGATCAACAAAAAATAAGAGTTGAAAAATGGAAAGAAAATAATAAAGAAAAAATAAAAAATTACGGAAAAAAAAGAAAAAAACACGACATTATTTTTAAATTAAGATGTAACATTAGAAGTAGAGTTAAAAATTTTTTTAAAAGTAAAAACATAACAAAAAAAAATAAAACATTTGAAATTGTTGGGTGCGAACCAATAAAATTAAAAGAACATATTGAAAAACAATTTAAGGAAGGGATGAATTGGGAAAACTATGGATTGAATGGTTGGCATATAGATCATATTGTTCCGTTGGTGAGTGGTAAAACTGAAGATGAAATTTATAAGTTGTGTCATTTTACAAATTTACAACCTCTTTGGTGGTATGAAAATTTAGAAAAAAGATATTGAAAGTGATATTAAAATAACAAATGGAACTGAAAGATAAAAAAATAATGCAGGCAGTGTCTGCATATTGTAAACTTAATAATATTGAAGATATTGATGGGTTTATTGAAAAATGTTTTCAGTCGGGATTTAATATTGAGAAGTACGGACTTTTAGGAAAACCACTTAATGAGGGTGAAAAAGACTTAAAAATAAGTGTTGTTGAAGAAAAACAGTTAATAAAGGAAGTTATTGTTGAGAAAATGGTGGAAGTACCGGTTGAAGTGATAAAGGAAGTTGAAAAGATTATTGAAGTTATAAAAGAGGTTCCTGTAGAAAAAATTGTCACCAAAATAGAATATATTAGTGACAAAGAAAGTGAAAATGAACTTGGTGAAAAAATCGCCAAGTTGGAATATGAAATGTCTAAAAAAGATGAAGAGTTAGAGGAGTTTAGACGTAATTTAGACATTTCAAAACAGAATGATAAGACAAAACTTCTTCAAGACACACTCCAGAAGTTAAGACAAGAATTACATGAAAAAAACCAAAAAATAGATAAATTAGAAAAAATAAACCAAGAACTTCAAAGTAATACAAAACCAATGAAAGGATTTTTTATGAGAGGTTCAAATATAAATGATACATTATGATACAAGTTTTAATTTTTATGATCGTGGCATATGGAATGACCACAATTTTAGTTTACGGATCAATTTTTAATGAAGTAAGAAATTGGATTCACAATTGGGGAAACTCTTACTATTACGCATTTAACGGAGTTGGAAAGTTTTTATCTGGGTTGATATCCTGTATGTTATGTACAGGAACCTGGGTCGGATTTTTTCTGTCCTTGTTTATGTTTTCGCCAGTAAATGAATTTATTGGACTTAATAAATATTTTTCTGTATTCTTTGACGGAATGTTATCTGCCGGATCTGTTTGGGCAATCAACTCAATAATAGAATGGTTTGAAGAAAATCGTCCGGCAAAACAAGAATTTTTTATTCCAGAAGAAGATGAACAAATATTAAATGATTAAAAATTAAATTATGGGAAAAGCAGCAAAAAAACACAGAGAAAAAGTAGCAAAAAGAAACCGAAGAGTAAATCAAGAAAAGTACGCAATGAACAATGCACTAAATAGAGTTATGAAACAAATGGCGGAAATGAGAGACAAAGAACAAACCGAAAAAAACTTAAATGTTAGTGTTGGAGGTCAGGAAGTTCCATTTAGTGTTGTTGACGAAAACGACTTTAACTCAATTGTGGATTTCAAAGAAGAAAATCCAAACATGTTTAACTTCACATCTGAATCAGATGAAG
>Ga0172363_10000328_pt1 | contig 34826 bp, 25 predicted proteins | sample LakKivs2_kivu2a2_FD_114541 | JGI IMG/M metagenome (GOLD analysis project Ga0172363, IMG submission 114541) | Sediment microbial communities from Lake Kivu, Rwanda - Sediment s2_kivu2a2 | ecosystem: Environmental > Aquatic > Freshwater > Lake > Sediment | place: Rwanda: Western Province, Lake... | reverse complement strand
GGGCGGCGAGCCCGTTCGCGGCCACCCACGACGTGCCGTCGGGTGCACGCAGCCAGCAGCCGCGATAGCCGACGCCGCCGCCCGCCGGATGGACGCGCGCGCTCGGCGGCAGCGCGCGGAAGACCTCGATCACGACGCGCGCGCGCGCCGCCGCCACGCTCCACGACGGGTCGACGCGGCCCGAGTACAGCCGGGCTCCTGCCGCCCACGACGCGTCACCCTGCCCGCCCCCGACCGTCACCGGCTCACGCGATCTTCACGTGCCCGTGCTGCACGACGAAGAAGCCCACGAGCGTCGCGTAATCCGCCCGGTCCGCGGTGCGCGGATCGACGATCGGCTGCCCCGCGTTGTCGACGTCCGTGATCGGATCGGGGCCGGGCTTGTGCGTCCACAGTCCGCTTCTCTGCTTGCGGTACCAGTGGAAGTCCCACTGGCTGACGAAGCAGGCCACCAGGTGTCCCTTCCCCGGGCAGCGGTTGCGCGCCGGAGCGTCGTCGAGCGCATCCGCGAGCGCGGCGGCACGCATGGCCGCCGGGAGCATCGATGCGAACATCGCGGCCGCGGCGCGCCCCGGCTGCGCGTAGGTGTCGGTGCGGATGTTGGCCGCGTAGTTGTAGCAGTTGTTGCCGAGCTGGATCGCGCCGCCGTCGTTCCACCACGCCGGCTCCCAGCGCGGCGCGCACCTGCAGCGCTCGGGCAGCTCCGCGGCCGTCGCGGAGGTGCGGGCGCGTGCGCGCGCCGGCGGACCGGCGGGCACGGCGCCCTGCACGGCGTCGGCGAGCTGCTCGAGGAGCCGCACGTCCGGCGCCGCGCCGCGCAGCGGCCCCCCGGGGCCGACGAGGAAGCTCTCGAGCGCTGCGTCCGCGAGCGCGGCCGACGCGCCGTCGGCTCGCGCGACGACACCGTGGGCAATGCGCAGCGCCGCGGGCGCGCGCGCACGCCCGCCCGCACCCGCGCTCGCGGCGGCCGTCCGGCGTGACGCGGGCGACGGGTCCTCGGCGACCGTCTCGATGTGCACGCCGCGGTACCCGAGACGCGACGCCGGCGGAGCGGCGACGCCGTGGTCACGGGACAGGCGCGGGCGTCCGAGCCGCTCGAGCAGCGCGCGTTCCGCGCGACCGTGCACGACGACCGTCGGATTCGGCCGTCCGCTGAAGACGTCGATCGTGACCCGGAGTGCCATTCGCGACCTCCTACTGCGGCGTCGCCACCACCTGGGGTACGTAGAATCCGTGCAGCGTCTCGAGCGCGTGCACGGCGGCGTCGTAGCCACCACCCCACGTGTTGACGTTGTACGACACGGCGAAGCCGCCCGGAACCAGCTCGGGGTGCGCCTTCGCCGCGTAGGCAGCGTAGCGTGGATCGCACTCCGGCGGCACCGGTCCGCCGTTCGCCTGCTCGCGTACGCGGTCGAGGTCGGGGCAGGCGCCGCGCGTCGCGTGCCACTGGTCCGGCAGACGGTACACGACCCCGCGATCGTGCCAGGGTCCGAGCAGGTCGTCGGCGGTGTAGAGGCGGATCTCGTAGTGCAGCGGCGGAATCTGGAAGCTGTACCAGCCGATCCCCGCCGCCGCGTCCACCGTCGCCTCCGAGGTCCCGGGGAGGCCTTCGACGACGTGCAGCTGCGCGGGATCGAGGCTCGCATCCCAGACCGGCCGAGCCCCGTCTCGTCCGACGACCAGGTACTCGAGCCGCGGACGCCAACCGGAGTCCGCGACCGCGCGCGCGTCGAGCCGCGCCACCACGGTGCGCGCGTTCGGCCCGACGTCGCGCGCGCCGAGCACGTAGACGTGCTCGCCCTGCAGCACGAGCGCCGTCGTCCAGCTGAGGCCGGGCGCGCGGTCGGTCGCCTCGCGGAAGCCGTCGAGCTCGTGCACATCATGGAGCCACGCGTCGGGCGGCGCGTCCGGGTTCCAGACGCGCACGAGCACGTTGCCGACCGGCGCGAGCCCGCTCGCGAAGGTGTGCCGGTTCGCCGTCACCAGCAGCACGCTGCCGACGCGGACGCCCGCGAGCGGCCAGAGAAAGCCGTCACCGGGGGCGGCGAAGAGCGGCGCGGGGGCGCCCGCCGGATCGGTGCGCCAGTACTTGACGACGGGCCACAGCGCGCCGTCCGGGCCGCGGATCATCGTGCCGGCGGAGTTGGCGATCATCCCGGCACCCGCACCGCTCACGTCGCGGTCGCAGTACGCCCGCCCGTCGGGGCAGCGCTCGCGCACCTCGCCGAGCAGGGTGTCGCCGAAGATCCACACCCAGCGGTCGTCGGCGAGACGGATCGACGTCGCGACGTCGCCGCCGAGCCAGCTCGGGCCCTGCGGCGCGCGATACGGGTCGAGTAGCTTCTGCAGGTGCGGTGCCGGAACGAGAGCGGGCCCTGCAGCCGCCGCGGCGGCGGGCAGCGGCGGCGGCACCGGCCGGGCGCGGCGCACGCCCGGCGCGAGCCCGCACTGCACGAGCCACGGCAACGTGACCAGCAGGGCGAGCAGCCGCAGCGCGCGGCGAGGACCCGTGCGCGCGGCGCGGCACGACGGAAGCGCAGGGGACGCGGTCATGGGCAGCGTTCTTTCCCGCCACGCGACACCGCGCAACCGCCGCGCCGCGACGCGCACCGTCCTGCGCCGCCAGGTCGCATCCGCGTGCCGGATCCGGCATGGAGAGAGCGGATGTCGCATTCCTATCCGTCCGAGCTCGCGGACTTCCTGCTCGCACACTGGCGTTCCGGCGCCGGGCTCGTGCAGGAGTACTGCGAGGGGATCGAGCTCGCCGACGCGCTGCCGGAGCGCAGCGTCCTCGTCCGCATCCTGTCGATCTGCTACCAGGCGAGCCTGCTGCGCGAGGAGGAGCGTCCGGTGCGCTTCCGGCTCATCCTCCGGCCCGCGAGCGAGTTTCCCGCTCCCGGCGGGCCGCCGCACGGACTGCACCGACTGGTGTTCGACGAGCCGCGCCCGCTCACGCAGGACGAGCTGCGACGCCTCGCCCCGGCGGTCGACTTCCACCGGGGCCTGCTCGGCTGCCACGTCGGCGAGGACGGGAACCCGTACCTCTGGGGCATCGTCACCGGCGGGCCGCGCTGGGTGCAGGCGCTGTACGGCGGCCGGCAGAGCTTCCAGCGCCTGCCGCCCGACCTCGTGGTGCGGGTCACGAGCCCCGGACGCGTCGCCGCGTGCAAGGGCCTGCTGACCGTCGCGACGCTGATCGGGGGCCGCATCGTCGAGCCGTCACTCGACATCTTCGACTCGCGCTGGCTGCCGGCGTTCTTCGCCGGCGTATGCGAGGAGATCATGGACCTGCACCGGGCGGCTCGCGAACGGGCGAGCACGCGCTGGGCGAACATCGAGCCGGGCCTCGTGCACGCGATCGCCCTGCACGCGGTACGGCGCGTGGTCGGCATCATCCGCAACAGCCACCACGGCGGGACGCTGTTGATCCTGCCGCCGCAGGGCCCCGACTCGCTGGCGGGGCTCGACGGCCACGTCTTCGTCAAGTACCCGTTCGCCCCCGAGGAGCCGCGGCGGCGCTTCGGGACCATCGTGCTGGCGCTGCTGAACGCGATCGCCGCGGTGCACGGACCGGGCGACGGCGAGCCGCAGCGGACCGTCGGCTGGGCGCAGTACGCGACCAGCAGCGACGCTGGCATCGCGCAGCTCGACGAGGCCATGCTCGAGCTGGCACACCTGATCGCCGGCTTCGCCGCGGCCGACGGCGCGGTCGTCCTCGACAAGCGGATCGACCTGCTCGGCTTCGGCGCGGAGATCGGCAGCGATCTGCCGGCGGTGCGGTCGGTCGCGCGGGCGCGCGACGCGGAGGCGACCGAGAAGATCGTCGAGTCGGTCGAGAGCGTCGGCCAGCGGCACCGCTCGGCGTTCCGCCTGTGCAACTTCGCGCACGACGCGGTCGCGATCGTGGTCTCGCAGGACGGCACCGTGCGCTTCGTGAAGTGGCACGACGGCCAGGTCACGTACTGGGACAACGTCGCGACCAGCGTCCTGGACGTTTGAGCGGGGGGAGTTCATCGCCTCGAGGGGGCTCGCGGGGTTCGTCGCCGCGAGGGGGCACGCGGATTCATCGCCACGAGGGGGCTCCCGCCCCCTCGCCCCGTTGGGCGGGGCCCAACGGGGGCCCACTCCCCGCGGTCGCTTCGCTCCGCGCTCGCCGGGGGCTCGCGTGCGCGCGGCGTGCCGGTGGGGGCGCGGCGTGCCGGTGGGGGCGCTGCGGGCCGTCGCAGTCCTGTCAGCGGCAGATCACGTTCTGGTCGACGGCGGCGCAGCTGGGGCTGGACGCGGGTGGGGCGTCGAAGTGCGCGGTCACGCACTCGTTCGCGGCGCCGAGGCCGAGCGTCAGGTCGTGGGCGCCGAGCTCCGGGTAGGCCGGCGGATTCTCGAAGCGCACCTTGAACAGCAGCTTTCCGTCGAGGGTCTGCGAGCGGTCGCCCACGTCGATGCGGCGTACGCCGCCGTGGACGCCGGTCGCGCTGCGGTAGATCCAGCGCGTGCCGGCCGCGTTCACGGTCCAGCCGGCACCGCCCGGCACGGCGACGTCGAGCACGCCGTCGACGACGATGCGCACGCCGTGCACGTCCGGCGCGATCGACGTCCACGGCTTCGGGATCATCGCCTTGCCGTCGACGAGCAGCAGCCCGCGCTGCGGCTTGACGCGCATGCGCGCCTTGTCCGCCGTCGGCCCGTCGCACGCGTCCCCCGCGACCGGTGTCGGACCCGGCGTGGGCGACGGAGACGGCGTCGGCGCCGGTGGCAGACCGGCCTTCCACTCCCGCAGCAGTGCGTGCAGCGCCTGCGGCGCGTTGGTCGGCGGCGGTGCGCCGGTCTGGCTCGCGGTGTTGACGCCGTGGCAGCTCGAGCAGACGCGGATCTCGCCGGCCTGGAAGCTGAGCCAGTTGCGCTCGCGGACGACGCCGTTGCCGTTCGCGTCGGTGAGCTGCCAGCTGAGCGCGCGGCGCGCCGGCACGAGCGCGGCCATGGAGCCGTCCGCACCGAGCTCGACCGCTCCCGCAGGACCGTCCTCTGCCTGCGACACTCCGGGCTCGTGGATCGGCCGCGCGAGAACCCGGCGCCCCGCGCTCGGCTGGCTCGTCCCGCCGTAGCCGCGGACCGCGTCGGCCTGGAAGAACTGCAGGTACGACACGTCGTAGACGGTCCCCGGCGCACCGATCGAGCTGACCCCGCCCGGGACGCGCAGGTTGAACGGCTGCTGGCGGTCGGCCCGATCGCGCTGGGTGACGTCGCGCGACACGACGAGCGCGAGCTGGTTCGCTGCGAGCCAGTCGCGGAACGCCGCGACGTCGACGCTCTCCTGTGCGAACACCTGCGCCTCGACGTCGGGCAGCGTCGCGGTGCGCGCGGTCGGGACCGCCCGCGCGACGACCTCGACCGGGTCGAGCTCCCACAGCGTCCCGTCGAACGTGGCGAGCACGTCCGGCGTCCACCAGCTGACGGCCTTGCGGATGCCGGCGGTGAGGTTCGCCGACGGCGCGAAGAACGTCCCCTGCCTGGTCAGGACCTTCAGGCGGAACTGATACGACCAGCTCGGCGCCGCCGTGCTGCCGAGGTTCACCAGCGGGCCGGTTGCCGGCGTGTGCACCGCGAGCAGCGCGCCGTCGCTCAGGGGCAGCGGATTCCGGAAGTAGCCGGTGTCCTCGGGAACGTCCGCGTCGTTGCCGGTCGGCGTCACGGCCGTGAGCGTCATCGCGTCGGGGTTCACGCTCGGCGCGCCGGTCATGCGCATGAGCGTCCCGGCCGCGGCCGTACTGAACTCGGGCGCGTCGGTGGCGAGGAAGTCGCCAGGGCGCGTCGGGTCCTCGCGCAGCTGCATGAGACCCCCGTCGCCGCGGATGCGCAGCCGGTTCGCGTGGAACTGCGGCGGCACGAAGTAGCTCAGGTTCTGGTCCGCGACGAAGCTGCCGTCGGTGTAGCTGCCGCCGAGCTCGTGGCGTCCGATGTGATTGACGGTCTCCTCGGCGGTGCCGTCCTGGTTCATCTCCCACGGGAAGAAGTGGTTGAACGTGTGGCGCGAGAGGGCGGGCGAGTACTGCGGGTCGTTGACGCTGCGTGGCTCGGGGAACACCTCGGCGCCCGCGAGCGTGGTCGTCTTCGCGGCATCCGCCGCCTCGCTCGCCCAGGTGAACGCGCCGAACGACGCCGCCGTGGCCGGTGCGTCGCCCTGCTGGTCGCGCTGCAGGTGGTCCCACTTGGTGAAGATCACGCGGCCGAAGCTGTCCAGCGACAGCGAGAAGGCCCCGCTCGGCGAGTGCTCGACCAGCGTCAGCGCACCGCTGGACTCGTCGAGCGAGTAGATCCCCACCACCGTCGCCGTCGACTCGTACTCGTCACGCTGCGGGTAGTGGTGGGCAGCACCCGACGGCGGGCGATCCGAGGTGAAGAGGATGCGGTCGTCGGTGCCGTAGATCGGCGAGACGTTGTTGTAGTCCGCGGGCTGCCCGGCGACGCGGCGGACGCTCGCGGTCTCGTTCCGGCCGAGCCCGGTCACCTCGTAGATCTGCCAGCGAAACGACTTGATCTGGTACTGCTGCGTGGGCGCGCCGACGACCATCGAGAACAGCGCCCTCGTGCCGCTCCAGTGGATGCACGGCTCGCGCACGGCGATCGCGCCGGCGCCCTGCTGCCCGGCGTTGCCGTAGCCCGCCTCCTGCGTGAGGAAGCGCAGCGTGCCGTCGCCATAGCGGATGACGAGGTCGCCGCCGCGGGGCGCCGAGACGAGGGCGCCGGTGTGGTTGCCGAACGTGCTGGTCAGCGACGCGAACCCGCCGACCGGCACCTGCGTGACGAACAGGACGGGATTCGGCGTCGACGGCAGGGCGAGGGCAGCCGGGACTTCCGCGACCAGAGACGAGAGCACCAGCACGCCGACGACGACCTTGTTGCGCATCACCGATCCTCCGCTGCTCCACCGAGACGACGGAGCGCAGCCGGGCGGGTCCAAGATCCGGGCCACGCAGCACGCGCGACGGCGCCGCGATCGCGCCATGAGGCTCGCACGGGGAGGGAGCGCGGCATGCGCCACGGCGGACGGACGGCACGGATACTGGGATTGACGATCGCGTGCGGGCTCGCGGCAGCGAACGCCGCGGCGGAATGCCACGGGCCTGCCGCGACCCGTTCGCCCGAGACGCGCCGCGACCACGCCGGAGCGCCGGCGCGCGACATCGGCAGTTCCCTGTTCTCCGGCGGCGCGCTATCCTGCGCGTGCCGCAAGGACGGCGTGCGACGCCGGCGTCACGACGATGCCGCGACGGTCGCGGGAGGCGGAGGCAGGCGGTGGATCGCCGAGGGGCGAGCGGATGCGGAGCGGAGCGCAGGCGCGCGGGCGGCACGGGTGCGCTCCTCGCACGCACGGTGGCCGCCCTCGTCGGTGGTGCGCTGCTCGCAGCGGGCTGCTCCGCGACCAGGCCGAGCCGCCCGAGCGACGCCTGCGCGATCTTCGAGGAGAACCCGGACTGGTACGAGGACGCGCGGAGCTCCTACGAGAAGTGGGGCGTCCCGGTTCCGATCCAGCTCGCGGTGATCCACCAGGAGTCGCGCTTCGTGGCCGACTCGCGGCCGCCGCGCGGGACGTTCCTGTGGATCTTCCCCGGCGCGCGCCCGTCGAGCGCGTACGGCTACGGGCAGATCCTCGACGGCACGTGGGACCGCTACGTCGAGAGCAGCGGCAGCTTCTTCTCCGACCGCGACGACTTCGCCGACGTCACCGACTTCATCGGCTGGTACGGCTCGATCGGCGAGCGGCGCCACGGCATTCCGCGGACCGACCCGTACGCCTTCTACCTCGCGTATCACGAAGGCCACGCGGGCTACGCGCGCGGCAGCTACAAGCGGAACCGCAAGCTCCTCGCGGTCGCGAACGAGGTCGCGACGCTGTCACGGCGTTACGAGCGCCAGCTCGAGGCTTGCGGCGAGCAGGGGTAGTTCGGCGAGAGGAGAGGCGCGGGCCTTTGTCTCGAGCCCGCCGGGCTGCGCGAGCCGCCGTGCAGGGCGGCCGAGCGGCAGGGCGCTCGAAGAAGGCCCCGGTGACCACCGCGAAGAACTCCGCGGGGTTGGTCGCGCCGTACGGGTCGCTGTCGGTCGGACGTCCCTGGGGGCTGTCGTCCGACCGGGACGTCGCGCTACGGCCGGCCGCGTCTCACTGCTGCGGGATCGAGCTCAGAACCAGAGCGTTGAAGAGCAGCACCCACGCCTCGTGCTCGGCGTACCCGTTGATCTCCTCCTGGGTACAGCGGAACGGAAGAGCCGGGTTCTCCCAGATCTCGACCTGCTCGCCCGAGATGTAGACACGACGGGGGTTGACCTGAGCTTCCATGCATCCCACTCGACTCGCGATGACGATTTCTGAAGGGTCGAAGCGCACTCTTTTCGCTCCTTCAGGCCGCGAAGGCGGGCGATCCGGGGAGCTTGCGAAGATCGAAGCGGGCGCCGCGGAGCTTTCCTTCGAGCCGGACGAGGCCGGTGTTGACCATGTGCACGACCGTCGCCATGACCTCCGCCTCGGAGGTCGCGTTCTCGGCGACGACGGTGACCAGATCCTGGATCGTGACTTGTGGTGCCATGGGACTCTCCTTTTGCCGTCCCCGACCGAGCAAGTGCGGTGCCAGATGCGCAATCACCCCGTGACGGCCCGGAACGCTCGGATTCCCGCGGGAATCGGCGCCACAGCACGCACGGGGGCCACGGCCTGCGGCGCGCGATGTGGACGCCAGTGGACATCCTGCCTGACGAAGAGCCCGATTTTGACAACCGCGACACCCGAACCAACACCACTCTCGACCCCGCGCCGACGATCGCGCACACTCCGACCGCGATGACGCTCCGATCAGGCGCCACCTCCCGCCCGGGCCGACTCCCGGCCACGCCCGACCGCCTGCGCGCCGATCTCGCCGCGGTCGTCGGCGGGGAGAACCTGATCGATCAGGCGGCGGCGCTGATGGTCTACGAGTGCGACGGCTACACGCTCGAGCGCGCGGCACCCGATCTCGTCGTCCTGCCCGGCAGCCCCGAGGAGGTCGCGCGCGTGGTATGCGTCCTCGCCGACGCGGGCGTGCCGTTCGTGCCGCGCGGCGCCGGCACCGGGCTCTCGGGCGGCACCCTGCCGGTCGCGGCACCCGTCATGGTGTGCACGAGCCGCCTGCAGACGATCGAGTCGGTCGACGTGCGCAACCGCCGCGTGGTCGCACAGGCGGGTGTGGTGAACCTGTGGATCAGCCGGCGCGTGCAGGCCGACGGGCTGCTCTACGCGCCCGACCCCTCGAGCCAGGGCGCGTGCACCATCGGCGGCAACGTCGCCGAGAACTCCGGCGGACCGCACACGCTCAAGTACGGCGTCACCACGAACCACGTGCTCGGCGTCGAGCTGGTGCTGTCCTCGGGCGAGGTCGTGCGGCTCGGCGGCGCAGTGGAGGAGCGTCCGGGCTACGACCTCACGGGGCTCGTCGTCGGCTCGGAAGGCACGTTCGGCATCGTCACCCGGGCGACGCTGCGCCTGACGCGCACGCCCGAGTCGTACCGCACGCTGCTCGCGGTCTTCGACTCGGTCGACGCGGCGAGCGAGGCCGTGTCCGGGATCATCGCGACCGGGATCGTACCGGCGGCGCTCGAGATGATGGACCACCTGATCCTCGAGGCGGTCGAGTCCGCGTTCCACGCCGGGTTGCCGACCGACGCGGGCGCCGTGCTGCTGGTCGAGCTCGACGGCGCCGAGGCCGGCCTCGAGCCGCTCGCGGCGCGCGTGCGCGAGGTCTGCACGCGGCACGGCGCGCGCGAGGTCCGCCTCGCGGCGACCGACGCCGAGCGGGCGCTCCTCTGGAAGGCGCGCAAGCGCGCCTTCGGCGCGGTCGGGCGCCTCGCCCCGAACTACTGCACGCAGGACGGTGTGGTGCCGCGGACGCGCGTCCCCGAGATCGTGCGCGCCATCGCGGCGACCGCGGAACGCCACCGCCTGCGCATCGGCAACGTGTTCCACGCCGGCGACGGCAACATCCACCCGATCATCCTGTTCGACGAGCGCGACGCCGACGAGGTGCGCCGCGTGCTCGAGGCGGGGCGCGAGATCCTCGAAGCCTGCGTGGCGCTCGGCGGCAGCGTGACCGGCGAGCACGGCATCGGGGTCGAGAAGATGGCGCAGATGCCGCTGCTGTTCTCGCCCGAGGACATCCTCGCGATGACGCGCGTGCGTGCCGTCTTCGACCCCGAGCAGCGCTCGAACCCGCACAAGATCTTCCCCGACGCGAAGGTCTGCGTCGAGACGCGGGCACCGCGCCGCCAGGCGGCGATGTGAGCACGACACGGCCCGCGGACGGCACGGCCGTCGACGGGGTCGTCGCCGCGCGCGCGACCGACGCCGCCAGCGTCGACGAGGTGCGCGACGTGCTGCGCGCGGTCTCGTCGGCGAACGAGGCGCTGCTCGCCACCGGACGCGGTCGCCACCTGACGATCGGCGAGCCGCCGTCGCGCTGCGACGTGCTGCTGCGGCTCGCCGGTCTCGCGAGGATCCGCGAGCACCACGCGGCCGACATGACGATCACCGTCGAGGCGGGCTGCACGCTCGAAGCGATCGACGCGCAGCTCGCGACGGCGGGACAGTGGCTCGGGCTCGACGCGCCGGCACCCGCCGACACCACCGCCGGCGGCGTCCTCGCGGCGAACCTGTCGGGCCCGCTGCGCGCTTCGCTCGGCACCGCACGCGACCTGCTGCTCGGGCTCCGCTGGGTGTCGGCGCAGGGTGAGCTGGTCGCCGCGGGCGGCAAGGTCGTCAAGAACGTCGCCGGCTACGACCTGCACCGGGCGCACGTCGGCGCGCTCGGGACGCTCGGCGTGCTGGTCGAGGCGACGTTCAAGGTGCGCCCGCGGCCCCCGCACGAGCGCGCGCTGGTGATCGCCTGCGCCGACGCGCGCGACGCGATCGCGCGCGCGCTCGACGCGCGCGACGCCGTCGAGCCCGCGTGGCTCGAAGCCGCATCGGGCCGCGTGCTCGGTGTCGCGGGGGCGGCCGGGATCGCCGTCGGCTGGCTCGGCATCGAGCAGGAGCTGGACGACGCCGAGCGCCGCGTCCGCGCGCGCCTCGCCGGCGCCGCCGGTGCGACCGTCCTGCACGCGCTCGCGGACGCCGACGCGGCCGCGCTGCGACACCGGCTCGCGGACCTGTCGGTCGCGCCGGCTGCGGCCGTGCTGCGCGTCGCGACCCTGCCCGACGCGCTCGGCGAAGCGCTGGCGTCGCTCCTCGACGCCGCCGGGCCAGGCAGCCTGCGCTGGGCCGCCCACGCGGCGAACGGCGTCGCGCGGGTGCTGGTCGACGATCCGGCGCCCATCGCGGCGCTGGTCGCCGGGCTCCGTCCGCGGCTCGAGCGCGACGGCGGCTCGCTAGTCGTCGAGCGCGCCGCCGCCGACGTCAAGCATGCCCTCGCCGCGCACGGCGGCGTGTTCGGCGACCCCGGCCCCGGACGCGCGCTGATGCGGCGCCTGAAGGACGCCTTCGATCCCGGCCGGGTGCTGTCGCCCGGACGCTTCGTGGCGGGGATCTGACGTGCGCTTCGTCGAGACGGACAAGCTGCTCTCCTGCGTGCACTGCGGCCTCTGCCTGTCCGCGTGCCCGACGTACGTCGAGCTCGGCAACGAGGCGGACTCGCCGCGCGGGCGTATCCTGCTGATGCGCGCGCTCGAGGAAGGCCGCCTCGCGCCAGCGGCGGAGGTGACGCGCCACCTCGACACCTGTCTCGGCTGCCGCGCGTGCGAGACCGCGTGCCCGTCGGGCGTGCCGTACGGATCGCTGATCGAGGCCGCGCGGCCGTTCGTCGAGCGCCAGCGTCCGCTGGCCGCACGCCTCGCGCGCCGCGCTCTCGACGCGGTGCTGACGCGCCCCGCGCTGCGCGCCGTGGTGACGCTGCCGGTGCGCGCGGTCGCCGGCCGGAGCTGGATGCGCGCGCTCGCGCGCCGGCTCGGCGGCACGCTCCCGGCCTACGCGGCCGCCCTGCCCTCGCCGCGGCTGCACACGCCGCTGCCGCCGGTCCTCGAGCCCGACGGCAGGCCGCGCGGCACGGCGCTGCTGCTCACCGGCTGCGTCGCGCAGGACCTCTTCGCGGCGACCAGCGCCGCGATCGCGCACCTGCTGGTCCGGGCCGGCGTGCGCGTCCTCGTGCCCGCGGCGCAGGGCTGCTGCGGAGCGCTGTCGCTGCACCTCGGCAGCCACGACCGCGCGACGCGACTCGCACGCGACGTGGTGGCGCTCGCGGCACGGACGCGCCCGGACTGGGTGGTCACGACCGCCGCCGGCTGCGGCGCACTGGTGCGCGAGTACGACCACCTGCTGGCGAACGACGCGGGCGCCGCCGACGTCGCGCGGCGCGCCCGCGATCCGCTCGCGCTGCTGGCAGAGCTGGGCCTGCCGCCCGCGCGCCACGCGCTGCCACACACGGTCGCCGTCCACGACCCCTGCCATCTCGCGCACGCGCAGGGCGTGCGCGACGAGGTGCGCACCCTGCTTCGTCAAGTACCCGGGCTCCGGCTGGTGCCGCTCGAGGAGTCGGACTTCTGCTGCGGCAGCGCCGGAACCTACAACCTCACCGAGCCGGCGCTCGCCGCACGCCTCCTCGAGCGCAAGCTCGGGCACGTGGCGCGAAGCGGTGCGGAGATCCTGGTCGCGGCGAATCCCGGCTGCCTGCTGCAGATCCGGGCGGGTGCCTTCGCGCGCGCGCTGCCGGTGCGAGTGGAGCACCCGGCCGATCTGCTGGCGGCGGCGCACGGGATTGCGGTCTGACGTCCGCAGCGGGTTCGCGCCACTGGCTCGCGCTCTCGCTGGCGCGGCGCGCAACCGGACTGGTGTGGCCGGCTCTCGTGGCGCGTCACAAGGCGGTCCGCGAGCTTCGGTTCGTTTGGACAGTCGATCGAGGCGCACCGGCACCGCCCGGTAGATCTCGACTTCCGCAAGCCCGACAATCCGATACCCACGACGGGCGAGTAGCCGCGCAACGATCGCCGCCTCGGCCGCCCGCAGCTGTGGAACATCGCCCGGGGGGCGATGCTTGTCGCCCGGCGGGTCGTCCGTCGTGCCGCTGGAGATGGCTCGTGCGCTTGCCGCGGATACATGCTCACAGTAGCATGCTCACATGAGTCATCTTCGTCTTCAGGTCCTCATCCCGCCCTCGCTCGATGCTCGGCTACGCAAAGCGGCGCAGCGCAGCCGTCAATCGAAGGGCGAATTCGTGCGCCGCGCGATCGAGCGCGCACTGGACGAGCCCCACGACGATGCGCTCACGAAGCTGGCGCGGCTCGGCGGTCCGACTGCCGACATCGAGCAGATGCTCTCCGAGATCGAGGCTGGACGGAGGTGAGGTGCTTCGTCGACTCGAACATCCCGATGTACGTCGCCGGCCGCGACCATCCGCTGCGCGACCCGTCACGTCGGGTACTCGAACGAATCGGTGCGGGCGACCTGGACGCATGCACCAGCACCGAGGTGCTCCAGGAGATCCTGTACCGCTACTCGGCGCTCGCCCGGCTCGACCTGGCGAGAGAGGTCTACGACCTGTTCGTCCGCATCTGCCCGGTGGTGCTGCCGGTCACCCTGGCGGACACGGACAGGGCCAGGGATCTCCTGGTCGGCGGCACCGGGATCTCGGCGCGCGACGCGGTGCACGCCGGCGTCATGCTGAACAACGACGTCACGACGATCGTCACCTTCGACGCGGGCTTCGATCGCGTCCCCGGGGTGAAGCGGCTGCAGCTGACGTGACCTGAGGATCTGCAGTCGGCCGCGAGCGATGCTGGCGCCGGGCGTCTGCCAGCTGGTATGGCCGGCTCCCATGGCGCGTCGCAAGGCGAGTGACGTCCGTATCGGGAAGCTCCGTGCCGCCGATCCGTTCGAGCTGATCCGCTGGCTCGCGCGCTCGCAGACCGATCCGCGCAAGGCGCTCGCCGAGCTGGTGCAGAACTCGCTCGACGCCGGCGCCCGCGCGCTGACCATCACCCGCGTGCGCGAGCGCGGCGTGGCGGCGCTGCGCATCGTCGACGACGGCGAGGGCGTGATCCCCGACGTCGCGCGCCCCGAGGCGCTGGCGCACATCGCGACGCACATCGGCCACTCGAGGAAGCGCAACCTGACCCCGCAGCAGCGCCGCGAGCTGATGCTCCAGGGGCAGTACGGGATCGGCCTGCTCGGCTTCTGGGCGATCGGCGCCGAGCTCGAGATGCGCTCGCAGGTGGCGGGCGGCGATCCCTGGGTGCTGCGCATGTGGGAGGAGCGGCCGAGCTTCGAGGTGGCGCCGCTGCGCGGCCGTCTCGCGCTCGAGCGCGGCACCTGGACCGAGCTCGTCGTACGCCGCCTGCACCGCCCCGCGCTGGTGAGCTTGACGGGCCGCAGGATCAGCGAGTACCTCGCGAGCGAGCTGCGCGGGCAGCTGCTCGCACGCCAGGTCGACATCACGATCCACGACCGGATGGCGCGCGGCACGGCGCAGAAGGTGCGGCGCGTCGAGCCCGTGCGGTTCCAGGGTACCCCGCTGGCACTTCCAGACGCGCTCAGGGTCGCCGGTCACGAGGCGATCCGCGCCGAGCTCTACCTCGTACCCGAGGGTGTCGAGCCGCGCGTCGCGATCGCGTGCGGCGGCACCGTGGTCTACGACGACCTGGCCGACGCGCTCGACGGCCGCTTCCGGCGCGAGCCGTGGACCGCCGGGCGCCTCACCGGCCTGCTCGAGTTTCCCGGCTTCGCGGTGGCACCGGGGTCCCGGCGCGGCGTCCTGCTCGACGAGGCGGCGGAAGCCTTCGCGGCCACGGTGGAGCGCGAACTCGAGCCCGCGGTGCGCGCGGCAATCGCGAGTGCGGAGGAACGCCGCGTCGAGGCGGTCGAGGCCGACATGATGGTCAAGCTGCAGCGCGCGTTCCGCGACCTGCGGCGCGACGCGCCGGAGTACGACTTCTTCGCCGTGCAGGCGCCGGCGGCGCGCGTGATGCCGGGGCGCGCGGACAGCGGTGGCGATGCGGCGGCGGGCGACGGTGCTGGCGGTGCTGGTGCCGGTGCTGGTTCTGCGGGCGGCGCGGGCGTCGCGCTGGGCGGGCTGTCCGACGCGGCCCACGCGAGCGCAGACGACGACGCGCCCGTCGCCCCGGTGGACGACGCCGCGGACGAGGACGACGACGAGCGCTCGCTGCTGCCGCCCGGCCCGCTGCACGCGGTCGAGATCAAGCCGGCGCGGCTCCGCGTCGAGCGCCAGGGCCGGCGTGCGCTGCGCGCCGTGGCGCGCGACGCGAACGGCGTCGTCGTGCGCGACGATGTCACGTGGCAGTGGACCGTCTGCGACGGCCCGGTCACGCTGGAAGGCGACACCACCGGGCCGCGCGCTCTGCTGGTCGCGCTCGATCTCGCCGGCGAGGCCCGCGTCGCGGTGACCGCGCGTCAAGCAGATCGCAGCGCGTCCGCCGAGACGGTCGTCCGCGTGGTCGAGGACCTCGGCGGTGCGTCGGGCAGAGCCGCCGGCATCCCCGAGCCGCAGTTCGTCGAGGAGCCGCACGGCGAGTGGCGGTCGCGCTTCGCCGACGAGCGCTGGCAGGTGAACAAGGCGCACCGCGACTTCCTCGCCGTGGCCGGCCAGCCGCGCCGCAAGCTGCGCTACCTCGCGGCACTGCTCGCCAAGGAGGTCGTGGTGCACTCGTTCCCGGTGCCGCAGGGTGGAGTGCTGCTCGAGCGCCTGGTGTCGGTGCTGACGCTCACCGAGCCGCGGCTCGAGCGGGGGTGACGGTGTGCGGGGAGTCCCCGGGGAGTGCCGCGTTGCCGCCTGGGCGCGAGTCGCCGCCTACTTCACGGTGATCCCGCGCGGCGTGCGAGCCAGCCGGGTCACAGCGGATCCCCGTAGAGGTAGTGATGCTGGACCCGCCGCAGGTGCTCGGTGTCCAGGTACTCGCGCAGGCAACGCTCCTCGGCCTCGTCGGCCGCGAGCGCGTCGCGCTCGAAGATGCGCCGGCCGTGCGCCACGATCTCGAACCCGAGCACCGGCGTACTCGTGACGAGATCGACCACGTCTGCGTCGACGCCGAGTGCGCCCTCGATGCCGGCCGAGAGCCGCGACAGGACTTCTCGGCTCGTGCCAGGCACGAGGAGCACCGCGAGATCGACGTCGCTGCCCACCCGTTCGCTGCCGCGGGCGCGGGAGCCGAACAGCCACGCCGCGAGTACGGCCGGCTCGGACGACATCAGCTCCCGGAGCGCGACGTCGAGCGGAGCGGCGGGCACCGGCTCGAGCATGCGGGGATGCTACGGACGGCGCGACGGCGGGTCAAGTAACGGGCGGGGGGAACGGGTGGCCGGTCTCGCCGGCCGATGTGGCGCGCAGGATCGGCGGGGATTCGTCTCGACGTCCGCCCAAGGGTTGCTCGCGCATCGGTGCGACGCGCGAGCGCTCGAGGCATGCGGCGGTCTTCCCGCACAGGCGAGGTGGCAGGCCGCTGAATCCGCGAACGCGAGCCCGCCGCTCAGTGCTCCGTCGCTGGCGCCGCGCCGCAGCAGCGCTTCCACTTCTTCGCGCTGCCGCAAGGGCACGGGTCGTTTCGCCCGATCTTCCTCGCACCGGCTCGCACGCCGTCGTCGGTGCGGCCTCGCTTCGAGAGCTGCTCGAAGGCGCTGAGCGCGTTGGCACGAACGACGCGCCCGACCTCGAGCAGGTCGCCGAGGATTCCTTCCGCCACACGAGTCTTGCCCTGCAGCGCTCGCGCCGACTCGCGGAGCTCGGAGACGCTGGTCTGCTCCGCCGCGTCCTCCGGGGTTTCGAGGTAGCGCTCGAAGTAGGCGCTCACCTCGGCAAGCTTCCGGAAGAGCGCCACTCCCTCGTTGCCGAAATCCGCGGGGTCGTCGCCGCCCGCATCGATGCCGCGGATGAACCAGTTCAGCTCGTCGTATCTGCGCTCGGCGAAAGCACGGAGCTGCTGGATGCTGGGCTTCGCGGGAACGACCACGTCCGAGAGGTGCACCCCGTCTCGTGCGCTTTCGGTGAGATCGTTCCACAGCGCACCCAGGGCGCGGACGAGCGCCTGCGCCTCCTCTGCACTGTCGAGCTTCGGGTCCTCGTCGCCGAGGACGCAAGACAGCAGGTGGTGCGGCCCGAGCCGCATGTTGGTCGAGGCGAGAGCGCCCAGGAACAGCGCTCGCACCTGCCAGACCGGCATCGCGCCCGCACGCTCGCCGAGGAGCGCATCGAGAGCCATCGTGCTGTGCTTCCGTCTCATCTCGCTCTGCCTACTCCACTGCCGGCGGCGGCGCCCGCCTGAGCTCGCGACGAGCATCGGCCCCGCGACTCGAGGCCGGGTCGGATCCCGCGAGCATCGTGCCTGCTCAGCGCCCGAGCGTGTGCCCGGCGCGACGCAGATAGCGCTGGTAGGCCGCCGGGCTGACACGCTGCAGCCGCTCGCGGGAGCTGATCACGCCGGTCGATCCCGGTCCGAGCGGACGGCCGCCGGCGTCGAGCAGGAACCAGGCGAAGGCTCGGCCGTCGCCCGGCATCGGGATCGGCGGTGCGGCGAGGATCCCCTCCGCGGTGAGCGCCGACGCGATCTCGTCGAGTGTGATGGCGCGCGCGAACCAGGCGTAGCTCAAGAGCCAGTCCGCAGCCGGCGCCACCTGATCCTCGTCGATCAGCTCGATCAGCTCGATCAGCTCCCCGGCGACGTCGAGGACCGGCCCACCGTGGAAGGCGCAGCGTGCCGCCGCGCGGAGCGGCTCGCGCTCGGCGAGGAGCTGCCAGCCACGCACGTCGCGCGGGTGGTAGTGAAGGTGCCGCTGCAACGACCGCTCGCCGCGCTCTCGTTCACCACCACGGAACAGGTACGCGGCAGCAAGCTCGCCGTCGAGCACGCCCGGCACGCCGTGCCCGTCGAGATGGCGGCCGACGATGCGCTGCCAGGCGCGCTCGAGAACCGCCGGCCACTCGGGGCATCGTGCAAGCCGGAGCGCAGCGAGGTCGACGCCCTTCGCACCACCCGCCGCGACGGCCTCGTACAGCGCGACGACGCGCTCGCGCCACGCTTCGGGCGCGTCCCGGATTGCCGCCTCGAGATCGAGACGCTCGAGCGCGCGCTCGAAGCGGATGCGCGGGATGTGGCTGCCGCTGAAGAGCGGAAGCTCGTCGTCGTCGCCGCCCACGAGACCAAGCTGCCTCCCCGACATGGTTGGTTGCAAGCCACACAGGACGACGGCCCTGCGGGTCACCACGCCTGCCACGACGGCTGGCGCGGCGCGCGCGGTACGTCGCGCACCGGAGAAGCTCGGCTTCGACCCGCGACTCGACCGCTCGCGTCTCGTCAGCCGCCGGTGTGCGCGGCGTGCCGGCGCTGCAGCTCCGCGAGCAGCGCGTCGTGCGGCATCGCGAGGTCGGAGGTCTGCAGGAGGACCGGCGGTGCGCCCATCGCGCGCGCGACCGCCTTCAAGGCGGCGTTGCGGTTCAGCACGCCCGGGCGCGCCGCGTCCGGATCGGCGACGTCGAGCGCGATCCAGTCGACGTGCGTGGTCTTCAGCTGCTGGCGCCACACGTGGATGCGGCGGACGTCGCGCCACGCGACGTCGACGCCGGTGCGGCGGTCGCGGATGCCGCGCTCGTCGACGACCAGCGCGGGACGCGGGTCGAGGACGCGCCGGACGAGGGCTGCGGTGGCGATGCCGAACGTGGGGACGAAGAGGAGAAGTGCCGCGTTCCACAGCGGGTTGGCGGTGCCCTGGCGGTACATCCAGAGGCTCGCGAGCGTCGCGATGGCGCAGCCCAGGGCGGAGAGCGCGTTGACGTCGCGGCGGGCGTGGAGGACGAGCGGCGGGGCGGTCGGAGCGGTGGCCGTTGCCGCCGCACGGCCCGCGCGTGCGGCGGAGGCGGGCGCGGGCGCAGGCGCGGTCGTCGAGGCCGCGGCGATCGGGGCGTGCTCGTCGGTCGGGTCGGTCGGAGCAGCCGGGTCAATGGGATCAGTCGGAGCGGGCACCGGGCGATCGGATAGCACCGATGGCCGGCGCTTGTCGCCGGTCCGTGACACGTCGACGCGGCGGCGGACGCTCGCATGCGGCGGCCAGCTGCTCACGCCGCGGGCCGCGCGGCGTCCGTCAGCGGCCGCGGCTCAGGCGCGCGAGGCTGAAAGCCGATTCCTTCAGACCCGTGTCGTAGCGCACCTTGCCGAGACGGAAGACGGTGCGCCATGCGCCCGCCGGGCCGCGCGCGTCGATCACCCGCGGCGTCGCGTGGCCGTCGATGGTCTCGTGCTCCGAGAGCAGGATCTCCTCCGGCGAGCCCGCCCCGCCGCGCGGCACGAGCTTCCGGACGAGCAGGTCGTCGGCGCCGAGCCAGACGTCGAAGGACTCCGGCTCGCCCGGCCGCGGCGCGCGCGGCGTCAAGCGCACGACGCGGTACGCGCGTCCGTCGAGCGTCTCGTCGGCGAGGAGCGTCGCGTCGGCGTCCGCGTCGGTCCACGCGACGACCTGCGCCGCGCGCTCGACCTCGCGGTACCCCAGCTCCGCACCGGTCGCCATCTCGTCGGTCTGGCCGGGCGTCAAGCGCCGCGGCCGACGCGCGGCCGGAGCGTAGATCCACTCCTGCTCGTCGTCGCCCTTCGGCGCGAGGTGCAGGTAGAGCGTCCCCTCGACGTCGGACGGCGAGGTGAAGTCCATGAAGGTGCTGAGCCCACCGTCCGTGGCGCGCAGCTCCTCGACGTGCGCGACGCGGGTGCGGGTGGCGGCGTCGCCGGAGACGGACTCGATGGTGACGTCGAGGGTACGGTCGCGCCAGGAGCTCGTGCCGTTCCTGCGCGCGGCGTCGTCGAGGAGGGCGCGGGCGTCGTCGGCGGCGCGTGCTGCAGCGGGTGGAGCGAGGAGCGTCGCGAGGGTCAGGAGCACGAGGGCGGTCGCTGCCGCTGGTGATCGGCGTTGCGCTACGGGGTGGGGCGCTGAGCGGTGGTCGGCGCGAGCGTGGTCGGTGCGAGAGTGCGCGGCGCGAGCGTGGTCGGTGCTTGTTTGGTCTGTGCGGCCGCTCCGGTCGTGATCGTGATGCTGGTCGTGGGTGGGGGTCCGGCTGGGGCGCCGGTGGCCTTCGTGTCCACTCGCTCGAGCGGTGATCGCGAACGCGTCGGAGCTGGTCATCGGGCGCCTACCCTCCTTTCGCCGCGCGCGTCGTTCAAGCGCTCACGGCATCGAGCTGAGGGTGCGATGCTTCGATCGTCGCGTGTCCGCGGGCAAGCAGCGTGGCGCGAGCGGTCCGATCGCGGGTGCCAGCGGACAACGTCCGGCGGTTCGGCGGGCGACGTCGGCGCTCCGCTGCGCCTGCTTGCGGCCGCGGCGTGCCTACCGCCGGTCGGTCACCTGACGTGCGGCCGGAAGTCTTTCTGGGAGACCGGCATGAGCCGCGGCCGAAGTCCCCGCAGCCGGGTGCGGGCGCCAACCAGCGCGTCACGCTCCGCGTCGGTCGCCGAGGTGACCTCGTAGCGGTTCAGCTCGTGATCGCTCGCGCGGAGCGCATGACATCCGAGGAGGACGAAGCAGCCGTTGTGCGGATCGCGGACGACGCGCGCGGTGCGGGCGTGCTCGTCGGTGAGGGAGTCGAGTCGGCGGAGCGTCATGGTGAACTCGGTGCGTGGCAAGCACGGTGCCAGGCGGGGGGACGAGGAAGTGTGGGGATCGCTGCGCGTTCGCGGGCTCGTGGTGTCGCAGGGGTGCGGCGGTGCGGGCGTGAGTGCAAGGGGTTGGCGGGTACGATGGCCCCGAGCCCGCCAGCATCGAGGCGTCCGTTCGCGCGGTCAACGCGTGCTCCACGACAGCCCGGAATTCGGAACACGAGCAGCGCGTCGATCCGACCCGACACTTCGACAACGCGCCGCGGCCCACTGGTTCTCGGCCGGCCGGTCCCCGGCGAGCGCGTCATGACCCCCTCCGGGATCGCGATTTGCGGCGTCAAGCTGTCCCGTCGAAAGCTCTCGCTCGAGAGCCTTGCCAACCCGGTCCAGGTTCCTCCGGATCCGGGAGACCATCGACACGTTGCGGCCGCCGACGCTGGACCGGCGGTACGTTCCCGGGCCTTCCGGCATTGTTCAGCGGCCGGAGACGGGCAGACGCTACGTCGCTCGTCGCGCGACTTTGTGAGATCAGAGCGGGAAGCCGACTCTGCGACTACCTCGACCTGATCGATGGGACTCGAGACGGCTCGTCACAACCCTCGGCGCCGCAAACCCACCCTTCGCAAATCTCAAATTTCACGCCAGCGGACTCGCCGGCAGCGCCGTCTCCCCCATCAGGAACTTGTCCACCCCGCGCGCCGCCTCTCTGCCCTCCCAGATCGCCCACACCACGAGCGACTGCCCCCGCCGCGCATCTCCGCAAGCGAAGACCCCCGGCACGGAAGAGGCATAATCGGCGTCAGCAACGACGTTCCCGCGAGGATCCAGAGCAACCCCGAACTGTTCCAGCAGCGGCTTCTCAGGCCCGAGAAACCCCAGAGCAAGCAGCACGAGATCGCACTCCATCTCGAACTCGCTCCCCGGGATCTCCACCATCTTTGGCGGCCCAGCAGCCTGCTTCTGCCACTCGAGCCGCACCCCGTGCAGCTTCTTGACGTTGCCCGCAGCATCCCCGCTGAACTTCTTCGTGTTGATGCTGAAGTCGCGGACGACGCCCTCCTCGTGTGACGACGACGTCCGGAGAATCATCGGCCAGTACGGCCAGGGCGCCACGTCCCCCGTCCGCGAAGCAGGCGGCTGCGGCAGCAGCTCGAACTGGTGCACCGACGTAGCCCCGTGCCGGTTCGACGTCCCGAGGCAGTCCGACCCGGTGTCGCCGCCGCCGAGGATGATGACCTTCTTCCCGTCCGCGCGGATCTGACCCTCGACGCGATCGCCCGCGACGACTTTGTTCTGCTGCGGCAGGAACTCCATCGCGTAGTGGATGCCGTTCAGCTCGCGGCCTGGCACCGGCAGGTCGCGCGACTGCGTCGCACCCGCGGCGATCACCACCGCGTCGTACTCCGCACGAAGCTGATCGACGGTCGCGTCCGTACCGACCGACACCCCCGTGCGGAACGTCACGCCCTCGGCCTCCATCTGCGCCATGCGGCGGTCGATGAGGTCCTTCTCCATCTTGAAGTCGGGGATCCCGTAGCGCAGCAGGCCGCCGATGCGGTCGGCGCGCTCGAGCACCGTCACGTCGTGTCCTGCGCGCGCGAGCTGCTGCGCGCAGGCGAGGCCCGCAGGCCCCGAGCCGATCACCGCGACCTTCTTGCCGGTCTTCGCGGGCGGCGGGTTCGGCGCCACGAACTCGTGCTTCCACGCGTGATCGATGATCTGCTTCTCGATCTGCTTGATGGTCACCGCGTCGTCGTTGATGTTCAGCACGCACGCTTCTTCGCACGGTGCCGGACACACCCGCCCGGTGAACTCGGGGAAGTTGTTCGTCGAGTGCAGGCGGTGGATCGCCTCTTCCCAGCGGCCGCGGTACACGAGGTCGTTCCAGTCGGGGATGATGTTCCCGAGCGGGCAGCCCTTGTGACAGAACGGGATGCCGCAATCCATGCAGCGCGCGCCCTGCTCGCCGAGCTTGTCCTCGGAGAGCTTGCCCTCGAGCTCGCGCCAGTCCTTCAGGCGCTCGACGACCGGACGGCGCGACGGAAGCTCGCGCTCGATCTCCAGAAAGCCAGTAACCTTGCCCACAGACGACCTCGTTCCCTCTCCGAAACCCGATGCGTGATTCTCAGACGCTCGCCGACTGACCGGCCGCCGCGCGCTGCTGCTTCTGTAGGATCGCGCGGTACTCGACCGGCATCACCTTCGCGAAGCTCTGCGCGAGCTGCTTCCACCCCGACAGCAGCCGCCACGCCTGGGCGCTCTGCGTGTGGTCGTAGTGGCGCTTGACGAGGTCGTGCAGCAGCTCGATGTCGCTCGCCTCGAGCGGGTCGATCTCGACCTGGCCCATGTTGCAGCGCGACTTGAACGTCCTGTCCTGGTCGAACACGTACGCCACGCCGCCGCTCATGCCGGCCGCGAAGTTGCGGCCGGTCGGTCCCAGCACGACGACGAGGCCCTTCGTCATGTACTCGCAGCCGTGGTCGCCCACACCCTCGACGACCGCCGTGACGCCGGAGTTGCGCACGCAGAAGCGCTCGCCCGCCATGCCGCGCAGGAAGACCTCGCCGCCGGTCGCACCGTAGAGCGACACGTTGCCGACGATGATGTTCTCCTCGGGCACGAACGTCGCCTCGCGCGGCGGCACGACCACGATCCGCCCGCCGCTCATGCCCTTGCCGAAGTAGTCGTTGGCGTCGCCCTCGAGCGTGACCGCGAGGCCGTTCGCCATGAACGCGCCGAAGCTCTGGCCCGCCGAGCCGGTGAAGCGGATCGTGATGGTCTCGGGCGGCAGGCCGTTCTCGCCGTAGCGCCGCGACACCTCGGCCGACAGCATCGTGGTCACGGTGCGATTCACGTTGCGGATCGGAAGCTCGAGCTCGACCGGCTTCGCCTGGTCGAGCGCGGGCTTCGCCAGCTCCAGCAGCTGGTTGTCGAGCGCCTTGTCGAGGCCGTGGTCCTGGCTATCGACGCAGCGGATCGCGACACCCGCCGGCACCTCCGGCTTGTGCAGGATCTGCGTGAGATCGATGCCCTTCGCCTTCCAGTGCTCGATCGCGTCCTGCACGTCGAGCCGGTCGACGCGGCCGACCATGTCCTCGAGCTTGCGGAAGCCGAGCTCGGCCATGATCTCGCGCAGCTCGTCCGCGATGAACATCATCATGTTCACCACGTGCTCGGGCTTGCCCTCGAACTTCTTGCGCAGCACGGGGTCCTGCGTCGCGATGCCGACCGGACAGGTGTTCAGGTGGCAGACGCGCATCAGGATGCAGCCCGACGCGACCAGCGCCGAGGTCGCGAAGCCGAACTCCTCGGCGCCGAGCAGTGCCGCCACCGCGACGTCGCGCCCGGTCTTCAGCTGCCCGTCGGTCTCGACGCGGATCCTGCCGCGCAGGTCGTTCATCACCAGCACCTGCTGCGTCTCGGCGAGGCCGAGCTCCCACGGCGCGCCGGCGTACTTGATGGACGTGAGCGGTGACGCGCCCGTCCCGCCCGAGTCGCCGCTGATCAGCACGACGTCGGCCTTCGCCTTCGACACGCCCGCCGCGACCGTCCCGACGCCGACCTCGGCGACCAGCTTGACGCTGATGCGCGCGCGGTCGTTCGAGTTCTTGAGGTCGTGGATCAGCTGCGCGAGGTCCTCGATCGAGTAGATGTCGTGGTGCGGCGGCGGCGAGATGAGGCCGACGCCGGGCGTCGAGTAGCGGATCTTCGCGATGTACTCGTCGACCTTGTGGCCGGGGAGCTGGCCGCCCTCGCCGGGCTTCGCACCCTGCGCCATCTTGATCTGCAGCTCGTCGGAGTTGACGAGGTAGTGGCTGGTCACGCCGAAGCGTCCCGACGCCACCTGCTTGATCGAGCTGCGGCGCGAGTCGCCGTTCGCGTCGGGCTGGTAGCGCACCGAGTCCTCGCCGCCCTCGCCGGTGTTCGACTTGCCGCCGAGACGGTTCATCGCGATCGCGAGGTTCTCGTGGGCTTCCCGGCTGATCGAGCCCAGCGACATGGCACCCGTCTTGAAGCGCTTGACGATCTCGCTCGCCGGCTCGACCTCCTCGATCGGGATCGGCACGCCGGGCTTGAAGCGCAGGAGCCCGCGCAGCGTGCAGAGCTTCTGGTCGGCCTCGTTGACCAGCTGCGTGTACTTCCGGAACAGGTCGTAGCTGCCCTTCCGCACCGCGTGCTGCAGGTGGGCGATCGTCTCGGGGTTGTACGAGTGGTACTCACCGCGGCGGCGCCACTGGTACTGCCCGCCCGGGTCGAGCTCGCCGTCGAGTGACGGCGACACGTCGAACGCGTGGTGGTGGCGCATCTCGGTCTCGCGCGCGATGACGTCGAGCCCGATGCCCTCGATGCGCGTCGAGGTCCAGGTGAAGTAGCGGTCGATCAGCTCCTGGTTGAGGCCGATCGCCTCGAAGATCTGGGCGCCGCGGTAGCTCTGCAAGGTGGAGATGCCCATCTTGCTCATGATCTTGAGCAGCCCCTTGCCGATCGCCTTCACGAAGTGCTTGACGGCGGTCTTCTCGTCGACGCCCGTGACGATGCCGCCGCGCACCTGCTGCTTCAGCGTCTGGAACGCGAGGTAGGGGTTGATCGCCCCGGCGCCGTAGCCGACGAGAAGTGCGCAGTGCTGCGGCTCGCGCGGCTCGCCCGACTCGACGACGAGCCCGCAGCGCGTGCGCGTGCCCTCGCGGATCAGGTGGTGGTGCACCGCCGCGGTCGCGAGCAGGCTCGGGATCGCCGCGAAGTCCCGGTCGACCTCGCGGTCGGAGAGCACGAGGATCGTCGCGCCGTCGGCGACCGCCGCCGACGCCTTGTTGCACAGGTCGTCGATCGCGTGCTCGAGCGCGTTCTCGCCGCCGCGCGCGTAGTACAGCGTCGACAGCGTGACCGTGCGGATCGTGCCGTTGTCGATGCGCTTGACGCGCGCCAGCTCGTCGTCGGTGAGGATCGGCTGCTCGAGCTCGAGCTGGTGGCAGTGGAGCGGCGTCTCCTCGAACAGGTTCTGCTCGGAGCCGATGGTCGCCTTCAGCGACATGACGAGCTCCTCGCGGATCGGATCGATCGGCGGGTTCGTCACCTGCGCGAACAGCTGCTTGAAGTAGTTGAACAGCAGCTGCGGCTTGTCTGACAGCACCGCGAGCGGGGTGTCGGTGCCCATCGAGCCGATGTTCTCCTCGCCCTTCTGCCCCATGGGGTTCATGACGAAGCGCAGGTCTTCCAGCGTGTACCCGAACGACTGCTGCAGCGTGAGCAGCTCGTCCTCGCCGTACGCGGCGGGCACGTGCGACGCGTCGACTCCGGGCAGGCTCTCGAGCTTGACGAGGTTCTCGGCGAGCCACCGGCGGTACGGCTTCCGCTCGGCCATGCCTTCCTTGATCTCCTCGTCGTCGACGATGCGGCCCTGCGCGGTGTCGACGAGGAACATGCGGCCCGGCTGCAGGCGGTTCTTCGCGACCACGTCCTCGGGCGGGATCGGCAGCACGCCGACCTCGGACGCCATGACGACGAGCCCGTCCTTCGTCACGACGTAGCGCGACGGACGGAGCCCGTTGCGGTCGAGGATCGCGCCGATCACGGTGCCGTCGGTGAACGCCACCGACGCCGGACCGTCCCACGGCTCCATCAGGCACGAGTGGTACTCGTAGAACGCACGCTTGGTGTCGCTCATGCTCTCGTGCTTCTGCCAGGCCTCCGGGATCATCATCATGACCGCGTGCGGCAGCGAGCGTCCGCTCTGCACGAGCAGCTCGAGCGCGTTGTCGAAGCGGCCCGAGTCGCTGGTCGTCGAGTCGATCACCGGCTGGATGTTCTCGATGTCGTCGCCGAACAGCGGCGACGCGAACTGCTTCTCGCGCGCGACCATCCAGTTCTCGTTGCCGCGCAGCGTGTTGATCTCGCCGTTGTGCGCGATGAAGCGGTACGGGTGCGCGCGGTCCCACGACGGGAACGTGTTGGTCGAGAAGCGCTGGTGGACGAGCGCGAGCGCGCTGACGAACGTCGGATCGCGGAGATCCGCGTAGAACGCCGGGATCTGCTCCGGCTGCAGCAGGCCCTTGTAGCAGATGGTCCGCGTCGAGAGGCTCGGCACGTAGAAGCTCTCGGCGTCGCGCAGGTTCTTCGCGGCGCGGACCTCGTTCTCGACGGTCTTGCGGATCACGTACAGCTTGCGCTCGAGCGCCGTACGGTCCTTGACGCCGCGCCCCGGTGCGATGAACACCTGCCGGATCTCGGGCATCGAGGAGCGCGCGAGCGGGCCCGTGGTGGACGGGTCGACCGGCACGTTGCGCCAGCCGAGGATGCGCTGCCCCTGCTCACGCACCGCCTTCTCGAACATCTCGAGGCACTCGTTGCGCTCGAAGACGTCGCGCGGCAGGAAGACCATGCCGACGCCGTACTCACCCTCCGGAGGGAGCGTGAAGCCGAGCTGCTTGCAGGCGGCGGCGAAGAAATCGTGCGGGATCTGCATCAGGATGCCCGCGCCGTCGCCGGTCAGCGGGTCGCAGCCGCAGGCACCGCGGTGCTCGAGGTTGCGCAGGATCTGCAGACCCATCTCGACGATCGCGTGCGACTTCTCGCCGCGCATGTTGACGACGAAGCCGACGCCGCAGGCGTCGCTCTCCGTCCGCGAGCGGTAGAGGCCGTGCTTCTCGGCAGCCTTGCGGTTCTCGCGCATCCGCCGCACGGCCGCGACGCCGTGCACCGGACAGTCTTCCCGGTATCCGTGCTGAGTCTGTTCGTTCATCGCGAGCCTCGCTTGCTTGCCTCTCTCACGCGCCCCGTCACGCTCCCGGTCCCACGGCCCTGGGCGTCACCCGTCACGCGCCCGCCGGCTTCATCGCGAGCACCTTGCTGCGCTCGCCACCGTTCCGCCCGGCGCGGCGTCGCGACGACGCCAGCTGTCGGGACGCCTCGAGCTGCGCGCCCAGCGGCAGCTGGGTGCGCTCGGTGTGCGTCGACAGCACGACCATCGTCTCGGTCCGTGCCACGCCTTCGATCCCCCGGACCTGCCGGATCAGACTCTCGAGCGACGAGGTGTCCCGGGTCTTCACCTTGAGCAGCATCGTGTGCTGCCCGGTCACGTGGTGGCACTCGAGGACGCCCTCGAGCGACGCGACCTTCACCTCGAACTCCTCGACGCTCGCCGGGTGCTCGACCAGCACACCGATGAACGCCGTCACGTCGAGCCCGATCTGCTTGCCGTCGATCGCGGCGTGATAGCCGCGGATCACGCCGCCGTGCTCGAGCTTCTTGATCCGCTCGATGACCGACGGCGCCGACAGGCCGACCAGATCGCCGATCCGCGCCAGCGGAATCTTGCAGTCCTGCTGCAGGGTTTGCAGGATCTGCAGGTCGATCGAGTCGAGCTCGAGCTCTTCGCCTTCGCCTAATTTCATAAGGTGCCTGCCGGGGTGGACCTTACGGATAGCGAATGGCTGCCCGCAACGTCAACGGTCCGTTTTGCTCATACGTGGAGCGACCGATGACGCGTCGTTCCGGTGGCAATGCGGCGCGGCCGGGTGGCGGCGCCCCGGATCGCTGCGGCGGCCCGGTCCCGTCCGTGGTGCCGCGGTTGCGCCGCCAGCCGACCCCGGCGTCCGGGCGTACGGCGTACTTCTCGGCGTACTTCACGCCTTGACGGCGCCTGGCGTGGCGTTCGAGAAGCTACCGAAGAGGAACTCCACGATGCTCGATGAGCGTCACGACCCCATCCAGCAGGAAGCGCTCCGAGCCGTCGGGGGCGGCGCAGTCCGCCGCGTGGTCGCGGGGGAAGACGCGTTCGTCGGTCGCGACGAGGAGCTCGCGCGTCTGCGCGCGGCGGTCGAGGACTCGGCGCGCGGCGCTGGAAGCCTGTTCCTCGTCTCCGGGGAGCCGGGCATCGGCAAGACCCGGCTCGCGCTCGAGCTGTCGAGCGACGTGCGCGCGCGCGGCGGGCGGGTCGCCTGGGGCCGCTGCTGGGAAGCCGGCGGGGCGCCGCCGTACTGGCCGTGGATCGACGTCCTGCGCGTGGCGCTCACCTTCAGCCGCGTTCCGCTCGACGACGCGTTCGGCCGTCACGCGAAGCAGCTCGCGCGGATCGTTCCCGAAGCGCTGGCGGGAGTCGAGCCGGCCGCAGCGCCTGCGGATCCCGAGAGCGGCCGGTTCCTCCTCTTCGACGCCGTCGCCGCGGCGCTCCGGCGCGCGGCCGTGGGCGGCCCGCTCCTCGTCGTCGTGGACGACTTCCACGCCGCCGATCGTGCGTCCGTGCTCCTGCTCGCCTTCCTCGCCCGCGCATTGCGGGACTGCGGCGTCGTGCTGCTCGGCACCTACCGCGACGCCGAGGCGGGCTCGTCGCCCGATCTCGTCGACGCGCTGGGCGAGCTCTCCCGGAGCGCATCACGGATCGCTCTCGGCGGTCTCGACGCGGAAGGGGTTCGCGCCATCCTCGAAGCTACGCACGCGGCCCAGCCCGCCAGCGCGCTCGTCGAGAGGATCCATCACGTCACCGACGGCAACCCGTTCTTCGTGCGCGAGATCGCGCGCCTCCTGCCACAGGCTGGCGCGCGCGATGCCGTCGACGCGACCCTCGGGATCCCTGAAGGCATCCGCGAGACGGTACGGCGCCGGCTCCAGCCGCTCGCGGCGCCCGTGCGCTCGCTCCTCGCGGTAGCTGCCGTTGCCGGACGGGAGTTCGACGCGGTCGTGGTCGCGGGCGCGGCCCGCCGCGAGATCATCGACGTCCTCGACCTGCTCGCGCCCGCGCCCACGCAGGGCATCGTCGACGCCGTCCCGGGCCAAAGCGGTCGCTTCTCGTTCCGGCACGCGCTGATCCAGGAGACACTCTACGACGACCTCCCTCTCGCCGACCGCGTCCGACGGCACCAGGATGTCCGGGACGCACTCGAGCGCCTGTGGGCGACGGCACCGCATCGCTACGTCGCGGCCCTGGCGCATCACGCGCTTGCCGCCGCCCCGGCCTGCGACGACGAGCGCTTCGTCGAGCACGGTGTCCGCGCGGCTCGCGTCGCCATGCAGCGCATGGCGTTCGAGGAAGCCGTCCGGCTCTACGAGCGGACGATCGACGCCCTCGTCCACGCCGGGCCGGACGACCGGCGGCGCTGCGAACTGCTCCTCGCGCTCGCCGAGGCCAAGGAGTGGGCCAACGACCCGCGGGGATCGCGAGCCGTCGTCGAGCAGGCCGCGGAGATCGCGCGGCGGCTCGCCGCACCGGACCTGCTCGCCCGGGCGGCGCTCACGGTGGGCGCGATCGAGGCGCTGAAGGCGACGGCTTCGTCACGCTGCGAGACCGCGGCCGGCCTGCTCGTCGAGGCACTCGCGCTCACAGGTCCCAGCGACCGCGCGATCCATGCTCGGCTGCGTAGTCGGCTCGCACTGCACTATCTCTATACCGACGAGAAACCGCTCGCTCTGGTGGAGAGCGCCACCGCGGTGACCGACGCGCGCACGTGCAACGACACAGCGACCCTGGCGCAGGCGCTCATCTCGCGACATTCCGTGGTCTACGGACCGGATCACCTCGAAGAACGCTGCGCCATTGCGAACGAGCTTCTTCGGCTCGCGCAGTCGTCACAGAGCCGAGAGTTCGCGATGCGGGCCCACGCGCTTCGCGTTGTGAACGCTCTCGAGCTGGGGGACATGGTGACCGTCGAGGAGGCGACCGCCGAACATGACCGGCTGGCAGCCGAGACGCTGGACCCGTTCGAGCGCTGGGCGAGCCTCATGTTGCGCTGCGCTCGCGCCATGCTCACCGGGCACTTCGATGAGGCGTCGACCCTCGCGAACGAGGGCTTGGCTCTGACGAACGCTCTTCCTGGTCCACACGCATTCGAGACCAACGGGCCTGCGGCATACCCGGGACAGATCCTGTTGATCGAGGACACCCGCTTCGGGAAGCCGCTGGACCCCGCGCTGTTCGACGCCGCGAGAGCGAGATTCCACGCCATCCTCGCGTGGCGAGCCGCCAGACTCCACGCCCTGACACGCCGCGGAAATCGGTCTGAGGTTCGGGCCGAGACGGACTCACTGATGGATCGCGGCCTGCCCGACTCCGATCGTTCAGGAACGTGGCTGGGCGCGATCTCGATCCTCGCAGAAGCCGTCGCCTTCCTCGAGGATCGCCACCACGCCGCCGCGCTCTACCCCAAGCTCCTCCCCTACGCGCACCACAACGTCACGGTGAGCTTCGTCGCCTGCCGCGGCTCGGCGTCCCGCTTCCTAGGCCTCCTCGCCGCCACCATGGGAAACCGCGCGCAGGCCGTCCGGCACTTCGCGGACGCGCTGGTGATGAATCGCCGCATGGGGGCCTTGCCGCACGTCGCCGCGACGCTGTACGACCACGCCGCCATCCTCGTGCGCGGGACGCCGTCGTCGAGCGAGGTGCGACACGCCGGCGAGCTGTGTCGCGAAGCGCTGGCGATCGCCCGGGAGCTCGGGATGGAAGGGCTCGAGGCCAGGTGCGGCGACCTGCTGGCGGCCTGCCCTTCGCTGATCGGGCCCGACGACGCGCTACCCCGCGAGGAGTTCGCTCTGTTCAACCGGGGGGCGTTCTGGGTCCTGTCGAACGACGGTCGCGAGATCGTCGTCAAGCACCGCAAAGGCCTGCACTATGTCGCAGAGCTTCTGCGCAACCCGGACCGCGACATCCACACAAGAGACCTCGTCGCGCTCCTCGCCGATTCCACGCCCGCAACGCCGTCGCGCGGTGCACCCGCGCGGCTCGTTGAGGGCGTCCACACGGGCGACTTCTCGGAACCCCTCGTCGACCCGAAGGCGCGGCGCGCCTACCGGCGACGCCTCGACGAGCTCGAGGAGCAGCTCGACGCGGCAGGCGGCACGCGCGACCCGGAGGAGCTCGTCGTCCTGCGCGAGGAGCACGCCGCGCTCGAACGCGAGATGGCACGCGTCACCGGGCTCGGCGGTCGCTTGCGACGCATCGACGATGCCGAGCGGATCCGCGTCGCCGTGACACGTGCGATCCGCGGCGCGCTCGCCGCGATCGCGACCGCCTCGCCCGAGATCGGCGGGACGCTCGCGCGACGCATCCGCACGGGCAACAGCTGCCGTTACTCGTCCAGCGATCCGCCGCACTGACGCAAGCACCCCGGCGCTGGCAAGCCACCGTCCCGGGTCAGGTAAACGCGCCCTGCCGATTCCTCCTTCGTGGTCGGCGAAGCCGGTGCGGACGTCAGTTGTGGCGGTGCCCGTGCCCCTCGCCCGCCGCCGCTCGCGGCGAATCCACCACCGGCAGCCGCCGCACCGCACGCCGCGCCGGCCGGCACTCGAGCGCCAGCACGTCACGATCGACGCGCGCCCCCGCGCGGCTCTCGGTCACGAGCTCGGTCGTCCCGACGGGAACGCGCACCTCGCCGAGCGCGGAGCAGCGGTCGGCGCCATCGCGGTCCGCGGCGGCACGATGGGTCGCGAGCAGCAGCGCGCGGTTCTGGAACTCGGGCGTCGCGCGATCGGGCGTCGCCGCCGGCGACAGCACGTCGAACGACTCCGGGAACGCCGCCGCGCATGCAGCGTCGCGACCCGACGCCAGCGCGAAGCACACGCCGAGCCGGAAGGTGCACTCGCCCGCCGTGTCGCCGGCGTCGCACGCGCGATCGCCGTCGCTGCACGTCGCGCGACCCGTGCTGCGGACGCCCGCCGCGTACGGCGCCGAGCGCGGCAGCAGCCACGACGCGAGGCAGTCGGCGCTCGCGTCGTCGCCGCCGCCGGCGGCGACGCGCGAGCCGAGGCACGCGCGGCTGCCACCGCACACGCCGCGCACCCAGACGGGGCTGGTCCAGGCGCGCCCGCCGCCCCGCTGCACGACGCGGGCGTAGACGAAGGTGTATGGCTCGCGCACCGTGACGTTCGCGACCAGCCGGCAGCCGAGCGTGCCGCAGCGCGCGCGGTCGACGACCTCGCCGTTGCGCAGCAGCTCGATCTCGTAGGGATCCTCCGTTCCCTGCACCGACACGGTGACCTGCACCTGGCCGTCGAGCGGCGCGTCGAGCTCGCCGCCCATCGGCGTCCCCTCGACGTCGAGCGCGAGCTCGATGCGCTCGCCCGTCGTCGCCCAGCAGCGGCGCGCGCGCAGCGCGGCGATCAGGTCCTCGCGCGTCAGGCTCGGCACGTCGCAGCCGGTGAGGCCGGTGCCGAGGAGCGGCAGGTCGCGCCCGGAGTTGTGGTCGTCCGACACGCCGATGAGACCGAGGCGGAAGCCCGCGCGCAGCGCCCACAGCGCGTTGCCGAAGCCGGGCTCGTTGTCGCCCGCGCCCGCCGTGTTCCAGACCTCGACGGCGTTGGTGATGCGGTCGTCGATCTGCGCCCAGTCGACCTTGAAGAGGTCGGCCGGGTGATTGACGTGTCCCGCGCCGTCGCCGGCGAGCACGGTATCGCCGTGGAAGGCGTAGAAGTCCTCGGCTTCCGGACAGTCGCGCAGGCAGTAGGGCTCGTCGTTGCGCACGAAGTACGCGTTCATGTGCCAGCGATGCGTCCACTCGATGCCGGGGAACGCGACGAACCTTCCGGGGACGTCGAACGACGCGGCGGTCGTCTTGAGGATCTCGGCCTCGTTCTCGGTCATGAACGCGTCGTGGTCGGAGAGCACCACGAAGTCGAGCCCGGCGACGTCGCGCGCGACGCGGAAGAACGCGTCGGGCGGGTTGGTCGCGTCGTCGGACAGCGCGGAGTGCGCGTGCAGGTCGCCGAAGTACGCGGTCGCGTGCGCCGGTACGACGGCGAGCGGAACGACCACCACCGCCATGCCGCCCGACAGCAGCAACAACAGCAGCAACGAGCGCACGGACGTACTGCGCGATGGCCCGCGGGCGGGGGCGAGCGACGAACCGGTCGCGGACGGCGGCGGCGTGGCGTGCACGGTGGCTTCCTCCCGACTGCGCGGTAGATCGCAACGCGACCTGCCGGTCAACGGCTGGCCAGCAGCGGGCCCGCTGACCGCGCTGCGCCGCGATCAAGCCCGTCGACGAGAGGGTGCACGTCGGCCGGGGTCGTCCAGGGATCCCCATGCCTCCTCGAGCAGCGCACGCACGTCGTCGCGCCAGCGCTCCAGCGAGTAGGCGCGCGCGATCCGCGCGGCTTCCTCCGACATCCGGCGATACCGGTCGCGATCACCCAGACAGTGGGCGATCGCGACCGCCACGTCTTCCGGCGTCCGGCGGTCGATGACCACGCCGCAGCGATCGCCGATCAGCTCGGGGAAGACCGACACCCGCGTCGTCACCACGGGGAGCCCGCAGCCCAGCGCCTCGATGACACCCTTGCCGAACGACTCTCCGGCGGTGGGCAGGCAGTACAGGTGGGCAGCGCGGAGCAGCGCGGAGCAGCGCGAGCACCTGCGCGTGGTCGACCTGGCCGTGGAAGCGCACACGATCCTCGAGACCCAGCTCGCGGGCGAGGGCGCGGAACCCGGGCAGCGCCGATCCTTCGCCGACGACGGCGAGCTCGACTCGCCCGAGCTCGGGGGAGAGCAGAGGCAGGCTTCGCATGAGGATGTCGGTTCCCTTGGCGAGCTCCTGGCGCGCGACGATGACGAGCTGGAGGGGGCCCGATCGGGGGAGCGCGCGCGGCACCGCGCCCGCGACGAGGTCCTCCTCGCTGAGCGTCGTCGAGAAGGTCCAGCGCAGGTGGCGATTCCGCGCCGACGGTGGTGCCGCGCCATCGCCCGTGATCAGGAACACGTTTCTCCCCCCGGCAAACCGCTCGAGCAGCCAGCGCTCGACGCGATCGACGATCGATCGTGGCGCGGACCAGTCGATGATGTACCGCACGAGCAGAGGCCGCCGCAGAACGAGGGCGAGCAGCAGCACGAGCGTGCCGATCTCGCCGGGGACGAGCGCGAAGACCGCGTCCGCCGCCATCATCTCGCGCGCGACCCGGACGCCGCTGCGCGCCATCCAGAACGGCCAGGCGAGCAGGCGCCACGCGCGCGAGCGCGGCAACGGACGTAGCGGAACGACCTCGAGGTTGCGCCCCGTGACGGGCATCTCACCGGCTCGTGCCGCCGGCGGGACGCAGGACATCACGACGCGCGTCGCCCCGAAGAGCTCGGACAGGCAACCGATCTGCAGGACGATGCCGCCGTGCGTGGCGAAGCCGGACGGCGAGCGTGGCGATGGCCAGCACACGTTGTGCGGAAAGACTGCGAGGCGCATCGAGGGCTCCGGTTCGCGGCAGATGGCTCGCTCTGCAGCTACGCGGCGGCAGACGGCTCGCTCTGCAGCTACGCGGCG
>Ga0172363_10000327_pt1 | contig 34866 bp, 21 predicted proteins | sample LakKivs2_kivu2a2_FD_114541 | JGI IMG/M metagenome (GOLD analysis project Ga0172363, IMG submission 114541) | Sediment microbial communities from Lake Kivu, Rwanda - Sediment s2_kivu2a2 | ecosystem: Environmental > Aquatic > Freshwater > Lake > Sediment | place: Rwanda: Western Province, Lake... | reverse complement strand
TCAGGGTATCCGTTTCCATCGCTCAACCGTGGTGCGGGTGGATGTGTCGGATTTGTCCTCGTCGGTTTTCCAATGTAGCCCATCTCTCGTCCGACCCGGCGGCATGGTCACCTGCACACTGACCCTCGCCAACACCGGCCCCGTGAATGCTCTCACGGCCACCGCTGCTATTTCGCTCCCTACGGATGCCGTTCCCGTCCCGGGCTCCCTGGCCTGGAGGAGCGGGGGTGTGGCAGAGGTATTGAACGGCGCGGCGTACTGGGCCGGCCCTCTGAGCGCCGGGGAGCAGGTGACGCTGACGTACCAGCTTGCCTTACCCACGGATTTGATTCACCTGCCCTTGTATAGCGTGGCTTTTCTGGACGATGGCATGGGGGGCGCGTGGGAACGGTCGGCGTGGATAAACCTGGCTCCGTGGCAGATGTACCTTCTACTGGTGAGAAAAAACGGCAAGTAAGAACAGGGCAACCGGCGACGGTGTTCATTGTTGGCGAAATCCCAGTTTATAATGGCGGTGTAGCCGTTAGTTGCGCAGGATGAGAGGAAGGTGGACGAAAGTTACTGGCGCATTCGCCACCCGTAGCGTCAGGCCTATCCGGTGGGGGGAGCCGGCCGTCCCGGCCGGGCTCGTTACCGTCACTGTGACCGCACCGGTATAGGTCCTTACCGTGCCCGTCGCGAAAGTGGTGGGCGTGATCCCGAAGGAGGCTGGGGTGCTGCTACCTGTGGGCGCGACAGTGAACCAATTTCCCGCCCGGGTGAGTGACCAGTTGAGTGAATCGCTGTTCCCCACGTTCAGTGGCGTCACCCGATGAGCCGTGGGGAGAAGCTGCCTGTCCGGGATGCTGTAGGTAAACGAGAGGGCGTCAGGGACATTGCCTAAGGCCGGGGGAGTGAAAAGGCTCTCCAGCGTTTCATCAGGTAGGCCGGCGAAGGCATTGTTGTATTGCCAGTACCCACCCCAGTAATCTTTGTCCAACCACAGGGCCAATTGGGTGTGGTCCGGGTGGATGGTGCGGTACACAGTACTGGGATTGAAATCAAAGTACGATTCATAGGCTTTTCCCAGCGTTTTACCCTGGAACAGGTAGCGCACGAACATCTGGAAGCTATCCCCGAACCAGTCGGCATAGTAGCCTGCCGCGCCAACGTCGAAGAAAGGGTCTGAGTACTGCGCAACACGGCGGCGGGCTTCTTCGATCCCTATGTCGGTTGAGTCGATGCTGGAGGTTCCCGCGGTGAAGCATCCGTAGAGCATGACGATGGCATTGGAAGCCAGATGAAGGTCCTGCCGGATTTCGTCGGACGAAACCATGTGGCCTTTCAAGGAAAAGCCTCCCACTGTAGGGTGGGGTGGGGAACTCCAGTACACACCGTGCCCTCTGTAGAAGAGGAAATGGGCTCCCTCTGCAGCCTGTGTGATCTGCCCCCAGTCGTTATTTGGTGTGTAAAAGCGGTGGACAGTAACTCCGTTGGCCTCCAACTCGGCGGCAGCCAGGTCCATATTCTCTTTTTCCTCGGTAGTCCATCCCCCATAATCTCCATCAATAGGTCCTACAATGAGGACGGCTTTGAGGGGTGGAAGATTTTGGATCTGGGGAGTGGCAACTGCAACTGGTGGGATGGCCTCTGAGATGGGAGGACGTGGAGGGACGAGGGCAGTGCCAGGGAGTGGTCCGTCGGCCGAAGCGACGATGCCGATTCCTCCCAGAATCAGCACAAGAAGAGCAATCAGGGTGCGGATTCTCGATGCTGTCATGAAAGTACCTCCGACGATTCTGCAGGGCTTTTCTCAATAGTAGCCCATAAGAGATCCTGCCACAGTGCGCAGCGGACGCCCCACTTCAGCGGGGATCTCCTGGCTGAAGCCGGGCGTCCGTCTTATTTGGTGCCGGGCGCTGTCTAGTGAGCTCGCCTACGGCGGCGCACGTACCACCACGTGAATAGTGCGACTGAGATCACGATCAGGGCAGCCACCAGGTAGGGCGCCACAATTGCCAGCACTGATGTCACGAACGAGACGATGTCCTCAATCGTGCTCACGATCGGGTTGCCCACTCCCGCCGTCGTGACCGCCACTACCGGCCGACCTCCCGCCTTGACGACGTGCACACCGCCAGCCAGGATCACCCCGCAGATAGCCGCCAGGACGGGGTGGACACCGATGGCATTCGTGGTGGCGGCGAAGAGAATTGCCCCGGCTGCAGGCCGAATGAAGGTCTGGATGATGTCGTTGACGGTGTCGGCGGCGGGCACCTTATCTACCAGGATTTCGACGGCCAATAGCACGCTCAGTGCGCCGATGACCCACCAACTGCTCAGCGCGTCATAAGGCTTGTTGAGCGTGACCAGTGGAGTGAGCCGGGCCAGGAGGGCGACGACGAGGAGCGGGATGTAGGCGTTCAACCCGGCCGCTGTCGAAAGGCCGAATGCAGTTGCCAGACTCAAAAACGCTTGTGCTATCATGTACATCCTCCAGGCAGGCGTTGTATCAAGGCATTGCCTTTTCATAGTGACGGTTTTTAGCTGTTTTCTGTCACCTGCTCAAACCACGAGGGGGATCAATCCGGCCCGTTGGCCGATCTGTCCATACAAATGCCCGGAAAAGATTGACAGCCAGGCCGAAACGGGCAGTATCAGCAGCCCCAGGGTCAGTATGCTCACCACAGGCATGAGGATCATGCCAGCCGCCCATACGAGCAACTGGCTGACGACGATGCTCCCAAGGTTGGCGAACAGGAACTGGAAGATCTCCCCAAAGCGCAGGCAGGTCCCGATTTCGCCGGTCTCCGCGTACCGGATCTGTAACACAGGCGTCAGGAGCCCCACCAGGATGCCATACAGAACCGCCAGGCAACCCAGTCCCATCGTTACGATCCCGGATATGCTGGCCAGGACAGCCGTCAGGTTCTCCTCCTCACCGCCGAACGCCGGCAGAACCCACACCATCGTGATTGGGCAGATGAGAATCAGCACGGGCAGTGCGTAAATCAAGGTGACGACCCACAACATCAGCCCATCCATAAAGTAGCGCCCCAGATCGCCCCAGGCGGGCAACGGGCGAGGTTTGCCATTCATGACGTTGCGGACGACGGCGATGGTGTATCCCATGAGCGCAAACCCGCCAAAGATGGGAATCAGCGTGATCAGTGCTCCCAACAAGATTTTGGTTAGCCATTCCTCGTCTTCGAACACGAAGCCGAAAGCCTTGCCAATGTCCATAGAACTTCCTCCTTTGCGCGAGTATCTTGCTTTCCTCAAACGTCTATATTATAGCCCATGTATACGCTCAAGACAACTGCTACTGTAGCGGTGGGATGCCCGAGAGGGTGCCGGTTAGCCAGTACCGCACGAGGTCAATCGTACCGACCTGGATCAGGCTCACCGTTAAGCCGGCTAACAACGGGATAAGGGCCTGCTGCCAGGTTCCTGCCACGTTCTCCCGTCGCACGATCATCAACACCAGCATGCTGTTGACAGTGGTGAGGAGGGCCAGCACGCCAAATGCGCTCAACATGGCCAGCGGGTAGAGCAGGAAAGGCCATTGAGTGAGCACCAGGCCGACCATGCCAGCTTCGAGCAGGAGTAATACGCCCAGGTCGCGCAGGTTGCGTATTGCACGCTCGGAGACCGGTTGTCGCCACAGTGTGAAATTGAAGACCGGGTAGACGAGTGCACTCATCGTCAACCCGTTCAGCGCACCGGTGGTCAGTCTCAGCCAATTTTGTGGTTCGTAGAGGTGCGGGCCGCCGGGGAAGAGGGCCAGATAAGAGTTCAGGCCATCGGCTGCCCACAGTAGGGTGAAGCCGGCGAGGATGACGACGATGGAAGCGGGGGGAAACTCCCCAGCGCGGCGCCGTCGCAATACTATAGCCTGCCCAAAGAACCCGGTCAGTGCACCGATGAAGGTGCCGCTGCAGCGTGCGCAGAGCGGGAGCTGGCGCCCGGCGATGACGAAGGAATGGGACTCTATGCGGTGGCACACGGCATAGCCGACCAGATCAAACTTGGTCAGCAGTCCGTCTGGCGTGACGATGAGGAAGGCCAAAAGTCCCGTCGTAGCCAGCACCGCGGGGAGCCACGCCCATGGGAAGGCCGGCCGGCCAGCCTTGGGGTCAGGCGACGATGTGCTCACAACTGATCAACCCCTTCCAACTTCCAACCCCCAATCTCTGATCTCCATATCATAGCACAGTTGTCACAGATTCCCAAACTGGCGTGCTGTGTTTAACTGTGTTAAAATGCGCCGTCGTGGACCTCATCAAAGGACTCAACCCCCAGCAACAGAAAGCCGTCACTGCCTCTGATGGCCCGGTACTGGTGTTGGCCGGGCCAGGCAGTGGCAAGACCCGTGTCCTCACTTACCGCGTCGCATACTTGGTGCAGGAACTGGACATGGCTCCCTGGCGCGTTATGGCGGTCACCTTCACGAACAAGGCTGCCCGCGAGATGCAAGAGCGCCTGGAGCAGCTTCTTGGACCCTCCCGCGGCCGCAGCCTCACGCTGGGCACCTTCCACGCCATCTGTGCTCGCATCCTGCGCCGCGAGGCCGAGGCGGCCGGCATCTCCCGCGACTATGCCATCTTCGACGCCGATGACCAACTGCGCCTGATCAGGCAGGCCATCCGCGATCTGAACCTGGACGACAAGCGCTACCGGCCACAGGCGGTGCATGGCGCCATCTCCCGCGCCAAGAATGAATTGGTACCGCCAGAAGCGTACTCCACTGGCTCCTATTTCGGTGAAGTCGTCAAACGGATCTATGAGCGTTACCAGGCGCTGCTGGCAGCGAACAGTGGACTCGATTTTGACGATCTGCTGATGGTGACGGTGCGCATGCTCGGCCAGCGGCCGGACGTACTGGTCAAGTACCAGGAGCGATACTGCCACGTCCTGGTGGACGAATTTCAGGATACCAATCAGGCGCAATACGCACTGTTGCGGCAACTGTCAGGGCTGCATCACAACCTGTTTTGCGTCGCTGACGAAGACCAGTCAATCTATGCCTGGCGAGGCGCCGACTATCGCAACATTCGCCGTCTACGGGACGATCACCCTGACCTGGTGACCATCCTTCTGGAACAGAACTACCGCTCCACCCAGACCATCCTGGACGCCGCGCAGGCCGTCATTCGCCACAATTCCGACCGCACCGACAAGGCGCTCTTCACATACCGGGGACGTGGGCTTAAGATCGTCGTCCACGAATCCTACGACCAGGACGACGAGGCGCGGTTTGTCGTGGATACAATCGCTCAACTGGCCGCGCAGCAAGAGGTGCGCCCTGGCGACTGCGCCGTGATGTACCGCACCAATGCCCAGTCCCGGGCCTTCGAGGATGCCTTCATTCGCGCTGGCTTGCCCTACAAGTTGGTCGGCGCCACCCGTTTCTATGCCCGTCGCGAGATCAAGGATTTGATCGCTTTTCTGCGCTTGATCCACAATCCTGCCGATGGTGTAGGTCTGACCCGCGTGATCAACGTCCCTCCCCGGGGCATCGGTCAAAAGACGATGGTGGCGCTGGAGGATGTGGCGCGCAAGCGTGGCATCTCGATCTACGAAGTGCTCACAGACACCTCCGAGGCAAGTTCCAGTTTGGGAGCGCGAGCACAGCGGGTCCTGGCAACGTTTCTGGAAATGCTGGAGGGCTGGATCGCGGCGCGGGCTACACTGACGGTGGCGCAGTTGATAGACCGTGTATTGGAAGACACCCGCTACGCCGACTATCTCCGCGATGGCACCGAAGAAGGTGAGGAGCGCTGGGCCAACGTGCTGGAGTTGCGCAACGTGGCTGCCGAGTACGAGAGTCTGACGCTGACCGATTTCCTGGCCGACGTTGCGCTCGTCTCTGACGTGGACAACCTGAGCGACGGAGCGAATGCGCCGACGCTGCTCACGCTTCACAGTGCCAAGGGGCTGGAGTTCCCGGTCGTCTTCATCACCGGGCTTGAGGAGGGATTGCTGCCTCATAACCGCTCTTTCGACGACCCAGAGCAGATGGCCGAGGAGCGGCGGTTGAGTTACGTCGGCCTGACGCGGGCAAAGGATCGGCTCTTTTTAACCTACGCCTTTATGCGCCACCGCTATGGCGACAGTGAGCCTTCGATCCCCAGTCGCTTCCTGAGTGACATCCCCCCGGAGTTGATGGACGGCTCGTGGAGGCGGGGGGCGAAGCCGTGCGCGAGGGTTGAACGGTCTGATTCGCCATCCGCCGCCCCCTATCCGCCATCTGCCATCCGCCACTCGGCATTCTGCGCCGGGCAACGGGTGCGGCACGCTACCTTCGGCGAGGGGCTGGTGGTCGGGAGTGGCGCCGATGGTAGCGATGAAATCGTGACGGTGATCTTCGATGGGGTTGGGCTGAAACGCCTGGTGGCAAGTCTGGCTCCTCTGGAACATCTAGGCAATTGACAGGCGGCGCCAATGCCCTCGATTGATGCACAAGAATTGGATGGCCCGCGGCCTGTCCGGCAGGCGGAATGGGCGGCTGTGCGGCGGTTGGATGCGCTATGCTTTCCAGGTTTCGTGGACGAGGCTGAAGAGCCACCCCTCCGCTTCGGGGGGGCCGGGGGGGGTAGTGCACGGCACACATCACCCCGGCACGAGGACATCGAGGTCTTGTGCTATCGGGGTATGCCCATCTCCAAGATCGGCATTTACTACAACCAGGTCAATATGTGTGGAAACCCCCTGCGGATCGCCAGCATCGGTGGCGTATGTACTCACCCCGACTACGAGGGCCAGGGATTGGCTACTCGCCTGCTCGACCACTGCGCGCGCAAAGCGACTGGCCTAGGTGCACGGCTGATGCTCATCTCTGGCATGCGGGGGTTGTACACCCGGGCTGGCTATGTCACTGCTCAGGATTATGAGCACGTCGTGCTCAAGCCCGGCCAGCTCTGTCCCACGATCCGTTGCTGTCCTGCAATTCGCTGTTCTGCCCTGCCATCGTTGCGCCCGGCAACCGAGGCAGACGCTTCTTCCTGTGCTCATCTCTACCAGATGGAGCCCGTCCACTTTATGCGGCGCGTCGAAAAGTTCACCAGGCATTTTCACTGGCGTGAGCGGTTTCCCCAGGCGGAGGACTGGATTGTCGAGGTGGGGGGGCGGCCGGCAGCCTATATATTCTCAGGCATTCCGTGGGAATGCTGGCCGGCAACGTGCGCCAGTATACGGGAGGTAGTCGAGTATGCTGGCAGCCGGGTGGCGCTGGCCAGTGGATTGGCCAGGGTAATAGCACAGCCGGAGCTGCGGGAAATGCGGCTGTTCGTGCCGTGGCAGGACGTGGATTTCCTGCAACTGCTGCGGGGGCAGGATGCTGCCGGGGAGCACGTTCCCTTGCCTGGGCATACCATGCGCATCGTCAACTTCCCTGGCCTGATGTCGGACCTGCGGCCCTACGTGAGGGCACGGTTGACGGAAAGCCAGCGGCGTGGCCTGCGGTTTGAGCAGGAGAAGGGGCCTGCCCTGAGCGGAAGCGCAGGGGACTGCTATGCCATTGTGCGAGGACGGGAGCGGGTCGAGCTGGATGGGACAGCCATGACGCGGCTGGTGATGGGCAATCTTGAGCGAATGGCGAATGGCGAATGGCGAATGGCAATCGGATCAGGAGTACTTGCGGAGATTGTCCCGGCGCTCTTCCCTCTGCCCGCGTTTCTGCCGGGGCTGAACTTCCAGTGAGAGATCTCGGGAGGGGGGCCTGGAGCGTTTTGCAGTGCTGGTGGTGTAGGTCACGCGCTCGATGAATTCATTCTCGCTCAGTGTCCCGGCGCTGAAGGACAACAGGTCGGCTGTGCTTACACTTGCGCTGATCTGCGTGTTGAGCTGGCCGTTATAAGTGAGGATCGTGACCTCGATCCGGGTGAAAGTGGCACAATCTTCTTGCTCCTGCAAAGCCAGCGCGATGTCGAAAGCGGCCCACACTGACTGAGCCGCCTCGTCGGCCGTCTGACCTGGAGCCAGGGGGTAGGTAATTTCGAAATGGAGCGGACCGCCGGAGGGCAATGCGATGGTCCCGCTTAGCCCGGCTTGAGCCAACCGTTGTGCAGCCTGCCACTGACAGGTCTGTTGCGGAAGCGTCGGCGTGGGGTGTCGAAGAGGCGAGAGGCTGGTGTCAAAAGGGCGCGTCGTGAGTACCACCAGCGCCAGGATGACGACGACATTCGCCAGCGCCAGGGCGGCGATGATGCATTTCTGTCTCGGGGTCATCGGTTAGAGTGTAACACAGATGCAGCAATCGCACAACCAACTGGCTTGCGCTTTGCCAGTCGCCATTCGTCCATTCGTGCATTCGTAGATTCGCTGATTCGCTTGATGGAGGTGGGATGACACATCTAAGCTGTGAGCAGCGCCGGGGAGTGATAAGCACGGTGATGGCCAGTTTCTTTCTTGGGTGGGCGCCGATCCTGGGGAAGCTGGCTTACCAGGGTGGTGTGACGCCATATACATTGGTTGCCTTTAGGACACTGGCGGCGGCGCTGCTCCTCTGGCTCGCGTTTGTGCTCTTCTGGCGCCGCGAAGTCGTCATCTCGCGGGGGGGGCTGATCGGGTGCATCGGTGTCGGCATGGTCAATGGGTTCGGTTCTTTGCTCTACTATACAAGTCTTTCCCGCCTTGATGCTTCCCGTGCCTCGCTGCTCAGCACGCTCTATCCATTGTGGGTGGTGCTGTTCCTCTTCGCGGCCGGACAGCCGCTGACGCGTCTCACGCTGATGCGGCTGGCGCTCTCGATGTTGGGTGTTTACCTCCTGATACGTATGGGCCCAAGTGAGCCGGATTGGCTGGGTGTGACGCTGATGGTGGCCTCGGCGGCGACGTACGGCTGGCATCTGGTGCTGGGGCAATGGGTATTAGCGGACGTCCCGTCGCGCGCAGCGACACTCTACATCCTGACGACCATGTCCTGTGTGGTCGGCCTGGCGTGGGTGTTGCAGGCGCGCCCTGTGGAGCCGCTGGCGGCCGCTGGTTGGTGCGCGATTTTGGCGCTGGGACTGACGACCGCCCTGTCGCGCCTGGCGATGTTCAGCGCGCTGCAGCGGGTGGGGGGAGTAGAGACGGCGCTGGTGGGCCTGCTGGAGTTGTTGGTCAGTTTGCTGCTGGCGTTCCTGCTGTTGGGCGAGCGGCTGACACCGGTGCAGTGGGGCGGGGCGGGGCTACTCGTGGTCAGCCTGATGTTGATGGTTCGCGACCCGGGGTTGTGTCTGGCGGAGGGCAATATTCCTCTGGAATGGAAGCGGATGTAGGCGACCACGAGGTGGAAGACTTTTGCAGCGGCAGAAGGATGTGGAAGGTGCTGCCCGGCAGTTTCTCCTCGTCGTACCCTGCGCTTTCTGCCCAGATCTTGCCTCCATGGGCTTCGATGATACCCCGTGCCACGGCAAGTCCGAGTCCCAGTCCGCCCCCCTTGAACGCGGTCTTGCTGGAATGGTGGCGGATGGTATTCTCCAGGACGTAGAAGCGGTTGAATATGCGCTCCCGCTCCTCGGATGGGATACCCACACCAGTATCCTGGACAGAGATGTGGACTGTGTCTTCGATCTGGCGTCCCACGATGCGTAAATGCCCGCCATCAGGGGTGTACTTGATGGCGTTACTGAGTACGTTCCATACGGCCTGGTACAGTCGCCGCGTGTCCCCACTGAGCGTTGGCAGGTCGCCTAAGCCGACGAATTCGAATTCTAGATCTCGGGGTGGACCCAAGCTCCGCAGGTTCTCGACCACACTGTAGATCAGTGGTTTCAGCACCACTGGTTCCTGGGCCAGGTTCAGGCGATCGGCGTCGATGAGGGAGACGTTGCGAATTTCATCGAAGACCTGGTCGAGCCGTTGTGTGGCGTCGGCGATGCGCTGCAACAGATAGCGGGGGCTACCTTCTTCGTCAGGCGCGCCGGGAATCTCCGGATTTTGAATCAGCAACTGGGCGTGACCGTAGATGCTGGTCAATGGTGTACGCAGTTCGTGGCTGGCCAGGATGATAAAGTCCGATTTCATCTTCTCGACCCGTTGTAACTCGGCGTGAGCCGTCTCCAGTTCGCGGATCTTGGCCTCCAGCCGGTCGACGAGCTTGCGGCTGTACTCGACGAGATATTTGGTCTTCTCCTCTGGCGACTCGACCTCTTCTCTCAAGCCCACCAGGAAGGTGTGCACCTGGTGTGGAAAGTAGTCTACGTCAAGTGGCTTGGGGATGTAGCCATTGCAGCCGGCGATGAGTGCGCGTTCCCGGTCCCCCTTTAATGTGGCGGCGGTGACGGCGACGATGGGCACCTGCTGCATCTCCTTGACGGACCGCAGGCGGGTGGTGACTTCGTAGCCGTCCAAACCGCTGATGTTGATGTCCATCAGGATCAGGTCGGGCCTATCGCGCATGGCGACCTCGAGGGCGGACAGGCCGTCTGCGACGGACGTGACCTGACACCCTTCGCTCTCGAGCAGGCGGGTTACGAGTGCTACGCTGGCTGGATCATCCTCTACGTACAGTATTTTGACATCTTGTAGCCTGGCTTGGTTGTCCATGTGTACTTTGCCGTTCAAAGTCTTATGTTCGTTTCAGAATCTGTTCCAGCAGTTCTTCGTCGGTGAAGGAGCCCTTCTGCATCAGCATCTCGGTCTGGCCATTGAGGCGTTCTCGTTCAGCGGCGGTGAGTTCCTTGGCTGTGATGACGATGACTGGCACGTCGCTCACTTTCTCATCGGCTTTGAGGGCATCCAACACGGCAAAGCCATCCATCTCTGGCATCATCAGGTCGAGCAGGATGACGTCGGGCTGCTCGCGGCGCACCATTTCCAGGCCCTCGATGCCGTCGTGAGCCTCGAAAATCCGGTACTCACCCCGCGTCTGCAGGATACGCCGCAACAGCCGTGTGGCTTTAGGGTCATCTTCGATGATGGCGATAGAGCGTACTTGTGTACTGATCTGTCCTAACGAGCCTAACAGCCCTTCTTCCATAGCCGGTGTCTCTGCATGCAGCTCCAGTGTCCGCGCCCACTCTTCTCCCAGCAGGTGCTTTTCGACTGGAAAGGTGTGGCCGGAACAGTTGACGACGATGATCTCGTCGCGCCGGATTAGCCCCTTGCTGAGCAATTTGAACAGCCCGGCAAAGGCCGTCGCTGCTGCCGATTCCATAGAGATGCCGCCCAATTTAGCCATCACGTGCATGGCGTGAAAAATCTCCTCGTCGCCGACCGCTTCGAAGGCGCCGCCGTGCTCCCGGATGGCCCGCGCCAGGAAGGTATAGGCAGGGCCGGGACTACCGGTGGCGATGGTGATGACCCGTGTCTGCGGATTAAGCACTGGCTCAGCCTCTTCCAGCCCTTTATTGAAGGAGTTAACCATCGGCGCACAGCCACTGGCCTGGATACAGGCCAGTTTCGGCATGTGATTCACCAGCCCTAGCGTCATCAGCTCCTCGTACGCTTTCCATACACCTACCGGCCCCATGCCCCCGCTGACAGCCTGGATGTACCAGTCAGGCGTGCACCAGGGCGTATTGCCAGTGCCGATGAGCGTGGGAAGTTGTTCGGCAATCTCGAAACCGACGGTCTTCATGCTCTCACGGGCTGCGATGTCTCGGATACCCCGGTCCAGGAAAATCCCTTTACGGGCCGCAAAAGTGCTGGCGACTTTCTTGGTCTGGTCGTAGGTGGCGGTCACTTTGATCACTTCGCTGCCGTAGAGGGCCACCTCGCGCATCTTCTCAGAAGGCACCAGGCTGGTGAGAAAGGTCCACATTTTGATACCGGCCAGGGCGGAGTAGGCCGAGTAAGAAATGGCGACGTTGCCAGTGGAGGCGATGACTGCCTCGGTGATGCCGCACTCCTTCATCACCGATGTGGCCAGCGAGGCCTGGCGGTCCTTGAAAGAGCCGGTTGGCCCTTGCCGTTCGTCCTTGATATAGATATTTGAACAGCCCAGCATCAGTCCCAGATTGGTGGCATGGAGCAGTGGAGTTCCCCCCTCGCCCATAGTCACCTTGTTGGCGTCGTCGCAGAGCGGAAGCAGTTCCCGGTAGCGCCACATGTCAAAGGGCCGCTCGCGCAAGTCTGCGGGCCACCGTTTCCGCACCTCATCGTAGTCATAGCGAGCATCGAGCCATTCCCCGCCGCACCGCTCGCAAGCCTTCAGCGGCCGGACAAATAGCGTGCGATGTCCGCAGGCCGAGCATTCCAACCAGACTTGATGTTTGAATCTGTTCTGTTCCATGGGTATCTATTTCCTGTCCGTTTTGATCCGTTCTAGCGCTGCTGCCACGTCTGCCAGTAGTGCCTGCTGCTCGAAGAGTCCTTTCTGTAGCAGCGCCTCTACCCCTTTGTTGAGCCTGTCCCGTTCTTCCTGGGTCAAGTCCTTGGCGGTGACGACGATAATAGGAATAGAGCGAGTGGACTCATCTGCCTTGACTGATTCGAGGACAGCAAACCCATCTATGTCTGGCATCATGAGGTCCAGGATGATGACATGGGGCCGTACCTGCCGGACCAGTGTGATGGCCTCCTGGCCACCAGTCGCCTCCACGACCTCGTACCCCGGCTGGCCCTCGATCACCCGGCGCAGGAGGTTCCGGCTTTCTACCTGGTCGTCCACTACCAGCACCAGATGGTTGCCCGCTGTCCGGTCCAACCGCTCCAGTGCGGCCACCAGATCATCTTCGAGGATGGGTTTAACCAGGTAATCGGTCGCGCCCAGGCTGAGTCCATATTCCTTTTCACTGACGATGGTGCACATGATGACCGGGATGTGGCGAGTGGTGGGGTCGGCTTTCAGTTCCTGGATCACTTGCCAGCCGTCCTTGTCGGGCATCATGACGTCCAACGTGATGGCGATGGGGTGAAGTTGGCGCGCTTTTTCGACGACAGTCTTGCTGTTGGTGAGGCCAATGACCCGGTAGCCTCGCTTGCTCAAGTAACGGCGGAAGAGCGTGATAACACCCTCGTCGTCGTCCACACTGAGGACGAGCCTCTGGTCGGGCTCCGGTTCCGGCTCCGGTTGTTCCTGACTAGCTTCCTCAAGCGCCTGAGGGGGGGCCTGAACGGGGAGTGTGACATAGAAAGTGGATCCCTCACCAAGTGTGCTCTCCACCCAGATGTGCCCACCGTGCATCTCGACAAAGCTCTTGCTGATGGAGAGGCCCAGGCCCGTGCCGCCAGCACGGCGTGTGCTGGACCCGTCTATTTGGGTAAACGGCTCGAAAATGCGCTGTTGTTGATCGGGATGAATGCCGACACCGCTGTCGGCAACTGAGATAATCACTTCGGTGGGAGTGGCCTTGGCCTCCACGCGAATGAAGCCCGATTCGGTAAAGTTGGTGGCGTTACCCACCAGGTTGAGGAGCACCTGGCTGATACGGCGTGCGTCTCCACGTAAGATCGGCAGATCCGGGGCGATGGACTGCTGCAACTCGATGGGCTTGTCTTTGACGAGGGCGATGGCGGTGGACATGACGCTCTTGATGATATCGTGCAGGTCCACGTCTTCGATGGAGATTTCCATGCGGCCGGCCTGGATCTTGGATATGTCCAGGATGTTGTTGATCAGACTCAGTAGATGTTGTCCGCTGTCGTAGACGGCCTGCAGGTCGGTACGCTGCAGGTCGGTGAGTGGGCCGTCAACGCCTTTGAGGATGACGCGGGAGAAGCCGATGATGGAGTTGAGCGGTGTACGCAGCTCGTGGGACATGTTGGCCAGAAACTGGCTCTTGAGCCGGTCCAGCTCTTTCAACTTCTCGGCGGTCTTTTGGAGTTCTGCATACGCTCGCGCATTCTCGACTGCCAGGGCCACCTGGTCGGCCACGCTCTCTACCAGGGCGATGTCATCGGAAGACCAGCGGCGAGACTGGTCGGTCTCGTAGAAATCCATCGCGCCGATCACCTGTCCACGCAATATGAGCGGTATGGCCAGTGCTGCCTGGGCGTCCTGGGTCTGGAGGGACGCACCAACCTCGGCCATACTCTCTTGGAGTGCGACGGCCATCTCTGATAGCGCGACCGTTTCCTCACGCTCTATGGCCATCGCGATCTCTGGCCTCCAGGCGTCACCAGCACGCCGCACAGTGCCATGGTCATACAGATATGCTGACTGAGCCTGGGCTTCTTCATCCGCCAGATATTTCTGCCATTCTTGCTGCAGGTAGCGTTGGTGCACGTGCGACATCTCTTCCAGGCCCTCTTCGGCACGCTGGAAGAGCCGCACATTCTCGATCGCGTTGGCCAGTTGGTCGGCCAAGATCTGAAAGGTAACAATGTCATCGTCATTGAAGGCGGCCACGTGACTGCTCTGGATGGTCATAGCACCGATGACCTGATTGCGAGCGACCAGCGGCAGCGCCATCTCCGAGCGCGTCTTGGGTAAGAGTGGGTTGTCAAAGCGTACTGCCTCCTTGCCCACGTCGAGCGCAATGCGAGGCTCTCGGAGAGCGACACACTTGCCGATCATAGATTGTCCACCGACTTTCAGTTTATGTCCCCGGCGGAGCATCTCGCGACCGGATTCTCCAGTGGCAGAGCGCAAAATGGCCCACTCACTGTACTCGTCCACCAGGAAGAGACCGGCATAGTACAGGTCAAAACGCTCGCGGATGAGGTCCACCGCTGTGCTCAATAGCTCATTCAGATCAAGGATGGAGGAGGCAGCGCGAGCAATCTCAGCGACGGTCTGCAATTGGAGGGTATACCGGCTCAGTGTACGTTGGAGGGCAGCCCGGATGTGCTCCTGTTCGTCCAGGACGACGGCCTCGCGGGCCTCAATGAAACCTTCAATGAATGCATCGGTATAAGCATCAGTTCTCAGGAGGGCGATGCGGAGTGCTTCGTCCTTCAGGTAGGCGTGACAGGACTGCTTCAGTGTCTCCCTCATGCGCAGCACACTCTGCGTTCCCAATCCCTTCCTGGCCTGCTTTGCTCCCTGTGCGCTGACTGCGGTGGTATTCCCATGGCTCAAGAAAGCCAGAAAGACATCCGCTTCTTCGACAGCAATCTGCTTCAGATATGGGCGTATGAGGGGGCGATGGGAGAACAATGTGGCTTCCAGTGTGGCCTGGAGTTGTTCTGCCATCTCCTCGCGGTGAAAAGTCAGTTGTTGTGCGATCTCTGGCATCTTGTCCTACCTTTCAGGCTACCTGGTCAGAAACACGCCATAAAATTCCAGGCCAACGCCTTCTCGATCCTCTTCTGTGAATTGATCCTGGACGTTGAGCCACTCTGCGAGAGGGCGGAAGCCTCGCTCGTCAGACTGCCATGGTTTGACAAGTCTCTGGCATTCTTCCAGGGTCAGGAAGTGATAGGGGCTTCCCATCCGGTCGAACATATCCACAAATTGCTGCATCTTGGGTGTCATACGTCCGGCCAATTTCGTCTCGAAGGTGGCAAACATCTTGCTGCCCGGAGCGGCCCATCCATGCAGTGCGTTCATCATGTGCTGTATCTCTTCGTGGGTGAAAAAGCAGGTTAGCGCGTTAAAGCCGATGGCGACTTTGCGCTCACCCCTGAAGAGTTCCTGAACGGCGGAGGAGGCGAGGATTGTGTCCACGTCTCGAATGTCAACCTCCAGATAGCGGACGTTATCGTTGTCGCCAATGATCTCTCTGGCAAAGTCCACTGTCACCGGATCATTGTCTGTGTAGATCACCCGGCTGTCAGGGACTATGTTGTGGATATGATCCACGGTGGGCAGGCCCGAGCCGAAGTCCAGAAACTTGCCAAATCCTTCCTGGCCCAACTGGCGTGCAGCCTCTTGCAGGAACATGCGCAACATGCGCACCCATTTGCGAGTAGAGGGTACCAGGCTAATCATATACTCAGCCGCCTGGCGATCAGCCTCAAAGTTGTGGTGACCACCTAGCACGTAGTCGTATACCCGTCCGGCATTGGGCACACTCGTGTCTATCGGTCTCTTGGTCGCCATACTTCCTCCTTTCAATAGCAAAACGATCCATGGTGAACTGATACTGGGTTGCACATCGTCAGCAGTTTGCTGCTTCTGGCCTCCTCCTAATGCATTGGCGTACTTTCCCCAGCGCTGGACAAGTTGATTCATTGTTCATTGGTTCATTGTTCATTGGTCCATTGTTCATTGGTTCATTGTTCATTGGTCCATTGTTCATTGGTTCATTGTTCATTGGTCCATTGTTCATTGGTTCATTGGCGTACCCAGCCGGACGAGTGCCTGGGAAGTGCCCAGCGCTTTACTGAGTTCCTGGGCAGTGGTCCTCAGGATGGTGTCCAGATCGGTCGAACCGACGATTTTTGCTGTGATCTCGCGAGCCAGTCGCTCGCGGCGGGCACGGCGTACTGCTGCCTGGTACAGCCGGGCATTCTCCAGTGCCACGCTCAGGTTAGCAGCGACGATCTGGACAAAGGCAAGTTCTCCTTCATCCAATGGCGAGTGTCCCTGCTGTTGGCCCAATACCAGCAGGCCCAACACCTGGTCGCGGGATACCAGAGGAATGTAGGTACCGCCCACGAGATCAAACGCCTGAACCACTCTGTTCGCGTCATCTTGCACCTGGGCAGGTCTGTCGAAGAAGGTCTGTAGTTGTCGGGAGTATAGAGCCTCGAACATGGCCGGTTGCGCCTCGGGGGTGATCGCGATAGGTTGGGGCACTGGTATAGCAGTTCCACCAGGGTCGTGGACTGTCATGAGTTGTAGCACATCACCCTCGGGGTCCCATTCCAGAACCATGGTGGGCATCTCTAGCTGGCGAGAGATGGCTTCCCCAGCCCGTCCCAGCAGTTCCCGAGGGTCCAGGGACGACGTGGCAGCCTGAAGTACCTCGTTGATGAATGCACGGCGCGTTACGTCGGCCCGCACCTCCTGGAACAGGCGGGCATTCGTGATGGCAGTTGCCAACTGGTCGGCCAGCGTCTGCAGGACCGCTACACTGTCCTCGCCGAAGGCAGCTTCCTGGGTAGATTGGACGTCTAATACCCCGATCACCCGCTCTCGTACTTTGAGTGGTAGTGCCATCTCCGAGCGAGTATCAGGAAGGTCGGGGGTTTGGATGAACTCCGCATCGGCGCCGACGTCCAGGGCGATGCGGGGCTCTCCCGTTGTCACGACGTGACCGACGATGCCCACTTCACCGGCTCGCAGCTTGTGACCCCGCTCCAGCATGCGTTGTCCACCCTCAGAGGAAGCGGCCCGCAGAACCGCATATTCGTCGCGTTCGTCCAGGAGGAAGACACCTGCATGGTAGTAGCCGAACTGCTCGGAGATGAGGCCCACTGTCTCATCCAACAACTGGTCCACGTCCAGGATGGCTGTTGCATTCCGGGCCACTTCAGCCGCGGCAGCCAACTGGGTCGCTCTCCGCTGTGTCTCTTCGAACAGGTGGGCGTTCTGCAAGGCGATGGCGGCCTGGCTGGCAATGGCCGTCATCAGGTCCTGGTCATGTTCGTCGTGGATGCGGGGAGTGGTGTAGCTCTGGACGGCCATCACGCCCAGCACCCGGCCACCAACGATCAAGGGGACTCCTAACCAGGAGAGGGAAGTCTGTCCGATCAGTTCGATTCCCATGTCCTCCAGTCGTTCGGTGACGTTCTCCCGGATCAGTAGCGGCTGTTGGGTACGGACCACGTACTCGGTGAGGCCCTGGCCGGTCCGCCGGGTAGTGTAGGGTCTGCGAATCGCTCCCTCGGCGACGTCGAACGCAAACGTGATCTCGTCTTTGTCTGGATCGTAGAGAGCGACGTAGAAGTTGGTGGTGTCCACCAGGCGGGAGGCTCCCTGGTAGACCTCGTCCAGTACTCCCTCCACGTTGAGGCGGGTGGTGAGGGCCTGCCCCAGTTCGTTCAGCGCGGCCAGTTCTTCAGCGTGTACGCGGGCCTCTTCGAACAGGCGGGCATTTTCGAGAGTCACGGCTGCCTGATCCATAAAAGCGGTCAGCATCTGCACATCTTCTTCGTCAATGTGGTCCTTCTCGCGCTTGTCATAGCCAACTTCGACGACACCGAGGACACGGTCACGCATTTTGATCGGGCTAAAGATGCGCCGAAAACGTTCGTGGCCGAATTTCTCCCAGATTTCACGGTTGAAACGCGCGTCCCATCCCTCGATGATCTCGGTGCGCCCGGTGCGATAGATGTCGGTCAGAATGTCCGGGTGGTCGAGGGGATATTGGGCCATGTGGATCCATTCGGGGAAAACGTCAAATTCTCCATGCCAGATACCGTGCTGGATACCGATAGTATTCGCTGCCTCGTTCACAATCGAGATGAGAGCGTACTCACAACCGAGGGCATGATATATGGCCTCCAGGAGAGCATGTATCGTGCGCTCTCTTTCCAGGGAAGAGGAAAGGACACGACTCGTTTCGTACAGGGCTTGCGTCTGTTGGGCCGCCTTCTGTGTTTCGGCAAATAAACGGGCGTTCTCCAGCGCCAATGCTACCTGTTCGCTCACTGCCTCGACGAGGGCGATTTCATTGGGCGACCACTCCCGCTCCACGTCCGTAGCCTGAATGCCCAGCGCTCCGATGATCTGGTCGCGCAGTTTGAGCGGTGTTGCCAGCACAGCTTCTGTCGTCTCTGACTCGGTGAGAGCAATGGTCTCGCCGCGCGCCAACGCCAGGTCGAGTGCTGGCAGCGGCAACTTTTCGGCTGGCACGACATCCACACGGTCATAGACGTAGCCCAACTGGCGTCTTGACGGCGCTAGTTTGGCCCACGCCGCACTGTATTTGCTCTGAAGGAGGCTCAGTTCGCGCAGTTGGGCCTCTGTGCGCTCCACCAGGCGGGCGTTCTCGATAGCGACGGCCAACTGATCGGCCAGCGTCTGTAGCACTGCCACGTCGTCCTCGGAGAAGGCGGCCTCCTGGGTGGATTGGACGTCCAGGACGCCGATGATGCGGTCGCGAACTTTCAGCGGAAGGGCCATTTCGGAGCGAGTGTCCGATAGATCGGGGTTGTCAAAAAAGACAGCATCCGTACCGACGTCAAGCGCAATGCGGGGTTCGCCTGTCGTCGCGACGTGACCGACGATGCCGACCTCGCCGATCTTTAGTTTGTGGCCTCGCTCCAGCATGCGGTGCCCGCCCTCCGAGGAGGCAGCCCGCAGGACGGCGTATTTGCCTGGTTCATCCACCAGGAAGGCGCCCGCATGGTAGAAGCCGAACCTGTCGGAAACAAGGTGCACTGTCTCATCGAGGAGTTGACGTACGTCGAGGATTCTAGCAGCGTCGCGGGCGACTTCAGCCGCCACCTGCAGTTGTGCGGTTCGGCGTTCCAGACTGGCTGTATATCGTTCTAATTCCTCGTGTGCTTTGCGCAGTGCCTCTTCCGCCCGCCTGCGCTCGGTGATGTCTCTGGAGATTCCGAAGATGCCGACGATGTTCCCTTCCTTGTCACGGAGAGGCATCTTGATCGTTGCAACCCACGTCTCTCGGCCGTCGGGCCACGTCTCTTTTTCCTCTTTAACCAGAGGCTGGCCTGAACGCATGACTTCTTGTTCGTCCTCGTAGGCCAGTTGAGCGTGCTCCTCTGCGAAGAAGTCAAAATCCGTCTTGCCCACCGCCTGTCTGGGATCGCTCAGGCCGAACCATCGCTCGGCGTGAGCCTTGTTGATTCGAATGAAGCGGCTGTGGGTGTCCTTAAAATAGATGGCGTCAGGGACGTTGTCCATGAGGGTGTGTAGCAGGTGTTGTTCCTGAGCCAGTGCTTCCTCTATCCGCTTACGCCCGGCAAGTTCCTGCTGAAGTTCACGATAGCGCTGTTCCGTTTCGGCAAAGAGGCGGATGGTTTCCAATGCCATCCCTGTTCTATCGGCCAGCACGTTGAAAAGCGCCAGGTCGGTGCGCGTGAAAGGGCTATCAGTCAGTCGAAAGACGCACAGCAGCGCTGTGACCGAGGCTCCAACCCGGATGGGCAGGCACAATCCTTGTTGTGCAGAATAGCCAGCGGGCAGCACGCCTAGCGCTCGCACGGCGTCTGCCCCTTCCAGTGCCACAGGGCCGCTCTCATCCAGTGCTCGTGCAATCGCTTTGTCCTCTGGTGACAGATGTTCCACCTCCGCCAGTGGCACGCCTCGCGCCGCCCACAGTTGCAGGGCTCGGTCGTCGCCCTTCCATCGGTAGAGCAGGGCTATGGGCGCACCCAACAGGCGGGTGGCCTTGTCCAGCACCACTCGTCCCAGCTCCTCGTGGGAGATCAGGCTGGTGGGAATGGAAGAGATTTCGTACAGTGCTGAGAGCTCGGCCAGATAGCCCGTGTCCATCGTCTCAGATTCAACCATGTTCCACCTCAACCGTCTTGCCATTCATCATCGGAGATTGACTCCTTATCTAGTCGCTTTCGCTCTCACGCGCCTGTGTGCCTGCGCCCAGTCGCACAAATGCCTGATCGGCGCCGAGAGCTGCACCCAATTGCCGCACGGCGGTTTGCAGGATGGTCTCAGGATCCATGGAGGAGCGGACCCGGGCGGTGATGTCGGCGATGAGCCGGTCCCGCTCTGCCCGTTGCTGGGTTTCTTCCAACAGGCGGGCATTTTCCAGTGCCAGTGCCAGGCGGCTGGCTACTTCCTCAACCAGCGAAACCGTTTCAGACGAGACCCGTTCGCCTGCAAAGCGCAGATCGAGTACTCCCATCACCTGGCCTCGCAATTTCATCGGCACAGCCAGAGTGTTGACGGTGAATTGCTCATCAGTTTCAGTGCCGGATTGGACGGTGGTAATCACAGGCTGGCCCCGTCGCCAGGCCTGATGGGCTTCCGGGGGTTGCTCGGTGACCGGCTCAATACCCAATCTTTGATAACGGTATCCGTATGGTCGTCTACGACTGCGGACAGTAGAGCGCCACGCTTCCTGGGTATAGTGTCCGGAGGCCATCTCTAGCTCGCGCACTGTCTGCTGCATCTCGTGGAGCAGACGGGCGTTTTCGATCGCCACCGCCAGTTGGTCCGCGACCGTCTGCAACACCGCCACGTCGTTCTCGTCAAAGGCTGCTTCCTCCTGGCTCTGCACGTCCAGCGCGCCGATGGTCTGCTCACCTACTCGGAGTGGCAGCGCCATCTCCGAGCGCGTCCCCGGCAAGAGGGGGTTCTCAAAGTGCACTGCGTCGGTGCCCACGTCCAGCGCAATGCGGGGCTCGCCCCGACCGGTGACGTAGCCCACGATGCCGACCTCACCCACCTTCAACCGGTGTCCTTGCTCGAGCATCCGGCGACCAGCTTCGCCAGTGGCTGCCCGCAACACGGCATACTCCCTCTGATCATCTACCAGGAAGATGCCGGCATGGTAGAACCCAAAGCGATCCCGAATCAGGTTGACGGCACGGTTCAGCAGCTCGCCCGGTTCGCGCACAGTTGCGGCGTCGCGGGCCACCTCGGCTGCCGTCTGAAGTTGGACGGACCTGTGCTCGAGATCTCGCGTGCGGTCGGCCACACGCTGCTCCAGTGTTTTGTTAAGGTCTTGCCATCTGCGTGCTGCCTGACGAGTCTGTTGGAGGGCGTGGTTGAGGTTTTGGCTCGACAGCCAGGCCAGGAAAGTCAGTAAGAAAAACATCGTCACTGTGGAGCCAACGGTCAAGAGTGCCTCCCTTTGAGGGTCGTAGGGGAGCATAGGCACCTGGTAGCCAAGCCGCTGGACAGCAACCAGAACCAGATAGAAGGTCGTGGAGACAGCCGCAACCAGTACGCCGTCCTTGGTCTCCATGAGCATCACCGCCGCCAGGATAGGCCACAAGTAGTATAAGGACGAGGCGTCCTGGTAACTGCGTATGAATACAGTGACCGTGATCGCCACAGAGGTGCCTAGCAAGAAAAGGTAGGCCGCCAGGCGAAACTGATGTTGTCGCAGCAGCCAATAGGAACCCACACCCACAATGCCAGCGACGCCTCCGAGAGGCAACAGGCTCAACACGCCAGACTCTGGCATCAGCAACCCGACAGTTGCAACCAGGATGATCAGAAAAGCAATGGCTATGGTCTGGCCTGCGATCAATTTAAGCAGTAGTTGCTCATGCCATTTCCGATCCGTCGCTGGTGCCAGCCCAGTGTCGGACAACTGGTCTTCAATTGTTCGTTTCAGTTCATCTTCGCTCATCTAGTCAACCCTTTAGAAGATACACTTTTCAAGCCCGCTCTGCCTTCTCAGGCCGGTCCGCCAGAAGGGGTTCCTCGGGAGGAAGCACGTGGACAGATACCTCGGCAACGTCTAGCAACTGTCCCAGTTCGCGCACGGCGGTTTGTAGCAAGGTGTCCATATCGAGTGAACGGGTAAAGCGAGTGGTCATCTGGCCAAGCATCTGTTCTCGCTCCGCACGTCGCTGTGTTTCTTCCAGCAGATGTGCATTCTCCAGTGCCAAAGCGATCTGGGTGCTGATCTCTTCCACCAGCGCAAGCTCCTCCGGCGACCAGGATGCGTGCTTGGGGTCCCGTCGCAAGACGATCGAGCCGATGTTCTGCTCACGCAGGCGGATGGGGGCGATCAGTCGGAGGCCATCTCCATCCTGCAGGACGGCCGGCCGGGGATGGCGTGATGAGGTCTCCATCTTCAGTGCTGGAGGGGGGAGAGCAGGCTCCACTCCCACACCCGTGTAGCGGTAGGCGGCCACCTGGCGGGTTGCCCGCTCTCGCCAGACCTCACGTGTCCGCCGTCCGTAAATGGCCTCCAGTTCCTGTAATGCCCGCTGGCTATCCTCTAGCAGGCGGGCATTCGCAATCGCCAACGCCACCTGGTCGGCCATGGTTTGGAGGATTGCCACATCTTCGTCGGAAAAGGCGGCCTCCTGTGTAGACTGGATGTCCAGTATCCCGATGACTTGCCCCCGCACTTTTAGCGGCAAAGCCATCTCTGAGCGGGTATTGGGAAGGTCGGCGTTGTCGAAGAACACGGCATCGGCCCCCACGTCCAGTGCGATGCGAGGCTTTCCCGTTTCCGCCACGTACCCCACAATTCCTTCCTCACCGACCTTCAATTTGTGTCCCCGGGCCAGCATCCGTCGCCCACCATCCGATGAGGCAACCTGCAACACTGCGTAATCCCCAGCTTCGTCCGCCAGGAAGATGCCGGCGTGATAGAAGCCGAATTGCTCCGAGATAAGGTGGGCAGTGACGCCCAGAAGTTGTTTCACGTCCTGGATCGCTGCTGCCTCCCGCGCTACCCGCGCTGCTGTCTCCAACTGCACGCTCCGCCGTTCCAGGTCTCGAGTCCGTTCTCCCACTTGCTGTTCCAGCCCGCTGTAGAGGCCCTGCAGTTCCTCGGCCATAGCGTTGAATGAGCGGGCCAGTTGGCCCAACTCGTCCTGTCTGACCATGGGGATGCGTTCCTCGAAGTGGCCCTCCGCCAGCCGGTGTGCCGAGTGGCTCAGTTGCTCAACTCCCAGGGTAATGCTACGAACGGTGACAAAAACCACCGCTGTGGCAATCATCAGAGCCGCCATCGCCAAAGGAGCAGAGCCCAGGACCATCCTTGCCATCGCTGCGCTCGCACGGGCTTCGGCCTGGGTGTGGCGGTTGCGGGCCAGGGTGACCAGTTGATACAACTGCCATCCTACGTCACTATGGCGCTCCAACAGCAAAGCTGCGTAGGACTCGGCTGCAGGCCAGTTCCCGTCTTCCACATGGCGGATGGTTCCTTTGGCGACGTTGGTGACCTTGCGTAAGCTCATCACTACCTCCCCGATGTGAGAGCGCATCGGGTCACTTTCTGGGAGGAGGGGCAGTTGACTGCTCAGCTTGTCCTGTCTGGCCTCCAGTGCCCGGACGGCCGCACCTACTTCCTTGACGAAAATGGAGGGGATGCGCTCGGCGAGTTTGTCCTGGACGACCACCAACATATAGGTCTCCTGATATGCGGTGTCCAACGCGAGTGCAAGCTGGTCATTTTGCTCTCTCAAGTCCTGGATGGCATCTTTGAGCATATTCAGTTGCCAGAGTAAGAAACTGGCAGCCAGAAGGATGAGGGAGGCGACCAGGCCCAAACCAACGACCATCCGGCGACGTAAACTGCCACGCGGGCGCACATTGTCAAGCGTCTGCACCGTCATCGTCCACAACCCCCTTGTCTGCATTCGGAGAGTCAGCTCCATCGCTGACCTCCAGTTGAATCAGCGCATCTGACGCCCTGAGTGCCCGTCCCAGTTCCCGGATCGCTGTGCGCAGGATGGTTTCCACATTGGTGGAAGCCCGGACTTGAGCGGAGATGTCGGCAATGAGCCGCTCCCGTTCTGCGTACTGCCGGGTCTCTTCCAGCAGGCGAGCGTTCTCGATGGCCAGCGCCATCTGGTCGGCTATGGCTTCGACGAGCGCAATTTCGTCATCTGTCCATCCTCGCCTGCCTTCTGGCTCGTGCAAACCCAGCGCGCCGAGGACCTCACCGCGCAGGCTGATAGGCGCCACCAGCGCGGCCTGTCCTGTCCCACTGCCCGTGTCAGATTGTGCGACCACTTCCTGACGCACCATCGCCTGGACGATGGCCTGATCGAGCTTGCCGACGTCTTTGGACGTTGAAACGTCCGTGAGAGGGGGCACACCTGGGAGGACACGTTCGTAACTGGAACTGGCCTGCGTAGATATGGAGTAAGCCCACCGCTCACGCAGATTGCGTCTTTGGCTTGCTTCCATCTTCTCCAGTTTCGCCCGTAGCTCTGCGAGCAACCCGGCCTTGTCAATGGAACCTGCCACCTGATCGGCCACCATCTGCAGTACAGCGATGTCTTCCTGAGAGAATGCGGCGCGATCGGTGCTCTGTACATCCAGGGCACCAATCACCCGATCGCGGGATCTGAGTGGCAGGGATATCTCTGAACGCGTTTCCGGTAACAATGGGTTAACTTTGGCAGGGCTTGGGTGTGGTATGGTGCCCAAATCTGGAGCGATGTGGGTCTGGGCATTTGCTATGCACCAGCCGACCATTGAGGTGCCATCTACCTTGAGCCTGTAATCCTGTGCCAGCATCCGCTGACCGGCTTCGCCAGTGCCGGCGCGCAGGACTGCCCATTCCCCAGATTCATCAATCAAGAACAGGCCGACGTAGTAGAGGTCAAAGCGCTCGCAGACCAACTTCACTGCAGCTTGTGCCAGCTCATCGGGGTCGAGTACTGATGTGACAGCCTGGGTGACCCGGGCAGCAGTCTGAAGCTGGAGAGCGTTCTTTTGTAGCCGCGCGTTCACTGTGGCCAGTTCGTCTATCCGCCTCTTCAGCAGTACCTGAGAACGGATTGTGTCGGTCTGTTGTTCTTCTGCTTTCCGCAGGACTTGACTCAAGTAGAAGCTGAACATCCACTGAATCAACGTGATGACGAGAGCCACCGTATAGCCAGCGGAATATATGGCACGGAAACCCGGCCAGGATGTCGGTTGTTGCCAGATGAGGCGAATTAGCAGGATGACAAAGAGCACTCCTCCGAGGATGATGACGCCATGGAGCAGGAGACCTGGGACTCTGGTGAACTGCTTCCTCGATACAGCTTCCCGGAAGTAAACACTCGCCGGCGGGATGTGGGGCCTTTCACTGATTTCTTCCGGCTTCGCCAGCATGGGTGGAGGGGCTTCTGCTACTGGGGTTTCGATTGAAGCTGTAGCAGTATCGGCTTCGCTCACGAGGAAGTCAATGATGGCCTCCTCTGGCTGCAATTCGGATTTCTCTGCCTCTAGCTCTGACTCGAGACCCTCGTCAGAAAATAGCCCTTCGAGCTGGCTTTCAAGATTTATGTCTGTCATGGTTCATTAACTCCTGGGCCAGGGCACGGTACTGTTGAGTCCCACGGGTCGTGGGTGCATAGAGTGTGATCGGTTGGCCGAACACTGGACTCTCCCGCAACTTGGTGTCCACTTCGATGACGGTTGTGAACAGGACTCTATCCAGCCCTCGCTGCATCTGTTCCAGTATGACCCGGCAGATCTTGTTGCGCCGGTCGTACATGGTCACCAGCACACGGTAAGTGAGCCATGGGTTCGTGTTCTCCCGTATCTGTTGAACCAGTTTCATAAAGTGACGCAGTGAGTAAGCAGCGTAATAATCGCATTGGACAGGGATGATGAGCAGATCGGCTGCTGTCAGGGCATTCAGGGTGAGCGTTCCAAAGGAGGGCGGACAGTCAATCAGAACATAGTCGTAGAAACCCTCCCCCATAGTATCTAGCCCTTTCTTCAGATGAAACTGGTAACCCGGTCGCCCGTAGAGGATCTTGTCAAGGACGATCAGCATCCGATTCGCAGGCACGATGTCCAGGCCAAATACCGGGCTCTCGCGGCTGACGCTCACCAGTGACGTGTTACCCAGGAGGGCTTCATCCACTGTGCGGCGCAAGTTCTCGGGTCTCAACCCTAGCGAGATGGTAAGATTGGCCTGTGGGTCCAGGTCAATGAGCAGAACACTTTGTTTCAGTTCAGCCAGACAGGCCCCCAACGACAGACAGGTGGTGGTCTTGGCCACTCCCCCTTTTTGATTGCTGACGGCAATAGTTGTGGTCATGCTAGTGCCTTCCTCTTGTCTTACGGTCAACGTCCCCGTCTTCTTGTTCTGATGGGGTGGCTCCCAATTGCACGAAGGTGCGGGATGTTCCCAGCACGCTGAAAAGCTCATCCACTGCTGTCTGTACGATACCCTCTACATTGGTGGCCCGGCGCATCTTGTCGGTGATCTCGCGGGTCAGCCGCTCACGGGTGGCGCGGCGCTGAGTGTCGTGGTACAGTCGGGCGCTTTCCAGAGCAATGCCCAACTGTTCAGTCAGTGTCTCCAGCAGCGCAATCTCTTCCGCTCCCCACGCGCCCGCGCTTTCATGTTTGTAGGCGTCGAGGACGCCGATGACCTGGTCGCGCACTTTGATCGGAGCAGCAGCCGTCGCCAAAGGTCCGCTCTGGCCTAACACTGTCTCCCCTTTCCGTACTGCCAGTTTCACTTCTTCACGCCACTGATCATCGGTTGACAGGATTCCCTGCGGGTCGTAACGTTGTCCCACCTTGGGCTGTGTGCGGAACAATTCTCTCCAGGCCTGACGGCTCGAGGCGCCATAGGCTCGCCGTTCCACTTCCAGGCTTTCCTGTACCTGTTGGAACAGCCTTGCGTTGCTGATGGCCAGCGCCACCTGGTCGGCCAGTGTCTGCAACACAGCTACGTCTTCATCGCTGAACGCTGCCGGCTCTGTGCTCTGCACGTCCAGTGCGCCGATGATCTCGCCGCGTGCCCGCAATGGCAGTGCCATCTCGGAGCGCGTATCAGGTAGATCCGGGTTGTTGAAGAACACTGCATCGGTCCCGACGTCCAACGCGACGCGAGGCTCGCCCCGGCCGGTCACGTAGCCCACGATACCCTGCTGCCCTACCTGCAACTGGTGACCGCGCGCCAACATCCGCTGACCGCCCTCGGACGAAGCGGCACGCAACACTGCATATTCCTTCCCTTCATCGAGCAAGAAAATGCCAGCGTGGTAGAAACCAAAACGGCCGGAGATGAGCCGTACTGTCTCTTGCAGCAAGCGCCCCACGTCCTGGATCGAGGCTGCTTCCCGCGCGATCTGCGCTGCGGCCTCCAACTGTGCGCTCCGTCGGGCCAGAGCAGCCGTGCGCTCCGCCACCTGTTCCTCGAGCATATCCTGGTGAGCCTCGAGTTCCTGGGCCAGTATTTGACTGTGGGCCAGGGCACTGACCAGGCGGGGAATCAGGTAGTTCTGCGCAACGGTCAGTGTGGCACCCAACATCAACATAATGATGGCACTGTTCGCCCACCAAGTCAGATCCACAGAGACAGCCTGCGGGTCCACAGCGCCGACGACGCGCCCGGTGGAATATGCCCAACCGAAGGTTGCTATGGTCAGGGTGGCCAGGATCAGGGCAATGATACTCTCGCGCCGCCCGAAGAAGAGGGCCGCCAGCAGAATCAGGGTCAGCAGGAAGCCCCGGCCTTCTCCACTCATCCCACCGTCCAACAGCTCAAGGATGCTCATGCCATACATCAGCCCCAGGACACCCCAGGCCTGGAGCGGGTAAGGAGCCCACTTCCAGAATGCAATCGTCAGGACGAAGCCATACACCACCGCATAGATCGGAATCAGCCACGTATCCTGGGTCATGTACGCGCTGTAGGAGCCCAGTAAGACCGCCGGGCCCCCGACGATGACGAGCGCACGAAGCACGCCGCGCAGCAGTGCGCGTCTCAAGGTCCGTATGTCCTCGGGGGCAGGAACGTTCCCCTGCACTGTCATTTCCGCCTCACTCATATTCCTCTCCTGCTCAGTCTCCCTCGGGCACGGTCAGGAGGCCGGCCCGAGCAGGCACGCGACGGGTATCACTCGTCAGTAGCCTCCGTTCCTATGCCCAGCCGCACCTCGAGCGCTGCCAGTCCCAGCGCCTGGCCGATCTCTTGCACAGCGGTCCTGAGCACTGTTTCCATATCCAATGTCTCGTGTACGCGGGCTGTGACCTCACCGGTCAACCGTTCTATTGTGGCGCGGCGCTGCGAATCCTGATAAAGCCGGGCACTATCCAATGCCACACCCAACTGTTCGACCAACGTCTCCAGTAGTGTAACGTCTTCTGTCGTCCACTCGCCTGCGTCTTTGGGCCTGTGAGCGTCAATCACGCCGATGACCTGGCCGCGCACTTTGATCGGCACGGCCAGCGCTCTTCCGTTGTGCTCGCCACGCGTTGTCTCTTCCGTCCGCAGTGCTATCTCTACCTGCGGTCCCCTCAGTTCGCCGGCCGGATAGATACCCCGTTCGTCGCTGAGGAAGCCCAGCTCAGGCTGGGCGTGAAGCAATTCCTTCCAGGCCTCGCGCCCCAACTCGCCATAGGCTCGCCGTTCCACCTCCAGGCTCTCTTGTGCCTGCTCGAACAGCCCGGCGTTGCTGATGGCCAGTGCCATCTGGTCGGCCAGCGTCTGCAATACTGCCACATCCTCGGCGCCAAATGCTTCTGGCTCCGTGCTCTGCACGTCCAGCGCGCCGATAATCTCGCCGCGTGCCCGCAACGGCAGTGCCATCTCGGAGCGCGTATTGGGCAGGTCCGGGTTGTCGAAGAATACCGCGTCGGCTCCGACATCCAGCGCGATGCGCGGCTCGCCCCGGCCGGTCACGTAGCCCACGATGCCCTGTACGCCTACCCGCAGCCGGTGTCCGCGGGTCAGCATGTGCTGACCGCCTTCGCTAGAGGCAGCCTGCAACACTGCCCACTCGCCACTGTCGTCCAGCAGGAAGATGCCGGTGTGATAGAAGCCGAATCGCGTGCTGACGAGTGTTACGATGTGCGAGAGGAGAGTCCGCTGGTCCAGTACTGACGCCGCATCCCGCGCCACCTCAGCAGTCGCCTCCAGATAGCGGGTGCGGCGCGCCAGGTCATGCGTGCGCTCTTCGAGTGTCGCCCGCTGCACATTCAACTCGGCAGCGTATGCCTCAGCCTGGGCCAGGGAATCCTCATACCGCCGGTCACGTGAATCCAGGATGAGCGCCGTTAACAACACCAGGATGACGACTCCACCCAACGCAACGCTGATCTGAATCCATGTGGCGATTGGCAGGATCTCGAATACCTGCAAGACGGAAAACACGATCCCGGTCGCTATCGCTATGCCGGAGACGAGTACTACGACCCGGTTCTCCGTTCGACCGGCTAACAGCCGACCGAACATCATGGCGATGGCGCCTGCAATGATACCCGGCACGACCATCCCTTCAACCAGAGCGGGTCCGATGACCGCGGTGATATTGATCGCCAGCACCGCCAGGTATACAGTGGCGGCCAAGTGCCCCCGGCGAGCCAGGATGTAAGCGAGGATGAAGAGCACCGGTGTCTGGACGATTTCGAAAATCATCCAGGCCCACTGCCAGGGTCGGCCGAGCATGAAATATACGCCAACAAAAAATGCACTGAATACCGTTCCTACAGCGATCAAAATAGGCAGGACTGTCGTAGCAATCCGGACACGCTCCAAGTCCAGCGCTGTCTGCCAGCCAGAGATCGTCGGTTTCTGGTTTACGCCTGGTTTGTTCATCACCACACCCTTTTTCCTGGCAGGAAAAGCATTCCAATCAGCCTGACCTCAGGTGGAATGGCCGTCCGTCTTTTCTTTTGTCAGACGAACCGCAATTTTATCCAACCCCAGTGCCTGGCGCATTTCGCCCACCGCGGTCTTGAGCACGGTCTCCAGGTTCAGTGATGCCCGCACGCGGGCTGTGACTTCTCCGATCAACCGTTCGCGCGCAGCACGGCGCTGTGTTTCCTCGAGCAATCGCAGGTTCTCGGCGGCCAGGGCCAACTGTTCAGCAACCGCTTCGGCCAGGGCAATCTCGTCTTCGCTCCATCGCCGTCTCCCTTCTTCCTCGAACCCCAGTGCACCCATGGGCTGATCGCGCAGGACGATGGGCACGAGCAGCGCAGACGAGGACGGGGCAGCAGCGCCATTATCGCTCAAAACTACCGGACGTTGCTCCGCCATGGCCTGCTGAGCTTCGGGCAGTACCTGGTCGCCGAGGGGCATCACGCCGGCGTCGGTCTGCGCGTAGCCACTGATGGCCCTGGTGCGTGCATAAGCGGCCCACGCCTGGCCCAGATAGCGCTGATGGGTGGCTTCCATCTCCTTCAACGCAGCCTGGGTCTCGGCAAACAGGCGGGCATTGTCAATGGCCACTGCCACCTGGTCAGCCATCGCTTGCATCACGGCGACGTCCGTTTCGTCGAAGGCGGCCTCTTCCACGCTCTGCACAGTCATCGCGCCGATGACCCATCCTCGCGACCGCAGCGGCAGCGCCATCTCCGAGCGTGTCTCTGGCAGGAGAGGGTTGTCGAAGCGGACGGCTTCCTCACCGACGTCCAGGGCGATGCGGGCTTCGGCTCTGGCCGTACACTGGCCAATCATCGAATTGCCACCTACCTCCAGCCTGTGCGCTTGTGCCAGCATCTTCTGCCCGGCTTCGCCTGTGCCCGCACTTAGAACGGCGAATCTGTGTGCTTCGTCGAGGAGGAACAGGCCCACATAGTAGAGAGCAAACCGCTCACGGACCAGTTCCACCACGCGGTGTAACAATTCGCCAGGGTCGAGCACCGAGGTAGTGGCTCGGGTGACCTCGATGGTGGCCTGCAGGTTGCGTGTGCGCTCGGCGACGCGTTGTTCCAGTGTGCCAATCATTTCCTGGAGTTGAGCAGCCATACTGTTAAAATCACGCGCCAATAGGCCAATCTCGTCGCCTGTTCTCACCTGGGCCCTGGCGGCCAGATCGCCACCGGTTATGCTCTGGGTCGCCTCTACCAACTGGCCGATGGGAACGATGATCGAGCGGCTGACGAGGACGCTCAAAGCGATGGCCAACACGGTCAAAACCGCGCTTGATATGAGCGTGATCCTGAAATTGGTCTGATATAGCGCGCTGTTGGCCCGGATCAGTGCCTGGGCTTTACTTTGCTTGGCCTGGTACAGGAGGTCTGCCTTGGCCAGCAGGGCGTTTTCCAGCAAGGCGGCTATGCGCATCTGTCGCCCTTCTACGCTGGCCTTATCGTCAGGGTGATCCTGGTAGAAGGCCCGCAATCCGTCCGATAGAGAGACGTACGTGTCATAAGCGTCCCTGATCTCCTGAACGAGTTGTTGGTCTTCAGTGCCCTGTGCCCGACCCTCAAGCTCGGCCAGGTTTGTCTCAACGTTGCTGCGCAGTACCTCAACAGTACGCAGGTGAGCTCTGTTGCCCGTGACCACGTATCGTTCCACTTTCAGGCTATGGAACAGGACACCGGTCTCTATGGCGGCTATGTGGGTCAGGACAGGCTGGTGTTCTCGCAAGATCTCCTCTGTATTGGCATTGAGCCGGTTCAGGTTGTAGACGTTGAAGGCGCCAATAGCAACCATCAAAATAACAATGAGGAAAAAGGGCAGTGCCAACCTTTGTCCGACAGTCAATCTCATGGTCCGTTCCTCCTGGACAGATTCTTCGCTCCGCTCAGAATGACATAGTGGAATCAGAATGACCGGGTGGAGCGTCAGCTCTAGAGCCGAAGCCAGTAAAAGTCCTCGTCGCTCCCCATCACCGGACAGTACTTGAAACCCCTGATGTATGGGCTGTAGATGTGAAAGTCCGGGGTAGAGGCACCGAAGATATTTACAGCGTCATCAAGGGCCAACTGCTGAGCCTGGCGGTAGAGTCCCTTGCGCTCTCCCTGGTCCGCAGTTGCTCTCGCCTTTTCCAGCACATCGTCCATAGCGGGATTCTGATAGTGGCCTGGATTTGTCCACGCGCCTGCCTGGGAGGAGTGGTAGCCTGACCACAGGTAATTGTCCGGATCGGGATAGGCAGTGCTGGAATAAAGAGGAAACATGGGCGGTGATGTTTTGGAATTCTGAAAGGTGCTGACAGCATCGGCCCATTCCATGGGGACAATGTTGACCTTGATGTTGAGCTGGGCCAATTGATCGCGCAGGATCTCACCTGTCCTGCGTTCCTCTTCCAGGCCGGTCACGTATACGTAATCCAGATCGAAGCCTCCCTCGGGCCAGGGTGATTGTGCCAGCTCGGCCCTGGCTTTTTCCAGGTCGAGACGATAGAGTTCGAGATCCTTGGCCGCCAGCTCCAGGTTGGGTGGCAATGGCCCGACATTCAAAACGGCGCGATTGGCCCAGATCGCAAGAAGGGCCTCATAGTCGAAGGCGTAAGAGATCGCCTTTCTGACATGCAAGTCTGCCGTATAGCCTTCTTGATTATTGAGCTTGATCTCGTAAGTCTGGATAGTTGGCTCCTCCACGATCAAGAACCCCATCTCCTTGAGACGGAGCTGCTCTTCGGACAATGCCCAGTCCACGACATCAACCTCGCCTTGCTCCAGTGCCTGCATCCTGGCTGCGCCGTCTTGAATGACCTGGCGCACGTAGCCCTCGAGGTGGCCTTCTGCGGGCCAGCCCCTCCAATAAGTGGGAATAGCCTCGAACTCATAGAGTTCACCCGGCTTCCATTGTCCCATGGTAAAGGGGCCGGAGCCAGCCTCGTGATCTGTCAGCCAGGTCTGCCCGTCGTCACTGCCGGCATTGGCCTCCACCAGGTTGGGATTGACGACGAAAATCCAGGGCAACGTATCCAGGAAGGGGCCAAAGGGTTGCAAGAGCTTGATCTTGAGCGTGTGATCGTCGAGCACGCTGACGCTATCCTCGCCCATAATGCCCATAAACAGACTGGCAGGTCCCTGGCCAATGCGCAACAGGCGTTCTGCGGAATACTTGACTGCCGCTGCGGTCACAGGAGAACCGTCGTGGAATACGGCGTTCTTCGCCAGTTTGAAGGTCCACTCGGTGGCGTCTTCCGAAACCTCATAGCTCTCAGCCAGCCAGGGCATTGCCTGAGGGGGATTGCCAACGTGCCGAAAGAGCGCGTCGTAGAGCCCTTTCAGGCTGCTGCCGATGGCCTGGTCGAAGCCCACCGCCGGGTCTAGCGTATATATGTCTACTGCGCTGCCCAGACGTATCTTCTGTGACCTGGCCGGTGTTGGTGTCGGCGTAGGCTTGGGTACAAACAACCCGCAGCCTGGCAAGAAGGCACTTAACGCAACCATTCCACCAGCACAAGCGGTCCAGCGCAGGAACGTACGCCGGCTGATTGCCGCTTGAATGGTCTCTGCACTTCGAGTCTCATCTCTGAGTTCCGCCCCGGTCGTTTCAATCGTTTTCTTGGTGTTCATCTGGCACACTCCTAACTTGATCCTTGTCTCCTGCCAATTCTGGCGGTGCACTCAACTGCACAAAGGTCCTGGACGTACCCAGGGCAGCGGCAGTCTCCCGGATGGCGGTCTGCATCAGGTCGTCCATATCAGCGGCGCGGCGCATCTTGTCGGTGATCTCGCGGGTCAAGCGCTCGCGAGCGGCGCGGCGTTGCGCATCCTGGTAGAGCCGGGCGCTTTCCAATGCCATTCCCACCTGGTCGGCCAGCGTTGCCATCAGTTCGACCTCTTCGGCCGTCCACATGCCTGCTGGCCCAGGTTTGTAGGTATCCAGTATGCCAATCACGCTGCCCCGCACCTTGATGGGCACGGCCAAAGGAAGGTTCTCATCGGCGTCAGTTTCGCTGCCCTGGATGATCTCTCCCTTCCGCAGTGCCTGCTCCATCTCAGGTCGCCACAGTTCTCCGGCGCTGGTGATGCCGTGCTCTCCGCTGCGATAGCCCAGCTCGGGCTGGACACGGAGCAACTCAGCCCAGGCTTCACGGCTTAACTCGCCGTAGGCTCTGCGCGTTGCATCCAGCGCGGCCTGAGTTTCGGCGAAGAGGCGGGCGTTGTCAATCGCCACTGCCACCTGGTCGGCCATCGTCTGCAGTACGACGACGGTGTCCTGGTCGAAGGCGGCAGGCTGGTCGCTCTGGACCGTCAATGCGCCAAGCACCTGGCCGCGCGAGCGCAAAGGGAGGGCGGCCTCGGAACGAGTGTCCGGCAACTCGGCCGTCGCCAGCCGCACCGCATCTTCCCCAACGTCCAACGCGATGCGCGCCTGGGCGTGGGCCACGCTCCAGCCGACCATCCCCTCGCCGATGCGGATGCGGTGGCCGCGCGCCAGCATGGCCTGACCAGCTTCACCGATGCCAGCCCGCAGCACGGCCCACTCACCGGTCTCGTCCACCAGGAACAGCCCCACGTAGTACAGGCCAAACCGCTCGCGGATCAGCTCGACCGCCTGGCGGATCAACTGGTCGGTCTCCAGGATGGTCGTGGCGGCGCGGCCCACCTCGGCTGAGGCCTCCAGTTGGGCGGAACGTCGCTGCAGGTCACGTATGCTGGATTCCAGCAGGGCGCGGCTGGCTTGCAGTTCGCGGTTGCTCTCGGTCAGTGCGCTGGCAGACGCTTGCGACTCTTTGAGTGCATTCTCGAGACTCCCACTGGCCAGCCAGGAGACCGCGCCGAGGAGTCCAAGGATGATGACGGCGAGAGGGTGGGGAGGTGGGAAGTCAAACGTGAAGCTAATCGCATACAGTATGGCGATTTCC
>Ga0172363_10000326_pt1 | contig 34906 bp, 33 predicted proteins | sample LakKivs2_kivu2a2_FD_114541 | JGI IMG/M metagenome (GOLD analysis project Ga0172363, IMG submission 114541) | Sediment microbial communities from Lake Kivu, Rwanda - Sediment s2_kivu2a2 | ecosystem: Environmental > Aquatic > Freshwater > Lake > Sediment | place: Rwanda: Western Province, Lake... | reverse complement strand
TCCCAACAACACCATCCTGCTGGGCCTCCTCTCCGTTTACGGCAACTTCGTCCTGACCAACGACCCCGGTCCCGGCGAGCTGTGGCCCGATCCATGGAAGATCGTGACCGATGGCGATCTGGAGCTTGACGCGACGGTCATGGTGCTGGACGGGGAGTATGTTGCCGAGAACGCCCATGCGGGGCCGCCGGGGCCCGCGGACTTCCTCCTGATGGGCGGCTACATAGTCCAGGACGAGGGACTCACCACAACGCCCACGACGGGCTGGAACACGGTGATCTTCTTCGACCCGAGGCTGCTCTCGATGCACCCGCCCTTCTTCCCGCAGACAGGGCGCTGGGACCAGATCTTCTGGGCGGAGAAGCCGGACCTCGCGGAAGACAACATAGATGCCCCCTGGTTCTGACGGAGAGGACAGGGAGAAGGCGATGCGGCACGGCGCCTCCGGCGCCGTGCTCGCCATCGCGGCCATCCTGGGGATCGTGTTGATGGTCCTCGCGACGGCCCTCTACGTAGCCGTCCGCTCGAACATCTCCAGCTACAGGTACAGGGAAGGCAGGACCAGGGCTCAATTCGCGGCCGAGTCTGGAGTGACTCTCGCACTGCTGACCCTCGCCGGGAGCGACTCCATGCCGACCGGCCCGGAGCCCTTCTCCCTGCCGGGCGACAGCGCACAGTGGATAGAGCTGCCGTCGGGCGACCGGGTATGGGTGGTCGTGGACCCGTCGGATCTCAACTGCCTGCCCAACACCGTCGGCGGAGTCCAGATCCGGTCGAGGGGGATGTCGGAGGGCTACGTCAGGGACGTCGTGGTGAACTCCGGGGCCGACTTCCCGTCCAGCTACTCGCTCCTCGTGTCCGCTTCCATCCCCGGCACCTTCCTCTCGGACGGCAGGATCCTCAGGGGTCCCGTGCACAGCAACGGGCGGGTCGAGTTCTCCAGCATGACATCCGACTCCAGCGGGGATCCCTGGATAGAGAGCGTTTCGACGACATCCGGCGGCGGTTTCTACTTCACGGACACGGGCAGGGGGGATTCCCCGCATCCGCCGGGCAGCAGGGTATGGGTGAGACCCTATCCGCGCCTGCTCCAGGGAAGGCCGTACTGGGACGCCGGTGCGGACAGCGTCGACTTCAGGAGGGTCGGGGACTGGTTCCTGGGACTCTCCGCGGAGGCCCAGCGCGAGGGGACCCTGGTGAGAGGCGCCCACAGGGTCCTGCTGGCCGGCGACAAGCTGATCTACGCGGAATCGATGATGAGCCCGGCGGATACGCTGAGCCTCCAGGGCAGTGACCTCGTCTTCCTCGACAGCGGGTTCGGGCCGGTCTACGTCAAGTCGATCCGCCCGGTGACCCGCGCACTGACGATCGTCTCGAGAGGGCCGATCTACGTCATGGGCTCCATATGGGCCGGCTCGGCCTCCGCGGGGACCCCGCTGGGGCTTGTGAGCCTGGGGGACGTCGTGGTGGCGAGGGACCCCGGCTCCACGGGCATGCCGGACTGGCCCAGCCCGTGGGACATAGAGACGGCGAGCCCGGTCACGGTCGAGGCATTCGTGGCCTGCCCGTGCGGGTCCTTCGACGCGGAGGATCCCGTCTGCGGCGGCGAGAGCCACCCGCTCAACATCATAGGCGGACTCATGGAGCTGGGCTTCGGAGTTGTGGGGACCCCGACCTCCGGGTACTCGATGGCCATCGCATGGGACGAAGGCTACGCCGGGTGCCACCCTCCGCACTTCCCGGCTCTGGCGGACTGGAGGATGTGCTCCTGGGAGATCGACCCCGACTACCACGGCGCCCGCATAGATGAGAACCAGTTCTGACAGGGCGGCCGGCGGGTTCACCCTTGTCGAGCTGATCGTCGTGACGGCGGTCATGGGGATAGTGCTCGCAGGCATCCTCCTGCTCTTCGAGTCCGGAAGCGGATCCGCCAGGAGGATGATGGGCCGCAGGGCCGCGGAGGAAGACGCGACTCAGGCTTCCGCCAGGCTGCAGTCCTTCGTCTCCACGGCAGGCCTCTGGCCTGCCAGGAGGACCTCCGCCTGGCATCCCGTGGTCTCTGCGGAGCCCTCCATGCTGAGTTTCGTGAGCCATCCGGAGGGATCGGGCCCCCTGCAGGCCGGGGACACGCTGACGATCGAGTCCTCCGATGAAGGGATCGTGGCCCGGGACGGCACGGGCTCAGTGCTGTACAGAAGTCCGCCCGGGGTGCATGCCCTCTTCAGCTACATGGACTGCAACGAAGTTGAGATCCCGGCCGACGACCTCGCCCTGGCCTCGGGCAGGGACCGGGTCAGGCTGGTGCGGTGGAGGATCACTTCCGACTCAAGCGAAGGGCTCTTCGAGCTGGAGGGCTGCTGCTCGCCGCCGAACCTCATGATGCGGTAGGATGGGCGTCGAGGACGCCGCACCCCGCCGCTACGTCTCGAAGCCCTCCTCCAGCAGTCTCTTCAGGACTTCCACGATGGAAGGGTCGTACAGGCTCCCTGCGCGGAGCCCCACCGTCCTGAGGGCAGTCGCCTCGTCCGCCCTCTCGCCCTCCGTGATCAGCTCGTCCGCCACCGCCAGTATCCTGGCCTGGATGGGTATGGAGTTTCCGGTGAGCCCGTCCGGTGTCCCGGTGCCGTCGAAGTTCTCCCTGATCCTCGACAGGCCGTCGACTGCCTCCTGTGGCAGCGCGAAGCGCGAAAGGGACTGGTCGCCGTCGGGAAGGTCCTCGTAGGGTCTCGAGGAGAGCACTCCCGGAGCCACGTGGTGGAGCAGGGCGGACATCCGCAGGCTGTCGAGCAGGCCCGACCGCAGGTTCATCCTCCTGCCTATCTCGACTGCCACCCTGGCTACGCGCTTCGAGTGGCCCGCGAGCCGGTGGTCGGAGCGGTCGAGCGACTGGACCATCGCTTCCATGCAGTTCCATGCCTCCCTGCTTATGCTGCTTCCCAGCTCGATGCTCTGCAGGGCCGCCTCGGTCTGCGTTACGAACGAGTCCAGGCGCGAGGGATCGAGGACGGTGGATGCGTCCGGCCAGATCTCGGCGGAGAGGCCGCCCCTGCCCTTCCGCCGGAGCGGCCGTGAGGATGGCAGAGCGGTTCCCGCAGGCTGGATGAACGACATGCCCGACCACCCCACTCGAAGGGCCCTCGGAGCAAGGGCCTCCTGGAGCTCGACGGCGAGTCCCTGCAGGGCGGCGGCCGGGGCCTCGGCAACGGCCAGGCGCCTGGAGAGCGCGGCCATGGCCCTCTCGATGGGAAGCTCGCGCCCCCGTGCCCACTTCGAACGCTCGAGGCTGATCGTGGCCGCGACCTGCGCAGCCAGGACGGTCGCGAATCCGGCCGGGAGGAGCCGCGAGGGCCCGGCGCCGCCTCTCTCCGCATGGACTGCTTCCTCCACGGCCGGAAGGAGCAGGGGCAAAAAGGTCGCGGGGAGCGCCACTCCATGTACGAACCTGTTGGGCCTGAGGGCCGCCGTCAGGGAGCCCCGGGCTGCTCCCACCGATCCGAGGAGCGCAGTGAAGAGCTGGAGCAGCAGCAGCGCAAGCAGGGACTCGAGAGCCAGCAGGGGGAGCCCTGCCGCCGACTGGTCGGGGAGCACCGAGGCGAATACGAATCGCGAGGCTCTGAGGGAGGCCCAGCCCACGAGGCTGGCCCTCGCGGATGTGGCCATGCCCTCGCGGACGCCCCTTCCCACCCTCCCGGAGAACGAGAGCGTGCCGAGGAAGGAGGCCAGGAGGAACGCGACCTCCACGGAGCGGCTGAAGCCCGTGACGACGAGGAAGCACTGGAAGCACGGCAGGAGAGTGACGGGGAAGCCGGAGGAGGACAGATAACCGAAGGCGGTGGAGCCCAGCACTCCGACCCAGGTGGCTACGAAGAGCGCCAGGCCGGAGACCTGGATCGGTCCGTTCGCCGGGTCCGGAACGGAGAGCGCCGCCAGGACCCACACGGCGAACTGGAAGACCGTGGGCCCGGTTCGTTCGAGCTGCTGCTCAGGCGATTTCATGCCCGGACGAGATCATCTCCTCGAGGGCCCCGACCACTCTTGCATCGAACTGAGTGCCGCTGCCGGCCCTGATCGCCTCCAGCGCGGTCGCGGGATCCGAGTCCGCCCTGTAGGACCTGCTGGAGGTTATCGCATCGAACGTATCGGCCACTGCTACGATCCTTGCGAGAAAGGGGATCCTCCTGCCCGAGAGGCCGACGGGGTATCCCTTGCCGTCCAGCCGTTCGTGATGGCACCTGACGATGTCCCTGACCTCGTCGTATCCCCTCAGCGATCCGAGTATGCCGGAGCCCTCCACCGGATGCCTCTCGATAACGCTCCTCTCGTCTCTCGTGAGGAGCCCGCGCTTCGTCAGGATCTCGGCAGGCACCGCGACCTTCCCCAGGTCGTGCAGGAGGGCGCCCACCCTGAGCGTGCGCAGGCGGCCCGCCGAGAGCCCGAGGTGGCTCCCGAGGGTGTTGCTCAGCCTCGCCACCCTTATCGAGTGGCCGTGGGTATAGTCGTCCTTGGAGTCCGCAAGCCTGGCCAGGAGCATCGCCGCGGCTATGAAGGCGCTGTCGATGGTCAGTGAGTGCCCCACCGCCAGCCATGCATGGGCGATCAGGGAGACCAGATTGCCCCTGACATCCGGCCTCATCCTGGTAAGCGCCTCGGCCGCAGCGCCATCAGCGAAGAGGAGCATGTCGGAGGAGTGAGTCAGCCCCACAAGCATGCCCTCGCTGCCGAAGGCGGAGACCTTCCAGCGCACCTCATCCCACTTCGGGGGCTCGAGCCCTCCGGGCAGGTCCTCCAGAGTCCTCTGCTCGGACGAGGTCCAGCCCACCCAGCCCGATCCGGCGCCCTGCCTGGTCAGCAGTGCCACGTGCGCCGGCAGGCGCGGCGACAGGTAGGATCTGACCAGCCCGAGGAAATCCGTGGTGGAGCGGGAGGACGCCAGCTCGGAGGCCAGGCGGTTCTGGAGCGCGAGCTCCCTGGTGGTGAGCGAGTACGACCCGAGCCGGCGCTCCCTCATCACGCCGATGACGGTGAACGACGCCGCCGGCACGAGGAGGAGGACCGCTCCGGCGATTCCGTCCCCGAGGGCCGCGTGGAGCGACAGGACGGCGGCCGGGCACATCAGGACAGCCGCCGCGGCCCACCTGAGGGAGGCCCTCCTGTAGCCGCCCCCCGGGATAGCGAAATCCAGCGCGGTCCTCCCGGCCATCAGGAGGACGAGGAAGACCACGCATGCAGCCTCGGGCGCTGCCGGCCGGAGCGCCGGAAAGAGCATCAGGGAGGGAGCGGCGAACGAGGCAGCCGATGCCGCGACACGGCGGAGACCCTCTCGCGACGCCGCCCCGGGGTCCGGCAGGGATGCCGAGAGCGCCGCCAGAGCGCCCGCAGCCACACCGGCCGGGATGCCGCAGAGCGCCGCCACAACCGCCGCCGGCATCGGCGAGAGGTTGACCGAGCGGTATCCCGCGAAGAGCCGCGGTGCCAGGTCCAGCAGGAGCGCTGCGGCGTAGAAGACCGCCCCTGCCCCGGGCGAACGGGAGGAGAGCACAACCGCGAGTCCGGCAGCCGCGGCCGCGACCGATACGGGGATGCGGACCGCGGATCTCACGGCCCCGCTCCCTCGAAGATCTGTACGAGGACGACCTGCCAGCCGTTCCTGTCGACCTCCACGGAGGCGCCCATGCCGAGAGTGGAATATCGAGGGGACAGACAGGTCGCCAGGTGCGCGGGACTGGCCAGCACCATCCGCCAGGCTTCGTCGAGCCCCTCGCCCCGCGCCACGTTCTCGGCACGCGCCAGTCCGTTCCCCGGGAGCTCGCGACTCAGGAGCCCGGAGTGGTCGACCCTCCCCGAGAGGGCGACCTCCGTGGCCCTGACCCTCGCGAGGCTGTCGAGCCCCGGATCCTCGCCGAGCCCCTGGAGTCCGCTCGCGTTCCTGAGCGAATCCATTTCCCCGCGGACCTGTCCGAGTGTCGCCGCCTCCTGGCGATACACCCCGGGGCAGCCGCGCAGGGCATCGAGGACGGTCACTCCCACGAAGAGCGGCAGAAGGATGACGACAACCGGCCCCGAGTCCCCGTCCTTCACCGCTTCGATCCAGTAGACCCCGGTCTCCGACGGCACCAGAGCGAAGAGACCCGAGCTGTCGGGCAGGATCGGCCCTGCCCCGGGCGCCGGAGTCGACAGGAATGCCCGGCTCCATGACGTGTCCGGCGCGAGGCCGAAGTGCAGCGTTTCTCCGGGCTGCGCGGAGACCGTCAGCCCGACCGGGAGCACCGTGGGCCACGGCGCGATCACGAGTATCGAGTCCATCCCCTGCCTGGGGGGGGCGGCTCCCCACGCCTGGACCTGGGGGGAGGGCGCGATGTCGCCCTGGCTCCCACCCGGGATGAACGAAACGGAGCTGATCATGCCGGGCCATCCCAGCCAGGCGGACAGCAGGAGCAGGTCGGGCGCCTCGGGAATGTCCCCGATCCTCTGGATGCCTGCGGCCAGGCTGTCCAGAGACGGCTGGCGGTTCCAGGCCGGCAGCTCTCCGTCCCCGGCCGGTCCGGGCATCGCGGCTGCTGCGGCCACAATCAGCGTCAGGATCATGAAAAGCATTATAGTCAATGCATCAGTCGACGCGAACTCGCGGAGGTCCCATGAAGGTCCTGCTTGTCCAGTCGCCCACGGGCAGGAGGGAACAGCCCATCTTCCCGATCGGGCTGGCGTTCCTGGCGGGACAGCTCGAGGGCGTCGATATCTCCGCTGTCGACCTGGCCCTGGAGAACAGGCCCGCCGAAGCCCTCCGCGCGAAGGTCTCGGCCTTCTCCCCGGATGTGGTGGCAGTCTCCATGCGCAACATCGACGACAGCACCTGGCCCCGCACCCACTCCTACCTGGGCTCCTTCGCCGACATGGTCGACTCCCTGTCCGGCTGGAAGGGGACCCTGGTGGCCGGAGGCCCCGGCTTCACGATCTACCCGGAGATACTGCTCAGGCGGTTTCCGAGGATCGACTTCGGCGTCGCGGGGGAGGGAGAGGAGGCTCTTCCGGCCCTGCTCGAGTCGATCCGGACGGGACGGCCCGCGGAGCCGCTCCTGAGGCCCGGCAGACCCGACCTCGGGAGGCTGCGGCCTCCGCGCTACGACATCCTGGACCTCTCCCCGTACGAGAAGGGCTTCGGCATCGGCGTGCAGAGCAGGCGCGGCTGTGCGTTCTCGTGCAGCTACTGCACCTACTCCCACATAAGCGGACGGGGCTTCAGGTGCAGGCCGCTCCCGGCGGTCCTCGGCGATCTGGAGACGCTGAGGGGGCTGGGCATCCGCCGGTTCCAGTTCGTCGACTCGGTCTTCAACGCGCCTGCCTCCTACTTCCGCAGCCTCCTGGACGGACTCCGGGACTCGGCGGCAGGAATGGAGTGGGGGGCCTGGCTGGACACGGGGGTGACCGGGGAGGATCTCGCCTCCATGCGCTCCGCGGGCGCCGTGAAGGTCGACTTCTCTCCGGACGCCATAACGCGGAAGGGACTTGTGCTGCTGGGCAAGCCGCCGTCTCCGGCAGGGCTGTACGGCGTGGTCAGGAATGCGAGGAAGGCCGGGATGGCAGTCGGAGTGAGCTTCTTCAACGGGAATCCCGGAGAGGGTCTGCTCGCCTTCCTCGCGAAGATCCTCTTCATGACGCGCGCCCGCCTCTTTCTCGGGTTCCGCAGCACCTTCGTCAGCATAGGGACCATAAGGGTCTACGCCAACTCCGGTCTCGCAACGGAGATGCTGGGCTCGGGCGCGGTGCAGCCGGATTTCGACTTCCTCGAGCCCGTCTTCGTGGAGCCCAGGGGGCTCTCACGGTGGCTCTACCGCGTCTACGACTCGGCGAGGAGCCTGGGCCATGGCCGGTGAGTCCTTCGTCGGCGGCCTTCTCGGCTGGCCCCTGCTCTCTTCGCTCTCGCCGCTTCTGCACGCCGACTTCATGGCCCAGGCAGGCATCTCCGGCGGCTACTCGCTGTATCCCGTCGAGCCGTCGAGCGTGGCCACGGCCCTGTTCGTGCTGAGGGAGTACGGCCTGGACGGTCTCAATGTCACCATCCCTCTGAAGACGACAGTGCTGGCCCGCTGCTCGGGGATGGACGGAACGGCCCTGTCGGTCGGAGCCGCGAACACGCTGGTCAGGTCCGGCCAGGGGTGGTTCGCCCGGAACACCGACCCGGAGGGCTTCGGGATGGCGCTGGAACGTCACGGGCTCGAGCCCCCGTTCGCGGTCGTCGGCCTGGGAGGGGTCGGGAGATCGGTCTGCATCGAGCTCGACAGGCGCGGGCTGCCCTGGACCGCCTTCAGCAGTACGGGCCGTCATGGCGGGAACATCCGGCCGCTCGAGGGGATGGGTCGGTTCCTCTCATCTGCCGAGTGCCGCACCGTGGTCAACGCCACCCCACTCGGCCGTGACGGGTCGGACCTCTTCCCCCTCGAGCCCGGCCTGATCCGCGGGAGGGCCTTCTTCGACCTCAACTACAACCCGGGCTGGTCCTGGAGGAACACCCTCGCCGCGGCAGGGGTCAGCGTGTTCACGGGCGAGGTGATGCTGGCCTGCCAGGCGGCGGCCTCGTTCAGGATCTGGACCGGCTTCGCGCCCGACCCTGACGGGGCGCTGTCGAGGGCCCTGGCCGTCCGGGGCCGCACGGAGGGTAGCGGATGATCGACTCTGCATGGCTGGAGGACCGGATCGGATCGGGATTCCCGGACGAAGACCTGGAGGCGGTCCTCACCTGTCCGCCGGAGGAGGCCCAGCCTGTCTTCGCGGCTGCGAGGGAGATCCGCGAGAGGCACTTCGGGAGGAAGGCCTACATCAGAGCCGTGATCGAGTTCTCCAACAGGTGCCGCTGCAACTGCCACTACTGCGGGATGAGGCGGGACAACGGCTCGGTGGGTCGGTTCACGCTTCCCGCGGAGACCATCCTCGATGCGGCCCGGACGGCCAGGGAGGCCGGGATACGGACCTTCTTCCTCCAGTCCGCCGAGAGCGACGACTACTCGGCGGAGTGGCTGGCCGGGATCATCAGGGAGATCTCCTCGATCGGTATGTCCGTTCTCCTCTGCGTGGGGGTCCACGATGTCTCGGACCTGGACCTGTGGCGCGGCGCCGGGGCTTCGAAGTTCATCCTGAAGCACGAGACAGCAGACCCGGGGCTCTTCGAGAGGCTCAAGCCCGGCCTGACCCTCGAGCGGCGCATCCAGGAGCTGGAGACCCTCAGGGAACACGGCTTCGCGATAGGTTCCGGTCCTCTCCTCGGCCTGCCCGGACAGACCGTCGGCACTCTCGTCTCGGACCTCCGCCTCCTGGAGGCCCTGGGCGTCGAGATGTCCAGCGTCTCCGTCTTCCTGCCGGCGGAGGGCACCCCCCTGGCCAGGGCGCCTCACGGCGATCCCGATCTGGGCCTGAGGTTCATAGCCGCGATGAGGCTTCTCCTCCAGAGGACACTGATCCCTGCGACGAGCACCTTCGAGAGGCTCAGGCCTGGCGGCCAGCTCGACTGCTTCATGGCCGGCGCCAACGTGATAACGGTCAACATGACACCTTCGGCGGTGCGCGACGAGTACGAGCTCTACACGAAGAGGTTCTTCGTCAGCCTCGAGCATGCCCGGGGCGTCATCAGAGCCGCGGGGCTGGCGGAGGCGGCCGAGGGCCTTCCGGATGTCTGAGCCAGGCCCCGGCGTCCGCTCGGTGGCAGTCGCCGGCCCGCCCCTCTCCGGCAAGACGACCTGCGGCAGGAGGGCGGCGTCCCTGCTGGCTCTGCCGTTCATCGATCTGGACGGCCTCGTCGAGAGCGCCGCGGGGGCGACGCCGGCAGACCTGATCGTCCGCGAGGGCGAGGCCGCTTTCAGGAGGATCGAGAGGAGATGCCTCGCAGAAGCCATGGAGAGCGACGCGCCCTTCCTCATCGCACTCGGAGGGGGCGCCCTTCTCGACCCCGGAAGCCTGGCGCTGGTGACTTCCCGAACGATCCTGCTGGTGCTCTCGGTGCCCGACCCGGTCCTGATCTCGCGGCTGCGCTCCTGCCCCCGTCCCCTGGCCCCGGATGAGACTGCTTTCTCGAACCTTCTGGAAGCCAGAAGGTTGCACTATATCTCCCTGCCCGGCCGGAGGATCGACTGCGACAGCCTGGGTGTCGCCGACTGCTCGGCCCTGATAGCCGGCGAAGCCGGAAGGGCCCTTTGCCGGGGTTGACGGTCCGCGCGCAGCCTTATATTGGCCCAATATCCGTTCCGATGGGGAGATAGGTACCGGAAGGGGAAGCGCGATGACCCGCGACGAGCTGGCCCGGGAAGTGGCCCTCAGAACCGGCGTGACGAGGCGGGAGGCGCAGGCCGTCATCGAGAGTGCCCTGGTCGTGATAGAGGAGCGGCTCTGCGCCGGCGAGCAGGTCTTCCTGAGGGGCTTCGGGTGCTTCGAGGCGAAGCCCGCCGGAGGGAGGCGCGCCCGCGATCCGAGAGGGGACGGCGTGCTGGAGATCCCTCCCAGGGTGAAGCCGGCCTTCAGACCCTACGACAGGCTCAGGGAGAGCGTGCACGCGGCCCGCTCACCAAGCGCGAGGGCTGTCTTCTTCTTCGACGGCGACAGATCGGCCCGCGCCGTGTCCCTCGTCGGCAGCTTCAACGGCTGGGACGCCACGGCATGCCCGATGCAGCGCCTCCCTGACGGAAGCTGGGTGGCGGAAGCCATCCTTCCCGCAGGATCCACCATCAGCTACCGCTTCTGCGTGGACGGCAGGCTCGTGAGGGATCCCGATCCCCGGGTCGGCCAGGACGGCAGGGGCAACTCCTCGAGGTCGGTCTGATGCCCGGGAAGGGAAGGGCGAGGCCGCGCCGCCGCAGGAGGAGCGGAAGGAGCCTTGTGTTCGTCCTCCTGCTGTTCGGAGGGCTCCTCTTCCTTGCCCTGCTTGCGGTGCCGTCCCGCTCCGCGTTCAGCTATCCGGTCAGGGCCTTCCTCTACAGGCAGGCCGGGCTGCTTGCCTTCCTTCTTCCTACGGCCCTGCTGCTGGGAGCGGGCAGGACGCTGAGTGCGGCCTTCCTCAGGGGAGGCTTCACGGTGCTCCAGGGCGCGGGCGTCACAGGCTACTTCCTCGCTTCGCTCGTGGATCTCCTCGGAAGGCACTTCGATTCCTCGATGGCCGGCCGGCCGGGCGGACTGCTCGTGTCCAGGGCCGTGGACTACCTTGCCGCCGCCGTGGGCGAGACTGCGGCCTACCTGATCCTCCTGGCATGTCTGCTCGTATCGCTAGTGGTCTTCACCGGATGGGACCTGGCCGAGGATGTGCTCCGTCTGGGCAGGGCCGCGGGGTCAGCGGGGGCCAGGATCCCGAGACGCCAGGAAGAGACGCCCGGGGAGCCCCCCGAGTTCCTCGAGTCGGACAACGCCTGGGCCAGGAGGAGACAGCAGTGTGCGCCACCCTCGGTCCTCGTGCCGGGCTTCGGCCCCGGAGCCAGGGCAGCCGATGCGGACAGCCGGCCGGCATGGTCGCCCACTGCGGAGCCCGAGCCCCGGCAGGTCCCGGTCGAGCAGGCCGCGCATCCACCGGCGCACGCCGAGGCATCGGATCCGGCCCGTCCGCAGGTTGCGGCGAAGCAGGATGTGCCGGCCGTACAGAGGCCGGCCGCAGCCGAGAAGGCGGTGCTCCCGCCCATGGACCTCCTGGAGTCTCCGGCAAGGACCGCCACGAGAGGAGTGCCGGCTTCGGAGCTTCGCGAGAAGGCTGCGCTCCTCGTGGAGAAGCTGGCCGACTTCGGAGTCTCCTGCGAGGTCTCCGATGTGCGCCCGGGCCCGGTGCTCACCAGATTCGAGCTCAGGCCCGGTCCCGGGGTCCGGGTCAACAGCATACTCAATCTCTCCGACGACCTCGCCCTTGCCCTGAAGGCTTCAAGGATCAGGATCCTGGCGCCCATCCCGGGCAGAGATGCCGTGGGCGTGGAGGTTCCCAACACCAACCCGGAGCTTGTCTACCTGAAGGACGTGCTCTCCGCGGTCACTGACAGGCAGAGGCTTCCCGTCGCCCTGGGCAAGAGGCTGGAGGGCGAGCCCTTCGTGCTCGATCTGTGCGAAATGCCCCATCTCCTCGTCGCCGGGACCACCGGCTCCGGGAAGAGCGTCTGCATACACTCCCTGATCTGCACCCTGCTCATGAAGCTGAATCCCTGGCAGGTCAGGCTGGCCATGATCGATCCGAAGCGCCTCGAGCTGTCCGCCTACGAGGACATCCCTCATCTCTGGGCCCCGGTGGTCGTCGACGTGAGAAGGGCCAAGCTCCTCCTCGAGAGCCTGGTCGCCGAGATGGACAACCGCTACATGATCCTCCAGAGGGCCGGTTCGAGGTCCATAGTCGAGTACAACTCATCGGAGGGCGGGAAGGCCGCTCCCATGCCCTACCTCGTTCTGGTGATCGACGAGCTTGCCGACCTGATGCAGACCTCGGCCAACGACGTCGAGCCCCACATCATGCGCCTGGCACAGATGTCGAGAGCCGTGGGCATCCACCTCGTGGTGGCGACCCAGCGACCCTCCGTGGACGTGATCACCGGTGTCATCAAGTCCAACTTCCCGTCCCGCATAGCATTCAGCGTGCTGTCCAAGACGGATTCGCGCACCATCATCGACATGAACGGCGCGGACGAGCTGCTCGGGAGAGGGGACATGCTCCTGGTGATGGCCTCCTCGCCGGAGCCCCTGCGCGTGCACGGTTCACTGATCTCGACGCAGGAGACGAGAAGGATCGCAGAGTTCTGGAAGGAGCAGGCACTGGAGGTCCAGAAGGGGCTCACCCTCCCCGAGGGCGATGCCGGGAACCCCAGGCAGGGAGACGACATAAAGGATGGCGATCTCCTGGATCAGGCGAGAGACCTGGTCGTGAGCTTCCAGGCGGCCTCGGTCACCCTGCTGCAGAAGCATCTCAACATCGGGTATCCGAGGGCTGCGAGGCTGATCGACCTGCTCGAGGAGCAGGTCGTGGTGGGCCCGTTCCAGGGAGGGAGGAGGCGCGAGGTGCTGATACAGCCGCCCGCCGCCGGCCCTTCCGGAGAGGATCAGACTTGAGGCTGCGCGTCCTTGCACCGCTGATCCTGGCAGCCATGGCCGCCTGCGGCGGAAGTGGATCTCCGACAGACGAGAACGGTCTCGTCCGCGGAGACGACGAGACGGCGCTGTTCGCGCGGGCCAGCCAGCTCTACTTCCGGGGAAGCCTCTCCAGATCGAGGGACGAGTTCAATGCCGTCATCTACAGGTACCCCGGCTCGATGCTCGTGGACGAGGCCAGGCTCGCGGTCAGGAGGATCGACATCGATCTGGGGGCGATCGCGGCCGACACGACCGGGCCGGCGAGGGCGCGCCCTTCGGTGGTGGTCGTGGGTCTCCCCGTGAACGGACCGCGGATCACCCGTCTGGTCGCGGCCCTGAACGCGAGCGGCTACGACGCCTCGGCCGCGGAGGACGAGGGGGCTCCGGACATGACAGTCCTGCTGTACCCGGACGGACTCGAGGCGGAGGCTGGGAGGCTTGCCGACAGCCTGCACTCGTGGCTCGCCCAACCCGCGGAGATCCCGGTCCAGCCGGGGGGGCAGATAGCGCAGACCATCCTTCCCGGGCATTCCGGCCTGGTGGTCGTCCTCGGAAGCGATGCCGTGATCGGAGCTTCGGCTCCTCAATCGGCCGAGTGAACGGAGAACGGATGATCCTGGCCGCAGCCGTCCTGATCGGTTCCACTCCGCTGGATCCTCTGGTCGCCAAGCTGGATGAAGTGGCTTTCCTGCAGGCCGATTTCGTCCAGACGGACTACTGGGCGCTCACGCGCGAGGAAGAGGTCTCCGAGGGGCATCTCTGCCTCGCTTCGCCGGACCTGTTCGTCTTCCGGTACAGCCAGCCGGCCGGGCGGATCATGGGCTACGACGGAAGCACGCTCTACACGGTGGAGCCGTCGTCCAGGCAGGTCCTCCTGAGCGAGGGAGAGGGCTCCAGCTTCCTGGCCTTCCTGCAGCTGGGATCGGACTCCTCGCTGGTGAGGAGTTCCTCCGCGAGGGGTGACACCGTGTCGGTCATCCTGGAAGGCGACCTCGGGGAAGGCCTGACAAGGATGGAAGTCTCGTTCGACGCCTCCGACAGCCTCCCCATCAGCCTGGTCACCTATGATGCCAACCGCAACCGCACGTGCTGGTCCCTCGGATCGGTGGACCTGTCGCGCTCGGCGCCGGCCGGGTACTTCGACCTTGTCGTCCCGGACGGATTCGAGACGGTGAGGCCCGGGGACCTCTGAGCAGATCCAGGGTCTTCATCCACACGCTCGGCTGCCCGAAGAACGAGGTGGAGTCCGAGCTCTTCGCGGACCTCTTCCGGAGGGCCGGGTGGGAGATCGCCGGCGGGCCCTCCTCCGCCGACCTGCTGCTCCTGAACACCTGCGCGTTCATCGCACCGGCCGTGGAGGAGTCGCTCGATGCCGTAGCCGCCGCCGAGAGGTGGAAGAGGAGACGGCGAGGCAGGAGACTGATCCTGGCAGGATGCCTCCCCGGCAGGTATCCCGACGACGGTTCGGGCGGACTGGAGATCTTCGACCTCGTCCTGCGGCCTGGAGAGACGGAGGCCCTTGCAGGCTTCCTGGGCCTTCCCGACGGCTCCTGCGGCCAGGCCTGCCTGGGGCACCCCACGCACAGGTACCTCAGGATAGCGGACGGTTGCAGCAATGCGTGCCGGTACTGCACCATCCCGATGATAAGGGGGGCCTTCCGTGCCGAGCCCCGGCAGGTCCTCATGCAGAGGGCCTCCGAGCTGGTCTCGGCAGGCGCCGCCGAGATAGGAGTCGTCGCCCACGATCCAGGCTCCTGGAGAGACGGCGAAGGAGACCTCTGCACGCTTGTCGAGTCGCTTGCAGTCTCCGCGCCGTCAGTGCTCTGGAGGCTCTACTACCTCCATCCCTCCCACTTCCCGCGAAGGCTCGTCGAGCTGGTCTCCGGCCTGCCGAACCTGGCCCCGTGGATGGACCTCCCGATCCAGCACGCGAGCGACCGCGTTCTGGCCGCGATGCGGAGGCCGTACGGCAGGAGGCTCCTCGAGGACATCGCCGGGCGCCTGGAGGGAGCACCACGAACCATCGCACTGCGGGCCACCGTGATCGCGGGGTACCCGGGCGAGAGCGAGGAGGACTTCGAGTCTCTCCTGGACTTCCTGGGCTCCCTGAGCTGCCTCCGCAGCCTCGTCGTCTTCCAGTACAGCCCGGAGGAAGGGACCGCGCAGGCCGCGGCCGGTGAGCGGGAAGTCCCTCCGGATGAGGCCTTCGAGAGGGCTGCGATCCTCGGGAGCCTGGGGGAGGAGGCGGCCGCCCGCTGGGCGGAGACATCGAAGGGGAGGACCATCCGGGTGGTTTCCGACACGGCGCTCGAGGGTCACTCGGAGTACGACGCTCCTGAGGTCGAGGGAAGGTGCAGGTTCACGGCGAGGGTCGATCCCGGCAGGGTGATCACCTGCAGAGTCGAGGACGCCCAGGGGCTGGACATGACCGTCTCCCCGCTGGACAGGGGGAATTGACAGCCCGGACGGGCTCGCCAATGCTTCTGTGTTGAACACTCAGCCAAGAGGAAGGTCAAATGCTGTCTATTCTGCTAGCAGTCATGGTTGCCGGCTCGACAGGGACCCCGACCAACCTCGAGATGGCCGAGCAGGTAGTCGGCCAGGCTGTCACGCCCCTTGCCGATTCGCTCTGCAGCAATGGATTCCGGAGCATCTCCATAGAGATGGTGGGCGACAACCCGGCGGACTGGCTGGTCGAACAGACGGCAAGGTCGGTCTTCAGCTCCTTCGGCGTGGCCGTCTCAGCGGCCGACAGGACTGCGCCCGAGGGTACCACGCTAAGGCTCCGTACGATGGAGATGGCGGTCACTCTAGGCTCGGCCGGCAGATCGTGGGTGTTCGGCGCAAGGCGGGTGAACAGAATCGTCAGGTGCGAAGTGTCGGCTGAAGTGGTCGGCCAGGACGGCACCGTCGAGAGATCCTGGCGCTCCAGCTCGGATGCCTCCGACAGGGTGCACCAGTCCGACCTCGCGAGCCTTCAGGGCTCCTCCGGCCAGGAGTGGCTCACGGGCGGAACCCCTTCCGCCTCCGGCGGGGGAGTGCTCGAGCCTCTGGTCGTGACAGGAGTCGTGGCCAGTCTCATCTATCTCTTCTACTCCAGCAGGACCCAATGACCCGTACCGCCCCGGCCGGCTTTCTGCTGGGGCTGGTCCTGCTCGCTGTCACCGGGTGCCGGCACGGCGCCTCCGAGTCGACTCTCGACGAGGCCAGGGCCCTGCGTCAGGCGGGCCACTTCGCAGAGGCGGTGGCCCTCTACGAGGAGGCGATGTCCGGGGCTGCCGCGGTGAGCCCGGAGGTGCGCCTCGAGTATGCCGAGACTACTCTCCTGGCGTCCGGGGCCGAGCGCAGCAGGGTCATGCGGCAGAAGGCGCTCGAAGCCTTGACGACACTCCAGGCAGACACCTCGTTCACGCGGCGCAACGAGCTTGCCGAGCTGTGGAGGAGGCTTGGCTGGGAGATGGCCCGGGACCGGGACTCCCTGCAGGCGTTCGCCGCCTTCGACAGCAGTATCGCCTGCGGCGGAGTGCCGGCCCTCATGGAGGAGGAATGGCTGCTGAGGGGCGCCTATGCCGCCCGGCACCTCCCTCTCGTGGCGGGCGTGCCCGACTCGCTGGCTCTCACGCCGGCCGGCGACAGCCTCCTGTCGGCAGCCGCCGAGAGGTTCCTCGTCGAGCTCGGCAGGGTGCCGCTCCGCCGGACCGATCTCCGCCCCGCGGTGCTCAATGCGGAGGCCCTCCTCCTGCCCTTCACGGACAGGTCGTCGGAGGAGCTGGAGGTGCTCACGGAACTGGACAGGGCCGGCGAGATAGATCCTGCTCTGAGGGAGAGGAGGATGCGGCTGCTCCTCGAGCTTGCCGGCCAGGACATCGCTGCCGAGAGGTCCTCTCTGGCGCGGGAGAAGCTCCTCGAAGTCTGGGGGTCCGACTTCGCAGGCGACAGGGTCGAGGCGGCCGTGATGCTGGGAAGGCTGGCCGAGCAGGCCGGAAGGCCGGGCGAGGCTCTCGACTGGTACCGCTCCGCGTGCTCGGCTGCGCCGGGGCTTTCGAGTCCCGCGGCCGCGATAGCCGCGGCCAAGCGGGACTCTCTTCTCTACCTGATGCCATAGGAAGCTGGAGATGAGACAAAGAGCGCCTCTTGCCACGTTGCTCGTCATCGTTGTCTCGGCGGCCGCAGGCTGCGGCAGATCGGTCCAGGCCCCCCGGGCGGACAGGACCCAGCTCGAAGCCACCGCCGACGCGGCCTTCACCGCCTCGAAGTGGTACGACGCCAATGCTCTCTACACGGAACTGCTGTTCGACTACCCGGGAGCGGCGGACACCGACCTCTACCTGTACAGGCTCGCCGTCTCCTGCGCCCGCCAGAGGATGTGGCCCGAGGCCGAGTTCAACCTCGGGCGTGTCATCGACGAATACCCGCACAGCGATCTCTCCGACGAGGCGTCGCTCGAGCTGGCGCGGGTCTACTGGGACCAGAGGAGGGACTACCGCCGGGACCAGACCGAGGTCTCCGCGGCCCTCGACAAGCTGGTCCAGTTCGCGCAGACCTATCCCGGCTCGGATCTCCTGCCCGAGGCGAACCTGCTTGCCGACAGCTGCCGGGCGCAGCTGGCGAAGAGGTCGCTCTTCGTCGGGCGCTTCTATGCCAGGCGGAACCTCGACAGCGCAGCACTCCTGTACTACCGCGAAGCCCTGGACGACTACGGCGGCGTAGGCTGCACGGGACAGATCCTGATGTCCATGGGAGAGCTCTACATGAAGTCCGGCAACGCCTACTCGTGCCGGACGACGCTCGAGAGGGCTCTCGCCGAGCCGGACCTCAGCGAGGAGGACAGGGCAAGGGCGTCCGAGATGCTGTCCCGCCTGGAGAACATGTGACGGGAATCCTCGGGGGAACCTTCGATCCCCCGCACCTCGGCCATCTCTCGCTGGCCGAGGAGGCCCGGACCAGGTTCGGACTCGAGAGGATAGTCTTCTGCCCTGCGCGCAACCCGCCGCACAAGGCGCCGCGGGCCGTCACACCCCTCGTCGCGAGGACGGAGATGGTCAGGCTGGCGATAGCCGGCAACCCGGGCTTCTCGATCGAGGACCTGGACGCGGAGGAAGGGCCCTCCTGGACGATCCACCTGCTGGCCGCAGCGACCCGCAGGTTCGGGAGGCCGGCGTTCGTCATCGGGCTCGACAGCCTGGCTGAGCTTCCCACCTGGAGGAACTATCCCCGCTTCCTGGACGATGCGGAGTTCCTGGCCGGCACGAGGCCGGGCTGGAGCGTCTCCGACATCCCGGCAGACCTCCTGGGCAGGGTGACGGTCTTCGACATGCCCGGCCTCTGGATCTCCTCTTCGGACCTTCGCTCGAGGTTTGCCCGGGGGATGGGCACGCGCTATCTTATTCCGGATGCCGTGCGCGACTACGCAATCAGGGAGGGGCTATATGGCTGAGGCCAGGGGCATAGACAAGCTCCTCTCGATGCTCCTGTCAGAGGACGTGAGCGACATCCACTTCAAGGTGGGGAGCCCTCCCCTCCAGAGGCGCAACGGCGCGATGGCTCCGGCCGAGGGATTCGGCCCGCTCCAGATGGAACACGTGACGAAGCTGGTCGAGGAGATCACGACACCGGCCCAGAAGGAGGCGTATGCCCGCGGGCAGGAACTCGACATAGCCCACTCCCTCCCGGGCAAGGCCCGCTTCAGGGTGAACATCTACCGCCAGAGGGGCAGCCCGGCGATAGTCATGCGGCGCATCCCCTACGAGATACCTCCCATGGAGGCGCTGGGCCTCCCTCCGATAGTCAGGAGGATCGCTCTGGAGCCGAGGGGCCTGGTGCTCGTCACGGGCGCCACAGGCAGCGGCAAGTCGACAACCCTCGCCGCCATGATAGACCACATAAACCAGAACAGGCACTGCCACATCGTCTCGATCGAGGACCCGATCGAGTTCCTCCACAAGGACGGCAACTCCAGCATCTGCCAGCGCGAGGTGGGGATCGACACCGAGAGCTGGGGATCCGCCCTCAGGGCGGTCTTCAGACAGGATCCCGACGTCATCCTGATAGGGGAGATGCGTGACGCGGAGAGCGCCGGAGTCGCTCTCACCGGCGCGGAGACCGGCCACCTGGTCCTCAGCACCCTGCACACGTCCGACGCTCCGGAGACGATCAACAGGATCATCGACATGTTCCCGGCCCACCAGCAGAGACAGGTCAGGACCCAGCTGGGAGGGCTCATCCGCGCCGTCATCAGCCAGCGGCTGCTTCCGACGAGGGAGGGCAGGGGACTCGTCCTCGCGGCAGAGGTGCTGGTCCACACCGCGTTCGTCCAGTCCTGCATCATCGACCCTCTGAAGACGCATCTCATAAGGGACGCCATCGAGCAGAGCGGTCCTCAGTACGGCATGCAGAGCTTCGACATGGCCCTTCTGAGGCTGCTCGCCGAGGGCAGGATTACGGAGGAGACGGCCCTTGCCGCCTCCTCCAACCCGACAGCGCTCCAGCTCAAGCTCAAGGGCGTGGAGACTCCGTCGGACTGGAGGATGTGATCCATGTACTCCTTTCCTGAGGGCTTCGGCCTTCCAGCCCTGCTTCTCGGCGGGGCATTCGCGCTCTTCCTGGCCTGGCTCGGATACAAGGCCCAGAGAAGGCCCGTCCGGACCGGGAACAGGGGGATGACAGGGATGACCGGGGTGGTCATCCGCCGTCAGGGGTTCCGCGGAAGGTTGATCGCCGAGGTCCGCGGCGAGTTCTGGTGGTGCGAGAGCACCGCCGATATCCAGCCCGGCATGCAGGTGCGCGTCACCGGCACGAACGGGCTGATGCTGAGCGTGGAACCATACGAGGGGAGTCAGGGCCCTACGACGGCCTGATCCCCGGCATCTCTCCCTCCGGGAGAGGCCACAGCAGGAGGTCCGCAATGTCGCCGGCCATCACTCTGCTCGTGATCATATTCGGCTTCATCCTACTCACTTCGCTGAGGGTGCTGAAGGAGTACCAGCGGGGAGTCATCTTCAGGCTCGGCAAGGTGATAGGCGTGAAGGGCCCAGGGCTGATCATCGTCTGGCCGATCATCGACGTCATGAAGAGGGTGGACCTCCGGGTCGTCGCCATGGACGTGCCCCCGCAGGATGTCATCACGCGTGACAACGTGTCGGTGAAGGTGAACGCCGTCGTCTACTTCCGCGTGATGGACGCGGTCAAGGCGACCATCGAGGTCGAGAACTACGTCTACGCGACCAGCCAGCTCGGGCAGACGACGCTCCGGAGCGTGCTCGGTGAGGCCTCCCTCGACGAGCTGCTGGCGAACAGGGAGCAGATAAACGGCCAGCTCCAGTCCATCCTCGACCGGCTGACCGATCCCTGGGGCATCAAGGTCGCACTGGTCGAGACGAAGCATGTCGACCTGCCCGAAGAGATGAGAAGGGTGATGGGCCGCCAGGCCGAGGCCGAGCGCGACCGCAGGGCCAAGATCATCCATGCCGAGGCCGAGTTCCAGGCTTCACAGAAGCTCGCGGACGCTGCGGAGATCATCGCCCAGCATCCCGTTGCCCTTCAGCTCAGGTATCTGCAGACTCTCTCGGAGATAGCTACCGAGAACAACTCCACCACGATCTTCCCGGTCCCGATCGAGCTGCTGAAGCCGCTCGCGAACCTCCTCGAGAAGAAGGATGCGTCGGCTTGAGCTTTCGAGGAGCCTGGACAGCGGTAGTCACGCCGTTCCGTGACGGCAGGGTCGATTTCGGGGCCCTGGAGCGGCTCGTCGACTGGCAGGCAGGCTCCGGGATCGACGGTCTGGTAGCATGCGGGTGCACGGGCGAGGCCGCCACGCTGACCCACGACGAGCACCTCGAAGTGGTCAGGACCGTGGTCTCCGCGGCGGCCGGGAGGTTGCCGATCGTCGGCGGATCGGGCAGGAACGACACGGCCGCGGCCGTCAGGCTCTCCAGGGAGGTCTCCTCGCTGGGGGTGGCGGGGGTGCTCGTGATAACGCCCTACTACAACAAGCCCACGCCCGAGGGTCAGATCGCGCACTACACGGCCGTCGCCGACGCCGTCGACTGCCCGGTGATAGTGTACAACGTGCCGGGGCGCACCGGAACGAACATGACTCCTCAGACGCTCGCGAAGCTCTCCGGCCATCCCCGCATAACGGCGGTCAAGGATGCGGCGGGGGCCGTCGAGCGCGTGACGGCGATCAGGGGGCTCTGCGGGATGTCCATCCTGAGCGGAGACGACCACCTTGCCCTTGCCGAGGTGGCCCTGGGGGCCGACGGTGTGATCTCGGTGATATCGAACGTCGTGCCTTCGGCCGTGGCCGAGATGATAAGGCTCGGACTCGAGTCGTCCCTGCCCGCGGCGAGGAAGATCCACGAGAGGCTCTTCCCGCTGATGACCGCCCTCTTCCTCGAGAGCAATCCCGTCCCGGTGAAGCAGGCGCTGGCGCTGCAGGGGAGGATAGCCAACGAGCTCAGGCTGCCCCTCGTCACGATGCGGGCCGACCTGGTTCCCGCACTCCGAACCGCGATGGAGGAGGCCGGAGCGATTTGACAGCCGTCGCTGTCTTCGGCTCCCAGGGGCGCATGGGGAGGCAGATCTGCCTGGAGGCCCCTGCGGCCGGCTTCGAGGTCAGGGCCTGCTATGACCTGGGGCTGCCGGATGCGCCCTCCCCCCTTCCGGACGATGTCGGTGTCGTCGTCGACTTCTCGTCGCCCTCCGCGTTCGATGCTCTGGGGAAGCTCCTCGAGGGCGGTTCGGCCGCGCTCGTCAGCGGGACGACCGGGCTGGGGGCGGGGGAGATGTCGCTGCTGCAGGACTGGTCGGCTTCGAGAGCGGTCTTCTACTCTCCCAACATGAGCATGGGAGTCTACGCGCTGTGCAGGCTCGTGTTCGAGGCGGGGAGGCTGCTCGGAAGGGGCTTCGACCTGGAGATCGTCGAGACGCATCATCGCGGGAAGGCTGACAGCCCCAGCGGGACGGCCTTGAAGCTCCTCGAGAGCTGGTCGGCCGGAAGCGGTTCCGCGCTGAGGCCCGTCCACGGAAGGTCGGGGAGGATGGGGCCGAGGACCGCGGAGGAGGCGGGCCTGCACTCCGTCAGGGGGGGCGACGTCCCGGGGGACCACGAGGTGCATCTGCTCGGCGACGGGGAGAGACTGCTCCTCGCCCACAGGGCCTCGGGCCGGAGGACCTTCGCCCTGGGCGCGCTCGCGGCCGCCCGGTTCGTTCTCGAGTCCCCTCCCGGGCTCTACGGGATGGACGACCTGGCCCGCTGGAGCAGCAGGGATGTCTGACAGACGGCCCGCCGTGGCCGGCATGTTCTACCCCGGGGACGCCCGGGGCCTCCTGAGGATGGTCGGGGATTTCCTCTCCACATCGGGCAGATCGCCTGACGCTTCGGTCACCGGTCTTGTCTGCCCTCACGCGGGATACGTCTATTCCGGCCGCACCGCCGGTGCGGCCTTCGCTTCCGCGCCGGACCAAGTGAGGACGGTGGTGATCGTCGCCCCGTGCCACCGTTATCCCGTGCGCGGCGCATCCGTCTACGGGGGCGAGGCGTATCTGACGCCTCTGGGGAGGATGCCGGTGAACAGGGAGATTGCCGATCGCCTGGCTGCGGCCGGCCACCGCTACGAGCCTCGGGCTCACGAGCTGGAGCACGCCGAGGAGGTGCAGGTGCCCTTCGTCCAGGTCAGGTGGCCCGGGGCGAGGATAGTCCCGGTGGTGCAGGGCTACTCCGACGGCAGATCCGCGGCGGCCCTGGCCTCGGATCTCCGCGCGGCTCTTGCCGATGAGGAGGACGTGCTCCTGGTCGCCTCGAGCGATCTCTCCCACTATCACGACATCGAGACGGCCCGGCTGATGGACGCCGGGTTCCAGGAGGCATTCGAGAGCGGCGACCCGGCCCGCCTGGAGAGGGTTCTCTCGTCCGGATCGTCGGAAGCTTGTGGTGGCGGCCCCGTCCTCACGCTCCTCAACTGGGCGGCCCTCGGCGGCCCCTTCGCCGCGGAGAGGATAGCGTACGACACGTCCGCCACCGCCTCCGGCGACTCCTCGGCCGTCGTGGGCTATTTCGCCGGATGCACCAGGAGGACGGGCTGATGCTCTCGGGGGAGGAAAGGGCGGCTCTCCTCGAGTCCGCGAGGATGGCGGTGAGGGCCGCCTGCTCGGGAGGCCCTCTTCCGCCTTCTCCGGCCGGGGGCGTATTCGACTCCGACTGCGGCGCCTTCGTCACTCTCAAGAGGAAGTCCGACGGGAGCCTCAGGGGCTGCATAGGGAGCTTCACCGCGGCGGGCACCCTGGGGAGGACCGTAGTCAGGATGGCCGCGGCGGCGGCGATGGACGACCCGAGGTTCCAGCCTGTCAGGCCGGACGAGGTCCCGCTGCTTCGCGTCGAGATCTCGGTCCTCAGCCCGATGGTCCGCACCGATCCGGCGGACGTCGTCACCGGGACTCATGGAGTCTACGTCAGGAGCGGCAGGTTCGGGGGCACGCTGCTGCCGCAGGTTGCAGCCGAGGAGGGCTGGGGCCGTGAGCAGCTCCTGTCCCACACCTGCCTCAAGGCGGGTCTTCCTCCCGGAGCATGGAAGACCGGCACGGTCGAGGTGTTCACCTATACTGCCGAGGTATTCTCAGAGCAGGGCTGACGAGCCCGCGGGCCTGTCGAAAGGAGCGGAAATGCGTGTCCTCGTCCTGTTGCCCCTCCTCGCGCTTCTCGCCTGCAGCATCCCTGGCATGCAGGAGTTCAACACCCGGATCGACGATCTGAAGACAAGGCTCGATCAGCTCGAAGCGACGAGCAGGACTGCACAGCAGGTCGATCTGGCTCCTCTCGAGCAGAGAGTCACGGCCATCGAGGGCGTCCTGGCCTCCTCGGGAGTCGAGGTCTCTCCGGAGGCCACCCAGCAGATGGGCGCCACGCTCGCCACCCTCGATTCGATATCCGTCGGGCTCACCGAGCTTTCCGGGATAGTCACCTCCACGCGGGACAGCCTGTCGGCGCTGGGCCGCAACACCGGCCTGGAGACTGCGAGGCTGGACAGCCTCGAGACCCGCATGGCTTCCCTCCAGACCGAGATAGCAGCGCTCCAGAGCACCGTGGAAGGGCTCAGGTCGCAGGGCACCGGCACCGGGAGCTCGGGGGGAACCTCGAGGGGCGGCACTTCCGGCGGCAGCTCCGGCAGGGGAGGCACTTCCGGCGGGAGCTCCGGCAGGGGAGGCACCTCGGGCGGCGGGACCGGCAGATAGGGCGATTCGACGGCCACGGCCGGCCGCGTCGTCGCGGCCGGCCTGGCAGCCGGGCCCTGGACGCACTTCCATGAGAGCCTTTCTCAAAGGGATCGGCCGAGAGCGGAAGCCCACGACTTCGGTGGAGCTGGAACAGATGTCGTGCATCGGAGCCAGGGGGTCGTTCCTCGAGGGCACATCGCTCTGCCCTGCGCCTCTCGTGGACACGGGCGGCCCTGAAGAGCGCGGAGAGTGCTCCGGTGCCGCCGGAGAGGCCGAACGCCCGGAGGGGCCTAGCCGAACACGACCCTGAAGTACCTCTTCTTCCCAGCCCTGAGGAGCAGCCAGCCTTTATCAACCTGATCGGCGCCGATCCTCGCATCCGGCTGGGGGATTCGCTCGTCGCCCGAATACAGCCCGTTCTGCTGCCACAGCCGCCTTACCTCGCTGCGGCTGGAGCAGAGCCCGGTTTCGACGAAGAGATCGGTCCATGTGACGCCCGAGTCGAGCCTCGAGCGGGGAACCTCCATGCACGGAGCCGCATCCACTTCGCCCGAGCCTGCGAACAGCGCCTCGGAAGCGGCCTCCGCCCTGTCGGCCTCCTCCTGCCCGTGTGCTATGGCCGTCGCCTCCCAGGCGAGCCGTTTCTTGACCCGCCTGATCTCGTCGCCCCTCAGCGCTGACAGGTCCTCTATCTCCTCGATGGGCACGAAAGTGTAGAGCTTCAGGAACCAGACCGCGTCCCTGTCGTCGACATTGATCCAGAACTGGTAGTAGTCGTAGGGCGAAGTCAGGCAGGGGTCGAGCCAGACGGCACCGCCCGGCATGGACTTGCTCATCTTCTCGCCGGTGGACGATGTCACCAGGGGACATGTCATGCCCCAGACCTCGGCTCCCTCCACCCTCCTTATCAGATCGACTCCGGCCACCAGGTTCCCCCACTGGTCAGCGCCGCCTATCTGAAGCGTGCAGGAGTGGTTCCTGTACAGCCAGAGGAAGTCGTACGCCTGGAGAAGCATGTAGTTGAACTCGAGGAAGGAGAGGCCCTTCTCGAGCCTGGTCCGGACGGAGTCGGCGGTGAGCATCCTGTTGACGCTGAAGTGGCTGCCCACGTCGCGCAGGAAGGAGATGTAGTCGAGGCCCAGGAGCCAGCCGGAATTGTCGAGCAGCTGGGCGGCCGAGGGCCCAAAGTCGAGGAACCTCCTGAACTGCGGGGAGATGGACCTTGCCCAGCCACCGATCGTCTCCCTGGATTCGAGCGTCCGCTCCGCGCTTCGCCCCGAAGGGTCGCCCACCAGCGCCGTCGCCCCTCCCACGACTATCAGCGGCCTGTGTCCGGCCTTCTGCAGCCAGGAGGCAGCCATGAGGGGGACCAGATGGCCGAGGTGGAGGCTGGGAGCCGTCGCGTCGAATCCGATGTAGAAGCTCACCGGCCCCCCGGAGAGGGATCTGGAGAGACCCTCCTCGTCGGTGAGCTGGTAAACGAGGCCCCTGTCGTTCAGGGTGCGGAGTACGTCCACTTTCCACCTTCCGGGGGATGCGTCACAACTGGCGAGTGTACGGCTGCGCGACTATGTTGTCAACGAACGCCGGAGGGACTCCTTGAGGCTCGTCGAACTGGATCATCCCGTAGCCCGCGACATGCTCACGCGGATGAGGGACTCCGGGACGCCTCCCGACGAATTCAGGCGCCTGGGGTCCGGGCTCTCCTCACTGCTCGCCTTCGAGGCCACGAGGCACCTGGGGACTCACGCGGTGCGCGTTGACACCCCTCTGGAGGCGACCTTCGGCGAACTCGTGACCACCCAGCCGGTCATCGTGGCGGTCCTCAGAGCGGGGCTCGGAATGCTCGACGCCTTCACGAGGGTCCTCCCGTCGGCCCCCGTCGGCTTCGTGGCAGTCAGGAGGGACGAGCGAACCGCACGCCCCGTCTGGTACTATGATAGCGTGCCCGATCCTTCGGGCAGGCAGGTTCTGGTGCTCGATCCGATGCTCGCCACCGGTGGAACTTCGAGCGGAGTCCTCGACTTCCTTTACGGGCGCGATGCGTCCGGCGTCGTCCTGGTGACCATCGTGGCTGCACCAGAGGGGGTTTCGGCTCTTTCGCGGCACGAGCGGCTGATAGTCGTGACTGCGGCCGTCGACAGGGATCTGGATTCGAAGTGGTACATCAGGCCCGGTCTGGGCGATTACGGCGACAGGATGTTCTCGGAAGGTCCCCCGTCAGGAGGATGCCCGGACTGAGACTGCCCCGCAGGCGCGTCATCCTTCTCGTGGCCGCCGCCGTGGCGGCCACGGTGCTGTTCATGAAGCCGCCTCTGCGCAGGGAGGCTCCGGCATGGTCCTTCTACAGGGACTACGGGGTCCTGCACGGAGTCATCGACTCGCTCGGCGCGATACTTGCGGACACTCTGCAGGTGAGGACCGCCGTCATCGGCCCGGGCTTCCTCGGAGGCGCTCTGAGGGAGGCCGGCGTCTCCGGGGGCGAATATGTGACCTGCTGTGAGGTCCTCCACGACAGCCTGCAGTGGAGGGTGCAGCACGCGGGCGACACGCTGGAGGCCTACAGGGTCCGTGGGACGCTGAGGGAGCTCAGGGCGTTCCCACGCGGCACGAGGGGCTTCTACAGGGTGTGCTTCGGGCAGGACGGGACGCTGGCCTCCTGCGACTTCGTCCGGGAGGCCCAGTGGGTCAGGATGAGGGCTGTCACGTGCGAGGTCCGCACCACGGTGTGGCAGGGCCTCTGGGACTACGCCCTGCCCGCCGACCTGAGCCCGAACGGCGCCATAGTCACCGAGAGGGACTCCTCCAGGGCCTGGGCCTTCATCTCCGAGCTTCAGCACGAGCTCACCGACAGGCTCTTCGCCTACGACATCGACTTCTACTACGATGTCCGGGCGGGAGACAGGATCTGGATCCTCCTCGAGGAGGTCCGCTACCCCGGCACCTCGGAGACCGGATTCAGGAGGATAGTCGCCGCCAAGTACCAGTTCGCCGCCGGCGGGCTCGTCGAGGCTCTTCCCTTCTTCCACTCCCCGGACGGCTCCCCTGACAGCGCGAAGGTCCTCGACTTCTACCACAGGGACGGAGCATCCCTCAGAACGATGTTCCTCAAGATACCCGTCCCGTTCGGCCGCGTCAGCTCGCCCTTCAGTGCCTCCCGCATGCATCCCGTCCTGGGCTACAGCAGGGCCCACCTGGGGATCGACTACGCGGCTCCGCTGGGCACGGAGATCTTCGCAGTCGGAGACGGTCTCATCACCATGAGGCAGTACTACGGGGGCTACGGCAACTACGTCCGGATCAGGCACGCGAATGGATACGAGACGGGATACGGGCACATGTCGAGGTTCGCAGCCGGCCAGTCCGTAGGCACCTTCGTGAGACAGGGCGAGGTGATCGGATACGTGGGCACGACCGGCCTCTCCACCGGGCCGCACGTTCACTTCGAGATGAGGAAGAACGGGGTCTTCGTCAACCCTGCCGAGGAGATAGTGCCGCCGGTGGCACCTCTGCAGGGCGAGGACCTGGAGAAGTTCCGCGCGCAGATCCCGATCCTCGAGTCGGCCTGGTCCAGGATGTCCGGAGAGGCGATCCCCGGGGCCGCGGAGGATCACAACTGAGCGGCGGCGACGCGGGGGGCCAGAGATGGCTCCGGGACGAGTTCTTCTGGGACGGGATCTTCGAGAGCCTGCTCGATGCCGTCGCCTCGAGGCCGAGGACTGCCACAGGCGGACTCGGCGGCTCCTCGGTTTCCTTCGCGGTGGCGGCCCTTCACAGGATGGCGGGGCCGACGCTCGTCGTGGCGCCTTCGATCCGCGAGGCCGAGGGAATCAGGGACGACCTGCGCGGGATACTGGGAGACTGCCTCTACTTCCCTCCCTACGAGACGCTTCCCTACGAGGGCGAGCCTGCCCACCGCGGAGTGGTCTCCGACAGGGTGGAATGCATGTGGGGCCTCCTCGGGGCTGTGCCGCGCACGATAGTGGTCGTCCCCGCCCAGGCGCTGCCCAAGAGGCTCCCGCCCCCGTCGGCATTCGAGTCCTTCAAGATCTTCAGGGGCATGAGGCTCGATCCGGAGGCCCTCGCCGCATGGCTGGTCGGGGCCGGCTACGAGAGGGAGGAGCCTGTCGGGGAGCAGGGGATGTGGGCTTCCAGGGGCGGGGTCATAGACGTCGGCACTCTCGGGCTGGACAATCCCGTCAGGATCGAGTTCTTCGGGGACGAGGTCGAGTCCGTGAGGATCTTCGACCAGATGTCCCAGAGGAGCATACGGGAGATCCAGTCGGCGACGCTCCTCCCCGCCAGGGAGGCTGTGCTGCATCCCGAGGCCTGGGACAGGGCCCTGGAGAGGATCCCCCAGGGAACGGAGCTGGCAGAGAAGATGCTCAGCTCCAACACTTTCCCTGGAATCGAGCACTACCTTCCCCTCTTCATGGACGAGCTGTCGGTCCTGCCCGACTATCTCTCCTCCATAGGAACGCTCGTCATGCTGGAGCCCGGCCGGATCCTCGAGGGGCTCCGGTCGGCCTGGGAGTCGCAGTCGGAGTCCTTCCCCGACGGAACCGGCTTCGGCCCGGAGGCCCAGTTTGCCCCCCCCGACGAGCTCTCGGCCAGGCTCGAGACCTGCCCCAGGACGGTCAGCTTCCAGCTGATACCCTCCGGTGACGTCGATGTGTACATCCACACTCTGCCCCAGGAGAGCTATGTCGGGCATCCCGAGGAGATGCTCAGGCAGTTCGGCGAGTGGCTGGCCGGAGGGTATCGCATCGGCGTGGCATGCGACTCGTCCGCCGAGAAGGAGGCCTTCCTCTCGCTGATCCCGGACGGCCTGGAGGCCGAGGTGGATGTCCTGCCGCTCTCGGAAGGCTTCAGGATTCCCGAGAAGGGGCTCGCGGTCCTGGCCGAGCGGAGGCTCCTCTCGGGGAGGCGTAGGCCCGGCCTCGTGAGGCGCTTCAGGGGAGGGGAGCCGGTCGCCGTGGAGGACGACCTGGTCCCCGGCCGCTTCGTCGTCCACAGGCAGTACGGGATAGGGATATTCCGCGGCCTGGAGCGCGTCACGACAGGCGGCGAGACCATCGACTGCCTCGCCGTCGAGTATGCGGATGGAGACAGGCTTCTCGTCCCCACCTCGGAGATCCCGAATGTCCATCTCTACAGGGCCCCCGGTGACGCGAAGCCGCAACTGGACAGGATGGGCACGTCCTTCTGGACCGGGCGCGTCTCGAGGGCGAGGCTGCGGGCGTCCGAGGTCGCCGGCAGGCTGGCCGTCATCTACGCGGAAAGAAGGGCGCGCAGGAGGCAGCCGCTTCCCCGGCCGTCGCATCTGATGGAAGCGCTGGAACATACGTTCCCCTTCGAGGAGACCCCCGACCAGGCCTCGGCAATCGAGAGGATATGGAGGGACCTGTTCCTGGACCTCCCCATGGACCGCCTTGTCTGCGGCGACGTCGGATACGGGAAGACCGAGGTCGCGCTCAGGGCCGCCTTCAGGGTGGCCGACACCGGTTCGCAGGTGGCGGTGCTGGTCCCGACGACGATCCTTGCCGAACAGCACTACCAGACCTTCAGGGACAGGCTCGCCGAGTTCCCCGTGAAAGTGGCCGTGCTCAGCAGGTTCCAGACGCCGGCGGAGCAGAGGGAAGTCCTCACCGGGCTCGCCGAGGGCACGGTGGGGATAGTCGTGGGGACTCACAGGCTCCTGCAGAGGGACGTGAGGTTCAACAGGCTCGGACTGGTGATCGTTGACGAGGAGCACAGGTTCGGAGTGAGGCAGAAGGAGTACCTGCGGGAGCTCAGGACCTCGGTCGACACGCTCTCCATGACGGCCACGCCCATCCCGCGCACGCTCCACATGGCGCTGTCCGGCTTCAGGGACATCTCGATCATCGCCACACCGCCCAGGGACAGGTATCCGGTTCATACGGAGCTGATACCGCCGAACCGGAGCATCATCGCCAGGGCGGTCCAGCGGGAGATGGAGCGGGAGGGTCAGATATTCTATGTTCACAACAGGATAGCAACGCTCGGAGAGGTGCACCGGGAGCTGTCGGAGTTCCTCCCCGAAGTCAGGATCTGCACCGCTCACGGGCAGATGAAGCCGGAGGCGCTCGAGGACGTGATGCACTCGTTCCTCGAGGGCGAGTACGACATGCTCCTCTGCACGGCGATCATCGAGTCCGGCCTGGACATGCCCAGGGTCAACACGATCTTCATCGACGACTCGCAGACCTTCGGGGTCGCGGACCTCTATCAGCTCAGGGGCAGGGTCGGCCGGAGCTACCACAGGGCCTACTGCTACCTGATACACCCTCCCGGCGCGAAGGGGCTGTCGCCGGAGGCCCGGAACAGGCTGGAGTCCATCTCGAGGTTCAGGGAGCTGGGCTCCGGCTGGCACGTGGCCATGCGCGACCTCGAGACGAGGGGCGCGGGCGAGCTGCTGGGCGCCAGGCAGCACGGACACATGGAGTCGATCGGCTACGCTCTCTTCGAGGAGCTGATAGCCGAGGAGGCCGCCCGCCTCAGGGGCGAGTCGCCGGAGAGCTCCGCCACGGTCAGGATCGAGCTTCCGGGCGAGGCCTTCCTTCCCGAGGACTACATGGAGGACATCGTCGAGAGGGTCAGGCTGTACCGGTCGGTATGGAGGTCTTCGACCGAGGCCGAGATCGACGATTGGAAGTCCTTCGTCAGGGACAGGTTCGGAGAGATGCCCGACCCGGCGGTCAACTGCGCCGAGAGGGCGAGGATCCGGCTCCTCGCGGCGGCGGCCGGAGTCGAGGAGGTCGTCGGAGGGAGCAGATCGGTCAGGATCGTGCTCGGTGCCGGAGGGCTGCCCCTTGCGGAGGTACGGAAGCGCCTGCAGGACATTCCGGTTCTGTCGGCAGGCCAGGAGAGGACCGGAAGGATCCCGGTGGTCCTGGACATCTCGTCGCCGGACCGTCCGGGCAAGCTCGAGCTCGTCTTGGACGCATTGCGATTGCTGCGTTAGTTGGGTATAAATACACTCCAAATCTGCATTTCCGGCGAAGGGAGAGCATCCCCGGAGCGGGTGCGCGCAACCCCCGGCCGGCCTCTGCAGACAGTCCGAAGGGGAGATTCTCACATGTCTTTTCGCCGGCTCCGCCTTCTCGTCCCTCTTCTGGCTCTCCTGGCCGCCTCGTGCGGGCGCGACAGGGGGGTACTGGCCCGTGTCGACGGTCGCAGCATAGGAGTGGTGGAATACAGGTCGGCCTTCTCCTCCCTGTCTCCCGAAGACCAGGTCAGGGTCCTGCAGCCGGGCGGGAGGCTGGACCTGCTCGACAGGCTCGTGACCAAGAACCTGCTCGAGCTTGCCTCCGACTCCGGGGGCGTGGCGGCCTCCTCCGGGTTCTGGATCGACCTGTACGAGACTGCCTGGCTCTCCAGGACCTGGGGCGAGTCCGAGTACGCCCGGTATCAGGCGGCAGGGATCGACACGACTGCGCTGATGAGCCTTGCGAGAGGCTTCCGGATGGCGATCGCGCTGGTGCCGGACAGCGCCGCGGCGGCTTCTGCGCTCCGCTCCTGGACGCTTCGCGGCCCGTCGGCCCCGCCGGCCACCTCACTTGCGCCCTGGAGTGCAAGGGGATCGAGCTTCAGCGTCATGCAGGGCATGCTGCTGAACCTCGGGCCCGACCTGCAGGAGTGCTGTCTGGGGCACTCCGGATCCGGGCCCTTCGCATTCCCTCTCTACGGTTCGTGGGCGGTCGCGGCCATCGATACCACGGGACTCCTCTCCGACACTCTGCCCCCCGGCGTGGGGACCCTCTCATTCCTGCGCAGCCAGCAGGAGGAGGCATCGGTGTCGCCCTCCAGCCCCGCGATCGACTCGCTGTCCAGGCACCTCGCCGCAGGCGCGGGAGGGTACGAGTTCCTAGGTCTGGGAGCGCTCGATTCCGGACTGGTCCTCGCCGGCTACCAGGGAGGTGCCGTGACCGCCGGAGAGGTCGCGCTCCTCTTCAGCGAGGTCCGTCCCGACAGTTTCATGGATGGGCGGATCCCGGACGAGCTCTCCTCCTTCGCCATCCCTCAGCCTACCCCTGCCGGCCCCGGAGTGGACCTGTGGTTCTTCGTGCAGACCCTCGCCGAGACGCGCTGGCGGGCCGCTCGGGGCCGGGTTGCCGGCCTGGACCCTGACAGCGCGAGTGTGGGCACCATGGCGACGGTCGAGAACCTGCTCAGGAGAGAGGTCATCCGGACTGCCGGCGAACCCGACAGCTCCCGCATACTCGACTTCTATTCGCGCGTGAGGGGATCGCTGGTCTACCCCGAGCGCCGCTCGGTCATGCTGGCCTATGTCCCGGCATCGAAGGTCGACTCCGTCGGGCATCCCTCGGACTTCCGCGATCTGCTCGACTGGACCCCGCTCGATGCCGGGGGAAACCCGGTCCCGACCCCGGCTCAGACTTCCGAGGCCTTCGGCCCGATGGCGGACGCCATCTTCTCGGCCGACTCCGGAGTGGTCACCGGGCCCGTGGAGACAGGCAGGGACAGCCTGAGGGCCTTCTTCGAGGTCATCGGGACGATCCCTCCGGACACGGCTTCTCCTGCCGAGGTCTGGCATCTGCTCGAGGCCGGAGCCAGGAACGAGATGATCGGGGAGTCCTTCTCGACCTATGTATCGGAACTGCGAACGAGGTTCGGTGTAGAGGTCGACAGCACGGCCGTGGAGGCCGTCGATCCATGGGGTGGCTCTTACTAGGATACGGGGGTTCCTGATGCGATTCCATATGGCGGCCTTCATGGTCCTGGCGGTACTTGCGCAAGGCGCCTCCGCGGAGGTCCTCGCTTCCGTCGACAACGCGACTCTGACCTGGGACCAGCTCGTGGCGATGGTCGGGGGCGAGCAGAACAAGCAGTACATCGGTGTGGGCAGCCTCCCCGAGGCCGAGGATGTCCTGAACAGCTGGGTGAGGGAGGAGCTGATCGTCCAGGCTGCGGAGAGCGACGATCTACGGGCCGATCCGACAGTCGCCGCGTCGATAGACCAGGCCGTGCGCCAGATCCTCCTCGACGCCTATATCGCGAGGCTCACACAGGAAGTGCAGGTCTCCAGGCTCGAAGTCGAGAACTACGTGGCCAGCTGGGCGCCCAGCTACAGGGTGGAGATCCACGCGAGACACATACTGGTGCCCACTGCGGAGCTCGCTCAGAGCCTGCTTGCAAGGGTCCGCTCCGGCGAGAGCTTCGACACTCTCGCCCAGCAGTACTCGATCTGCCCGAGCGCCCCGAACGGAGGTGACCTCGGCTGGCTGCGCCGCGGACAGGCCGTGCTCCCGTTCGAGGAGGCTGCCTTCTCCCTGTCGCCGGGCCAGATGAGCGGCGTCGTGAGGACATCCATGGGCTACCACATCATCAAGGTGCTCGAGACGCGTCCGATCACGCCGGCGCCGACCGACGCCGCGATCGACTCGCTCGCTCAGCAGGAGCTCCTCCAGGATGCCCAGGAGCAGGTGCTCATGGGCGCGCTGGACTCCCTCCAGAACCTTCATACGGTCGACATCTACCCGGAGAGGCTGCTTGAGCACGTCCAGAACTGATCCCCCGGGCTTCCCGACGCTGGCTCTCGGAGCGGCCGTCCTCACCGCGGCAGCCGTCGCGGGGAGCTACATCCTGGCCTCGGGGCCGGGCTCTCCTTCGTCGATGCCCGCCCCCTCACTCGCGAGGGATGGTGTGATCGCGAAGGTTGACAGCTCGACTCTGACCGGCGAGGAGCTCAGCCTCTTCGGCGGGACCGACAGCGGTGCCGCGGGAGCGTGGGTCGACGACGAGCTGCTGGCTCAGCTTGCCAGATCCGAGGGCCTCGACAACCCCTTCGCATCAGGCTTCGTCGGCAGGAGGGCCGTCCAGCTGTACCTGAGGGACAGGCTGGTCGAGCGCGAGCTGGCCTCCGTCAGGATGCCGGACAGGGCCGAACTGCTGTCGATGATGCGCTCCGACAGCCTCCTCTACGAGGTGGAGAGGCACTACTACGAGATCCTCGTCGCGGACAGCGCCACCGCCGAGTCGCTGAGGGCCAGGCTCGCGGCCGGGCAGAGCTTCCAGGTAATGGCGCAGAACGTTTCCATGGGACAGAAGGCGGCGCTGGGAGGCGATCTCGGCTTCCTCGTGGGAGGGGAGCTGACAGGCCGCGGCCTTCCGCACGACATAGGGACCATTACCGGACTGAGCAGGGTGGTCAGGAGCGACCTGGGATGGCACATCTTCCTCGTCACGGAGGTCAGGGCGCTCACGGACACGGCAAGGGTGACCGCCAGCCTCTCCGAGGTCGTGGTCGGCAGGAGGGAGCGGGCACTGGTCGACAGCCTGCTCGATACTGCGAGGGCGCGCTTCGAGGTCTCGGAGCCCTGACGGGAGACAGCCTTCGATGATGATGGTCATTCTTTCCGCGATCTCGGCGTTCACGATGGCCGACAGGATAGTCGCCGTCGTCGGCGACACGCCTGTGCTCTACTCGGATGTCATCTCGTACCTGGAGGACGACGGGGTCTACCTCGGCGGGGCCGCTCCGGACAGCCTCCTGTACGAGAGGGCTCTCCAGTCGATCATCGACGAGCGCATCCTGGTCGAGGCCGCGAGGCAGTCGGGCTACTACCCCGCCCAGGAG
>Ga0172363_10000324_pt1 | contig 34940 bp, 31 predicted proteins | sample LakKivs2_kivu2a2_FD_114541 | JGI IMG/M metagenome (GOLD analysis project Ga0172363, IMG submission 114541) | Sediment microbial communities from Lake Kivu, Rwanda - Sediment s2_kivu2a2 | ecosystem: Environmental > Aquatic > Freshwater > Lake > Sediment | place: Rwanda: Western Province, Lake... | reverse complement strand
TTTTTCCATGACTCCAGAAGCCAGGAGAAAGGGTTATTCACCCGGCAGGTTCAGCTTTAATGTGCATGGAGGCCGTTGCGAGGAATGTGAAGGAGCCGGCGTAAAAAAGATTGAGATGCATTTCCTTCCAGACGTTTATGTGACCTGTAGCCGCTGCGGCGGCCGAAGATACAACAAAGAGACCCTTTCAGTAACCTACAAGGGAAAAAACATCGCTGATTATCTTGATATGACTGTGGATGAAGCCTATGAATTGCTTAAAGCACACCCGGCGCTCAGGCGAAAGCTTGGATTATTGCAAAGGGTCGGTCTTGGCTATCTGAGGCTCGGTCAGCCAGCTCCTCAGCTATCAGGAGGAGAGGCCCAGAGGATCAAACTGACTCGTGAACTCGGCCGGCGGGATTCAGGCAGGACTCTTTATCTTCTTGATGAGCCCACCACCGGCCTTCATTTTGCTGATGTTCATAAACTGCTGGAAGTGCTTTCAAGTCTGGTAGAGTTAGGCAACACGGTCATTATCATCGAGCATAACCTTGAAGTAATTAAGTTCTGTGATTACATTATTGACCTGGGCCCTGAAGGGGGGGAAGAAGGTGGTCTGGTGGTGGCTGAAGGAGCTCCAGAGCAAGTGGCCGAAGCGGATGGCTCTCACACAGGTCGCTATCTTCAGAAGGTCCTGTTTTCAGAAGTGCATACTGGTCTGAGAGGATAGGAGAAAATTGAGTCTTAAAGAAATTGCTGGAAATGAGCAGATCAAGAAAATTCTCAAGCTTTCTTTAGGCAAAGGACGGCTGCCCAATTCCTTGCTCTTGGCCGGGCCGCCGGGAGTGGGCAAATTGAAGGTAGCAGTCAACCTGGCCAAGGCACTGAACTGCCTGGAACTTGAAGACGATTGTTGCGATCATTGCGATTCCTGTCTGAGAATTGATCGCGGGCAGAATCCGAATGTTCGGATTATTTCGAGAGAGAAAAATAGAGAACAAATTGTCAAAGAACAGATTGATGAAATAAACTACCTGTCAAGGCTCAGGCCGTGGAATCGAGGGAAACTTGTTTTTATCATTGACGAAGCTGACCGGATGAATGAAACCGTGGCTAATTCATTTCTAAAGACACTGGAGGAACCGAGGCCATTTGTTTATTTCGTGCTGATCACGGAGGATTTGGCTGTAATCCTGCCAACGATCAGGTCCAGATGCCAGGTTCTGAAGTTCAAGCCAATAAGTCAGGAAGATATCGAAAAGATGTTGATTAACCGGGGGCTCTCTGAAGACAGGGCCAGCCTGATTGCGATGACCACTGATGGAAACCTTGAGCTGGCACTCAGCTTGAGCTGGGAGGAGTTTAGAGCGGACCGTGACAGAGCCTGGCTGGTTTTCAAAAAGATGGTTGAGGCCGAGCAGCCCGGGGATTTTCTAAACCTGACTGCAGGCAGAGCGAAAAAAGATGTTCTGGAAGAATTCAAAAAGACTTTATCTTTCTTTTCAGTCTTCTTACGTGACATGATTCTTATTAGCCAGGGTGAGACAGCGTATCTTCTGAACCCAGACCTGCAGTCCGAGCTTGGGGAGCTTTCGCCTTCAATGCCTGTGGAAAAAGCGGTGAGCGGGGTCAGGCAGATCGAGAATTTCCTGAACAGCTTAAAGAAAAACCCGAATTTGTCTATAATGAGCTATGAGATGGCAATTTTTTTTAGAGAGATAAGAAATGGCTGACGCAGTTTTGCTGCTATCGGAGTCAACTGGAAAAATCATCAGAGCGACCAGGGGCGAAGAGACTCTGGAGAGCGGAGATTACTGCCTGGTTGAATCAGAATATGGCGGTGACCTGGCTGTGGTGATTGATACGGGAAGTGAAATCCTTCAATGTCCGAAGATGGTTAAAAACGCAGTGAAGATAATCCGAAAAGCGACGGAAGATGATATAAAGAAGTTTCAGTGGCTGAGAGATAAAGAAAGGAAGGCCTTTGCCTTCTGTCTGGAAAGGATAAAGGCTCGGCATCTGCCGATGAAACTGGTAGCGGTTCGCTATTTTTTCAGTGAAAAAAAAGGGATTTTTTATTACACGGCCGATGGACGTATTGATTTTCGTCAGCTGGTGAGAGACCTGGCTAAGGAATTCAGGATGAGAATAGAGATGCGTCAGATTGGAGTTCGGGATGAAGCCAAGCTCGTGGGCGGACTGGGTGTCTGCGGTCGGCCGCTATGCTGCTTCTCTTTTATAAAAAATTTTGAGCCTATTACCATTCAGAAAGCCCGGAAACAACAAATAGTCATCAACCCGACTAAGATTTCTGGTCTGTGCGGTCGTTTGATGTGCTGTCTGGCTTTTGAAGAAGAGACAAAGGGGAGGCTGTATATAGAAGAACTTGATAATGGTTTAATTGAAGACTAAAAGGTTCAGCTACAGATTTTTTATCTGGGCGCAATCTTAAACTGGACGCGGCTGGAAACAGCTATCAGAGTGCCATCAGAAGAGAAAGCTTTTACCTGCCAGGAGTATTTTTCACCCGGAACCATCTTGGCTCTGACCTCTTCGGGAAGAGTTATCCGATTTTCCTTAGTAGTAGTTCTCCACAGGAGGAGATTGTTGAAAATAGAAACCTGATACTCGATATCCTCACCCAATTTTTTCCATTCAAACGAAGAAGGGACCTGGCTCATATCAATTACCGGAGAAATCAGTGTTATTGAGGAGCCACGAACAGTCTCTTCATCACTCAGGAAGAAGCTGGGAGCAGGAGACGGGTTTCTGGGAACAAAAACAAAGATGACCACGAGTATAAGAATGGCTGTTATACCGGCGAGGGCTAACTGACGGGGAGAGAGGAAAGAAGCCAGTTCTCTCCTGATAGTGGCCATAACGGGTTTATGAGCTTCAACTTTCTCCTCAACGAGAAGCTGAGGATTATTTTTGATCGTTCTGATGATGACATCTCTCTCGCGAAGTAGCTCGAAGCATGAGGAACAGTTGAAGTAATGCTCTTCAAACGCTTCTCTATCCTTTTCGCCCAACCTGTTAAGCAGGTACCCGTCGATTGAGTCTTCAAATTTACATTTGCTCATGGTCTTAGCCTTCCCTTTTATCCATTCTTTTAGTCGGGGAAACCTGCTCAAAAATGGAAAAATTTTTCATGTTTTTAGCTCTTTTCTGAGGAGTTTCAAGGCATAGTTAACCAGCTCGCTCACTTTTCTGGTGGAAATCCCGAGCCTTGAGGCCACCTCCTCTCGATTAAGCTCTTGATAATAATAAAGATATAAAACATCCCGGTATTTTGGTTTCAGTCGCGCCAGGGCCTTCTTAACCTTCTCGGATAGCTCCTGAACCTCCAGGGTTTCCTGGGGGTCAGGAAAGGGGACAGGTTCAGGGGCGTATTTCATCACCTTTGTTTTTTCTCTGATGTAATCGATGATCCGGCGGGAGGTTATGGTATAGACAAAGGTACCCAGGGAAGATTCGCCTCGAAATTCGCCACTCTGGATTTTTCCCATCACCTGGGAAAGAATTTCAGAAACCAGGTCTTCACAGTCAGCATTCTGTGGACCCAGGGCTTTGCGGACCCGAAAGGTGATGATTGGCCGATATCTGACTATTAGCTCTTGAATGTCTTCGTCAATTTTGTGTTGACTCATAAAGCACGCCCTGGTGGATAAACTTCTATACTTCATAGAGAAAATATCATAATCGAGGGTTGTTTTTCAATTTTTTCTTTTATCCAGCGACTAATTTTTTGCCCGAAAGGGAGCGGAGGCTAACATGATAACAGAAAGCAAGTTTGAGACCATTAAGGTATTTAAGTCACCTGAGGCGTTTTATCGCTACATTGATCGCAGGATAAACGCCCAGGGGTATGTGCTGGTCGAAACTACTCCGATAGCTAAACCAGCCGGCAATTACAATCAAAAACTGTCAGAAGCACTCGGTCTAATCATTCGTAAAGGGTAAGTTTATGAGGGAAGACCGGGGGAAGAAGCTTTTAATCCCCGAGAATAAAAAAAACCGGTCTGAAGATTTATCTGACAATCAAACTTTTGACTCAAACAAACTGAAGGTTTTTGACCTTAGCTGGCTAAAGGCAAACTGGGATATCCAGCGTTGGGGCAAGGCGGCTTCAGCTTTAATGTCAACCCCGGCAAGCAGTCCCTATGCTTTACCCAAGATCGAGGCTTTTATCAAAGCCAGCAGAATTCTGGAAAAATTAGAACATACTATCAGACAGGAAGAATTTGTTAAAATACCCGGTCTAAAAAGGCTGTTCCAGGAAAGCCCCTTTTTTAATTCCGAATTGATTTATTTTCTGGCGGCCACCGACAGCAGCGAAGAGAGTATTGGCCATTCTCGTTTTGTGTCTGCCTACACCCTTATTCTTGCCCAACATTCAGGGATAAATAACAGGCGAGCTTTGATCGACATAGAACGGGGAGCTCTCCTCCATGATATCGGCAAGATTGGTGTTCCTGAAAGAATCCTGCAGAAAAAAGGGTCTCTTTCTGATGAAGAAATGGAAATCATCAAATATCATCCGCTGATAGGTTTTGCCATGATTGAGGAATTCAGCTTTCTACAGGGTGCAGCTGAGATCGTCCTGTTTCACCACGAGAAATACGACGGCTCGGGTTATCCTTTTGGGCTTCAGGGAGAGGAGATACCTCTGAGTGCGCGTTTGTTTTCTCTGGCTGACACCCTGGATGCCATCACTTCTGACCGGCCCTACCGTCAGAGCCGAACCTTTGATGAGGCTCTGGCTGAGATTGAAAAGTGTAGCGGCTCCCAGTTTGACCCCCGGCTGGTGGAGATCATGCTCATGACCTCGTCTGATAAATGGCAGAAGACGAAAGAAAAGATTTTTAGGTCGCTTAAGGAACCAGCTATTCACTGATTGGCTATTTTTACTTCTGAAGGTTTTTTGGGGAGAAGCTTTCTTCCAGGGTCCGGTCGATAAGTTCTGCTGTATGTAAGATTTTCCTGGTATTTCCTTCCTTTTGCAAATGGCTTTTAATCTGAAATAGACATCCTGGACAATCGGTAACGATGATTTCCGGAGCTTTTTCCAGGTGCTTTTTTTTCCTCTCCCACAAACCCCTTGAGAGTTCAGGATTTCTGAGAGAAAAAAGCCCGCAAAAGCCGCAGCAGGCATAAGGCTCTCCTTCATCTTTTTTCTCGTATCCGAGTGACTTTAGAATCTTTTCGGGCAGGTCCTTCAGTTTAAGTTCGTTCAGCAGATGGCAGGAGTAATGGTAATAGACAGTCCCAGCTTGAGGAGTTTCTATCAGCCGGGGGAGAAGGTTCTTTGAGGCAAGAAAGTCAGAAAAAAGAAAAGTTCTACTGGCCCAGGTTTTAAATCTCGGGTCGACCTTCGGATAGTTCCTGGAAATGATTCCCTGGCCTGTTGGACAGAGAGTTAGAATATAATCAGGTTTTTCACTTTCAAAAGAGCTCAGGTTTCTGAAGGCCAGCTTCTGGAAAGATTTTTCATCTCCGGCATGAAGAGATGGTGCTCCACAACAATTCTGAGATTCAGGAATGATCGCTTCAAAATCAAGCTCAGCCAGAACCCTGGATGCTGACTCGGCCACTTCGGGAAAAAAGAAATTAATCAGGCAACCGTGGAAAAGATAGATTTTACCTCTACGGTTTTCGCCCCGGCTCTTAAATTTCCCCCGCTTGATAACCGGAATAGACTTATCCGAGGTCCAGGGAGTGGCCAGAGTCTTCAGAAACTCTCCTTTTTCCCAGAGATTCTGAGCGAGCGAGAGAAACGACAGGATCCGGTCGCTGACTCTGCTGGCTGAAAAAAAAGAAGAGGCCGTTTTTTCCAGCCAATCAGGGCCTTTAAAGCTTTTCAGTTTCAGGAGGATTTGACCGGTCCGGATTCTTACCGGGCAATAGTCTTCGCATTTTTTACAATCAGCACACAGTTCAAGAAAGGGCGCCGCTTCGGGGAAAGACCTGGTGATGGCGGTGAGAATCAGGCCAATTCCTCCTGGATAAACGGGCCCACCAAAATTGTAGCCTCCAACGAGTTGAAAGACAGGGCAGGCCAGCAGGCAGCCTCCACATTTTAGGCAATATAATGATTCTTTAAAGTCGGGATCGTCGGATAGAGCCAGGCGACCATTGTCCAGAATGATGACATAAACACTTTGCGGGCCGTGAACGCCGATAACTGTCTCTTTTTCGATGTCAGTTGTCCGGCTTGGACCGCTGATGAAAGAAACATAAGAGGTCAGCTTTGCTCCAGATGAAGCCCGGGCCAGAACTTTGATTAAAACCGAAGCCTGCTCCAGGGTCTCGACAAATTTCTCCACAGTGATCAGCGCGATATGAACCGGTGGTAGCGAAGTAACCAGGCGGGCGTTGCCCTCGTTACTCAGGATAACCAGAGTTCCAGATTCAGCTATGGCCAGGTTGGCGCCACTTATCCCAGCATCAGCCTTGATAAACGTTTCTCTCAGGTGCTCGCGGGCGAGCCGGGTAATCTTGACAGGGTCTGGAGGAACAGTCCGGTTGAGTTTTCTGGAGAGCAATTCAGCTATCTCTTCTTTTGTCTTATGTAATGCGGGAGCAGTTAGATGGGACGGCCTCTCTCCAGCTAACTGAACAATCCACTCCCCCAGGTCGGTTTCCACCACTTCAAACCCTTTTTTCTCCAGAAAACGGTTGAGCCCGATTTCTTCTGAAACCATGGATTTAGCTTTTACTACCAAGTGGGCCCGGTGTCTTGTGAGGATTCGTTCGATTGCCTCTTGGGCTTCCTGAGATGTCCGGACCCGGGTGATTTCGAGACCGCTCTCTGCGGCTTCTTTAGTGAATTGTTCAATTAATTCAGGAAGTCGCTTCAGGCAGTCTTCTCTTATCGCCCTGGCTTTATCCTTGTATTCTTCCCATGGAAAATCTTTTATGTTCTTAAGAAATTTGTGAAAATGATGCTGGGTTGCTCTTTCCAGGGCTGCCTTCAGAATCGGATTTTTCAGGTCTTTCTTTATTCTTTTTTTTGAGCGAGAGCTCAAGATTTATCCTCTTTGGATTTAACTTTTTGTTTTTCTTTGAAGTAGGTTCTGGGGTCAATCAGGATATCTCTTGGTTTGGCTCCATCAGGTGGGCCTATGATTCCCTCCTGTTCCATCTGGTCTATGATTCTGGAAGCCCGGGCGTAGCCGAGCTTTAATTTGCGCTGGAGAAAAGACGCGGAGGCCTGGCCGGTGGCCAGAACCAATTCAACAGCTCTGTCAAAAAGCTCGTCTTTTTCCCCGAGGTCTTCTTCGAGTGCAAATTCTCCGGTCCTTTTCAGTATCTGCAGAATTCTTTCATCGAACTCGGGTGCGCCTTGTTCCTTGATGAATTTAACCAGACGTTGAACTTCGGGGATGGAAGCGTATGCACAATGGAGACGGATGAGTCTCGGGTAGTTGGGTGGCATAAAAAGCATGTCGCCCAGGCCCAAAAGTTTCTCTGCTCCGACCGTGTCGATGATTACTCTGGAGTCAATCTTTGAAGGAACTCTGAAAGCAATTCGGCTGTTGAAATTGTTCTTGATGGTACCGGTAATAACATCGATCGAAGGACGCTGGGTGGCCATAACCAGGTGGATGCCGACGGCCCGGGCCAGCTGTGATAAGCGGCCGATACAATATTCTATATCCTGAGCGCTGATCATCATCAGTTCGGCCAGCTCGTCGATGATGATAACAATATAAGGCAGCGGTTTTAGTTTACGTTTCTCTTCTTCGCTCAGCTTGCCCTTTTTCTGACTGATAAGATTCTTGACCTGCTGATTATATTGTTCGATGTTTCTAACCTTCATCTGGCTCAGCATTCTTAGTCTGTCTTCCATTTTCTTGACTGCATCCATGAGAATGATTCCGGCTTTTTTCGGGTCGTTCACCACAGGCGAAAGAAGATGAGGAATACCGTCATAAAGCGTAAATTCGAGACGTTTCGGGTCTATCAGAATCAGCTTAACCTCGTCTGGAGTAGCTTTATATAAGATGCTGGCGATTAGAGCATTCAAGGCAACGCTCTTACCCGTTCCGGTGGCTCCAGCGATCAGGAGATGAGGCATGATGCCAAGGTCGGTAATGTAAACATCACCGTGGACAGTTTTTCCAAGGGCAAATGTCAGTTTGGAAGGAGAATTCTGGAACTTTTCTGATTGAAGTATGTCTCGAAGTTTGATGATTTCTCTTTTGTTATTAGGGATTTCGATGCCCAGCGAAGATTTTCCAGGAATCCGCTGAATGCGGACAGATTCAGCTTCAAGCGCCAGAGATAACTCTTCACTTAAACCAGCGACCTGACTGACTTTTATTCCCGCGTCAGGAAAGAACTCATAAGTGGTAATAATTGGTCCAGGATGATACTCTCGAACTTCTCCCGAAACCTTGAATTCCCTTAGCTTTTCTTCGATCCGACGCTTTTTTTCAAAAAGCTCACTCCGGTCTATTTTTTCGGTCGGTTTTCCGGGATCGAGAAGGCCAAAAGGAGGGAAGCGATATTCTCCTGATTTTCTCAGGTCAGGTAATAACAACCGCTCTCCTTCAGCCTCCTCTTCCAATTGCTGGAAGGTAAAAGAAGGCTTCTCTCCCTTCTTTAAAAACTTTCTTTCGACTATTTTGCTCTTTTTCTCTTCCTCAGACTCAATTTCAATGGCTTCTTTTCTGGCCTTTTCTGCCTCTTCTCTGTTTATGGCCAGGCTTTCCTGGTCTTTGAGTCGCGTATATTTTTCTTCAACTTTTTGCTTCATTCTTTCCTTTTTTCTGACACGGCTGTATTCGGTCATCCTGATACGGACACCCTTAAACGTGGACTGAAACAGTCTTGAGATAAATTGAACAGTCTTAGAAAGAGTCCAGTGAGTGGTAAAAAGCAGGACCAGAGCCAGAAGCGCAATGAGAACGATGAAGGAGCCAGTATGATTGAGATAGCGAACAAAAGGACCGACTACCAGGTCGCCCAGGAGACCTCCAGTCAGAAATTCTTTGCCTCCCCAGAATATCCTTCTGGTGATTAACATTAAGAGGGGACAGAGCACCAGAATATAGAGCAAGCCTGCTAAGAAGCGAAAACTGAGTCTCCTGGCCTGGCCAGGCAGAAGTGTCTTGATACCTAAATAGCCAAGTCCAAATGGCAAGAATAGGGCTATTAATCCCAGACTCTGCAGAAGACTTTCAGAAAAGTAAGCTCCGACCCTTCCACCGAAATTTTGAGTCCTGTGTCCGGGCAACGGGGTGCTGGCCCAGGAAGGATCATCTGAATCATAGGTGAAGACGCTAATGATAGAAAAAAGAGCCAGGAAGATAAAGATAATGGCTATCGTCTCAACGAAGAGACTGTGCTTTTTATTTTCTTTATTTTCTTTTTTTTGCTTTCTATCTCTCGCCATTTTATTTGATTATATCACATTGATTTTCAGGTTTTCATCTCCGCCTGGCAGTTTTTTTTAATAAATTATAGATTGAGAAAAACAAGCCAGGCTCGAGATCTTCAGCCCGGACCATGGCATCAAGACCAGGCTTCTGATAAACCAGGTTTACACTTTCTTTTCTGAAGCCTGAACTCTCCAGATTATGGCGCAGAGTTTTTCTCCGCTGGTTGAAACAGGCTTTAATGAAATCAAAAAACGAGGCTTCCTCTGTTTCGTCGAAAAAAAGCGGCCAGGGCCTTCTATTAAGGACAACGCAGGCAGAATCAACCTCGGGCGGAGGAGTGAAGGCTCCGGCCTTGATCAGGAACATAATCCGACAATCAAAAAAATTCTGGATTAGAATAGAAATAGGTGCATATTTCTTGCTTCCAGGGCCGGCCACTATTCTTTCAGCCATTTCTTTTTGAAAAAGAAAAACGGCCCGGTCTATGTGCTTTTTAGCCTTGAGGAGAACAAAGAGAATCTGACCGGAGATATGATAAGGAAGATTTCCAACCAGTTTGACTGTTCTGGCGGCTCCTTTATAATTCCTGATTAAACTGGACAACTCGATTTGCAGGATGTCTCCAGCAATTATCTCGAGGTTTTCCGGGCTATTTTTTTCTAAGAACTGGACCAGGAGCCTATCTTTTTCCACGGCCAGCAGCCGGGAAGCTGAAGAAGCGAGCCTGAAAGTCAGCGCTCCTTTGCCAGGTCCAATTTCTATAATCAGGTCATCTTGCGCGGGTTCGATAACGCGGACAATTCTCTCCAGTATCTTCTTTTCGTGCAAAAAATGCTGTCCGAGCAGCTGTCTTCTTGTCTTTTTGGCCATTAATAGGTTATTTCCTTAGCTTAATTCTATTCTAAGATATATCAGATGAATTACAAACTGCCGGAAAAGTAATTTTATGCTGTTCTTTTTTCTTCTGAGCTGTGGATAAAGACAGAGGCCGCCATATTACCGATCATGTTGACCGTTGTCCGGCACATATCAAGCAAGCGATCAACCCCGAGGATAAGAGCTATTCCTTCAAGCGGAATACCTATTTGCTTTAAAACCATGGCCAGCATAATCATTCCAGCACCGGGCACTCCAGCCGCTCCTATTGAAGCTAAAATAGCCATAAGGACAACGGTCGCTTGCGCACCAAGCGACAGAGGAATCCCATAAATCTGGGCAATGAAGACCGCAGCCACTCCCTGGTAGAGGGCGGTTCCATCCATATTGATAGTAGCTCCAAGGGGTACCACAAAGCTTGAATACTCTCTCTTAACCTTGAGTTCATCCAGACATTCGAGAGCTACAGGAATGGTGGCATTGGAGCTAGAAGTGGAGAAAGCAATCAACATGGCGTCAGAGGTGCCTTTATAAAACTTCCCGGGCCTCATCCGGCCAAGAAATCTTACCAGCAGCCCATCTATGACCAGGGCGTGAAAAAGTAGCCCCAGAAAGGTGACCAGGGCATACTTAAGGAGAGTCATCAATATTCCCAGCCCAAACTGACCGATGATCGAAGCAAGCAAGGCCAGGACTCCGTATGGGGCAAATTTCATCACCAGGTTTACCACTTGAAGCACAGTCTCGTTGGCCCCTTCAAAGAAGTGAATCAATGGTTTGGACTTTTCTGGCTTGATCAGGGTAAGGCACAGACCAAACACCAGGGCCAGAAAAATAACCTGAAGCATCTCGCCCTCAGCCATAGCTCTGATGGGGTTGGTGGGGACGATATTAACCAGAACAGAGATAAGGGAAGGCTTTTCTTGAGCAGCAGATATTTTGGTTTGAGCTGCCTGTTGATAATTTTTAAACAGTTCCTGCTTGACCTGCTCATTGAGACCCGTGCCCGGCTTGAGCAGATTGGCGGCTGCAAGACCGATAGTGATGGCTATGGCTGTGGTTAACATGAAATAGAGGAAGGTCTTAAGTCCAACCCGCCCCAGTTTTTTGATATCGCCGAGGCTGGCCGTGCCCAGCGCCAGGGAAAAAAAGACCAGAGGAACAACTACCAGGGTTATCAACCTGATGAATATGGTACCGATAAATTCAATGCTCCGGGCTTTTGGTCCAAAGATCAGCCCAACAATTATACCAAGAAAAAGGCCGATGAAGATTTTGGTGTGCAAAGGTATCTTTTTCATCTGAGAAAGCTCTCCTTTTTGTCGGCCAAAAAGTCAACAGAGAGATTTATATTCTAAAAGAGCCCTCCCTGTAAAGTCTTAAATTATTGACAACTCCTCCCTGGTTAAACTAAAATCCCCTTGTAAAATGTCCGAAAAGAAGGTTCTGGTTGTAGATTATGAGCATGCCTCCCTGGAAAGCATGATCCGGATTCTTAAGAGCCTCAAGGTCCAGGTTATTCAAGCAACTGACGGAGCCCAAGGTTATGACCTGTTCAAGGAAGAGAAGCCGGACCTGGTCATTCTGGAAGCTATCCTGCCCAAACTCCATGGCTTTGACCTTACAAAGAGAATTGTTCAGGAATCAAAGGGTGCGGTGCCGGTAATCATCATCACCGGACTTTATAAGGGTCCACAGTACAAGCATGAAGCCATCACAAACCTGGGAGCCGCGGAATATCTGGAAAAGCCTGTTGACCCTCAGAATCTTCTGGATACGGTCAATCGGTTGCTGAGTGCTGAAGAGGATATCGACGATGTGCTTCCCGATATAGATACTGTGATCGCTCTCTTGAGCAGCAAGGAAAAATAAACTCAATCAATGAGTTCCCTGAGAGATCAAGGAGGAAGGCTATAATGACAGAGGTCTTATGGACTCGCTGTAATAATTGCCAGAAGATACTTTATAAACAGGATATCATAGACAACCTTCTGGTCTGTCCACTCTGTAATTATCATTTCCGTCTGGGGTCTTTAGACCGGCTTCGCCAGCTTTTTGACGATGGCAAGTATGAACTCCTGGATCAGAACATCTATCCCGTCGATTTTCTCGGCTTTGAAGACCAGCAAAAATATTCACGTCGCCTGGAAGAAAGTCAAAAAAAGACTGGATTGCCAGAGGCTATTGTCACTGCTAAGGGCACGATGGACGGAATCCCAGTGATTATCATGGCCATGGAGTTCGGCTTTATGGGCGGTAGCATGGCCTCGGTCGTTGGAGAAAAAGTGGCCCGGGCCTGCGAACGGGCCATAAAAGAGAAAGTTCCATTGATTATTGTCTCTTGCTCTGGCGGAGCCCGAATGCAAGAGGGCATGATGTCGTTGATGCAGATGATTAAAAGTGCGGCTGCTTTGGCTCGCCTCGGTGAGGCTAAACTTCCTTATATTTCTGTCCTGGCTGACCCGACCACGGGCGGCACCACAGCCAGTTTTGCCATGCTTGGGGACATCAACATTGCCGAACCAAATGCCCTGATTGGTTTTGCCGGTCCAAGGGTCATCGAACAGACCATCAAGGAAAAGCTGCCTAAGGGATTTCAACGAGCTGAGTTTCTGCTGGCCCATGGCATGCTCGATGATGTGGTCGAGAGGAAAAATTTACGAAACTATCTGATCAGAGCCCTTCGCCTGTTTCTGAACAAGCCTCGATGAGCTTTTCTTCCTGTCGAAGATATCTGGATCATGCTCAGGTTTTTGGCATCAGGCTCGGTCTGGAAAATATCAGGGCCGTTCTTGAGTCTTTTGGCCTGCCTCAAGAGAGCTTCTCCTCAGTTCATGTAGCTGGCACTAACGGCAAAGGTTCAGTCTGTGCCATGCTGGATCAGATTTTCAGGCATCATGGCTTCAGCACAGGTCTTTATACCTCGCCTCATCTGGTGGAGGTCAGAGAAAGGATAAGAGTGAATGGCCGGATGATTCCAGAAAGAGATTTTCGCTGCTTACTGAGGGAGATTGAAAAGAAAGAAAAAAAATTGAAAAAAGCCGGTCTCGTGGCTGGCTCTCTGACTTTCTTTGAGATTTTAACTATAGCCGCCTTTCTCTATTTTAGAGAAAAAAAAGTGGACTTGGCAGTGCTGGAAGTGGGCATGGGAGGACGTTTTGACGCCACTAACGTGGTCAGACCAGAGGTTTCAGTGATTACCACTGTTTCGTTTGACCATCAGCAATACCTCGGACAGACCCTGGACAGGATAGCTTTCGAGAAGGCAGGTATTATTAAAGAAAATACTCCCTGTGTCTGCGGGGTAAAGGAAAAGGTGGCTCTTCAGGTTATAAAGGAAAAATGCCTTGAGCTTAATGCTCCGCTTATAGAAGTCTTCGGTCGAGGAAACAGGTTTTCATCCAAAAACAGGCTGGGTGGCGAGGTCTTTAGTTTTCAATTTAGAGGCGATATATATGAATATCGGCCTTCTCTTCCAGGCTTCCATCAGGGAGAGAATGCTGCTGTGGCTATAACGGCAGTTGAAGCTTTCAGGCAAAAGGGCTGGAAACTATCGAAGTCAAAGATAATCAGGGCGGTAGGCAACACTATCTGGCCGGGACGGCTTGAAGTCTTCCGCACTGACCCGCTTATCATTCTTGATGGCTGTCACAATGAAGCAGGAGCCAGGGCGGTCAGCGATTATCTTAAAAGGCGAATCAACCAACCGCTGATTCTGGTCTTTGCGGTGATGAAGGATAAAGAGGTGGGGAAAATAGGCCGCTGGCTTTTTCCCCTGGCCAGCCGGATTGTACTGACCAGGCCTTCCTTAGAAAGAGCAGCCAGGCCAGAAGAAATTGCTTCAAAAATAAAAAGGTACAGGGAGAAATACTTTCTGGAAGAATGCGTGGATTCGGCTATGAAGTTGGCCCTGTCCCTTTCTGAGGGCCATAATCCGATTCTCGTTGCGGGTTCGCTTTTTTTAGTTGGAGAAGTCAGGAAGTTTCTTCTGGCACGAGCCTGACAAGCTGGCCTGATAAGGCGAAAAAACGCATCTAAGGTTGCTTTTAAGCCATTAAAATGCTAAATTTTTATTCTGTTGTCTGAGGTTAAACCTTGCTGCAAATCGACCTGACATTTGTTTTTGTCTTCGTTTCTCTCTGGATTCTCGTGCTAATTTTGACCAGGTTTTTTTTCAAGCCTTATCTGAAAATAAGAGAGAAGAGGAAAAAGATTATTGAGCAAAATGAACGGGCTCATGACCAGGCAGTAAAAGAATATGAAGACCATCTCAGCCGGATCGAGAACAGCCTGAAGCAAGCCAGGCAGGAGTCTGAGCTAATCAGGGAGAAAATTGTTTCCGGAGCCTTAAAAGAGAAGACTGAACTGATTGATGAAATTCAGACTGAATGCCGTGGTCAGGTGGAAGAAGCCAGAAAAGCGCTCCAGGATCAGGTAGAAAAACTTAAGGGTGAATTAGACTTGAAGGTCGAAGATTTAGCGAAAAAATTAGAGGAGAAAATTCTCCATTGAGGAATTTTCCTTCAGTCGTTCGAGCTATTATTCTTGCTGCGTGTGTATTTTCAATCAACAGCATAGCTCTGGCTGAGGGGAGCAGCAGTCATTCAGGTCTATCTACCTTTGTGGGTCAGCTGTTGAATTTTATAGTGCTTTTTGGCGGCCTGGCTTATGTTCTGCGCAAACCAATTAAAGAATATCTTCAGCGCAAATCTGATGAAGTGGCAGAGCTTATTCAGACATCTGAAAAGCTTAAAGCCGACTCCATCGAGAGGTTGGAAAAGACCAGAGAACGTGTCGCTCAGCTGGAAGAAGAGATAGTGAAAATCAAGGAAGAAGTAAAAGAACAGGCGTTAAAAGAAAAAGAAAAGATAAGTCTTGAAGCCCGACAAGAGGCTGAACGTTTGCGGAAATTGGCCAGAGAGGAGATAGATTCTCTGAAGGCAGCCAGTATCATAGAATTAAAAGCCTATGCTGTCAACCAGAGTATTTCTAAGGCAGAGCATAGGATAAGACAAAAACTCAGCCCTGCGCTGCACAGGAAGCTTATCGATAAATCAATTGACAGTTTGAGGACCGTCCATGAGACAGCAGTTGATAATTAAAAAATATGCCCGCAGCCTGGCCAGAGCCATCGAGACCGAACAGGAGTTTAAAATCTGCCTGAAGCAACTGCAGTCCCTGGCTGAACTCATGGCTTCCAAGGAAAAGATCAATTTTGCCCTTACCTCGCCTTGTATCTTTACCAGTCAGAAGATGAAAATCATGGCCGAACTTTTGAAGAAGTCAGATTTTAATCCTAAAGTCAAAAGCTTGTTGACGCTGCTGACCGAACACGAACGGTTAGGAGCGATCCCGGAACTTGTGGCCATTTTGCCTGGTATTTGGGCTGAGGAACAAGGAATTGAGACGTTTGAAATCAGCTCAGCTGTGGAGCTGACCGAAAAAGAAAAAATCAGGCTGAAAGAGACCCTGGAGAAACTGGAGAAAAAGCCCGTAAGACTGCTCTTCAGCTTGAATCCAGAAATAATAGGTGGTCTTCTGCTTAGAAAAGGCAATGTTTATTATGATGTTTCTATTAAGGGAAGTCTCTTGAGACTGAAGGAAATCGTTGTTCAGGGGTCCTGAAATGCAGATTAAAGCCGACGAAATTACACGGATAATAGAGCAGCAGATCAAGGAATTTGGGGGCGGCGTTGATATCAAAGAGACCGGAACGGTTATTTCTGTAGGCGACGGCATTGCCAGGGTCTACGGCCTGGAAAATGTTATGTACAATGAGCTGCTGAGTTTCCCGAGAAACGTCTCCGGCGTGGCTCTGAACCTGGAAGAAGATTCGGTTGGCGTGATGCTCCTTGGAGAGACCAATCTGGTCAAAGAAGGGGATGTGGTCAAGCGAACAAAAGAAATCCTGCGAGTGCCTGCTGGTCCTGTCCTTATAGGCAGGGTGATAGATCCCCTCGGCAATCCTCTTGATGATCAGGGGCCGGTCAAAACAGATAAATACATGTTCGTAGAAAGGCTGGCTCCTGGAGTTGTAGAAAGGCTGCCAGTGCGTGAACCGCTGCAGACAGGTATTAAAGCCATTGATGCCATGATTCCCATCGGTCGCGGGCAGAGAGAATTAATCATAGGAGACCGTCAAACCGGGAAAACGGCCATTGTCGTTGATACGATCCTTAATCAGAAAAACTCAGGAGTCATCTGCGTTTATGTCGCCATTGGACAGAAGAAATCAACCATAGCTCAGATCATCAAGAGTCTGGTAGACCACGGCGCCATGGCCTATTCCATCGTGGTGGCCGCCTCAGCTTCAGACCCATCAGCTCTTCAATATCTCGCTCCTTATGCCGGGTGCGCCATGGGTGAATATTTTCGGGATAATGGCCAGCATGCTCTGGTTATTTACGATGACCTTTCCAAACATGCGGCAGCCTACCGGGAGATTTCGCTGCTACTAAGAAGACCGCCTGGAAGAGAAGCCTATCCCGGAGATGTTTTCTATCTGCATTCGCGCCTTCTGGAAAGAGCAGCTAAGCTCAACGACGAGCTTGGTGGAGGCTCGCTTACGGCTCTTCCCATCATAGAGACCCAGGCTGGAGATGTCTCAGGTTATATTCCGACCAATGTCATCTCTATTACTGATGGTCAGATTTATCTTGAGCCAGAATTGTTCAATTCTGGCATCAGGCCGGCAATAAATGTCGGAATCTCTGTTTCGCGTGTTGGCGGCAGTGCCCAGATCAAGGCCATGAAACAGGTGACCGGTAAGTTGAGGCTGGACCTGGCCCAGTATCGAGAACTCCTGACCTTTGCTCAATTTGGCACTGAGCTTGATAAAGCCAGCCAGGCCCAGCTTGATCGAGGGCTCAGATTAACTGAAGTGCTGAAACAGGAGCCCTATGCTCCTATCCCGGTAGAGAAGCAGATTCTGATAATCTATGCTGGTAACCGCGGGATTCTGGATGAATTCCCGGTAGAAGTCATCAAAAAATATGAAAAGAGGCTCTATCAGTATTTTGACAGCAAGTATTCCCGTCTGCTTCAGGCAATTGCCAGAAAAAAGCAGATTGATATGGAGCTTGACCAGGAGATAAGTCAAGCGCTTCAGGAATTCAACCAGGTTTTCAGGGAGGAATTAAAGCTTGCCCACGCTGATTGATTTAAGACGCCGCATCAGGAGTGTCCGAAACAGCCAGCAGATCACCCAGGCCATGAAGACCGTGGCCACGGCCAGGTTCAAGAAAGCGCACCGCTCAGTGGTCGAAAGGGGGCCTTTCTGGCACACTTTCCCGGAGCTGGCTGTTTCCCTGAGCCGAAAGCTTGATTTGCCGGAGCACCCTTATCTTCAGGTCCGGCAGGAAAAGAAAATTCTGACCATAGTGATAACTTCTGATAAAGGTTTGTGCGGTTCTTTCAACTCCAACCTGCTTGAGATGGCTTCAAGATTTCTGCAAGAAAAAAAGGAATCTTCCGAGATTCTGGTTATTCCTGTTGGGAAAAAGGCTGTTAACTTTTTCAAGCGAACTTCCTATCGGCTGGAAAAATCTTTTCTTGACCGGGTGGAGAAAAAAGTCAAAGAAATAAGCCATGAACTTGGTCGTCATCTTGATTATCTTTTCGTCTTTCAGAAGATCGATGCGGTCTATGTTATCTACAATGAGTTTCGTTCAATCATCGCTCCCAGGATAACTCTGACCAGATTTCTGCCAATTATCGGGGTTTCAGACCAATCTGGAGTCGGCTATCTCGAGCCTGATTGGGAGCCTGAAGCCCAAAGAATTATCGATTATCTTCTTAAATTTTACCTCAAAAGTCAGGTCCAGCATTTCCTGCTGGAATCTCAGGCAGCAGAACAGGCCTCCCGAATGATGGCCATGGAGAATGCTACCAAAAACGCTGAAGAACTCATTTCTGATTTGGTGCTTCTGATGAACAAGCTAAGGCAGGCCTCGATCACCAAGGAACTTCTCGAGATTCAGACGGCCGTAGAAGCGATGCGCCAGCAAGGAGAGTGAATCAATGGTCAAAATAGCTGACGATAGAACAAAATCTCCCCGCAAACAGAAAATTGGCAAGGTCGTTCAGGTCATAGGTCCGGTGGTTGACGTGGCCTTTCCTGAAGAAGAACTTCCAGAGATTTACACGGCGGTCCGGATCACGAGTGAAGGTTTTAATGTCCGGGTTCCGGTGGATATTGTGGTTGAAGTAGAACAGCATATCGGAGATTTCAAAGTCCGCTGCGTTTCGATGCACCCGACCGATGGCCTGTCCAGGGGAATGAAAGCTGTCAGCCTTGGCATTCCGATAGAAGTCCCGGTTGGTGAGGCAACCCTGGGCCGGCTGATGAATGTCATCGGCGAACCGGTTGACCATCTGGGTCCGATTCAGGCCTCTGCGAAATATCCTATCCACAGGCAACCGCCGCCGCTTGACGAACAGAGCACCAAAATGGAAATGTTTGAAACTGGTATCAAGGTGATTGACCTTATCCAGCCATTCCTCAAAGGAGGGAAAATCGGCCTGTTCGGCGGCGCCGGTGTCGGCAAAACCGTGATCATCATGGAGCTGATTCACAACGTAGCTAAGAAGCATGGTGGATATTCCGTTTTTGCTGGAGTGGGCGAGAGAACCAGAGAGGGTAATGACCTCTGGCTGGAAATGAAAGAGTCAGGTGTCTTAAATAAGACAGCTTTGATTTACGGTCAGATGACTGAGCCGCCCGGGGCCAGACTGAGGGTCGGCCTGACGGCGCTTTCAGTAGCTGAGTATTTCAGAGATGAAATGGGTCAAGATATTCTTCTTTTCATCGATAACATCTTTCGTTTTGTTCAGGCCGGTTCAGAGGTCTCGGCTCTTCTGGGACGCATGCCTTCTGCTGTTGGCTATCAGCCGAACTTGGCCACGGAGCTGGGCGAGCTTGAAGAAAGAATTACTTCGACCAGGAAAGGTTCGATAACTTCGGTCCAGGCCATCTATGTTCCGGCTGACGATTTCACTGATCCGGCGCCGGCGACAACTTTTTCCCATCTCGATGCCACGACCAACCTTTCCCGGGCGCTGACCGAAATGGGAATTTATCCGGCAGTTGACCCCCTGGCTTCGTATTCACGGATTCTTGATGCGCGAATTGTTGGTGAAGAGCATTATCAGGTGGCCAGGAGAGTCAAAGAGATTCTACAGCGCTACAAGGAACTTCAGGACATCATTGCCATCCTTGGAATAGAAGAACTTTCTGAAGAAGACAAACTCATTGTGGCCAGGGCCAGAAAGATGCAGCGTTTTCTGTCTCAACCCTTTCATGTAGCTGAGCAATTCACTGGCCGCGCGGGAAAATATGTTCCGGTGGAAGAAACAGTTCGTGGTTTTAAAGAGATATGCGAGGGCTTGCATGATGATAAGCCGGAGCAAGCCTTTTATATGGTCGGGACCATAGATGAGGTCGTCCAGAGAGCTGAGGAGTTAAAAAAACTATGAGCGGCGACCTGCCGGCTGCTTTACATCTTAGAGTAATTTCTTCAGAAAAACTGCTGGTTGACGCTGAGGTAACCGAAGTGCAGGTGCCGGGACTGGATGGTTATCTTGGTATCTGGCCTGGACACCGGCCTCTCAATGCCTGTCTGGGAACGGGCGAGATTATTTATAGAACTGTGATCAACAGAGAGGAAAGAATCATGGTCAGGGGGGGAATAATTCAGGTAGAAAACGACAAAATATTAGTCTTAACGGGGATGGACAATGATGATTGAGGTTAAACCAGAAATAAGACCTGATGAGAGCCTGGACACCTTTTATCGAGGCAGGATTCTTGTCCTTCAGAGAAAAAACGGATTCCGTTTTTCTGTAGATGCTCCGCTTCTGGCAGATTTTATTCAGACGAAGGAAGGCGATGAAATCCTGGAGCTGGGAACTGGTTGCGGGATAATCTCTCTGCTTCTGAGCGTCAGGCCATTCCGGCGCATTGTAGCTCTGGAAGTTCAGCCCGGTCTGGCTGGGTTAGCTCGAAGAAACGTGATCTTGAACAATCTTGAGGGACGCTTGACTATTGTCCAGAAAGATTTTAAACATTACCATCCTCATCATAAATTCGACGTCGTCTTTTCAAACCCACCCTATATCAAGAAAAACAGCGGCTTTTTAAGCCCTTCAGAAGAGAGGAACATTGCCAAACATGAACTTCTGTGCAGCCTGGAAGAAATTCTGAGCTGCGCTAAGAATTTTTTAAAGGAGTCGGGTAGCGTCTATTTTATTTTTCCGGCGATCCGCAGGCAGGAATTTGAAAGCTCGCTGGGAAATCTGGGTCTGAAGCTAAAAACAAGCAGGTTGGTCTATCCCAGGGAAAACGAACAGCCAAATTTCTTTTTGGCCGAGTGCTCTTTTTCAGCTGAAACCACTCAAGTTGTTCCCCCGCTCATCCTTTTTGGTCCTGATGGTCGGTACACTCAGGAGGCTGAAGAAATCTTTTCCGGCAGACATAAAGACTGAGCTTTTTTTGCCGTCTCATAATAATAGGTATGTGTGATGATTAAGATTATCTTCTTAAGATTTTTGTTGCCGTTCATCAGGCGTTGACTCAGCCTTTTAAAAATAGTTTAATAAAAAGAATTTTGAGGTACAAAATGGACAGGAGTTTAAGCCTAACAAGCGGCTGGCTCCGCTTCTGGAGCTTTGTCAGCGGTCTGGGGATGGCAGTAGCATCATTCCTGACGGTTGACCATTTTTTCAGAGCTAATTTCCCTGAAACCATTTTCACGGGTTCATTCTGTGATGTGAGCAGATTTTTTAATTGCGACAGCTCAGCCTATTCTTCCATCGCTCATTTCCGGGGTGTTCCTCTTGGCTACTGGGGTCTGGTTCTGGGTATTCTGGTGATGCTGGGAGCGGTCTTGCCCTCAGCCCGGTTTGAGCGGGTGAACAAATTGCTCTCTCTTCCGAATGCTATCGGCGTGATGACTCTTTTCCTGTATTCTGTTTTATGGCTTAAAAGTCTGTGTCTCCTGTGTTCAGGTTATTATGTTTTTTCGCTTTTAAGTTTCTATCTTTTCTGGAGGTTCGGGCTTAAGAGGAGAAGTCGGGGGCTTGCCGGATTCATAGATGATTTCGCCATTGGTTCTCTCAAACCGCTGGTAGCTATCGGTGTTCTGACGATAATGGGAGCTTATGGCTTTCATCTTTTTTATAACGCCAAAAAAGACGCTCAACTGGGAGGTGTGGCCACGAAAATCGTCAAAGAATTCTACACGCTTCAGCCGGTCAGGAATCCGAGCCTGATCTCTCCTTACTGGACGGCTAAAGCCACAGAGGGTTTTGATGAGGCACCAATAAGAATCATTGAATATGCTGATTTTCTCTGCCCTGATTGTCTTTTCCTGTTCAAGCAGCTGGAGCAAATAAAGAAAGAATATGCCGGTAAGATTAACATTGCCTTTCAGTTTTTCCCGCTGGAAGCTAAATGCAATGATGTGGTTGATAAGGACAAGCACCCTGGAGCCTGTGACCTGGCTTATATTTCTGCCTATGACCCATCCAAGTTCCTTCAGATTCATGATGAAATCTTCAGGAATTTTGAAAAAGCGAAAAATCCAGATTGGAGGTTGCAGCTGGCCAGAAAATATGGAGTGGAGCAAGCTCTGACTGATGAAAAAACCAGAGAGCTGGTGCAAAAAATCGTCGAGACAGGCAGGGAATATGAGAGGACTTCAGACCGTTTTCCTTATGGTATTAGGTCAACGCCGACTATGATCATCAACAACCGGATGATCATCGGCACCCTGCCCTATGCTCATCTAAAAGCCGTCATCGAATCGCTGTTGAGTGAACAGGGGCAACCGGCAACTGGAGAAACTAGGTTTCTTGAAAACTGGGTCGATACCAGAAAGATTAAGAAATAATTTCTGCAGTAATCCGCGCCCTTTCTGTCTGATTCGAACTTAAGAGCCAGGCTCACTCTTTAGCCATGTGAACTTTAGTTATTTGAAAGCTGCTGTTAATGATTATGTTTCACATTTGCTTTCTTTGATATTTATCCCCTTATTTTTCAGACCATCCAGAATAAACTGCATGCATTCTGGCTGAGAGCCGAGAAATTCCGGGGCAACGATACCTGTTTTTTTTATCAGTCCTTTTGCCATCGCTCTGGCAACCATGGTAGCGGTATAGCCTGTAGTTCTGGCCATGCTGTGGATCCCGGTTTCAGGGTCAAAACGGTCAAAGAGGTCAAAAATTATCGTTTTACTTCTGCTGTTTTTTTCTCCTCTGATTATGATGCGCATCACGGTCAGGTCTTCTTCCCCTGGTTTAAGCATCAGCCTGGAAAATAAAACTCTGGCTGTAAAGTCGATCGGGCGGATCCTCTGTCCAGAAATATCCAATGGTTCGGTTTCAAAAAAACCCGCCTCTCTGAGCATGACCATTTTTTCTCGATGTCCGGGATAGCGGAGTGTTTTTTCTTTCATATCAGGAAGGTCAAGCGTTCTGAGCAGAGTGCGCAATCCGTCAGTGTTGAAGGCTTCAAGAGTGCCTACCTTTTCGAATTCAATCAATTCCGGGTCAGAAAGAGCAGGTTTTACCAAAAGGCGTCCGTGCTCTTTCAGCCGGGCTGGTCTGAGATATTCTTCAATCACATCATGGGGTGAGAAAACAGCTTTATACTCAAATGGACATTGTCTGACTGAGGGAAGACCGCCGACGTAGATAGCAAGTGAATGGCCTTTATCCAGCCGGCTTAAACCGCGGGCGGTCAGCATGTGGCTCAAGCCAGGAGCCACCCCGCAGTCGACCACAGCGGCTACATTTTTCTCCCTGGCCAGAGAATCGAGCTCAAACGGGTCTCCAGGGAAAAAGGCGATATCAATTACCTTTTTACCAGCCTCCAGACAGGCCTTAAGAGTCTCGTAGCCCATAAAACCAGGCAGAGCATCGATCACCAGGTCACAATTCTTAACTACCTTCTTTACTTGTTCTGGCCGGGAAAGGTCTTTCTGCTCGACTGAAATCATGCCCGCGGCCAGTTGTTCGAGCGGCTCCTTTTTTATATCAATAACAGTCAGTGTAAACTCCGGGTCTGAGGCCAGGTCCAGAGCCATAGCTTTTCCCACAAGACCGGCTCCAAGAATTATTGTTTTCATCCAAAACTCCTTTCAGTCTCCAGATGTCAGCTTTTTACGGGAATGCTGAAACTGAATTTCAGCGCAAGCTGAACGGGTTGATTAAAGACCGCTAAAGTGGTTAACGTAGAGGCGGATTAAAGAAAGGCTAAAAAGAATTAAGACTTTTTTAATCATCATCTACCATTCTATTTATCGAATCAGCTTATGTTTTCAATTCTCACCTGAGATTTAGAGTTCAAAATGAATGTTAACGCAGGCTTTCTGATTTGCCTCCTTAACTTCTTATAAGCTGTTTTCTCAGGTCATTTAATTCTGTCTGGCCAGGGATTCTGGGCAGCAGCTCAGGTTATTCTGTCTTTACTAATAATTAATATCTGTTTTAGATTTATTTTCAAACGCTTTTTTTATTTCTTCAATGCTGACACCAATTATCTTTCTGGCAACAGGGTCAAGATATTTTTCTTCTGCCTGAAGATGGACGGTCGTGTGAACATGCCTTAAAGACTCGCCGGGATTAAGAGCTGCGGCTGGAGAGGATGATTCCAGCTCGTAGAATGGTCCGAGTGGCTTGGCTCCCGGAGCAGCCGGCCCGTCATTATAGCTGTTGACCGCATCGCCTGAATAAGGGTCTTTCTGAATTTCCCACATGGAGTTGACATAATCGCCGGGAGCTTCAGGAATTGTCAGATGAACGATGGTCAGGGTCTTGCTGCTGGAATCGTAGCTCCCGAGAAAGGGGAGGGCTCGCTTCGGCGAAATGCCAATCTTGCTCCTGTGCTGACCGTCTCCCTTGAAATAGATGACTCTATCAGTTATTAGCATACGGTCAGCCGGCACTTTACCGAAATAAGCATCGTTTACAACCGGGCCAAGCTCTTCTTCAGGGCCTGCTTTATAGGGAATCACCACCGTGGTCGTAGGGGAAGGGTTGAACATTCCAAGAATCCAGACCGAAACCAGGCCAGTTTCTTTTTTCCAGGGTAGTTCACCCGTGTTGGTGATAAGGTTGTCAGACTGGAAAGCCACCCAGTTGATTTTGCCAGTTAAGGGAACACCAAGGGCCTCAACCTGTGCCGGTTCAAGAAGCCGGATGGCCCGCTCGGCTTTTATCTTGAACTCAAAGCTGGAATAGTTGACGGGGCTCATTTCCTTTTTCAGAACAACCTGAGTATCATCCCGGGAGACAAGGTCGAAAGAGCCTTCGTTGAGCGGTGGTGGGGTGAACCAGTGGTCCAGGTCGAACGGCGAGCCGTTTTTAAAAAACAGAGAAAACTGGCCACCTTCGGGTCCGAGCCAGAAGCGGTCTTCTCCGCCGAAGGCATTGATGTGGGGATTGTTTTCACCGGAAGCGATCAGTTCCCGGTTTATCCAGCCAAAACTCAAACCATTGAGTCCGGCCGCAGTGCTGGTCATAACCCGGCCCTGGATGTCAGGATTAACCGCAGCCATGGCCTGTCCATCACGGGCTGATAACACAACAACGTCAGTGTGCTGTTTCAGGAAATTAAGGTCGTCCTTAAACAAAGTGCCCTGAATTCTGGTTGAAGACCTGGAGCAAGAAACGCTCATGATAATATAAACGAATGATGTGGTCAAGAAAATTGTCAGCAGAAACTGGCGCATTTTGAATCCTCCTTACTCAGGTAAATTTAAGATATCAATTCAGGACAAATATCTCAAGTTTATTTAGCTTTTGTCCGGTTATGATTCTTTTTCATGGCTTCAGCAAACCATTCCCAGATTTTACGGTGAAACTCGAGACTCGGCGGATTATTTTTTAATATTTCCCAGTAGCTGAACGGAGTGTCTTCAGGATTTTGTCTGGTCCTGAGATTTTCATCCCAGAGCCGGTAGCTTTCTGGATGGAACTGAATTCCCAGGACATTGATGAACCTGGTGTGGTGAATAGCTTCAATGACTTTTCCATCTGGTGAGGTAGCTACCACCTTGAAACCTTTTCCTAACTTCTTAACTGCCTGATGATGAGCACTCAGTATTCTCGGGCGATCTTTTTTAGAAAAACCCAGAATCTTGACGAAGAAGCCGTCGTTAAGCAGTTTTATCCAGTGGAAATTGTAGGAGGTCAGATGATCAATTGGATAAAGTTTTACAAATGGATTGCTGTGCCAGCAGTCCGGCCCGAGTTTGATTATATCTTCGACATAATTTTTACCGTAGACTTCTGACCAGACATCCTGAAAAAGAGTTCCACCAGTTCCCACGTTCAGACTCTGAGCACCCAGGCAGATTCCAAGCACTGGCAATTCAGGATTGTTATCTAAGAGGGGCTGAATATTCTGCCCGTTGAAGCCACCCAGCAGGTGAAAGACCGCTGAAATTTCTAAATAATGACGATATGGATCTTCAATCAAGGTCAATTGTTTGGTTTTCTCTTCATAAATAGCGGGCGGAATATCCGGACCGCCAAAAAAGATTATTCCATCTGAATTTTTGACCATTTGCGCAAACTCAGCAGTGCAGCCGTTTTTCTTGAAGACATTTTTTTCGCTTATTTCAGCCGTAATTGGATGAAAAGTGAACCAATCTATCCTGTTATCCTCCACATATTTTTCAGCCTCTTGATAGTCGCTCACTTCCTTGATGTGGTAAATCCCTATGACGTTAAGATTCGGGATGTTGAGAAAGCCTGTTTCACGCAGAGCCAGGATGTCCTTAACAGTTCCTTTAGCTGGATAAAAAACGGTCAAATTGATTTGCTCTTCGTCTGAAGAGGGCTCGGCAAATGCGAGCCAGGGAAAAGTGAACAAAAGCATAAACAGCAAAATCTTTATGGTTCTTCGACTCATCTCGTTCTCCAATTTGAATCCTATTATTGTTTGCTTTATATAGAATAATTATATCACCTGGCTTAATCAAGAAAATTATGGTTGAAGCTCTGGTCAGGAGAGGTTTGAGTTTTTTCTGTCCATCCAAGACAAATATGAAGTGCAGCGGATAAAAAAATTTATCCTTCACAATATAGTTTCTTTTCAGGCTTAAAACCTGATCTTGAAACTGAATCTGAGAAGCGGACCTGAAAACCTGATTGCCGCAGGCCTTACGTTCATCTGGTCGGGACCAGCAAGACCGATGATAGAGGTTCCATCAGAATAAGTAATGTACATGAGCTGGCCGCTATAAGAATTATTTTCGTTTTCTGTATTCTGGGTATAGCCTTCTGATTTAGAACCATATGTTTCGATATAAGTAAGGTATTCCGAGGCTGAGCCTTTCCAATTCTTGAGGTCAGCTTTTCTGTAGATTGCCTCTATCATAAGGCCCAGGCTTGGAGAGAGGTCAATTTCAAAGCCAAGGCCTCCCAAGAATCCGAGGCTCTTACTTTTCAGACTATCATAATAGCGATTAGTGTATTTTTCTCCGGTTGAGTAAATATCAAGCAGAGACCCGTCATCCGGATCGTATAACTCCAATTCTTCTGTTTCTTCAAGATCATGACAGTAGGCCGACTGGAGACGACTAACATAAAAGGCTAAACCTACTTTGAGAAAGCTCTTAAAATGCGGCATAACTGGCAAAAAGTAATAGGCGTTTAAAGTGAGCGGCATGGTGCTTATTTTATTGATCGGGGAGAAGGCCAATATGGATTTGTTGTTATATTTATAGAGATAAGAATCAACCGTGCCCTGTTCTGTATAGGAAGTCGTTAAATCAACTTGACCCGCTATCGCCTTTTTCAAGTATTCAAAGCCAAGGCTGAGAGCAATCCTGTCAGAAATATAATAGATAACTTCAGCCCCGAACTCGAGTCCGCTATTAAGTTGAGACCAATCAAATCCAGCCTCGGGATCATCAGCGTTAGCCGTGAAAAACCTGTTCCAGTCTCTACGGACTTGACTCAGGTCGCCCCCGTTGAAGAAACCCGGGCCCGCGCTTAAAACCAGAGCCAGGCTTCGTTTATCCATACTCTGTCCGGCCAAATCCTTCGGGACGAGAGCCCCTAAGACCAAAAGAACAGCTGTGGTAATGGCGGCCGTTTTTTTCATTCAAAACTACCTTTCATCTTAAGTCCTTTTGTTTACCAACCCGGTGCTCAATCAAAGACATTATCTCAAATGAGCAAGATGAACGATTCCCTTCATCCAAAGATGTATTCCCAGCCCATCATACATTTCTTCTATCTTATATGCCCAGTTTAAATATTTTTGAAACGATTTGCAAAGCCTAAAAAGCCTGATAGGGACAGGTCAATTCGCTTGACTTAACGAATGGAAATAATATCATAGGAAAGATGACCTTCTGCTCAAGGCTTCCTCCTGTCAGGAGCCTTCTTCAAAGCAATTTCCCGGAACAAAGAGGAAGACAATTTTCGAGGAGAAACGGATGAAGAAAATTTTAATTCACTCTTTATTTTTTTCTTTAATGGCCCTGGCAATGTTTTCATCAGGGTTTAATCATCCGGGCGCCGACGGTATTTTCTCTGCGTCCAGGACGATGATTGATCAGGCAGAAAATATTTTCAGTCAGCCTGTGCTTCTGACCTCAGCCGGCCAGAGCCCGGAGATTCAGTTAGCAGCAATTCTTGCCAAGAGAGCTGGTTTGCAATATAAACTTTCGCCTCTGGCTAATGCTGATGACCTGAAAGAGATAAAAACTCTCGGTTTAGTCGTCGGGGCCAGTTTGAAGGGATTGGGAGCTGCCGGCGTGGATGTGAATAAAGAAAAAGCAAGAGTTAAAGGACTGTTGGAAGAAGCGGCCAAGAAAGAAATGCGGGTTCTGTTCCTCCATCTGGGCGGTGATCAGCGTCGGGGGGAGCTGACTGATGCTCTGGTCTCCGAATATCTGCCTTTAGCGAGGCTGGCTGTGATCCTGAGGTCAGCAGATAATGACGGCTTGTTTACCAAGATTTGCCAGCAATATAAAATTCCACTGATAGCTGTTGACCGGACAGTCGAGGTGGTTGAAGTCCTGAAGAATATTTTCAGCAAATAAGGTAGGGACTTGCCTGATTTTGCGATCTTTTTTCTCATGGTAGCCGTTTTTATCCTGGCGGCTGCTGTCCTGAAGTTGCCTGTTGGGTTATGCCTTATGCTGGCGGCAGTGGCCGGGTCTCTGGCTGGAGGAGCAGGTGTTACCTGGCGTCATTTGATTGAAGGGGCCTTCGGCTTTTTTGATATCATTTTGATCATATTCACAGCCATACTTCTTATGAAGGTACTTCAGGCCTCGGGTGTCCTGGATACTCTGACAGCAATGATGATTAAGACTTTTTACAGGCAAAAATCACTCTTGCTTCTGGCTTCGACCCTGCTCGTCATGTTCCCGGGTATGATTACCGGTTCTTCCACTGCGAGTGTTATGACTTCTGGGCCACTGGTTGCTCCGGTATTGACCAAGCTGGGCCTGCCCCGCTTGAAGACGGGAGCACTCATTGCCATGGCTGCGGTTCTGGGCATGCTCGCTCCTCCTGTTAACATTTTGGTTATGATCATGGGTGGAGGAGTGGACATGCCTTATGTAGGGATTACGATCCCGCTCCTCTTAATTGTCGTCCCGCTTGCAGTCATCATCCCTCTCTGGATAGGGCTGAAAGATATCAGAACCGTAGATTTGGAAGAGATGAAATCCCTGCTGCCCGCCTCTTTGCATTCCAAATACAGGCTTCGTCTCTACCTGCCGCTGATTCTGGTCCTTGGTTTGATGCTGGGACAAAGAGCTCTGGTGAAGGTTATGCCCGATATCGGCCTGCCAGGAATTTTCCTCTCCGGGAGTTTACTCGGTATGGTCTGCGGTCGTCCTTTTAATTTTTGGAAAACGACCGTTAGAGCTGTGGCTGAAGCCATGCCAATAGTCACCATTCTGGCTGGGGTGGGTATGTTTATTCAAATAATGACCCTGACCGGTGCCCGGGGCTGGATTGTCATGCTTTTTCTGTCTTTGCCCAGGGGGCTTCTCTATGCTTCCATGGTCATGGTTCTGCCTTTATTCGGAGGAATTTCAGCATTCGGGGCCAGCTCAATCCTTGGGGTTCCACTTATCCTGGCTTTGATCAGCAAGAATGCCATCTTCACTTCAACGGCTTTGTCAGCCGTCATCGGTCTGGGTGACCTTATTCCGCCAGCAGCCCTGGCTGGTCGTTTTGCCGGAAAGGTGGTTGAAGAAGAAAACTTCATCCGCATTCTGAAATACTGTCTGGTGCCGGCTTTTTTCGTTCTGGCCATGGGTATGGTTGTTCTCTTGGCCACTTCTTTTCTTGAAAGGATATTATGACGGATAAGAACTGATGATAACCATAATTTATCGTTTGATAGTGTTCTATTTCTTAATTCACATATTTATATACCTGTTCAAACGGGAGAGGATCTGGGATAGGCTCGGCGCGGTGGTTGTCCTGGTTCTTTTCATTCTAAGATTATTGATGGTGAAATAAGCTGATGGTCAACCTGAGAAAAAACACTGATATTTATATCTCCCTCTGTCTGGTCTTGATTGGTTTCCTGGTAGCACTCCTGTCAGGTCTGAAGTTCAACATGTCGGCCAAAGAGGCCATATATCCGGGTCCCGGGCTCACGCGGATGAATCAACTGAGCGATTATTTTTCAGGCTTGGCAGGAACACCTGGAGATACAGAGGTTTATGTTTTCGAGGGAGCTGTAAAAGGTGGAAATATCTTAATTACCGGAGGCACACATCCTAACGAACCTGCTGGCTTTCTTTCGGCTGTGGTTTTGACTGAAAACATAAAGGTGCGGCGGGGAAAAATTATTGTTATCCCCAGAGCGAATGATAGTGGTTTTACCTGTAACGACCCGATGGAAGCCAATCTTCAGCGATTCGCTATTAAGACTGCGGGAGGAGCTCGAGAATTTCGCTTCGGTTCCAGGCTTACGAATCCAGTTCACCAGTGGCCTGACCCCACTCTTTACGAAAATCCTGCGGGTCAGATGCTCTCAGGTTCGGAGGTGCGCAACCTCAATCGTTGTTATCCCGGGAGAGCCCATGGTTACCTGACCGAGAAAATAGCTTTTTCCATAATGGAACTGATAAGGCAGGAGAAAATAGACCTCGGTATTGACCTTCACGAGTCAGCACCCGAGTACCCGGTGATAAATGCTATGGTTTTCCACGAAAACAGCGCTGAGCTGGCAGCCATGGCTCAGATTTCTCTACAGTCTGAAGGCCTGGATTTCAGGCTGGAAACTTCTCCTGTTAACTTAAGAGGTCTGAGTCACCGCGAATGGGGCGATGCGGCTGGAATTAAGGCCGTATTGATAGAAACTCCTAATCCGGCCCAGGGAAGGCTTAAGGGAAAAACCACGGCCGCTCTGGTGGTGGAAGGCAAAGACAAAGATTATCTTAGAGCTTACGAACTGGGAAGGTTGTTTATTCCTTACGATAAAAAAGGAGTTTCATTGAGTGAACGGGTGAGTCGCCATCTGGCGGCCGTGTCGTCGGTCTTGGAATGCCTGGGTGAGCTTGAACCCGAGAAGTCGGTTGAAGTCGATAGCCTGCCCGTCTGGATTGACGTGAGAGAGAAAGGATTGGAAATTTTCCTGCGGCCGCCGCAGAGGTAGAGAGATCGTTAAATTTTGTCTTATAATCTCGGTTCTATTTCATATGAGAAACGGCTTGAGCTATCAGACGGAATCCATAATCTTTTTTTTCTAAGGAGGTAGAATGAAACGCTGGCTTTTTATTACCGCAATCTCAGTTTTTTCCCTGGGGTTGATTCTGTTGCCAGAACTGATGTCGGGCATTTCCGGGCCTGAGTCAGTTGAGTATGATGTAATCATCACAAATGGGTTGATATATGATGGCACATTGAGACCAGCTTTTAAGGCTGATATAGCCGTCAAAGATGGCCGGATAATGAGAATAGCCCCAAAAATTAGCGCGAAAGCAGCCAGGGTTATTAATGCTGAGGGACTTTGTGTCAGCCCTGGTTTCATTGATATGCACAGTCACGTGGACAGGGGCATGTATTTTCCCGAACAGAGGGCTCCACTCAGCTATCTTACGCAGGGTGTAACCACTGCTGTAGTAGGGCAGTGCGGTTCAAGCGGGTGGCCCTTTTTTGAAAAGGCGTCAGACCAGATTGACCGCTTCCGTAAAGAAGGAGTCGGTCTTAATGTAGCCCTGCTGGTGGGGCATGGCCAGGTCCGCCAGCAGGTGATGGGAAATGATAACCGCGAACCAACGGCAGAAGAACTTGAACAGATGAGACTTCTGGTAAGAGAATCAATGGAACAGGGAGCAGTCGGAATATCCACCGGCCTCATCTACCGTCCTGGTTCATACGCCAAAACTGACGAGATTCTGGAACTGGTAAAAGTTGTAGCTTCAAAAGGTGGTATTTATCATTCTCACATTCGCAATGAAAGAGAGAAGCTCCTGGAAGCCGTTCAGGAATTTATTTATATAGTTGATAAAGCTGGTATTCGGGGCAACATTTCTCATTTCAAGGTTATGGGCAAGAGCAACTGGGGTCTGGTTAAAGAAGCATGCAAGTTGGTGGAAGAAGCCCGGTTGCGCGGTCTGCAGATTACTGCTGATCAATATCCATTTCGCTTTTCCAACACAGAGCCCTATTCGCCGCTTGTTCCACGGAACCTCTGGCAGGGCAGGGGTGAGGAGGCTATTCTGAGAACAGAGGATCTGGCTGAAGCTTTTTCCCACCTCAGAGACGCTGAGCTTCTCAAAGTTTATTTCCGGGTTACACCTTATTTCCCTATTTCCGAGCGTCATCTGGCCTTTCTGAACAGTCTGTCGAGAGATAGATTGGTTAACCTGGTAGCTTCAGAAGTTCTGGATGGCAGAGTGCTTGGTCCGGAAAATGAAAGAGAAAGAGCCCTGTTCATCCAGCGCCTCAATCAGCCGGAGGGAGTTCAGGAGATACGCGAAGGCGTAAAAAAATATCTTGAGACAGTAGGCCCTGAGAACCTGATCATAGCCATTGCACCCGATAAATCTCTGGAAGGAAAGTCGTTGGCTGAGGTCGCTGCCTTAAGACATAAGCCGGTTGTGGAAATGGCCATTGAGCTGGAGCTGGCCGGAGTTAAAGCCGTTCCTTTTAATATGTGCGAGCCAGACATCGAGTATGTAATGAAAAAAGATTATGTGACTACGGGCAGCGATGGAATCGTTGCTGTATATGGCATAGGTTTGCCGCATGTCCGTTCTTACTCCACTTTCCTGTACAAGATAAAGGAATATGCCTCGAGGAGAAAGGTTATTTCTCTATCTCAGGCAATCCGCTCTCAGACTTCGCTTCCTGCTGAAATCATGAACTGGCCTGACCGCGGACGTATTGCCGAGAGATTTGCAGCTGATATCGTTGTGTTAGACCTTAAGAAGCTGTCTGTTCCTTCTTCAATCTCTAACCCCCATCAGTTCAGCAAGGGAGTTCGGCACCTGTTGATTAACGGAGCAATTGTTATCGATAACGGGAGCTGGACAGGCAAGCTGTCTGGCCAGGTCTTAACACTGAGATAATCTGATCTTATTCCTTTTTTGGCTTCTTAAAACTTACCTTGAACAGCTCCGGGTCAAAAATATAGTTCTTGAGGGCCTCAGCTGTGGCCGGTGAGACTTTGGCCAGAAATGGACTCAAGGAAGCCTTTACCTGGTCGGTGATTTCTAACTTGGAGATGGTTTCTATGCTTACCTTAGTTTCAGGATAACGGTTGAGGCATTGTGGCTGGAACAGGAAATCTATCATCCTCTGGTTGGGGTCAATGAGAGTAATGCCGGGATGTCCGTTAAGGGAAAAGGCTTCTTCAAAGTGCTTCCTCGCATAGCCATAATGGGTACAATTAAGACTTCCAAAAATCAGGCGGCTCTTGTCCTCCACTTTGGTTATGGCTTCCTGGACAAACTGTCTGATATAACCAACGGTCTCCTCGCTATCAACACCCCTTTCAATAGCTCCAGCCAGTTTATGGCAGGCCTGACCCACGATACTGGTGGCTGGAATGCCTCTGGCCATGAGAGCTTTTTTATAAGCTTCGGATTCAATGGTAGTTTTGGTACCAAAAATTATTACTGTTGCTTCAGGAGTCGATTCAAATTGCCGCGTTATTAAATCGACGCCTGATTCGACAATACCTACAACCGGGAAACGGGACTTTTTAGAAAATGAAGTCTGGTCATAAAGCACGGACAGAGTGTTGCAGGCAATTAACAGGAGGTCCGGCTTGTATTTTTTATTCATAGCTTTTAGCACTTTATTGAAAATTCGGACCTTCTCTTTTTCAGAATCAAGTCCGTTATAGCCGATTTTATCAAACAGGGCATTGTAGAAAACGATTCTGGCCTGCCGGAAAATCCCGCTTCTTGACAGTCTCGTTTCCAGCTCAGCTGCTACTGACAGACCGCCCAAACCAGAATCTGTTACCAGGATAGTAACATCCTGCTTGTTAGCCAGCAGCTCAGTTATCTGGGTTTCCCGATTAACTGCCTGTTGGCGGCAGGAGAACGCTGCCAGCAGGTTAATGACCATAATTAACGCAATTTTCTTTTTCATAGCAACTCCTGTTAATTTCTGAAGTCAGAAGCCTGCAGCCACCCCATCCCGCCTGGAGTCGGCGGCTCCGTAGAGTCTTCTGGTTTTCGGGTCGATGAGAATTCCCTGGGCTCCACCGAAGTAATTGTCCCAATCAGGATAGAGCTTAACGCTGTGGCCCCAGGATTTTAGAGTTTCAACTGCAGCGGAAGAAATACGACCTTCAATGGCCAGAGTTTTAGTCAAACAATGGACCCGGGGCGCTTCAATGGCTTCATCCAGACCGAAGCCAAAATCAACTATGTTTATGATAATCTGAGCCATCGCGGATATGATTCTTGTCGCGCCCGGTGACCCGATTATCAGAAAGGGACGGTCGTCTTTAATGATAATGGTTGGGGCAATACTGCTGGCCGGTCGCCTGGCTGGACCGACTGAATTCGGGCTCCCGGTCTTAGAATCGAAATCGGCCATGTGGTTGTTAAGAAGAATTCCTGTTCCCGGGACCACGATGCCGGTGCCAAAGAAGCTGTTGATGCTCTGAGTTAAAGCCGCAGCGTTACCATGCTCATCAACCACCGACATATGAGAAGTGCTTTCGCTTTCTGAGTTAGCAAAGGAGAGCGGCTTATAATCAAATCTGACCACGCCCTCTTTTATTCTTTCTCTAAGTTTGCCGGCATAATTCTTGTCAGTTAGAATTTCCACTGGTATTTTATAATAATCAGGGTCCCCTGAATTTCTGGTCTGGTCAGCAAAGACCATTTTCATGGCTTCAGCCAGGAGATGAATCAGCCGGTCGCTTTGAGGCCCGAGACTTTTGAGGTCAAACCCTTCGAGGATGTTTAACAACTCAAGCAAGTATGTCCCGCCACCCGGAGGAGCGGAAGAGAATATCTTGTATCCACGATAAGTACCAGAGACCGGCTTTCTTAGCTTTGGCTGGTAATTCTTAAGGTCATCCAGCTCCATAATCCCACCCAGTTTCTGTATCTCTGAGACTATAACCCTGGCCAGGTTTCCTTCATAGAAAACGGCTGGACCTTCTTGAGCTATTCTTTCTAAAACCTTAGCCAGGTCCTCGTTTTTTAATAAACTTCCTGGCTCAGGCGGGAGTCCATCTGGCAGATA
>Ga0172363_10000323_pt1 | contig 34952 bp, 27 predicted proteins | sample LakKivs2_kivu2a2_FD_114541 | JGI IMG/M metagenome (GOLD analysis project Ga0172363, IMG submission 114541) | Sediment microbial communities from Lake Kivu, Rwanda - Sediment s2_kivu2a2 | ecosystem: Environmental > Aquatic > Freshwater > Lake > Sediment | place: Rwanda: Western Province, Lake... | reverse complement strand
CGGTTAAGGACAGTGTATCTGTAGACCTTGGACTTTGCATCAAACTGGGAGTGAAAATCAGCAGTCACCTGCTCAACCCTGACTATCACAATGTCGTCCGGCAACAGGCTGTTGAGTCCGCGCAGAACAGCGAATGGAGTCAGTTTCCGCCTGGTTTTGAAATGCGCCACCTGTCCGAGAGCGTGCACGCCTGCGTCTGTCCGGCTTGCTGCAATCAGGGACACGGGTTCACCGACTAAAACATGCAGGCCGTGCTCTATCACAGCCTGGATTGTTTTCAGACCAGGCTGCTTCTGCCAGCCGTGGTAATTCGTCCCGTCATATTCAATGGTAAGTTTATACTTTAAAATAGGGACACTTACCATTTTTTATCTTACCCGGAGTGAGATGGAAAACCCAGCCGCAGAAAACCTAGAAGAATAGATATCATTAAAATCCGAATCCTTTGCAGAGGAAACCGGCAAGTTAGAACCGGTATATTCATTTTGAAAAATGGTAACTGTCCCTATTTTATAGCAATTCCGCAATCTGGACTGCGTTCAATGCAGCGCCTTTGCGAAGGTTGTCAGCCACGCACCAGAACGAAAGGCCGTTTTTGACAAACGGGTCCTCTCTGACCCTGCCGATATAAACGTCGTCCTTCTGGTCTGCATCTATTGGCATAGGGTAAGTCCTGAGTTTAGGGTCGGAAGCACTTTTAGCCGGCTCGTCGACAAACGTGATGCCAGGAGCTTTGCGGAATATTTCCCTGGCTTCCTCAACCGGAATCGTTTTCTCGGTCTCAACGTAAATTGATTCCGAATGTGCGTTCAGGACCGGCACACGAATCGTGGTTGCGGTCACCTTGATTTTGTCGTCGTGCATGATTTTATGGGTTTCTTTGACCATTTTCCACTCCTCGGTGGTATAGTCGAGGTCCTGGAAGGAGCCGATCTGCGGAATCAGGTTAAAAGCAATCCTGTGCGAAAAAGCAGAAGGCGGAGTAATCTCGCCTTTCTCAATGAATTTCGCGGTCTGGTTGTAAAGTTCCTCCATTGCCTTCCGTCCTGCACCGGATGCCGCCTGGTAAGTTGACACAATAACCCGTTTAATCCTGCTTTTTTGATGAATCGGCCACAGCGCGACCACCATCTGAATCGTTGAGCAGTTCGGATTCGCAATAATCCCCTGATGTTTTTTCACGTCGCCGGCATTCACCTCGGGCACGACCAAAGGTACTTTCGGGTCCATACGGAAATCAGCGCCGTTGTCGATTACAACAGCTCCTCTCTTTACCGCTTCAGGACCAAAAGTAACTGCCGCACCTTTGTCTCCCTCGGTGCCCGCAAAAAGAGCTATGTCAATTCCCTTGAACTCTTCCGGCAGAGTTTCCCTGACCTGGAAGGTCTGCCCTGCAATATTCACAGGCCTTGCGCTCCGCGCCAGGACTTTTAACTCATTGACCGGGAATTTGCGCTGAAGAAGAGTTTTTACCATTTCCTCTCCGACAGCACCGACTCCGACTACTGCCACATTATACTTTTTCATCTGTTAATTTTCCTCCTGCCTTCTGTAAAAACGAAATTATAACAAGATAACCCAATTATACAAAACGTTTCAAACATCCACGGCCTCGCCGTGGATGTTTATTATAACACGGTTTTTAGTTTTTCTGCAAAGATTTTATACTTCCCTGTCATCGCAGGCAGGGTATCTTCTCTGAGAAGAACAAGACATTTTACTGCGCCTCTCGGCGAAGCCGTGACGGGTTCATCTCCACCCTTTTACAAGCGGAGTTTTCTCGGCGCCACAGATAATACCGCTACAGATTAAAACAGGAAGCTCTGCCCTAAAACTAACCTCCACATATATGGGCGTGAAGCAATACCCCCTACTGAAAATGCTACACCGGCTTTTAATTTCATGTTCTTAAGGTTAACTCTTAGTCCAGGCACAACATCTATACTTGTCCCCCCTGTACCTGCTACCGCATTTCCATCTGCCGTGTAATCGCCAAAAGTATTGCCTATTGCCTCTCCTATAAAGGTAATCCTGTCATTCATGGGATATTCTATTGCTAACCCGTACTCAAGTATATCTCCGGTGTCTATTACAACAAAATTTTTGTTTGTATATTGAAACGTAACCTTATAGCCAACATTGACATTTATATCAAAAACCCAGAGTTTCATTCCGCTTGCAGCGGTTATATCAATGTTTAACCCCCTGCCGAGCTCTTTCTTCGGATCTCCGGTAGGCAATTCAAGATTAATGCCAAAAGCATTTGTCCATGTACTGTTTTCCGTATTGTAGAAGTTATATTTCTCTGCTACTATGATAACACCAAGCCCATTATTCTCTGTATCTGTAAAACCTTTCTGCTTCCATGAAAGATACGGAACAAAGAGCGACAGTTCAAAATCATCTGATATTCCATATTTTGACTGCAGACCAATAATTGCTTCTTTGCGTGAAAATGCAGTATTGGTAACAGGTTCCGTCCATTCATCATAGGAATAGTTAACATCTATGCCTATTTCTCCGCTCTTCTCCCCATAAACATTCTTTGCAGACTGTAAAATCAGGGGCTCGGAATAAGAAGGTACAATTACTAACCAAACCAGGGTTGCAATTCCGAGAGATTTAAGTAAAAATTTCATTCAAAGGTAATAATGTTAATACATCGTGTAAAACAACAGATCACTACCACCAAAAGGATTCCATGAACTACCATTATCACAACTATACATTGGCTCACCATCCGCATAAGAATTATGCGAATCACCATATACTACGCACGATATATCTTGACCGTCTACACGATAAACTACTATCCAATATTTTGTTCCGGGGCTAAGCGATACAGGACTAATATAAAAATCTTCCCCGGCGTACAAAGCACCGGGAGTAAAAGCATCAAGTGTATAAGATAACCGATTTACTGTTTGAATTGAATGTGCTAAGACAGTCCCGCTTGGTTTGCCATTATTATCACTACGTATTTCTACTGTAAAAGCGATAAGTTGGTCTTGTACATACAACCGTACTTTTTTTATAGAACTTTTAGTCGGAATAAAAGATTCTGCGAGCATAGTTCCTGCCATGGGAGTGTAATACCCACTAGGTGTTGGAATACCCTGATCAATTTTATATAGAGTTATTGTTCCTGTACTAAAAACACCCGGAGTATTCACATTAACATTTGCAACTTCATTTGCATATCCATTAGTATTACTACTACCAACCACGACCCTATAGCTTAAATTAGTTAAACCCGTAAAGCTAAAATTACCATTGCTATCTGTGGGTTTTGGAGTGTTTGCATCTAAATTTACATTAACATTTGCTATGGGCTGACCTGAAGAATCTACCACTTTTCCATTAACAACAGCATCATTCAAAGATATACTAAGGTCAGGCACATGGTAACTCACACCTGCACCGCTCACTATGATATTCTCCGCACTTGCAGCCCCAAAGTGTTCTTTGCTTGCTGTCAAAATATATGTGCCTACTGCAAGACCTTCTACTTTGTACGAACCATCCGCAGCAGTTGTCCCTTTCAATGGGGTATTCGTAAGGGTTATTGTTATATCACTACTGTCAGACATGTCCTTCAAATACACTTTACCATGAACCACGCCATTGCCGACAAAATCCGGCCCTAACCCTGGCTTTATTCCTTTGCTACACGACAGTAAAAAAAGAATGGGAAATATTATTATTGTAGAGAGAATAAGATGATGATATGGGCGTTGCAGTATCTTCATAGCGTTGCCCTCCTATGTATAGTATACACTCTGTTTTGTATAAAATCAAACCGATTTTTACCCGATTTTTGCTACTGACATAAAACAGTAATTACTTCCACAAGGAATATCTCTAGAAGCACCAAAATTGTGCCATGTGTACAATTCAACGTAGTCTCCACTCCCATTAAGATATACTATATCAGATATAGCTGTTGATACCCCATAGTTACCATTTGTTGAATGAGCACTGCTTCTGCTATATTCTGAACCGTTTTTGTAAATAAGAGCAACAGCAGCTTTATCAGCTACTGTCGTCCAATACGCCACCATTGCACTAACCAGATAATAACCTTCTACTGAAGGCGTAAAACGATAATTCGTTCCAGCATCAAATTCGCTGCGATTATCAAATGACTCCCCATTAAGTTGAACTTTTGTAAAAGTCTGATCAGAGATTCCCTGATTGGTACCCGCCCGATATGCCCTCGCCCTTGATTGTGAAGGTTGACTTACGTATCCACTTTTCAACGTCACATTAGCAACGGTTACACCATTACCTAGTGTTTTTTCATTAATCGAATCTACGGAAAGACCATAGAGATCAACAATCATCCGTTCTGTGCCGGCTGTATCAAAACGAATCCTATCCTCATTAGAAATTTCTTCCGTTTGGACTTTCGTATCGCCATCTGTATCTTCAATATATGTTGCCATTTTCATTTCTCCTTTTTGGTGTTAGTGATTATTCACCAAATATGTCATTATTGAATTTTAAGTGTACAAGATCGATGGTTTTTACCTCGGGATATGCTTCCTTTGTGTTGGTTTGTAAATCTATGACAAGATATCTCTTTCAATTTTAGCTCATACCTCATCTGTTTCTTCAGCGCTCCGTTTGTAACAGAACGGGGGGGGACATCCGGCAGAAATTTCATCGCCTGCGTAAGCAATGCCTTCAACTCAGCGATAAAAGGATACCGCGGATTAAATTCGTAAAGGCGCACCCTGCCATATTTGGTGCTGACCAGAACACCGCCGTTTTCCAAACGTGCGAGTTGCTGCTGTATGCCGTTAACCGGCGCATTGAAAACCGCAGCAATCCTGCCGGCATAACCCCGGCCGTATGTCAGCACATAGAATAATATTTTTTCTACGGTTCCATTTCCAAAAATGGATTTAAGCATATTCGCGATCCTTTTTTACCATATTTTACCATATTTTATGGTTATATTACCATATTTTTTGGTATTTGTCAATAGGTTAATTTAAATTTCTTTGCGTTTTTGAAGGTTAGCTGGAAAGGGTTTTACTTCTTCACATACCCTGCAACAAGGTCGCCTACCTGCGAGGTGGAAAGTCCCATCCTGCCTGCGGACATACTCTTGATTTTGCCGGACTCAAGTGCAGAAATTACGGCATTTTCAACTGCCGACGCGGCTTCGGTCTCGCCAAGCTGTTCGAGCATCATCTGTCCTGCGCAGATTGCCGCCAGGGGGTTAATCACGCCCATACCCGTGTATTTCGGCGCAGAACCGCCTATCGGCTCAAACATGGAAAGACCCTGGGGATTGATATTGCCTCCTGCCGCTATGCCCATTCCGCCCTGAATCATCGCACCCAGGTCAGTGATGATGTCGCCGAACATATTTTCCGTGACAATTACGTCGAAATACTCCGGATTCTTGACAAACCACATTGTCGTGGCATCCACATGAGCATAGTCGCGCTTGATATCCGGGAACTCTTTTGTCCCCATTTCTTCAAATGCCCTGAACCACAGGTCGCCTGCATACGTCAGAACATTTGTCTTGTGGCACAGAGTCAGCATCTTCTTTTTGTTGCGTTTGCGGGTAAATTCATACGCAAACCTGAGACAGCGGTCGACCTGGCTCCTGGTATAGGTCATAATCTGCATGGCCACTTCCTCGCCCTTTTCATTTTTTGAAAGTCCGCCCTTGCCTGTATAGAGTCCGCCTGTGTTCTCCCTGACCACGACGAAATTGATGTCGTCCGGCTTCTTATTTGCCAGAGGTGTTTCAACATTCGGATACAATTTCACGGGACGCAGATTTATATACTGGTCAAAATGGAACCGGAGCTTGAGAAGAATGCCATGCTCAAGGATGCCCGGTTTCACCTTCGGGTGCCCGATTGCGCCGAGATAGATTGCGTCGTGCTTTTCCAGCTCTTTCAAATCTTCATCGGTAACTGTCTTGCCGGTCTTCAGGTACCTTTCACCGTCGATATTGAAAAATTTGAACTGCAGGTCAAGATTGAATTTTCCTGCCGCAGATTTCAAAACTTTTACGCCTTCAGCAATTACCTCCGGCCCTGTACCGTCGCCCGGCAATACCGCAATCTTATGAATCTTCCTGCCCTCACAGGCAGGATAGCTTCTCTGAGAGGAAGAAGACATTTTATTGCGCCTCTCATCCCCGCCTTTACAGGCGGGATTCTCTCGGCGCCCCAGATAGTTTTTTCCTGACATAAGCCATTAATCCTCCTGCTTCTATCAACTCGCGCATAAATTCAGGCAGACTCTCTGCCTTATAAGTTTCGTTTTTTGTCTTATTGACGATTTTTCCGGTAGCCAGGTCGATTTCCAGGCAATCCCCAGGCTGTATTCTCCCGGCTGCCTGACGGCATTCCAGAATAGGCAGACCGATGTTAAAAGCATTCCTGTAAAATATTCTTGCAAAACTTCCCGCAATTACCGCTGATATCTTTGCCGCCTTGATTGCCACAGGAGCGTGCTCCCGCGATGAACCGCATCCGAAATTTTCCCCTGCCACTATGATGTCGCCTGCGCTGATTTTTTTTGAAAATTCAGGGTCGGCATCCTCCATGCAGTGCCTTGCGAGCTCGGCAGGGTCCGAGGTATTCAGATACCTCGCAGGGATTATCAGGTCGGTATTTACATCGTCGCCGAATTTCCAGGTTTTCCCGCTTATCATGGCGCGGCAATCACCCCTTTCACCGCGGACATTGCCGCAACAGCAGGACCTGCCAGATATACCTCTGACTTTGTGTTTCCCATTCTTCCGACGAAGTTTCTGTTTGTTGTTGCCACTGCCTTTTCTCCGTCTGCAAGGACTCCCATGTGACCGCCCAGACACGGTCCGCAGGTAGGCGTGCTGACCGCTGCTCCTGCATCCAGGAATATTTTCATTATCCCCTCTTTCAGCATCTGCTTCACAACCTGCTGCGTGGCCGGAATGACAATCAGCCTGACCCTGGAATTCACTTTTCTGCCTTTAAGCAGCCTTGACGCTATGCGCATATCCTCAATCCTGCCGTTTGTGCACGACCCGATAACAACCTGGTCGATGGGAATCTTTCCAACCCGGCTTATGGGTTTTACATTCGATGGCAGTGAAGGAGATGCGACCTGCGGCTCTAATTTTGAAAAATCAAATTCCTCAATCCCCGCATATTTGGCGTCGCGGTCGCTCGCGTAAATCTTATACCTGCGCTTTGCTCTCGGCTTTACGTATTTTTCGGTGATTTTGTCGGGTGCGACGATTCCGCTCTTGGCGCCTGCCTCTATAGCCATATTGCACATTGTCAGCCGGCCTTCCACCGACAGGTTTTCTATTGCTTCGCCTGTAAATTCCATCGCCTGGTAGAGAGCACCGTCGACTCCTATCCTGCCGATAATCGCCAGGATTATATCCTTGCTGCCGACCCACTTCTGAAGCCGGCCGCTGCAGACAAACCTGACGCTTTCCGGCACCCTGAACCATGCTTTGCCTGTTATCATCGCGGCTGCAAGGTCGGTACTTCCGACTCCTGTGGCAAAAGCGCCCAGTGCGCCGTACGTACAGGTATGGGAATCAGCTCCGACAACCAGGTCGCCCGGCACTACAATCCCCTGTTCCGGCAGAAGCGCATGCTCAATGCCCATCTGCCCTATTTCAAAATAATGCGTGAGTCTATGCTTCCAGGAAAAATCCCGCAGGAGTTTGCACTGCTGTGCGGATTTGATGTCCTTGTTCGGCGCAAAATGGTCGGGTATAAGCACAATGCGGTTACGGTCGAATACTTTCCCGGCTCCGGCTTTGCGAAATTCCTCGATTGCCATAGGCGCTGTAATGTCGTTGCCCAGCACTATGTCGACATTAGCCCAGATCAATTCTCCGGGTTTAACGTTCTTCCTGCCGGCGTGAGCGGCAAGTATTTTTTCGGTGATGGTCATACCTGTCATTTTCTTGCTGCCTTATTTATTGCGTTCAGATATGCCCTGGCTGATGCTTCAATAATGTCTGTGCTGACGCCTCTTCCGATAAACTGTCTGCCTCTTGTCTCTACCACAACGGTCACTTCCCCCTGTGCGTCCTTACCGCCTGTAATGGCATTGAGAGAATACTCCAGGAGTTTTACCTTTATGCCGGTAATGCGGTCGATTGCATTGTAAACCGCGGCAACAGGTCCGTCGCCACACGCAGCTTCCTGCTTTATTTTTCCGGCAAAAACCAGTCGTATCGTCGCCGTAGGGACTGTTTCTGTTCCGCTCACGACGTTCATTGATTCCAGACGGTATTTTCCCGGCGCCATTGAAATCTGCGTGCCGACCAGGCTTTCCAGGTCGTCGTCAAACACCTCTTTTTTTCTGTCAGCCAGCTGCTTGAATGCAACAAATGCCTTCTCAAGTTCCTTTTCGCTGAGATGATATCCGAGGGAAGCAAGCCTTGCCTTGAACGCATGTCTTCCGGAATGACGTCCCAGAACCAGCTGGTTTGAAGACAATCCAACCGACTGCGGAGTCATAATCTCGTACGTTCTCCGTTCCTTGAGAACTCCGTCCTGGTGTATTCCGGCCTCGTGCGAAAAAGCATTTTTCCCCACAATCGCCTTGTTCGGCTGAACAATCAATCCTGTCAGAGAACTCACCAGCCGGCTGGTCTTGTAAATTTCCTTTGTGTTGATACCGGTGTAACAACGGAAAAAGTCGTGCCTGGTCTTTATGGCCATCACAACTTCTTCCAGGGAAGCATTGCCGGCCCTTTCTCCAAGACCGTTAACAGCGCATTCAACCTGTTCCGCACCGCTCTTCACCGCAAACAGCGAATTCGCCGTCGCCAGTCCCAGATCGTTATGACAATGAACGCTTATTTTTGCCCTGTTAATGTTCGGAATTTTTTCGTGAAGCGTCCTGATTAAATTCCCGAATACCTCGGGCATCGCATATCCCACTGTATCGGCAATGTTGACCGTACCGGCTCCTGCCCTGATAACCTCTTCGACCACTGTGCAGAGAAAATCCGGATTTGTCCTGGATGCGTCCTCCGGCGAAAACTCAACATCGTCGGTAAACCTGCGGGCATATTTCACCATTGCCTTTGCCTGGCGCAGTATCTCCTCTTCCGCCATTTTCAGTTTATACTTCATATGTATTTTTGAAGTGGCGAGGAACACGTGGATTCTCGGTCTTGCGGCATTTCTGAGTGCTTCAGCTGCACGGTGGATATCCGGCTTCAATGCCCTGGCAAGCGCCGCTATAACGGGTTTACGGACTTCCCTGGAAATCCTGCGGACAGCCTCAAAAGCTGCCTGCGATGAAATAGGGAAGCCGGCTTCTATGATGTCGACGCCTAGACGCGACAGCTGGTGCGCTATCCGGATTTTGCCTTCTGAATCAAGGCTTGCGCCGGGCGACTGTTCACCGTCGCGTAAAGTCGTATCAAATATGTAAATCCGTCTTTTTTGACTGGACATTACCCAATACTCCTTTTTTTTCCCTTATTTTTCTCCTGGATTCTGCATCCAGCCTGACTATGCCTGTAATAAGACCGAAAAGCATATACAGAAGCAGAAGTGCAAAAACAACCACCTGCGGCGCCCAGATAAAAAATGGGATAATCATAATGCATCCCAGGAGCCCGATTGCAGGAAGGCGTTCGCCTGCCGCATACCTCTTGAAATTAGGAAACGGAATAGTGCTGACCATCAGTGCAGACAGCAGAATCATCAGGACAGGGATGCCGTAAAGGTTTATCGTGCTCACGTGCTGAACATACCACCCTATCGCCCTGTCCATAATAATTCCCTTGTTGCCTGTTCCCGATTCAACATACCATCCGCCCCAGTCGCTCAGAATCACATAAGCAGCCAGGACGCCCGCCGCTGCGGGAATCGGCATCCCGGTGAAATATCTGCTGTCGGTTTTTGACTTTGTCATAACATTGAACCTTGCCAGCCGGAGCGCGCCGCAGATTACAAAAACCGAGGCAATGAGCCATCCTGCTTTTTCGTGATTCCGCAGAACATACAGATAAACCATTATCGACGGTGCAATGCCGAAAGAAACAAGGTCGGCAAGAGAATCAATCTCTATCCCGAAATTACTCGTTGCTTTGAGCAGACGCGCAACAATGCCGTCGAGCATGTCGAAAACAACCGCAATAAGAATCAGCCATGCCGAGAGTATGTAAGGATGCAGCACGTCCTGGTAATTAGCCAGCCGCATGGCATCATTTATGGCATAAATAATCGAAAGAAACCCGCAGAAAAGATTTCCCGCTGTAAGCAGGTTTGGCACAAGAGGATAGCGCCGCTCTTTCACTTTCATCTTCATCTAGGCTGATTTCCCCAGGATAGTCAATCCTGCTTTAACCCTGTCGCCTTTTCTCACCGTAAGTTCAACCGTCATTGGCACAAAAATATCCACTCTGGAACCGAATTTTACAATGCCGATGCGCTGTCCTGTGGTCACTTCCTCGCCTTCTCTGACCCATGCAACAGTCCTGCGGGCGATAATTCCGGCAATCTGCTTTACCAGGAACTTCTGCCCGGAGCAATTAAAACCAAACTGATTCTGCTCGTTTTCAATTGAAGCGCGATCAAGATAAGCCCTGAAAAATCTGCCGCTTTTGTGCTGCAGGTATTCCACTTTGCCTGACACCGGAGCATGCTGGACATGCATGTTAAGGGGCGACATGAAAATGCTGACCTGCCGGGCTTTTGACTTGAGATATACCGGTTCTTCGGCTTCAGCAACAATCAGAACTTTGCCGTCGGCAGGTGCCAGCACAGTGCCTTCTTTGACCATGATTTCTCTGTCGGGATCCCGGAAAAAAAATGCCAGAAATGCAAAAGCCGCCAGACAGAGAAGAATAACAATGGTAAAAAGCAGATAGTATCTCGGAAACAACCTGGCACAGCCAAAAGCCGTGAGGTCAACTGCCGTCACGGCCATGGCATACGGAAAAAACTCTTTTTCTGCTACACCGATCCGCATACTGCCCCCGTTATTTTTTGAGCCAGGTCATCATCTGCCGGAGCTTGGCGCCGACTTTTTCAATCAGGTGTTCGGAATCCTTTTTGAGCAGAGCGTTAAAAACAGGACGGTTTGCCTGATTTTCGAGAATCCACTCCCTTGCAAAAGTACCGTCCTGAATCTCGCCGAGCATTTTTTTCATCTCCGCCTTGACCTGTCCGGTGATAATTCTTGGACCGCGCGTCACGTCGCCGTATTTTGCGGTATTGGAAATTGCGGCGCGCATTCCGGCAATGCCTTTTTCGTTTATCAGGTCGCAGATAAGTTTCAACTCGTGCAGGCATTCAAAGTAAGCAACTTCCGGCTGGTAGCCGGCTTCGACAAGAGTTTCAAAGCCTGCCTTGACCAGTGCAGTCGCTCCTCCGCAAAGAACCGCCTGCTCTCCGAAAAGATCGGTTTCCGTCTCCTCCATGAAGGTTGTCTCAAGCACCCCTGCCCTTGTTGCACCGATTCCTTTGGCATACGCAAGAGCAATCTCCTTCGCCTTTCCCGAAGCATCCTGATAAACCGCGATCAGCGCAGGCACACCTCTGCCTTCTTCATATTGCCGTCTTACCAGGAACCCCGGACCCTTCGGCGCAATCATGATTACGTCGATGAAATCCGGAGGGACAATCTGTCCGTAGTGAATGTTGAACCCGTGCGAAAACACCAGGACACTGCCTTTTTTAAGTCCTGGCTTCACTTCGTTTTTATACACGACTGCCTGGACATCGTCCTGGGTGAGAATCTGGATGAGGTCGGCATTCTTGACGGCTTCCGACGCCGACATCACGGGCATCTTGTCCTTCTCCGCCTGTTTCCAGTTCGGACTGTCCTTGAGGTCGCTGACCACAACATCGAGTCCGCTGTCCTTCAAATTCAGCGCCTGCCCGCGTCCCTGGTTGCCGTATCCGATGATTGCAATCTTTTTACCCTTCAGGACTTTTAAATCTGCATCATTGTCATAATACATCTTTGCCATATTTTATGCCTCCTTAATAAATTTATTTGTGTGCTAATTTTTTCCTGCTCTTGGAAGAGCGATACTGCCTGTTCTGACCATTTCCTTTATGCCGAACGGCTTTAAAAGATCTATGAGAGCACTGATTTTCTCTTCAGGGCCGGTCACTTCAATGATCAGCGTTTTTGCACCAATGTCAACGATTTTCGACCTGAAAAGTTCCACAATCTGCATGATTTCAGGCCTGGTTTTTGCATCGGCACTGACCTTCAGCAAAGCCATGCCCCGCTCGATGAACTTTTCCTTTGTAAGGTCAATCACCTTTATGGTATCAACCAGTTTGTTCAGCTGCTTGTTGACCTGCTCTATGATGATGTCGTCGCCGCTTACGACAATTGTCATCCGGGAAACCGTGATATCTTCTGTTTCGCCGACGGTCAAACTCTCGATGTTAAACCCCCTGCCGGAAAAAAGTCCGCTGACCTTTGCCAGAACACCGGGCTTGTTTTCCACCATAACGGAAATTGTGTGTCTCATTTTTCCTCCTTTTCAGGCAAGTGAACGGTCTATCATTTCGTGCAGTGCTGAGCCAGCAGGCACCATTGGAAATACATTTTCCTCACGGTCAATATGGCAGTCCAGCAGGCACGGCTTATCGGTTATTTTAAGAGCTCTCTCCAGAGCAGGCCTGACTTCCTCTGGTTTCTCAACCCTGATTCCGCTTGCACCATATGCTTCGGCAAGCCTGACAAAATCCGGCTGGACCGAAATATTCGAAGACGAATATCGCCTGTGGTAGAAAAATTCCTGCCACTGCCTGACCATTCCCAGATATCTGTTGTTCATGATGACGATTTTTACCGGCAGTTTATGCTCTACGGCGGTTGCAAGCTCCTGGAGATTCATCTGAAAACTGCCGTCGCCTGTGATATTAAACACCACCTGATGGGGATTCCCGAACTGCGCACCTATGGCTGCCGGAAATCCGAATCCCATTGTTCCCAGTCCTCCGGATGAAACGAAATGTCCGGGATAATCAAATTTGTAAAACTGGGCTGTCCACATCTGGTGCTGGCCGACATCGGTTGTCACTATGGCCTTCCCCTTGCTGATTTCATACACCTGTTCTATTATGAACTGGGGCTTGAGTCCGCCTTTTCTGTCGTAAGACACCGGATGTTTTTCCTTCCACTCGTTGATTTTTTTCAACCACGCAGTATGCTTCTTTTCCTCAACCAGTTTGACAAGCTCCGACAGAACATGCTTTGCATCTCCGACAATCGGGATGTCCACGCGGACATTCTTGCTTATCGCTGAAGGGTCGATATCTATGTGGATTATTTCCGCCCTCGGCGCAAAATGGTCTATCCTGCCGGTTACACGGTCGTCGAAGCGAGCGCCGACAGCAATAACCAGGTCGGCTTCGCTTATCGCATAATTGGCTGTCTTGGTGCCGTGCATTCCGAGCATCCCGAGAAAAAGAGGGCTTGTGCCCGGAAATCCGCCGAGCCCGAGTAAAGTCAGGTCCACAGGGATACTGGCTTTTTCAGCGAGTTCCGTGAGTTCCTTTGAAGCGCCTGAAATCATTATCCCGCCGCCTGCATAGATAATAGGCTGTTTTGCCTGGTTGATTTTTTCCGCGGCTTTTTTTATCTGGCCGGGATGCCCGGCGTACGTGGGCTTGTATCCACGCAATTCAACCTTCTCAGGATAATGAAAATCCATCTGCGCTCTGCTGACATCCACCGGAATATCAATTAGCACAGGACCAGGACGCCCTGTCGCTGCCAGATAAAACGCTTCCCTGATAGCCGGAGCAAGTCTGTTCACGTCCTTTATCAGATAGTTCTGCTTGGTTATGGGACGCGTTATGCCCGTTGTATCGGCTTCCTGGAAAGCGTCGTTGCCGATAAGATTCGTGGCAACCTGTCCTGTCAGAGCAACCAGAGGAACAGAATCCATGTATGCATTCGCAATCCCGGTGACCAGGTTGGTTGCACCCGGACCGGACGTAGCTATACACACTCCGACCCTGCCTGTTGTCCTGGCATAACCGTCTGCCGCATGGACTGCTCCCTGCTCGTGCTTCGTCAGAATGACCTTTACCGGAGCATCATACAGAACGTCGAAAATAGGCAGAAGAACCCCGCCGGGAATGCCAAAAATGATTTCGACTTTTTCCCTGTGCAGACATTCAACCAAAATCTGTGCACCGCTTTTCTTCACTTTTCACCTCGTCAAAACTGCACCGTGGATGGCTGAAGAGACCTTTTCCGCATATCTCAGCAGAAAAGAAGATTTAACCTTTGGTTCAGGTTTTTTCCACTTAGCCAGCCGGTCGGACAATTCCCTGCTCGTTAATTTCACTTCCAGTTTCCGTTCAGGAATATCAATGGAAATAATATCCCCGTCTTTCAGGGCTGCTATGGGTCCGCCTTCAGCTGCTTCAGGCGCAATATGACCTATTGCCGCTCCCCGGGTTCCGCCTGAAAAACGTCCGTCGGTAATAAGGGCAATCTCTTTTATCGCCATTCCCTGGATTGCAGATGTCAGGCTCAGCATTTCCCGCATTCCGGGTCCGCCCCTGGGTCCTTCGTATCTGACAACCACGATATCTCCTTTTTTGATTTTTCCTCCAAGGATTCCCTGTGTAGCATCTTCCTCGGAATCAAAAACTCTCGCAGGCCCCTGGTGTCTGAGCATATCCTCTGCTACGGCTGACTGCTTGACAACAGAACCGTCGGGCGCAATGTTGCCCCTGAGAATCGCAATGCCGCCTTCCTTGCGCAGAACATTGTCCCAGCCGCGAATCACTTCCGGATTGCGGACGGAAACACCCTTAAGGTTTTCTCCTACCGTCTTACCGGTCACCGTCATGGAATTCATGTCGATGAGTTTCTTCTCCGACAGAACTTTCATCAATGCAGGGATTCCTCCTGCGTCGTCCAGGTCCTCAATGAAATGCACTCCGCCAGGACTCAGGCTGCAAAGATACGGTGTGCTCCTGCTCATTTTTTCAAAATCGTCCAGTTCAAGCGCAACACCGGCTTCCCTGGCAACAGCCAGAAGATGCAGCACTGTATTTGTAGACCCGCCCAATGCCAGGTCAACCGCAATTGCGTTCGCAAATGCCTGCCGCATTAAAATTTTCCCGGGCAGAACCTGATTTTTCACCAGTTCCATTATCCTGACACCGGCATTCTTTGCCAGACGTATTCTTGCGGCTTTGACTGCCAGAATTGTTCCGTTGCCGGGCAGACCCATACCAAGGGCTTCTGTGAGGCAGTTCATTGTATTTGCCGTGAACATTCCCGCACAACTCCCGCAGGAAGGACAGGCAACGTCCTCCATTTCCCTGAAATCCTCCTCGGTTATCTGTCCTGCCTTGACTTTTCCCACGCCTTCAAACATCCCGGTGACAAGGTCCAACCGTTTCCCCTTGTATTTTCCCGCAATCATGGGGCCGCCGCTCATAACTATCGACGGAATATTCAGCCTTGCGGCAGCCATCAGCATGCCAGGAATTATCTTGTCGCAGTTTGGAATCAGCACAAGGCCGTCGAACGGATGAGCGCCTGCCATGATCTCCACGGAATCGGCAATCACTTCCCTGCTGGGAAGCGAATATTTCATTCCCGGATGGTTCATGGCAATACCGTCGCAGACGCCTATCGATGGAAATTCCACGGGCGTACCGCCGGCCATGCGGATTCCTGCCTTTACCGCTTCAGCAATCGTGTCGAGATGTATATGCCCCGGAATAATCTCATTGGCTGAATTCACAACGCCGATAAGCGGCCTTGAGATTTCTTCGTCCGTGTAACCCATTGCCTTGAAAAGCGACCTGTGAGGTCCTCTTTCCATGCCTTTTTTCATTATATCGCTTCGCATTTTTCTCCTCACTATTTATACTTTATACAGATGTGTAATTATAATGAAACCAATCAGGGTTTGTCAAGGAATATTCCGCCGGTAGAAGTGTCAGCAGCTTCCTAAAAACTCTAAAGTTACAACCGTTAGACCGGTGGTTTACCTGCGAGTATCTAACTTATAGCCGAGTGAGTTAAGACGTGCCTCTGGCACATCTGCAAGTCCGCGGAAAGGGACCAGCCGCACACGCTTATCAATTTTGCGCAGCACCTGTCTCCCTTTGCCCGCGGCAAACAATACATTTCTGGCAAGAAACGGGTAACAGTCTTTCCAGGTCAGAAGATTGGTTCCTTCCCAGATCTGGGAACCATACGCTCCGGAATATGCGATTACGCGTCCGCGTCCGAAATTTCCCTGTACCAGAATCGGCATCCGGTTCGCCGTAATGATATTTTTGGTTCCCTTCTTTGGTTTGAACACGGATTCGCCCAGGAAACCCCGGGAACTGCGCCAGTCAAGGCCCTCCAGGACAGGGTGCCTGCTGTCTTTGACAACCTTCTGCCTGTTTTCAAGAAAATCCGGAGAGATCGTCGCAAGAATCTCCAGGTCTTTTTTGCTTTTCCGTGAAGTGACGGTTACCGGCGATATTTCAGCGAGCGGCGTACCAGGCGGCATAGGGCAGTTCAATCCGCCGATGGTAAAATGCTTCGACTTGATGTCGGAACCCGTGAAGAACGCGCCGGTTCCCATCCGCACCGCCTTTTTGATAACATTCATCTGTTTATTTCCAAGCCGCCTTTTAAGCTCCCAGGCAGGACCGAACATGATAACATCAAATTTTTTGCGGAGCTCCTGCGCTGTTTTTGCAGGCAGAATAAGCCTTTTCAGCGTATCTTTTGCGGTCGTCACCCTGATTCCGAGCGACTCAAAAAAGCTTTTCAGCGGGTCGTTTTCAAACAGGTCGTCGCTGACAATCAGCAGCCTGGCAAGGGGTTTTTGAGGCGACGACAGAACCTGCATGGGATAGGAATTGACATACATCTTCTTTCCCGCGGGATTGGACAGGACTATTTTCAAAAATATCAGACCCGCATATTTCTCCGGCAGGTCAAACCGGACCTGAAAAATCTTTCTGGAACCGGATTTCAAGCGGAAATATCCTGATTTTTTTGCAAAGCACTCACCGTTTCTGCCGACCAGTTCCGCATCTATGCGGTGCAGACCGCCGGAGAATTTTTCAAGATCATTTACCGCCCATATTCCTGCTCTGAGTTTTTCATTGCCTGACCAGACGTTCTTTTCAAACTCTGCGCAGGCAATCAGGGATTCGCATGCTTTCCTGACAAACTGATGCGAAATTTTTCTGCGCCCGTACCAGTCCACCAGACTCCAGCAGATTGTGGGCATCATTTCGTTCAATTCCCAGAGAACAAATCCGCTGCATCCTGGACTTTTCCGCCGGAAAGATTCCACAATGTACCGGTTTGCCTCTGCCTGGACAACCTGGGTTGCCCATACTGTTTCCCTGAGCGAAACCAGCTTTGTGCCAAAAACATGCTGGGTATAAATGGAGATATGCCCCCTGTATCCTCCTGCACCCGGCAGACGCCGGTCCCATGTCCTGCTGGCAGGATATGCTTTTGCAGACGACGTGAATGCGCGTTTAAGGCTCTCATAACACGGCAGAGAAGAACATCCTGTCTCGCTCTGCATCGGAGAATCAATTGAGTTGTAACGTCCGTAGTGGTCAAAATCATAATGCCATGCGCTGTGCATCTCCGGAGGTTCAGGACATGCTCTTCTGAATTCCACATCCTTTCCGATTTTCTGTCTGCAGATTTTCCGCAGTATCTTGAACACAGGATGGTCAGGCGGATTTCCGACATCCAGCAGCTCGTTCCCTCCGTCCCACATAACTATGCACGGATGGTTCCGCAAATTTTCTGCAACGCCCGACATCTCCCTTCTAAAGAACTTCAGAAATTCCCGGTCCTGCCTTGCAGCGCCCTTGAAAAACCTGAGTCTGCCCGCCTTTTTTATAATTTTATGCGGAGTAGGAAAATCCTGCAGGACCATCATCCCGATTTTGTCGCAGTAATCATAAAACTCCTTTTTCTCTGCAATACCTGTTCCCCAGATACGCAGGTAATTCAGGTTTGCTTCTTTCGCAGCATCCAGGATCATTGCATATCGTGCGTCATCAGTGCGCCCGTAAAGCAGGTCGAACGGCACGCATGACCCCCCGCGGATAAAGAGCCGGCGCCCGTTCACAAACAGATTCCAGTTGTAGCTGCCTATCGCCGGTTCTGCAGGACGTTTCTTGTCCTCCTGATAATTATATTCATACCTGCATGCAGGTTTCACGACAAAGGAATTAAACCAGCTGTGGATGCTCGGCAGAGGACCTTTCACAAAGGCATTGTTTCTGCGAAATTCAACTTTGCGGAGCCCGACAGTGAATATTTCCTCGTCGAGAATTTCTCCTCCCCAGACCGCTCTGACAGTCACCTTGTAGAGATTCGGCCTGCCAAGCTCCCATGGCCACCAGAGTGCAGGGTTTTTCATTTTCACAGCGACTGAAATCCTCTGCGGTTTTACTGCAACAACAGCATGTTTTTTCCCGGAAAATTTCCTGTCCGAAAAATTTTCCGGTGAAATTTCGACAAGGAATTTCATCCTTTTCGCGCGGCCCCTGGTGAATGCGTCGAACGACACCTCAACTGCAGCGGTTTTATATCTGTTTCCGAACCTGACCTTCGCAAACGGACTGTCGATTACCGCTGAACCGGAAAACTCGAGACGCACCGGTTTCCATATTCCAAGGGTCACCATTGCAGGATTGTGGTCGCCTCCCAGCGAAACTCCTGTTTTAAGGGTCCCCTTCATTCCCTCCGTGGTATGAGGAGTGCTTGTTCTGCACAGCAGGATATTTTCCTTTTCACAGGATATAATTTTTGTCACATCAAACACAATCCTGGTCATTCCGCCGCTGTGACTCCCCAGCAGTTTTCCGTTTAACCAGAAAACAGAGTTGTAGTCAACCCCTTCGAAGACCAGCCGGCAGATTTTCCCTTTGAACTTTTTCGGAATTGAAAATGTTTTTTTATACCACCAGACCAGCCGCGGAACCCAGTCGGATTTATAACTGTTGCAGTCCACGTAAGGGTCAGGTATTCTCCCGAGTTTTACCAGTGTACTGCGGACATCTCCGGGGACTTCCGCTTTCAGCCAGGTATCAGGTTTAGCCCCCGACCCGAGAAGCCAGTCGCTGCCGTCAAGCGAAACAGTATTATAACGCGATTTCACGATTTTCCTCCTGTTTTTACCCGAAACGTTCTGTCTTGTGCCAGATCCGTTTTTCTTTTTTAATAAGGTCAAAATAAAGTGCCCGTATTACCACCAGCAGCCAGAGCTGGCAGTAGGTGAAATACATAATTACCGAGAGAAAAAGATTAGCCGGCGTATCCTCGTCCTCCCTGGACAGCGCCAGCAGGATTTCCACTATGAAAAGTACGTATGCCAGCAGCCATACCTCTCTGTACGGTCCCGGTATCAGCATGCTTATAACCTGCAACAGCCCAAGAATAAACAGGATATCTGAAAGGATGATTGCCGAGAGAAAAACGTAATACAATGCGAAATTATAAAGAATTTCCACTGATACAAGCTTCGGCTTTAAAGTTAAAGCGCTGCAGAAGAATTTTGCCAGGACGTAATTATTTCCGCGAACCCATCTGGTGCGCTGATTTATCCATGTCTTGATGGTTTCAGGTTCCTGTTCCCATGTAACTGCATAAGGTACAAACGCGATAGTCTGCCCGTGCTGGTAAAGACGGAGCGAAAGTTCGGCATCTTCCGACAGCGCCTGCTCGTCCCAGCCGCCTATTCCTTCCAGCAACTTTTTCCGGATTACGAAATTTGTTCCTGGTAAAGTCGAGATATTCAAAAGACTGTACCGCCCTGCCTGGACAATCCACTGAAAACTCAGGGTTTCAATGTTGACAAATCTGGTCAGCAGGTTTTTCATCTTGTTGTACGGACGGAACAGACCCAGAGCAGCTCCGCAGCGTTCGTCTGTAACAAGTCTGGCTGTCAGATATTTCAATGCATCAGGCTCAGGTGCATTGTCGGCATCATAAACCGCGATTATTTCACCGGAAGCATGTTTCAGGCCGAAATTCAGCGCCGCTGATTTGCCCTGTCCGCCTGGCGGCGGGACTTCCACCATCCTGACGCGCGGATCGCCTCCGGCAATGCCTGCAATTATCTCTCCTGTTCTGTCGGTTGACGCATCGTTGATGACCAGTATCTCCAGATTATCATGGGGATAATTAAAAGCCTGCATCGACCGGATTGTCCTGGCAATAACCTTTTCCTCGTTGTGAGCAGGAATCAAAATTGTAACCTTTGGATAGGCAACGGCGGTAAAATCCCCGGTTTCTTTTTCCCTGCCTGCCCTGCGGCTGAACAGGTAACCGGCTATAAAAAGACCCAGCTGATACACTATCATGAACCAGATGATGATTACACTCAGGACAAAAAGTATGTCAAGCCATATATTCTGGAACGGCATTATTTTTTTCTTCCTTCTTTGTTTTTCCGCCTTTTTCTGATTGTCTTGCGAATACGGATCACGGTGTAAAGCAGAATCAAAAGTACGCTCGTCGTCAACCCGAATGCAACAATGAGCGAAGATGAAAACAGGCTCACGAACTCAACCCAGTAAAGACTTGTACCCTGGGCGAACACAGTGAGTTTGTGCTTTCCGGGCGGCGCTATCAGTGTAAAACCTTCGTCGCATTTTATCAACGGGATTGCACTTCTTACGCCGTCCAGGTAAAAATCATACGGTTTTTTATTAACCGTGATGAAGCACCGCGACACAGATTCATACTCGATCAGGATGCCGCGGTGCAGCTTGCTGATATTAAGAATGTCCCCGCTGATTTTGGTCACCCTTACATCCAGCTCTGAAGTATCCATGTAATTGAACGGAACCTTGACCTGTTTCAGTTCGTGTTCACCCGCAGGAACTGTTACAACACCTTCGTTGCAAAGCTGCCATGGTTTGCCGTCCAGTTCAATGCGCTCATAGGCCCTGCCAACCTCAATTTCAACAGGATGCGGCGACTTTATATGCCAGACTGCGCCCTGCTTATCCACATCAGCGCCCTGTGCCATTACATATTGAAGAAAACCAAAATCAGTCTGATTGAGGGTTGATTCTGCGTAAAAACACACCCTGCTGACTGTTTTTGCAGCATGATAAAGCAGCTGCATGACTTCCTGTCCGGTCTGTGTATCAGTCGGAAAAGTCCGCTCGCCAAGGACATATTTCCTCGGAATAATGTTTATATCCAGCATTAACCTGGAAGGAGCGACCAGGCGTGAATATTCCTTGCCTATTTCCTCATAGCGTTCAGGACCTGTCACCCACATAGGCGCCGGGTCTTCAACCTGGAGCGTAAAATCATATTTTTTCTGCAAAGACAGGAGTTCTCCGACATCCATCCCGATGTAATCCCTGAGCTGCGGATCCTTCAGGTCGTCAATAATTGTCATCACAACGTCCAGATATACTTTTTCCTTGTGAATCTCGTCCAGCGTGGACAGGACTGCTTCATGCAGACGGGTCACCCAGTAAATCCTGTAATCAGCCAGTTGCCGCCATGCGGCAGCATTGGTTTTCCAGTAATAGTCGGATTTATTGTTGAATATCAGCGAAGGGTCATAGCCGTATTTTTTCTTGAAATTGTGACGAAAATAATCGTTCATCGGAGTAAACATCTCCGGTGTTTCAGGGCCTGTCAGCGGGTCAAAATAGAGTTCAGCGATATTTACACCGTCCCAGTCATACTTATTGACAAAATCCCTGACTTCGCTCAAGACCTTGGCACGGCATTCCGGAATGGTCATAGCCATCAGGTACCGCCAGCTGTATTTCGGGTCGTGGGCAACTTTAAGATTGCCTGCGATTTCCCGCCACTGCGGATATGTGTTCCAGAATTTCTCGCTGACATGCGGCAGTTCAAACCATGCATAGACCACTATGCCGTTCTGGTGGCAGACCTTTATCAGCCGTTCGTAATCATATGTGTATCTGGCGTAAAAATGCCATGCACCGGCATGAACAGCGCGGACACCGTTTGCCGCCCACATCTTTGCCAGGGTTTCAATACTAATATCCTGCCTGAATCCAGGGTCGAAATACACCTCAACGTCCCTGCGTTTGGCAACAGGTCTGACACATAAATAATTTTTCAGGGCAAGGAAAAAATACGGAAAACGCTTGTATCCATAAGGGGTTTCAGGGTCGAGCAGAGCAGCTAAAAACAGCATTTTCCCGCTGCCCGCTGCAATCCCTGCAATCAACGGCGACCTGGAATTCCTGTCGCGGCAGAAGATCTGCTGACATTTATCAGGATTTATCTGAACAGCGCTGACTTTCTTCTCCCATTCAATGTCAAGTTCAGGCTCCTGCTCATCATCTATCACCTGGACTTCCAGGTCCCTGCCCGTAAAAGGCACTCCCATGCGTTCTGTGAGAGGTGTTCTTTCTTCTGTGACCAGGCTTATCTGCCCGGATTCAACCGCCTGCACCAGGTAATCAATCTGCTTCGGCTCCAATTTGTTTGCTGTTCCTGCAGGCACAATAATCACGCTGGAACGTCCTACAGAAGCCGCAAAAAGTTCCTTGAGGTTGACCCTGCTTACGTTTATGCCCAGTGCATCCAGAGTATGAAAATAACTCAGCTGGTTATTGTTTTCCTCTTCATCTGCCGCAGGATCCCAGGCAATTACCACATTTGCGGGTTCTGTCACCTTCTCCGCTGATCTTCCCTTCATCAAGGCAACAAAGGAAATAAGTTTTTTGTTAAGTTCCTGCAGTAACCTGACAGGCCACACAGCGGGCTTCTGGTAAAGTTTGTTCAGGACGTACATGCCCCTGACAGGACACTGGACATCCTTTTTGAAATCCCCGTCCTGCCGGTCCTTGCTGATTTTTTCCCAGCTCACCCTTCCCCGGCTGTTGATGAATAATTCCTGTGTGAATTGTTCGGCAATGGTAGTGTCCAGGTGCCCCTGGCCGGTCATAATAACCGTGTTCGGCGCTGTCACCTGTATATTGAAATCGCGGACATCAACGAATTCGTAACCAAGGTTTTTGATGCCTGCCACAAGTTTCCGCAGAACATCCACCCCGATAATCGGATGGTAGAACACTCCGACGAAGCTGTCGCGGACCGCCAGATGCGCCGCAGCATTGCGGATCAGCTCGTCTGCCGAACCAAGCATCTCCTCATCCGTGTCAGCCAGAGGAATATAACCGAGGTTTTCGGGAATAACCTGCTGACCATACATATCATCATGGATAAGATAAGGAAGTATCTGGTCGGAGCCAACGTAGTCCGCCACTGACCTGCGCTCAATGACAGTATTGAAATATTTTGCAAAAATACTGTAATCAAGACTGGAAGCCATGTAATGCGGCGTTTCCCACAGCACCGGATAAATTCCGCAGGCAAGCATCTGATTAAACCCCAGTTTGATTTTCTCGCTAATTCTGCTCTCCGAGTCGTCCCTGATCGGCGAACCATATGGCGGATTCGCCAGGCTGTCCCAGAATTCATAATCGTCGGCACTTTCACCATGGTACTGGTGTGTCACGCCGTGCATGGCTATACTGCCGCCGTGCCGGCAGGCATATTTTATAATGTCGACCATTCTGGGAGAATCGGAAAGATAGATCTCACGGTGCGTCTGAGGGTTTTTGTAAATCGGAATCAAAGAGATAACAAATGGAACATTCTCATCGTAGAGGTAATCTATGATTTTTTTCATGTTGGGCACCAGGTCTTCCTGGGCAGGGTTAACATCTTCAATCCGCAGAACAGCCGTGTGTTTTTCCTGGTGCTTTTCTCCGGTAATTTCATGCAGAATGTCCGCAAAAACCAGATACCTGTCGCTGGAAGAACTGTAAGAAAAAGGAGAATCGGCTATATACCAGAAATTATTTCCGTGCACAATATAAGGGGTTTCCTGTCCCCTGGCATTCCTGACAACCGCCACAACCGTACATATCTTCGGGTCTGTTACCTGAACCAGAAAAGTATCCGGGCTGCCCTTATCTACAGTCCGTCCGCGGTAAAATACACGGTCGAAACCCGACAGCCGGTCAAAACCTGTAATTTTGAATCCAAAACGTCCCAGCCCGTATTTCCTGTCCATCTGGTCAATCTGGGAATTAATCCAGCAGACCTTTTTGTTAGTCTGCGTCAGATCGCGGAGAAAGACATCAGGTACATTGAATTTCTGCGAGGCAAGGAATCCGGTGTAGAAGATCATATCAAACTTCTCCGCGTCTCCCGGCTTGTAAAGAAGTATGGACCTGACCTCCCGGACAACTGCGAAATGACCGAGCAGGTTGGAAATTTCCATGGCATTTTCCACGCCGAAGTTTATTCCCGGCTTTCCTTCATCATCAAAAAGTATCAGCGCTTTTTTCTTTTCTTCGGCAGCTGCGGCTGAATCAACCGCAGGCGAAACAACGAAAATCGCGACAAAGAAAACCAGAATGATTTTTCTGAATATTTTCATCGTTTTTCCATCTTAAATAAGGTGACACAATACTTAATTCCTTTTGAATTCCCTTTCGAAACAAAGGATAGAAATCAAAAAAAATAAAATTTATAGCCCCGAATGGAAAAATGCAGGTTATTGAAAAATCTCTATAGACACCCACGGGCATAGCCCGTGTCACTAAATACCTCGCCCGCAAACGGGCGACCAAGAGAGTAACCTCTCTTGGTACTCTCTTTTGCATAGTTTAACATTTTATTGGCGTTCATTCCTCCACGCCTAAAAAGCGTGTCTCCTGAACGCGGCAAAATGAAGCAGCCCCCATAATTAAGTATTGTGTCACCTTATTTTTCCTTTTTGAAAAGTTTCATTGCACCTAGCAGCAGGAATCCGATACCCAGAACAGATGATACGGCAATGCCTGCTACGATTGAAGAACCTATCCCCGCAGAATCCGCCTCCCCTGAAATCGCCGGAAGGGCAAAATTCATCATCTTCCGTGCAACCAGAAGCAGTATGACACCGATCACTATATAGGCAAAAACCACCGTGTAATGTTTTGTAACGGTGCCTGGCATGTGCTCTCCTGAAGTCTCAACCTGTTTACCGCTTCTGCCGGCAATCGCATCAAGCAGTTCCTGCGAAACGCCTTCTACAGGCGCATTGTGCAGGCATTCTTTTGACCTGGAAACAGACTCCCCGTAGGTAATCATTATGGAACTGCTGGATTCCCTGGAAATCTTAACTATACTGTTCCACGGAATAAGAAAGGTTTTTTTTCTGTAAAGCGGAAAAACTGCAGCTGCCTTGACAACTTCGAGGCCTGAATCAGTAATACTGCATCCGGACTTCATCAGCAGAAAAATGGTCAGAATTCCCGACCAGATAAAAAGCAGGGCAAAACCATAAAGCAGGATTCTGGATATCAGCGGGACAATATCGGACGAAGCCTCGTTCCAGTTAAGCCAGTTCGACAAAGAAAAAGAAAAAAAATTGAAGAATACATAACAGAGATATCCAAGTAAAATGTAGGACACCAACATGCCTGTAATTGTCCATGACGAAACTCTCCTGTAAAATTTCACGTCTCCCACCCTGCATCCTCCTTTTCTGACATTATAACAGGAAAACGAACCTGCTGCAAATACTTTAAACTTTTCCTGAAAGCATCAAAATGATAATGACAGCAGCCAGAATCAGCCTGTAATACACAAAAGGTTTGAACCCGTGTTTTCTGAGGTAATTCAGCAAAAATTTTATGCACATGAACCCGGTCAGCGCAGAAACGAAAAATCCGGTTACAAAATACCCGTTAATTCCTATTTCCCCAAGGTGCCTGAACTTGAACACCCCTGCCCCGAAAATAATCGGAGTCGAAAGAAGAAAAGAAAATCTGGTTGCGGAAAAACGCGAAAGCCCGGAAAAAAGTCCTGCACTGATTGTTATGCCTGATCTTGAAACTCCGGGTATCACTGCAATTGCCTGGGCAAATCCTATTAAAATGCTCTTTTTTGCGGTCACATTTTGTATCTCTTCTGTCCCGTGACGCCTGTCAGCAACGAGCAGAACCAGGGCAAAAAAAACCTGGGTAAAGACAATCAAAAGCGGCCTTCTGAATACCTGCTCTGCCTGCGCCTCGAACAAATACCCGGCAACAGCAGCCGGTAAAGAAGCAAGGACCAGATACCAGAAAGTTTTTCCTTCTCCCCGGGGACAAGAAAACCCGTTTTTAACCAAGACCAGCCAGTCATGCCAGAAATACAACAGTACAGCCAGCAAAGTTCCAAGGTGCAGCACAACATCAAAAGCCATGCCCGGGTCAGACCACCCGAAAAACCATGGCAGGATAACCAGGTGGCCTGAACTGGATACCGGCAGAAATTCGGTCGCTCCCTGTATAGCCCCGAGAATTATAACTTTCCAGATTGCCATTTTTCTATCTGTTGCGCCGAGAGTACCCCACCTGTGATGGGGGTGAACGGCGCAATAAAATTTTTACCTCTCAGAGAAGATACCCTCCCTGTAAGGGCAGGGAGATTCATTTCCGGTTCCTGCCCAGAATTGCCGGCAGGCTGTCAAGCAAAGAATCGCAGAACCCGGATAAAAACGGACGGGCACCGCTTTTGACGATGTTCCCGCCGCCAATGCCGATTACCGCAAAACCGGCCAGTCGCAGAGAAATTACGCCTGCACCGGAATCCTCCAGACCGATTACCCGGCACCGTCCGGATGCCTCAATACCCAGCCCGACCCTGGCAGTTTCGGCATAAAGCCACGGATGCGGTTTCGACTCCAGTTCTCCGAGAGTGCCTACCTGTCCTTTTTTAATCGAATAACCGGCAGTAATAATGGCATCGTAGAAATCCAGCGGGTTACCCAGTCCCATCACGCGGAACACGGCCATAATTTCAGGCCATGCCTTCTCATAAAGGCCTGAAGTCACGAGTCCTATCTTAACCCGGTGCTTCTTCATTGCCAGGAGAAATTCCTTCAATCCCGGCGCAGGTTTGAAAGCTTCGCAGCGTCCCCGGCCTTCCAGAATCTCCTTCATTTCCCTGCGGGTAATCTCAAAATAATACTGCCTTGCTTCCTCCACTTTTTTGCCAGGAGCGTATTTCCTGATGCAGTACTGCAGGTGCTCGGAGACAGAATGTCCTGATACATGCGGTTCATCCTCCGGCGACAGAACAAATTTCGGATTGCCCAGCAGCCTGGCAGTTGTTTGCCCTATAACCCATACCCAGAAGGATTCACTCCTGACGCTGGTACCGTCGAGATCCATCAAAACAGCTTCAGCCGGTGCTGTAAATTCTGCTTCCTGCAGGGGATAGAATGCAGGATAACCCATGGCTGATTTTACATAAGCCATGGTCTTGTCCTTAAAAACTATGAATTCGGTTTTTCCGTCGCGCGGCTGCAGAACAGCCCTGACTCCGCTCATGCCGACCTTCCAGAATCCGTTTCCGCCGCTTTTAAGGGAAATCAAATCATCCCTGTATTCTGCGGGAATAACGCCGATACCAGGTATTTTTTTCATCATCCTGTCCTCACTTTACATAAATTGTGAATCCGATAATCTCATCCCTGATTTTCATTTTTATTGCCGCAACGGTAATGTTGTCGAGAACCGGCTTGAGTTCGTTTAACTTCGCTCCCGGGCCGGTATATTTTTCCATGCCGCCTGCTTTTGCAAGGGGTGAATCCGACAGTGATTTCATCAGACAGTCAGCCATCAGAAGTGCCTGTTGCGGATTAATGAAAGCCGCACCATTGCCGGGCGACGACATTTCATCTTTAATCTGTTTCCATGCCGGAGAAGACGTGATCCCCGGCGATTCCTTTCTGGAAACATCTATGATTTTTTCAATGCTTTCAGGACTGTTTGAAATCACGACAAAGTTCCGGTAAAAAGTCCAGCAAATTGACGGCAGCGACATCGGAAAGGAAGCATACCGGATTTTCTCTCCCTTGTAAATCCTGTCCTTGAATCTTATCATTCCGCCGAACCCGACGAGTTTCTCAATTTGTTGCATAACCTCCGACATCCTGCCCTGGTCCCTGACTTCAGCCATGAAATCCAGACGCGGATATTGTTCCTCGTGTTCTGCAGCCGACACGGAAACACTGTATTCCTGTCCGAGGCACGACGCTAATTCGTCGAGGTTAATTCCCAACCCTTTAACGGTGTCGCGCTGTGTATCCGGAACATTCTGCAATATCCCTTTACAGTCAACAAAAGCATCTGCATATAACGAAACATCAGGCGGCTGCCATTCCAGGGTCATGGGTTTCCCTGGTTTGACCCGGATCCCGGGAAATGCCTTATCCGAATCTTTAATGTCAACAAGCAGGGAACCGTCGCATTCCAGACCTTTGTCCGTCAATTTCACGCTTAATCCGGCTGCTTTCAGACCTTTTGAGTCGCCGGATACTTTCCGTATATCGTAAAACAGGAAAATTTCCTTTGAATCAGGGAGGGAAGACCTGGTTTTTTTGTAAAACGGGCTTATTATTCCTGTTCTGCCTTCTTTAAAGCGGTCGAGTGTCTGTTCAACCAAAGCAAGCGAATTGGAAACCACCAGAACATCGCCGATGAAAATATAGCAGAAAGATTCTGCCGTGCCTGCAGTAACAATATTAACCCTGTGTCCTGCATATTCCACCGATGAAAATCTGACGTTCTTTATCCGCCGCTCAGCCACCTGCCGGATAATTTCCGCTGTCAGGCGGCCTACCACTTCCACCTGGCTGAAAACCAGAAAACCGGGTGTTTTGTCCGGATTTTCCTTCGACACGAGAATCAGCCGTTTTCCGACAAGCGTCATCGTCGCGTTGACTGTCTTCTCGAAATCTTTTTCATTAAGCCCGGGCAGAATGTTTTTTCCGGCAGCCCCCATGAGTTTTGCGACGGATTTTTCGCTGACCGCCTTGTTCCATATTTTCGCAAGGTCGTTTATTTCCATAAAAGCGACGGCATCGTCGGGCAGAAGTTTCTCGATTTCAACATGACGTCCTATGGTTTTCCTGTAAAGATAGAACGGCAGAACCGAAAGAATTATACTGACGATTATTATCCACAGCCAGAGTTTGAGACGCTTCTTTTCCATTTACAGGTTCTCCTGTCGCCCTGCCAGAACAGTACCGAACAGATCCATAACCTTTACGGGTATAATTTTCCCGGAAAGTTCATCGTTTCCCCGAAAAAATATTCTCAGATAGTTATCGCTCAGGCCGCATATTAAACCGGATGTGTTTGTGCCCGTGCTTAGATGGCGGCGACTGTTTTTTTCCACCAGGACATCCATGGTTTTTCCGATGAATTTCCTGCAGAACTGCTGTGATAATTCCCCGGCAACACTCCGGAGAATATTGCTCCTGTGCATTGAAATCTCTCCGGGCACCTGCTTCATTTCCGCCGCAGGGGTCCCCTGCCGCTTTGAATACCTGAACACATGAATTTTGCTGAAGCACATTTCCCTGACAAATTCCAGGGTGTTTTCAAAATGTTTTTCCGTTTCACCAGGAAACCCGACCATAACATCGGTGGTAACACCTATATCCGGCATCGAATTCCTTGCTGCTGAAACCAGTTTTCTGAAATTCTCCAGGGAAAAATGCCTGTTCATCAGCTTCAGAATCTGTCCGTCGCCGCTCTGCAGAGGAATATGAAGGTGTCTGCAAATCCTTTTACTGCCTGCCATTAGCTCCAGAAGTTCCGAGCTAACTGTTTCGGGTTCAAGAGAACTCATTCTTATCCTGAATCCTTCAACCTTCAGCAGGTTTTTTATGACTCCATTCAGCGGCACACAGGAGTCGCGTCCATATGAACCAAGGTTAACGCCTGTCAGGACAATCTCCTGATAACCGGCCCGGGCAAGGCGTTTTGCCTCCGCAAGTATATTTTCAGGAGCTCTGCTGCGTCCTGGACCGCGCAATCCTGATACACAGCAGTATGCGCAGGCATTGTCACAGCCGTCCTGTATTTTGAGAAACGCCCTGCTGTGCCCGTCAAACCTGCTTATCGGCATTTCCTCGAATTTTTCAAAATAAATATCCACGGCCGAGGCCGTGGTATTTGAAACGCTTTGTGCGGCTTCCCTCGGCTTCGCCGAGAGGCGAGCGCCGTTTTTTCTTGCCGCTTCATCCACGGGCAAGCCCGTGGTTTTCGCGGTCTTGTTATCAACTGCACTCTCCCGGTTATTTCCGCCGGCATTCAAACCTGACAATCTCCGGCAGATTTCAGCACGGCCTTTTGTGCCGATCGCCATACGAATTCCGGGCAGAAGATATATTTTTTCAGGATTTTTTTCAACGGCACAGCCGACAGCCACCACCAGAGGCGGTTTGCCGTTTCCGGACCTGTATGCCCGGCGAAGGGCATACCTGGATTGCCTTTCGCTCTCGGAAGTCACAGCGCAGGTATTCACAACGCACACATCCACGGGCTGCCCGAAATCCAGGCAGACAAATCCGGATTCCTCAAAACATTCCTTCATTGCCTGGGTTTCATATTGATTGACCTTGCATCCCAGGGTATGGAAACTGACTGTCAATGCGGTTTTTTCCTGAACTTTTAACATGTTAAGACCTGCAAAACGGATTTCGCTTTCTATCTGCTGATGAAAATCGCAAATGCCAGGACAAAAAACAGGATTGCCGTGGCAATCTTGACCATCCCAAGGTGCTTTGAGACCATTTTTGCAAACTGTTCAGATGTGACGCCTCTGTAGGCGAAAACAAATACAATTACCACCGGCAAAATAAATATCAGGTTGTAAAGTATCAAATACAGGAATCCGGTAACACGCAGGTGCGTGTTTTTGACAATGTAAATAATCGTGGGCAGATAGACCTGGCCTGTGCAAGCCAGTTCAAAAAGCGCTACGAAAAATCCCAGCACAAATGACGAGAGAATAAAAGTGCCGGCCCGGACCCTGTCCCTTACCTCCATGTGAATCTTATCCTTCAGGAACTTCGGCAGCTGCAGCACGATTTCCTGTTTGCGCCCTGTTTTCACCTTAATGTAATCAACCAGACTTAAAACTCCGACCACAAGGGCAAAGACAGAAGTAAGATACCTGATTATGTCTGAAATAAGTTTGTAGGTGTTGACCTTGTTTACGATTTCAAAGGAAAACACTCCAATCATCGTATATGTTATGAAAACTCCGAAAGTATAGAAAATACCGGTCAGCATAAGTTCATATCTGCGCCTGCCTACCAGCGCCAGATACGACAGCAGGAAAACAATCGTCGCCATTGCGCATGGATTTATTCCGTCAATCAATCCCGCGCCTATAATGGTCAGCAGAGTATATGACTTGAACCTGTCGATAACTGTCTGTTCCATGTTTCCGGCAGTAGAACCGGCAGACATTCCAGGCGCAGCAGGAACATTCCCTGCGTTTAGTATTGCCTGTTCAAGCTTTTCCTTTATTTCCTGCTGTCCTGCCAGGACATCTCTACCGATGAAAAGAACCGGGATTTTGCTGCCCGGGTGGTTGTAATTCTTTTCCATCACCATCAGCCGCTCGTAATTCTCCTTCCGGTCAAGGGGATAATATGCAACCGATAATTTAACATTGTGTTTTGCGGAAAACTCAGGTATGAGTTCTGTAACCAGCCGGTGGCAGAACTTGCATCCCGCAGAGCCAAAAACCATTGCCTGCGCTTTTTCACCGGAAACTGCTGTCGCTGGTTTTTGAGTAAAATTCTGTCTGACAGGACTGGTGACCGGGGGTTCCTTTCCCTTCGCCACAACGTTTGCTTTTGCGACCAGAGTTACGTGCGGGTTTTGCGGGTCATTGCTGTCAATCCAGAAATAATTATTTTTAACCTCGCCCAGGTATTCGGCGCTGTCAAAGGTCATTTTGAAAATCTGTTTCTGTGCTGTTTTTAACGCCGCTTTTTCAGGGATTACTGTAAGGCACTCGCAGGAAGGCCTGATTGAAACATCCAGGACATCCGCCCCTGTGTTTTTTACCGTCAGGGTCTGTTCTGCGACCTGTCCCCTTGCAATCTTCCCGAAATCAATCTCTGTCCTGTCAATGCCTACCGACGGACCTCCTGACGCTGTTCCGGCCGTACAGGTGGCTGCAGCCAGCAGAATAATGCCTGCTAATCCTGCCATTTTCCCCTTTTTCCGTCTGAAATTTATAGCTGATAATATGGCTATTGGACATTCCATAATAATAAGATTATACCAGAAAGCGGCGTCTAAATGGGAAATATTTCAATCCACGCGCCCGCATGGGGCGCGACAGGATTTCAGACCTATGGTTAGCGTATGATTGTGTTTCAATCCACGCGCCCGCATGGGGCGCGACCCTTTATCCGACTTCTGTGCGCCAGCCGGGTCGCAGTTTCAATCCACGCGCCCGCATGGGGCGCGACCGCTGGGAAATCTGCGGTTCGTATACCGTGTTATGTTTCAATCCACGCGCCCGCATGGGGCGCGACTTGAGAAAACAGTTGACAATCAAAAAAAATAGTGTAGTTTCAATCCACGCGCCCGCATGGGGCGCGACCGCATACCTGGCGCGCGGCGGGGGGTATATAGGGTGTTTCAATCCACGCGCCCGCATGGGGCGCGACGGCAGACGGGGGACCGGGTTCCGCCCACACCCCAGTTTCAATCCACGCGCCCGCATGGGGCGCGACACCACCACCTTCACTCATCCATACTTTTTTTGATGTTTCAATCCACGCGCCCGCATGGGGCGCGACGGCGGTCCCTGGTCGTTCTTCCAGGAGTCACCAGGTTTCAATCCACGCGCCCGCATGGGGCGCGACGTATGTTGATTTCTGCGACCCGGCCGGCGCGCAGTTTCAATCCACGCGCCCGCATGGGGCGCGACACTCCACGTTGCTTATGCTGATAATCCGGGACGCGTTTCAATCCACGCGCCCGCATGGGGCGCGACTCAGACGGGAAAATCCCTGCTGACGCAGTTGTAGGGGTTTCAATCCACGCGCCCGCATGGGGCGCGACCAATGAGAGCGTTGCATGAGCGCAACCAATCATTTGTTTCAATCCACGCGCCCGCATGGGGCGCGACCCCTGTGGCTGATACGTTTGATTTGTGTGTCCCAGTTTCAATCCACGCGCCCGCATGGGGCGCGACATTACTCTCCAGTTACACACGATGTTTCATTTTGTTTCAATCCACGCGCCCGCATGGGGCGCGACGCGGTCTGGTCGGGATAGACGCAGGGTATATCAGGTTTCAATCCACGCGCCCGCATGGGGCGCGACCCGTGTTTCCTGCCCGATAATCGCAGCAGGATTGGTTTCAATCCACGCGCCCGCATGGGGCGCGACAAGCGTATGTCAATCACCAAACCGCAAGACGCAGGTTTCAATCCACGCGCCCGCATGGGGCGCGACGGTATGATAGACAGGGTAGGCGCTATCGCAGGGAGTTTCAATCCACGCGCCCGCATGGGGCGCGACAGATGTATCACGAGAAGGCTGGCAACTGATAGGTGTTTCAATCCACGCGCCCGCATGGGGCGCGACGCTGTCCCTGTCAATATAGTCTCAGAGGACATAGGTTTCAATCCACGCGCCCGCATGGGGCGCGACATAGAGATTGGCAGGATTGTTACAGACCTATGCCGTTTCAATCCACGCGCCCGCATGGGGCGCGACACCGAGTCAACAAGAACATATAACGCGGCAACGCGTTTCAATCCACGCGCCCGCATGGGGCGCGACTAATATTGTTAGAGCACAGGTACAAGGTAAGCAGTTTCAATCCACGCGCCCGCATGGGGCGCGACGTAGTTATTCGATTAACTACACATAACTACACATGTTTCAATCCACGCGCCCGCATGGGGCGCGACGCACGCATCCCTCGGTATCAGCATCTGTATTGCCTGTTTCAATCCACGCGCCCGCATGGGGCGCGACCATAGGTCGGCTGTACAGGGAGAGGTTTAGTATTTAGTTTCAATCCACGCGCCCGCATGGGGCGCGACTAATATTCCGTGTGGTCATATCTCACGTCCCCGAGTTTCAATCCACGCGCCCGCATGGGGCGCGACTGTTGTTATGTATATCATAGGAGGAATAAATGGATGTTTCAATCCACGCGCCCGCATGGGGCGCGACTGCATCATCCCGTTCCTTTGCGTATGCTGGTACGAGTTTCAATCCACGCGCCCGCATGGGGCGCGACTTTGGCAATCTGCTGGCGTTTACGTCCATCAGCGTTTCAATCCACGCGCCCGCATGGGGCGCGACTTATCGCCCTGGTCTGCGGGATATGGATAGGTGGTTTCAATCCACGCGCCCGCATGGGGCGCGACACCTGAGCAGGGCAGACCTGAGCGGGGCAAACCTGTTTCAATCCACGCGCCCGCATGGGGCGCGACGTGGAGGTTATCTTATTTGGCAGTAGTATCTCCCCGTTTCAATCCACGCGCCCGCATGGGGCGCGACTTCTGTGCCTGCGGGTTTGCCCCCACCCACGCAGGGTTTCAATCCACGCGCCCGCATGGGGCGCGACAAGTGCGTTACAAGTGTATAAGTGGCGTAAAAAGTTTCAATCCACGCGCCCGCATGGGGCGCGACGATAATCGCGAAGTTAAAATAGGACACGTAACGAGTTTCAATCCACGCGCCCGCATGGGGCGCGACGGGAAAAAGCAGGGCAATGATAGAAGATACCCTGGTTTCAATCCACGCGCCCGCATGGGGCGCGACTACGGGTTCGAGGGGCGAACAGCAGCTGAGCGGGTTTCAATCCACGCGCCCGCATGGGGCGCGACACTTGACCACAGGGCGATAGAGCGGATAAGCGAGGTTTCAATCCACGCGCCCGCATGGGGCGCGACTACATAACGCTGCAGTAATACGGCAGTGGGGAACGTTTCAATCCACGCGCCCGCATGGGGCGCGACTAAGGGTTCCGGTGACGGTTAGGGGGGGAATGCGTTTCAATCCACGCGCCCGCATGGGGCGCGACTGACGCTTGAAAAGTGTAATCAGGGGATAGTATTCAGTTTCAATCCACGCGCCCGCATGGGGCGCGACAAGCGAGCGATT
>Ga0172363_10000322_pt1 | contig 35006 bp, 32 predicted proteins | sample LakKivs2_kivu2a2_FD_114541 | JGI IMG/M metagenome (GOLD analysis project Ga0172363, IMG submission 114541) | Sediment microbial communities from Lake Kivu, Rwanda - Sediment s2_kivu2a2 | ecosystem: Environmental > Aquatic > Freshwater > Lake > Sediment | place: Rwanda: Western Province, Lake... | reverse complement strand
GAACTTAAAGGAGGTAACATTCTTCTACCTGCATTATTAACATTAACTGGTCTTGCAATTGGATCTAATGGTTTATTTATTTCTTTAAGGTAACCATGTTCTTGTCTTAATTCAGTTAGCATACCTGGAATTATTTCATTAATAACTTTCATATTTAATCGTTTAACTTGTCTAACTATTTGTTCAGGTAAAAATCTTGCATTTTCCATATAAACTGCTCTCATTGCTATTAATAATTTTAATTGATCTTGATCTACATCTAATCTAAATTGTCCATTTGTTCTAATATAAACTTCATTTTTAATCATCTTTTGTAATCTTCTCATATTTTCATCTGAAAAAAATAATTTACTTAATTCACTTTGACATTGTATTCCTTGTAATGCGGTTTCTCCTAAATTTTTATAATTTTTATGATGATCTTGCATAAATAAAAATGGTGTTCTGTATATATCTTGAACTGTCATATTATTTTCATTTATTTTTGGTATTCCATTACCTTCATCATAATATGCATCAAATTCTTTTCCATAAAATGGAGGTATATTACTATACCCTGCAAAATTTCTATAATTCATATATTATTTATTTATATTTTTATTTTTTTATTAGTTCTTAAATAAATTCATTATTTAATTATTTTTTAATAAATTTATTAAATTTATTTTTTCTTTTTTTTTCTTAAATGGATTAAATATACTATTCCTTCTACTATTATTTGAACTTGTTGAATCTGTTTCCAATTTCTTTAAATTATTTATTACATTATTCTCTTCTATATTTTCTTTTTCTATTTTAATTACATTTTCATTTATTTGTTTTAATATTATTTCATTATTATCATTATTATTTAATATATCTTGTTTTAATTCAGTTATTATATCATTATATTTTCTTTCTATATCAATTATTATACTATATAATTCTATTATTCGTTGTTCTATTTGTTTTAATTTATTTATTAAATTATACCAAATTATCATATTTATACTAATACTTACAATATCTATTATCCAATACATATATTATTATTATATTTTATTATAACATGTTAGAGATATAATATCTTACTTACTTATACATATTTTACATCTTATTTTATCATCATATTTAATCTGACAATTTTTACATAATTGTTTTTCACATATTTCACAATATTTCCTTTTACATTCTCCCATATTACATACTTTCTTATTACAATTATGACATGGTAATCTACATATTCTACATGTTGGTTTATAACATGTTCTACAATATCTCATTAGTATTTTATATCTCTTACATCTTTTACATTTCATTATATACTATTATTTTAGTCTATATTTATTATTTAATTAATAAACTAATTTTTTTATTAATTAAATTATCAAATATCATTTATAATATAAGTTTCAATTATGTCTTGTTCATTTAAATTATATTCAGATGGTTTAAAATCTTGTATGACTGGTTCTAATTTTGAATAACCTCTTAATAAAGTATTTGGTATTGTTTCAGCAATTATATCAGGTGTTATATTTAATTTTGTTAGTATTTTTATATTATCATTATCACTTTCTAAATAAATTACAAATTTATATGTATCATGTTCTTCTATTTTAACTATAATATCTCCCTTCTTATAATTTCTCTCATCTGGTCGTATATTCTTAATTTCATTCTCTCTAACATATGTTCCTATTCTATTATTCATATATCTTGTCATATATTTCTCAAAATATTGATATATATTAGTAACATCAGTATCATTTCTAATTAGATTTAATAAAGTTGTTATACTATCTGGTAAATTTATACTTCCTCCATTATTAAATTTATTTATATCAAATATTCTTTTAAATTCATTTAATAATTTAACTTTGTCAATTTCAACTTTATTTTCATCATTATCTAGTGTATCTAATTTTGCTAAATATACTTTTTTCTTTTGTGTTGGATTTGTTGGAGATGGTTGTGGTAAATCTTTAAAATTACTATCTATTAATACTAAATATCCATAATTTGGTATATAATAGTCTATACCTTCTATTTTATATTTCCAATAATTTATAACATTTTCTGGCATATTTAAATCTTTTATATATACATTATCTTTAATACTAAAATCTTCTATTTTTATTCCACATATACTCATTGTATATAATCCCGCCATTATTTGGAATATAACACTATACCATACTTCATCTTTATGGAATCCTGTATTTACCATTCGTTTAACATTTCCTTCTCTTATATATTTTCTACTATACCAACCTTCCATATTAGTTGTTGGGGATTCTGTTAATACTACTAATGATGTATTACTATAGGTTACCCCTTTTGATTGATTAAATGGAGTATTTCTTAATTTATTTGCTCTGTTAAAATCAACATCATTTTTCGAATTTACTAAATATAAATACATTATTACAAAATTTGGACATACTTTTTTCTTTATTATAGTTTCTTTTACATATTCATAATAAATTATCTCTCTCCATATATCATTATCATGATTTATTTTTATTGCATTAGTTGGTAATCTATATATTCTTATATTAATTGCTACTGAATTCATTGCACATACTGTTGTATTATTTTTACTATCATGTCTTATTGGATAACATGATCTATATATTAACATATCTTCTGGCAAACTTTTATATGGATTATTCATGTAATTTGAAGTATCATATGGATTTAATTCTAATAATCTTAAATATGATATTATACTATTTGGTCCTGATTGATTTAAACTTATATCTTCTCCATCTGTTCTTTTTATAAATACTGATCTTATAAAATTATATAAGTTTAATCTATCTGCTATTGTTGATAATGAACTTTCAAATATTGATGTTGGTAATACATCTTCAAATATAGATGTCATATATGTTCTATCTATATCTGGTCCTAATTTAATTACATAATTATTTATATATGGTAAATCTTTTGGTGTGTATAAATATTGAGGTATTTGTCCCATAAATTGTGGAGGGTAATTTGGACAATTTGTTGCTATTGGTGTAAATAATGATGGATTTATTGGTGGTCTTGGTTTTTGTGGTCTAAATGGTTCATATACTTGTAAATCAATTAATGGTTTTTGTGTTGGTGGTGGTGGTATTTGGGCTAATGGTGGTCCTCCTTCTAATCTTGGTGGTTGATTTGGATCATATGTTTGTCCTTGTTTTCTACCAAATCTTTCTTGATTTCTTAATTTTTCTATTCGTTGTTCTTCATTTGATTGAGGATAATTTGTTGGCATTTCATATGGGGGGATTGTTCGTACCCCCCCATTTAAAAAAAAACATTCTTTCCTTTTTTTCCTCCATTCATTAACATTTGTTTTGGTAATATATTAGTTATATCTTCTGTTGCTACTGTTGAATTTGGTAAGCTCATTCTTGATATATCTGAATAATTACCATATTCTTGTCCATTTCCATATGAATTTACACTATATGGTAACATTGGTGATCCTTGGGACATTTCATCTGGCATCATTTGTGGCATCATTTGTGGCATCATTTGTGGCATTCCTTGTTGCATTCCTTGTGGCATCATTTGTGGTAACATTTGAGACATCATTTGAGGCATCATTTGAGGCATCATTTGAGGCATCATTTGTGGCATTGGAACTTGATCTAACATTGGTATTGAACCTTGGAATGGTTGATTATATCCATTTGTAGATGACATACTCATTTTATTTAATAACCAATCTGGTAACTGTCCTTCATAATTAGATGGTAATGAACCAAATAATTTTCCATCATTTATTGGTGCTTTAACACCATTTACTGTTTCTGATTTTGGTTTATTTAATTGATTTTGAATATTTTCTGGTAATCTTTCTTTAAATAATCTTGAAAATCTTGTTTCTGAACCTCCATCTAATTCTTCATCAGCGACTTCGTCCTCATCTTTTTCATCACCTTCCTCTTTTTCTTCATCTTCTTCATTATCATCTTCATTTTCATTTTCATCTTCATCTTCGTCTTCTGTTGTTTTTTTCTTTTTATGTTCTGATTTTTTTTTAGGTGGTATTATTTCTTCTTCATCTTCATCTAATTCATTATCTTCTTCATCATTATTATTTTCATCTTGTTCATTAGGAGATGCTTCATATCTTGATAATTTTTTAGGTTTATAATTAGTTGTATTCAATTTACGATTTCCTTCAATAACTCTTTTTGAATTATTAGATCTATTTAATTTGGCTAATAATAGTGGTGATTCAGTATTGACTGTGACTGATTCAGAATTTGCATTTACTGAACTTGTTGCTGAAAATTCAGAAAAATCTTTTTTTTCATTTTTCTTATATCCCATATCTTGTTTTATAAAATCAGTGAAGAAATTATTTTTCTGTAAAATTATCATTGGATTTATTATTCTATTTGAACTATTATAATATGCTTCATCTAATACTGGATATTCTTCATCTAATCTTCTCAATACTTCTGGAACTGTATCTTCAAAAAATATTTTTAATTTAAATTCTCGCGATATTCCTTTTTTAGTCATATATGTTAAAATACTACTAAATATACTATAAACATCATAATAACTATTTTCATCTTTTAATATACTATCTCTATTAATTGCAAATTCATTACAATTACTATTATAAAAACTATTTAATTTTATTCCAATATCTAATCCATCTATTTCATATAATTTTCCTTCAACATCAAATTTATATATTTTCTTTTTTGGTAATTTAAATACATATAATGTATTTATATTTAACTTATTATGTCTAAAACTAGGATATCTTCTTTGTATCTTATATAATACATATAATATCTGAAATAATAATTTTTTCCAATCATCTAATTTCATTTTATCTATATTTTCATCAAAATATTCTTTTAATGTCTTCATTTCATAAAAATTTTCATATACTTGTAAATAATATATTCCTGAATATATCTTATTTTCCTCTAACTTTTCATTTATTTTTTCTATTTTCTTTATTTTTTCATACTCTATTTCAAAATTCATTATTGGTAATAATATAAATGGATATTCTTCATTTACTATTACTTCACTTAATACATATCCTATTAACATATCTATTAATGGTTCTCTATGCATATCATTTCTATTTATTTGATTATCATCATATCTTGTTATTCTTATCATTGTATTATAACTTTCTCCTTTTCTTTCATATACTAATCTATCTTCTTCTGTTCTTACATAATTTATATTTTTTAATACTTTACTGTAATCAAAATCTTTATCTTTTTTTAAATCTATTATATTTATATTTTTTTTATTTATATTTTTAAATGTATAACATGTAGATGCTTCATTTCTATTATACATATATTCATATAATACTTTTATACAATATTCTATATCATCATACTTATTTGTCATATATATCAGTTATTTAGATAATTAATATTTTATAATATATTTGTATATTTTTATACAAATATATTATTCTGTTAATATATATTTTCTACTCATCTTTTTAATAGATTCTGTTGTTGGTATTTCCTCTTTTTTTTTCTTTATATCTTTATTTCTAAATTCTTCAAAAAATACATCTTTTTTTAATACATCATCTGGTATCATATATTCCTTATTTACTAATATTCTACCTCGTTTTGTTACATATTTACCAGTTTGATATATTGGTGGAACTATTCTCATTACAAATTCTTTTGCTTCTCTTGGTATAATATCATCCTCTATAAATTGTGGGAAAAATCCCTTCTTTATTAATGTATTAAAAAAATAATGCATGTCATAATATCTATTTTGTTCTGGTTTAATATTTATCTCATTTGTCCATTCAGAATTAACTTTAGTATTTTCTACTATTCCTGGAATACATGCAAAATCAAAATCCCATAATTTTATTTGATATCCTATACTTGGTATTACATATTTGTTTTTATTCACTGTATATGAAAATAATGTTCCCCTTTGTAATACTTTGTGTATTAATATATTATTTGCTTTTAAATCATTGTGTCTAAATGATGGATATTTACTTTGTATTACTGCTAATACTGATATTATTTGGAAAAATATTACTTTCCAATGTATTAATGTAAATTCCTTATAATTTCTTCTTATAAAATCTAATAAATCACCTCTATTCGCCCATTCACTTATTAATATCGATACATTATCATAATATTCCCCTTTCTTATATCTATCTACAAACTCAATATATTTTTTATTGTCTTTCTCTACTACTCCTTCCTCTATTAAATTTAAAAATGGTTTTATGCTTGTATTAAATGTTCCTATAGGTAATACTATATGTATTGTTTGTTTCTTTATTACAAAATAACTTAATAATCTTATCATCATTATTTCTGCATTTTCTGGTCTTCTTATGTCATTTAAATCACCATATTTCTCTTTCTTTGGATATGCTACCACTTTAACTGCATAATTTATATTAACTCCATTCTCTGTAAATATTCCCTTAAATGTATGTCCTGTTGTTCCACTTTTTATATATAATAATTTTCCTCCTATTTGATTTATTACTTTGTAAAAATCATGTATTTTTTTATTTAATAACATTCTTGTATCAAATTCTTTATATAAATTACCTTCTTCATCTACTGTATTATATTTTGGATGTACAAAACTCTCTGTATCACAATTATTAAAATTTATCATTGGTTCTAAATTTTTCCCTTCTAATAATTCTCTTATAAAATCTATTCTAAATGGTATAGTATCATACTTTCTATCCTTATGAGAACTAATAGATTGTAATCCAGTTGAATATGAACTTTTTTTATTTGAATCTTCTTTAGATTCTATATCATTTGTATTATTATTTATCATTATTATTATTATTATTGTATATTTATTTTTTATATTATTCTTAAACGAAATTTTTATAATTATCAAATTGTTTATTTCTAATTTTATCTTTATAACTTATTTCTATTCCTTCTATTTCTTTTTTAATTCTATTTACATCTACAATTGGTAAATATGGAATACATTTATAATATTGATCTTTATTTATTCTATCTAATTTTATTCTAATTGGATATATATCAATTATATTTGAATTTCTTGATATCATTAATTTTCTATAATTTTCTGGTAATAAATGATTATTTTCTGGTGGTAATATTGACAATAACTGTATATATATATCAATTGGTTTATCTTGTTTAAATTCTATTTTATTTATGTCTATATTTCTGTTTTTAATATACATGTTTATATCACTTATAAATGGTCCATGTGAATATCTATATTGCCATTCCCATGATTTACATTCATTAAAATAATAATCAATTACCCATTTTAATCCATCACAATATTCTTTACACATTTTATCTATTATTTCTTGTTGATATATACTTACTCCTATGTATGTCTCATAATATCTATATTTATATTCTTTAGAATTTCCCTCTCCTAATTTTATTATATCATATTCTTCTTCATTTTCTATTTCCCAAACATCTTTTTCATATGGATCATGATACATACATTCTTTTTTATTTAAATTATGAACATATTTATTATATATATTTTTAAAATAATAATCTTCATTCTTACTTAATTCATTAATTAACATTTCTAAAAATATCATATTTATATTTATATTTGGTTCTCTATTTATTAATTTTTTTTTAATCATTGTATATATTTTAATATAACAATCAACAATATAATCCATTCCACCAGTTTTTATATCCAATGATGGTATATGAGGTAAAAAATCATTACCTATTAAATAACTTATAAATATAAAATCATCTATAAATTTATCTTCTGTTTCTATTCCATTATTTAATAAATATTCTATAAATCCTTGATTAATATATTCTTTTGTTTTATCAATTGATATAAAATTTAATTCTTCTTCTACATCTTTTATTATATCTAATAAATCAGTATTAAAAGTAGTTGTATTTTTTTTACCTAATGCACTTGCTTCTCTTAATAAATATATATTATCTCTATTACTTGCTAATGATAAAAATATTAAATCTGCATCTAATCCATATATCACAATTGTATTATTATCATTATTAATTTTAATATCTTGTAATATTTTATGTTCTCCTTCACCATTTGTATGATATGACGAATATGTTATTTTTACATTCGTTTTATTTATAAATTCTATTATTTTATTGTGTAAATTTTCCATAAATTCTGTTCCTGGACTTATTTTTGTATTATTCCATAATTTATTATATTTTATATTATATTTATCTTTTAATTGTTCCCTTATTCTTGCATCATATACCGATTTATATCTCCGTTTTCTTTGCTGATTCATTTTTGCCATAGGTGCTACTCCATCTACTGCTATATATACTTCTTCTGGATTTACTAATTTTATTAAAAAATTTATATAATTTATTATTCGTTTAATTATTTTATTCTCTAATTTATTATTATCTTGTATTTCTTTATAATATTCTACTACTTTTTGACTTTGAGGATGAAATAAACAATTTGCATCTATATATAATCTCTTTATTTGTCTATCTATTTTATTTAATATTATTTTATTATTTCTATATCTTTTTAATATCCATGCAAAAAAACCAGGAACTCCCATTCTTTTTTTACTTATTATTCTTATTTATATCTTCTTATCTTATTTTTTTCATTTTTTTGAATAAAATGAGTTTATATTTTATATAAATTATATAAAAATTAAAATTATATCTTTTGTATAATATATATGCCAAATATTAATCGTGATGATGAAGATTATGATGATATAGAATACCGTAATGTTCCCATGGCTGGAGGTAAAAGAAGAAGATCCTCAAGAAAAGGTTCTAAATTAGCCCATCCTAAAAAAACTTCAAGAAAAGTTTCAAGAAAAGGTTCTAAATTATCAAGATCAAGAGGTTCAAGAAAAGCATCAAAGAGAAGTTCAAGAAAAGGTTCAAAAAAAGGTTCTAAATTAAGAAGATCAAGAGGTTCAAGAAAAGTATCAAAGAAAAGTTCAAGAAAAGGTTCAAGAAAAGGTTCTAAATTAAGAAGATCAAGAGGTTCAAGAAAAGCATCAAGAGGTTCTAAAAGAGCATCAAAAGGTTCAAGAAAAGCATCAAGAGGTTCAAGAAAATTAAAGAGAGAAATGCCTCCAGCAATGAAAGAATACATGAAAGTTAGACAACAAATGTCATCAGTATTAGGTGTTCCAAATAGTCCAGTAGTTGCTAAATTAGTATCATTATATCAACAAAAAGCAAAAGCAAAAGATTCATCATTAGATTCAGTAAGTTCAGTAAAAGAGGCATTAAAATTATTTGAGAATGACAATAATAGTGATCGTCAAAAATTACTTAAGAAAGCCGAGGAACATGTAGCCGAAGGCAGAAAAAACAGAAAATCTAAAAAATCAAAAGAATAAATTATAATAATAATAATAATTATTATTATGATAAAATATTAACATTTTGATTATTTAATATTTCTAAAATTTGTGGTTTTCTCAAATTTTCATCAATTTTATATTTTTTAACTATTTCATCAAATGCTTGTGAAGAACCAGTATCAATTCTATAAATTAATGATTTTTGTCCATCATTAATATAACAAGTTCCATTTAATGGTAAATTATTTGTAAATTGTGGAGTATGTCCAATTACTATATGTCCAACTTCAAAACTTTCTAATAATTTTTTAATATCCTTACATTCTTCATCATTATCAGATTTATTACTTTTTAAATTTCCCATATATCTATCATAAAATATTGAATCATGTTTAAAATATTCATTAGAAATATTGCTTTTTCCGAATATCCAATTTTTTATTTGTTCATTAAATTTAATAAGTCCTTCTCTTGTATTTGTTAATCCAATTTGACTTAAAAAATTTTTAAATAATCCACCATGTACAAATAAAAAATTACCTATTATTACAAATGATACTCTTGTACATCCTATAAATTTTGCATATTCTCCTCTTCCTTTCTCAAATGCTAAATCTCGTCCCTCATATCCAGTTTTAATATCATATTCTATTCCTGTTATTGGTCCAGTAAATTTTTTAAATTCTTCAAATCCTTTTTGTGATACTAATCTAAAATCTCCATCTATATTTGCTATTTCATGATTTCCTATTAATGATATTACTCGTCCTCCTTTTTTCCTTGCTTTTCTATCTAATTCTGTGTAAAAATGTAATATATCTTTTTCTCTTCCTCCAAAATTATTTTTTTTCATATCACATCTATCTAATTCATTTAATGGTCTACAATCATCTAATTGATCTCCAACTTGAACTACTACTGTATCTCCACCTATCCATTCACCATCTTCATCAATTACATTTCCTAATTTTAATGTTTTTATCATTAAACTATAATCTCCATGTATATCACCTATTGCAATTATTCTTCTTACAGGAGGCATTATTAATGGTATTTCTAAAAATTTTTCACATATATTTTCTACCATTTTTATATCTATTATTTATATTTTATTTTTTCTTCTAATGTATTATTTTTATTACACTAAAATAGTAATTTACTTAAATAAATAATAAAAATTGTCCTTTGGACAATTTTTATTATTTATGGCATTTTCATCACTGTCCTAATTTTATTATTTTTAAGAAAATTAGGAAAGTGAGTTAAATGCCATGAAGAATCCTTTGGATTCTTCATGGCATTTTCATCACTGGCGTAATAAAATAAAACAAGTTATGCTAAGCATAACTTGTTTTATTATCCTAGGACAGTGATATAAATGCCTTAATAAATCCAAAGGATTTATTAAGGCATTTTCATCACTGGCGTATTATGAAAAGCATAATTAAAACCAGCGGGTAAATTTTTATAAACAGTTTCAGAAGAAGGTAGTCCTTTAGTATTTTGAGATAAGATACGATCATATCTAATTTGGTAGGGATTCATAAAATTAGAATAAGTTTGATAATTATAGCCTCTAATTAATTGGTCTTCAATAGGAATAATTTGTTTTTCATAAACAGTTTTATAATAATTTTCAGCAGTTAATTTATTAGGTGATTTACAAGATAATTGGTTAGGTAATAATTTTTTTGGACCTCCAGTAAAAATATCATTAATAGAACCATTAGAACATGAAACAAATTGTCTAGGGGAATCCCAACCAAAATCAGTAGAAGAAAGATATGCTTGTTTATTTAAATCTTTTTTAACAGGAGGTTTTCCATGAACAACCATAACACTAAAATCTCCAGAATCTCCATAATCTTGGTCATAATCTAATGTTCTTTCTTTTGAAGGATTATCTAAATCTTCTTTATCAAAATAATTCTTTAAATGTAAAATATCATTTCTATAATCTCTATAATTATGAATATCTTGTGCATCAGAAACTATAAAATTTTCTACTTTATTATCTCCATCTATTGTTTCTATATTTAAATTTATTATTTCATCTTTATCAATTATATTTTCCTTTGGTAGTTCTTCTCTTTTACATATATTATTATTAAAATATTCATTCTTATCTATTCCATTTGTTTCTTTTTTTGTATTATACACAACTAAACCAATTATAATTAATATTATAATAATACTTATAAATATTATATTAACTGTATTTTCCATTATATTATACTTATATATAAATATAATATAATTATTTAGATAGATGCATATGTTGCATTAGGGTCAAATCCATTTACATCACCATCAGAAAAACGAGCAAGGTATGCATCTGGTTTCATATTTACATATTGAGGATAAAATTCATTTCTAAAATCTACTTTTTTACCACATTTAACTGGATGATCTACTAATTCAGTTAATGCATTTTCTTGTAATTCTTCTTGTGAAACAACATCTCCTTCAACTAAAGTAGATTCTTTTCCATCAGTCATTCCTTCCATTAATTTATGTGATTGTTGTTGTAATACTTGAACTAATTGATTATTCATTTTATGTCTAGTTAATGTATTTAATGATACCATTAAACCAATCGCTGCAACAATTGCAACAGTTGGACTTCTTTGAGCAGAATATATAATTAAGAAAAATATTAATAATTGGAATAATGGATGTTCAAATAATCTAGCAATATGCATTGGTAATCTTGGTGCAGCTAATCCCGCATATAATATTAAAAATAATGTAACTATTGCTGATACATATTCATTTCTATCTACAACTGATAACCATCTATTTAAAGTATTATCAAAATTTTGAACTACGCTATTTAATTGTTCCATAAATTATATATTATTTATATATATTTTTATTTTTAATTAATAAAAAACTGAATTTATATATATATTTATATAAAATAATGTTAATATATTATCTTATGTCCTTTAATCACAAATCATTAGTTAGACATGGGTATATATTGAATAAAAAGAACCTTACAGAGGAAGAGTTAAATAATATAAAAAAAGAATTAACTGTAACACCAAAGGTAGATCCTGATTATAATATTAAAATTGAAAGTTTTGAAGTGTTTATAGAATTAGGGGATTTTATATGTGTTCCTAAATTTTATGGTATTAGTAAATTTGGTCCTCCTTTAAAACAGATTTCTATGGATATATCTAAAATTAATGTTCAATTTAATGGAAGTATTAGAGAAAATCAATTACCTGTAATTAATCATTGTCTTAATGTTTTAAAAAAAGATAAAGGTGGAATTATTTCATTACCATGTGGTTTTGGAAAAACTGTTATTGCAATATATTTAGCATGTCAATTAGGATTAAAAACTTTAATTGTTGTACATAAAACATTTCTTCAAAATCAATGGTATGATAGATTAAAACAATATACAAATGGTAATATTGGTATTATAAGACAACATAAAACTGATGTTAATAATAAAGATTTTGTCATTGGTATGTTACAGAGTATAAGTATGATTGATTATGATCCAAATTTATTTAAGGATTATGGATTAGTTATATTTGATGAAGTTCATAGAGTTGCATCTAAAGTTTTTTCAAAAGCATTAAAAAAAATTGGTGCTGAATATACAATTGGTCTTTCTGCAACTCCAGATCGTTCTGATGGTTTAACTAAAATTTTAAATTGGCATTTAGGAAAAATTATATATAAAATATCACGAAAAGAAGATAATAATGTATTAGTTAAATTATTTAATTATAATAGTAATAATACATCTTATAATGAGAAAAGAAGACATATTAAAGGGAAAATAAAACCTGATATACAAACAATGACAACAATGTTATGTAAATTAGAAGTTCGTAATAATTTTATTATTGATATTATTAAAACCATTATTACAAATATAGACAATAGAAAAATATTAATATTAAGTGGTAGATTAGATCATTTAAAATTATTAAAAACAAAAGTAGATGAATTTATTAAATTAAATATTAAATCAGGTATTTTAGATGAATCTGAAATTAAAACTGCATATTATATTGGTGGTATGTCAGAAGTTCAATTAGATGATTCTGCTGAAAGTGATATTATTTTTGCAACTTATGCTATGGCTGAAGAAGGTCTTGATATTGATAAATTAAATACACTTATTTTTGCTACTCCTAAAAAAAATATTATTCAATCTATTGGTAGAATTATGAGAAAACCTCTATCTGAAAGTGATGTTTTTCCTCTTATTATTGATATTATTGATAATATATCATGTTTTAAATCTTGGGGTAATCTTCGTAAAAAATATTATGATAAACAAAAATATATCGTTAATTCTTTTGAATCATTTAATGATAAATGTATTACAATAGAAGAATTATTAAAATTAAATAATATACAATATTCAGATAATAAAGATATTCTTAAAAAATATATTTGTTTTAAATATTCCGAACTTGAATGGGATCTTATACAAGATTCTATTATTGAAAATAATTATTTCTATAATTCTAATCTATCAGTTATTCTTAAAGATTAATTTATTAAATATTTTAATTATGTTTTATTTATAAATTCAATATAAAAATCTTTCTTTAAATATGTAAATAATCGCCAATCTATTTGATAATTCGACCATGTGCATGATTTTATAAAATCTTTAAATTTTTGACTTTTTAAAGCATCATAAATTAGTTGTTCATTATTATTGATTATAGGAATTGCCATAGCATGTTCTGATATTAATAAATTTCCTTCATTATCAATAACAGGTTCATTTATACCAGAATCTCCAAAAATAACTTTTTTAATACCATAAAAACCATTATTATTAGTATTTGAGTAAAGATATCTACACCCTGATTTTGTTGTTGAATGAACTACTGTATATTTATATTCATCAGTTTTAATTTTTGAAATCCATTTTTTATCAGAACCATATGCACTACGACTATATAATATATTTGTAATATCTTGATTTTTACAATATATTTTATTAAATAAATCTATATTCGAATTTGGTAAAAATGAATAATTTTTTAAATTTAATAGATATTTCTTTCCAGTTTCATCAATTATTTCTGTCAGTTTATTTATAGTATTTTTAATATTTATTACATACCAATCATATTTTGTTCCACAATTGAATGTTTTTAATCCATCTTTAGAATTATGTATTTCTAAATATATCATGTCATTTATTAATACCATTAAATTAAATAAATCATTTGATTTACTATTATCAGATATTGGTTTTCTCCATCCACTAGGATGTATTAATGTTATATATCCATATGGTTTAATTATTTTAAATGCTAAAATAACAAATAATTGCCATATTGTATTTCCAGTTGCTTTTTTCCCAGATGCATTATATGGTGGATTACCCATTATTATATCAAATTGTTTAACTTTAAATGTTTTTAGAATATCCAATTTTAATGAATCACCATTATATAAATTTAATTTATATTCATTATTAATATCAAATATTTGTCGACATATTATAACATTTTTTTTATTTAATTCGCTCATATATAACATATTTTCTAATATATGTTTTTTTCTTTCTGATTTATCTACTATTTCATCTTTCAATGATTCCATAAGACGCAAATATACTGCAATTGGGAAATTACCCATACCAGATGCAGGATCATACCATTTTAATTTTTTATTAATCCATACTTCTTTTGGTAATTTGTCTAACATCTTATTTACTAATAACATTGGTGTAAATACTTCTCCAAATTTCTTTTTTTCTATGTCTTTAGGTTTTAGACATTCATTTATAAGTTCTAATAATTCTATTGGTCTGTCGATCAAACTTTGTAACGACATCTTAAATTGAATAGAGATATTATATGTATTTGATTGTTTATCAAAATATTTAGTTACAATTTCTTTTATTAAATTTATTAATCCTACTTTATTCCACCATATTAAACATTGATCATCAAATACTTCTAATAATTCTTTATTTTCTTTAATATCATTTATCTTTTAATTTACTCTTTTTTAAATAAACAAAGTTTGTTTATTTAAAAAATTGAAATAAAAATAAATTATAAAAATAATATTAATAATTTAAAGGAAAGAAAATTAAGTAATTTATGAAAAATAAATTAGTAGATAATATAAAATCTCAGAGTAAGAACAATAAAACTATAAGAACAACAAAAACAATAACAAAGAAGCAAGTAATACCAAAAGAGGAAACAACTACGGAAAAGAAAGATACATTAAATATACCATGGATAGAGAAATACAGACCACAAACAATAGATGATTTAGTAGTAGATAAGGTTACATATAATAAAATAAGTAAAATAATTGCAGATAAAGACATGCCGAATATAATAATAACAGGTATTCCAGGAATAGGAAAAACAACTACAATATTATGTATTGCAAAAAATCTATTAGGTAAATATATAGAACAAGGAGTATTAGAATTAAATGCATCAGATGATAGAGGTATAAAAGCAGTTCAAGATTCTATTATATATTTTTGTAAAAAAAAATTTGATTTAGATGATGAACCTGATTTTAAATATGCAAAACATAAAATTATTCTATTAGATGAAGCCGATAATATGACTACAAAGGCTCAACAATCTATTAATAATTTAATGGAAAAATATCATTCAACAACCAGATTTGCATTTACTTGTAATAATTCTTCTGATATAATTGAAGCAATTCAGAGTAGATGTATTATTTTTAGATATAAAAGATTAAGTAATGACCAAGTAAAACAAAGATTAATTACTATTTGTGAAAAAGAAAATATTAATTATGATAAAGATGGAATTGATGCATTAGTATTAGTATCTCAAGGTGATCTTAGACAAGGTATAAATAATCTTCAATTAACTTATAATGGTTATACAAATATTACCAAAGATAATGTATTTAAATTATGTGATAAACCTCATCCAATGACTATTAAAAATATTCTAATTGCTTGTTATAATAATAATATTATGGATGCATTTAATAATCTTAATAAATTACGAGATGATGGATATTCAGCATCTGATATTTCTCTTAGTATGATTAATCTTTTAAAATCTACAGAATTATCAGAAATTGATGAAGAAACTAAAATTAAATATCTAAATGAAATTAGTAAAACTTGTATTATTATTAGTCAAGGTATTAATAGTAGATTACAATTATCTGGTTGTCTTGCTAAACTTATTTGTTAATTTAATTCTCTAAAAATTAATTTATTAAAAAATGAACATACTTACAATTTACTATTTTTTAAATATAATGAATTATATTTAAAAAATTGAAAAAAAATACATAAAAAGAGATAAATAAAAATAAATAATTTGAATGGAATTAAAATATATAAAACAAATATATGATCCAATACATGGATATATAAAAATAAGTAATATTGCATGTCAAATAATAGATACAAAAGAGTTTCAACGATTAAGATATTTACATCAAACAGGGACATGTTATTTTGTATTTCCGTCAGCAACAAATTCAAGATTTGAACACAGTATAGGGACATATCATTTATGTGGATTAATATTAAATTCAATAAAAAGGAATAATACAAAAAAAGAATTAAATGAATATATAAAAAATATAGATAAATTAGAGAAATATTATAAAACAAAGACAGATGATAATTTATTAGATGAATATATAATAGAATTAATAAAAATAGCGGGATTATGTCATGATTTAGGACATGGACCATTTAGTCATGTATTTGATGATGTATTTATACCAACAATAAAGAATCAAAAAGGAATAAATGAAACTCATGAGAATGAAATCCATGAGATAAGATCAATAAATATATTAAAAATAATAATAAAAAAGAATCCAGAATTAAGTAAATTTATAGGGGAAGATGAGATTGAATTTATAGGAGATTTAATATATCCAAAGAAACACAATAATGGATTTTTATATCAAATAGTTTCTAATAATTTAAATAGTATAGATGTCGATAAATATGATTATATAAATCGTGATGTATATAATATTGGATTAAAATACAATATACAATATGATAGATTAATAGAGGATATAAGAGTGATTGATAATATAATATGTTATCCAGAGAATTCTTCATTAGAAATTATTTCTATTTTTCAAACAAGATATAGATTACATAGACAAATATATAACCATAAAGCAGTTATAGCAACACAATTTATGATAAATGAAATTATGTTAAATTTAGATTCAATATTAAATATATATGAATCAATATTTGATTTAGAAAAATTTTGTTTAATAAATGATACATATATATTTTCAATATTAGAACATTTATATATAAATAAAAAAGATTACAATGAAGAAAAACAAAAATTAATAATGACTACATATGATATATGGAATAAAATAAATAATAGAGATATATATAAATTAATAACAACAATAGTATCAACAGATATAAACATAAATATTAAAAAAAAAATAGAAGATATAATAGAACAAAATATATCAAAAGAAGATAGGAAATTAATAGTATTATTTGAAACAAAAATAGGATTAATAGGTGGAAATAAACATCCATTTAAGAATATATATTTTTACAAAACTAAGAATTTAGATAAAGTAATAATATTAAATGAATCACAAGTAGGATTAATATTACCAGAAAAACACAAAGAATTATTATTAATGATATTTATAAAAGATAAAAATAGAATAGATTTAGAGGATAAATTACATAATTTAATATGTAAATAAATTAAATTTTAGATTTAATAATATTTCTAACTTCCATAAGAACAAGACCATATAAATTTTGTCCAGTATAAGTAAAATTATTAATAACTAAATCATTATAATTACAACCAATGCCCCATTCAGAATCAGATCTATTAGAATAAACAATTAATTTATCATCAGTATGTAATAAATATTTTTTAAAATGTTTATCAAAAGTAAATTGTAAATAAGCCCCATTAACAGCAATTTTATATTTAAAATCATTCCAAACAAGTAAATCAGTATTAGTAAATTTAAATTCAGATTCTAATTTTCTAAATTCTTTATGAACATGAGTAAATAATATCTCTTCAACTAATTTAAGATTGTGATTAATATTTTGATTATTTGAAAATATTAATCCTTTGTGAATAATTAACCATTGTTCTCTACAACAAAAATTTCGATTTTTAATATATTTATTAAAATATTCTTCATTTATTGGTTCAATATTATATATTGATTTGTCTCCAATAAATGTCTTCAAATATGAATGAGATAAATATACTTGTTCTGGATCATCTTTATAATCCTTTAAATAATGTGTATCAAACCAAATTACTTTAGAAGCATCCATTTTTATAAAAATATTAATTGTATTTATTAATGTTTTACTTTTTCAATTTTTTAAATTATCTATCTTTTTATTAAAAGATAGATAATTTAAAAAAGAGTAAAATATGAAACGGTAGTTTCATGTTTTTCAATTTTTTAAATAAAATACAAAGTATTTTATTTAAAAAAGAGTAAAATAAAACTTATTTAAGTTTTACTTTTTCAATTTTTTAAATTATCTATCTTTTTATTAAAAGATAGATAATTTAAAAAAGAGTAAAATTAAATATAATGCGGTATAATAAATAAATAAAATTAAATAGTAGAAGTATGAATAATTTATCAATCGGGATAGATTTAGGAACAACATATAGTTGTGTTTCTGTGTATAGAAATGGAAAAGTAGAGATAATCCCAAATGAATTAGGAAATAATATTACACCATCATATATATCATTTACAGATACAGAAATAATAATAGGTGATATTGCTAAGAACACAGTAAATATAAATCCAGAAAATACAGTATTTGATATAAAAAGAATAATTGGTAGAACATTTGATGATATAAATTTACAAAAAGATATTAAACATTTACCATATAAAATATTAAATGAAAATAACAAACCAATAATACAAGTTAAATATAGAAAAGAAGAAGTAAAATATACACCAGAAGAAATATCAGCAATGATATTAAAGAAAATGAAAATAATAGCCCAAAATTATTTAGGCGTACCAATAAAAAAGGCGGTAATAACAGTTCCAGCATATTTCAATGATTCACAAAAGAAAGCAACAAGATATGCAGGAGAATTAGCAGGATTAGAAGTATTAAGAATAATAAATGAGCCAACAAGTAGTGCAATAGCATATGGATTAGATAAAACAATAAATGGAAAAATATTAATATATGATTTAGGAGGAGGGACATTTGATGTAAGTTTATTAAATATAAATGATGGAGTATTTGAAGTATTAGCAACATCAGGAGATACACATTTAGGTGGAGAAGATTTTGATAATAAATTAGTAATACATTGTTTAAAGGAATTTAAAAGACAAAATAATCAAATAGATACACAACAATTAATAACAAATAAAAAAATATTAAGGAAATTAAGAACAGAATGTGAAAATGCGAAGAAGAAATTATCAATAACAACAAGTTATACAATAAATTGCGATTCATTATATGAAGGGATAGACTTTAAATGTCAAATAACAAGGAGTAAATTTGAGCAATTATGTATAGAGGATTTTTTAAGAACATTAGAACCAATAAAAAATGTATTAAAAGATTCAAATACAACAAAGGATGAAATATTAGATATAATATTAATAGGAGGTTCAACAAGAATACCAAAAATAAGTAGTATATTATTTGATTTTTTCAATAAAGAACCAAAAAAAAATATAAATCCAGATGAAGCAGTAAGTTATGGAGCATCAATTCAAAGTGCAATATTATGTGCAAATGATATAAAATTAGATGGATTAGTATTAATTGATATTATACCATTATCATTAGGGATAGAATTAGTTGGTGGAATAATGTCAAAAATTATTCCAAGAAATACAATAATACCATGTAAAAAAGAACAAACATTTACAACATATTCAGATAATCAAAGAGTAGTAACAATAAAAATATATGAAGGGGAGAGAGAATTAACAAAATACAATAATTTATTAGGGACATTTGAATTAATAGATATACCACCAATGAATAGAGGAATACCTAAAATAATAGTAAAATTTGAGATAGATAATAATGGAATTTTAAAAATTTCAGCAACAGAAGAATCGACAAATATAAGTAAAAAAATAATAATATCAAATATTAATTCAGATACTGAAAAATTAAATAAATATATAGAGGATGCAGAAAACAATAAAGAATTTGATGAAAATATAAAGAATACAATAATAGCAAAAAATGAATTAGAAAATAGTATATATAAAATAAGAAATTATATGGATGATATAGATTTTAAAAATAAAATTGGGGAAATAAATTATAAGAAAATAAATAATTATATAATAAAAGTAATACAAAAATTAGATGAAGAATTAGAATTAGATGAATATATTAATTTAAAAAATCAATTAGATGAATTTATAAATAATATTATAAAATATAATTAAAAAAATATATTTTGTTTAATTATATTATATAATGGGTAATACAGTTAGTTTTGATGGATTTAAAGTATGTCAAAATAATTTATGTGATATAATAAATGGATATATTATTAATTCTGGAGCAGAATTACAAGTTTTACAAGATTTAGGAAGACCAAATAATTTTGCAGGTAATACTACAGTAGATGAAAATGGTAATCCAATATTTATGAGAACGAGTCCTACACCTTTTGAAACTTTTTATATTGTAAAAGTTAAAAATATATATTCAGCAGTATGTAAATATACAGCAGAATGTGAAACAAAATGTAATAATACACCATTATTAAATTTTTTAAATATACCAATAGAAGGACTTAAATTTGAAATAGATTTTGGTAGTAAATTATTTAATTGTATTCCAAATTTATATTTACAAAATATAAGTTATATATGGTGTCAAAAAATAAATAAAACATCAAAACAATGTGAAATAGAATCTGATTGTGATAAAAAATGTAATAAGAAAAGAATGCCAAAATGGGAAAAATTATATTTATCAGGAATTAGTAATCCATTTGGATGTTTTGATGTTGAAGTATTTGGTTCAGGATGTCCAAAAGCATGTAAAGAAAGATATCCATATCCAACAGATAATCCATCACAAATAGAAAAATTAATATTTGATACAAACAAATTTTTTGATTTTAGTAATTTAAATGAAATTAGAAATAATTTAAATCCATTAACAGTTAAACCTAAATTTACATGCGTAACATCTAATTTCTATGCATTTAAATATCCAATAAGAATTGGAGATTTACTTTTAATGTATAGAAATTGTCCAAATCCAGTTTATAGAGTTTTATTAGATGAAAGTACATTTAATTTATATCAAACTATAAGAAATAATGAATGTCCAAATGTAGGTTAATTTATATTTTTATATAAAAATATAAATTAATAATATTGTTTTTTATTATTAAAAAAAATATTATAATAGTATATGTTTAATTTTTTAAATAATATATGTATTTTAATATTATTTACAATATCATATATAACAAATAATTATTGTCCAGATTTTATAAATAATATATTATTAAAATTAATTCAAAAAAATGTATTATTAGTTAAAATATTCCAATATATATCATTAAAATTACCAGAATTAAAAGTAAAAAAATATATTGAAAATCTACAAGATAAATGTGATATACATGACATGGAATATAATAAACAAATATTTAAAAAATTTGGATATAATATTGATGATTTATTTATTGAATTTAATGAAATACCAATAGCAAGTGCAAGTATTGCTCAAGTTCATAAAGCAATATTAAAAAATGGAAAAGAAGTTGCAGTAAAAATAAAACATCCAAATATAAAAGAATTAATATTAAAAGAATCATTAATAATTAATAATTTTATAAAAACAATAAATTATATATATAATAAATTAAATATAAATTATACAATACCATTAGATTTTGATGTATTTAAAGATTCTATTATTATTGAGACTGATTTTATAAATGAATTTAATAATATTAAATCATTATATTATAAATTAGATAATCCTAATATTATTATTCCTGAACCATTTTTTGCTCATGATGATTTTATTGTAATGAGTTATGAATCTGGTGAAAAAAGTTCTGAATATTTAAAAAATAATAAAACAGATATTCAAAACACTGTTTTAATATTATTTATATTTATATATGAAATGGCATATATACATAATTTATTACATACTGATTTACATAATGGAAATTGGAGTATAAGAGATAATAAATTAATTATATATGATTTTGGGAATGTTATTAATTTTTCAGATCGATTGTTTAAAAAATATTTATTAAAATTAACTATGTTAGGTAATTATATTGAATTATTAGATTTAATAATAATTGAATCAAAAAATATAATTAAAAATGAAGAAATTATAAAAAAAATAACAAATGATATAATTAATTTATATGATATATCCTATAAAGGAATACCTATAATGAAAATTGTAGATATCGCATCAAAATATAAAATATATCTACGAACAGATTTAATTCAATTAATCAAAATATTTACAATAAGTGAAGAATATGGTTATAAATATAATATTAATGATATTAATATAAAATCTAAAAAAATACAAGCAAATATTTTAACACAACGTTATTTAGAATTTACAAAAAAAAATAATATGAATCAAGAAATTATAGATTTATTTGAAGAAGGAATAATATCAATTAAAGATTATGATGAAAATTTAGAGAAATTTAATAATATAATAAATAAAATGAAACAATATAATAAAATAGACATTGATAATAATGAATTATATTTACATATTAATTCATATTTAGGTATGTTATATAGATATGGTGTTTCATATGAATTAATAATAAACAAAATCAAAATAATTTTTGAATTATTAGATAATGATAAAATTATAAAAAGATATTCAGATATTTTATATAATAATTTAATTAATAAATCAATATACAAATATAAATTAGATTTTATGAATGATTTAGTTAGTGATAAACAAGATATAATAGAATATATTAATGATATTAAAAGAGATAATATGGATTCTTCTTTTAATAAACTTATAAATAATATTACCAATTATAAAAAAATTCATTCAAATAATTAAATAAATATTTATTTATTTAATTTTAAGTAGAACAATAAATATTGTCAATCATACTAATTAACATTTCAATAGAACCAATAAATCTAATTAAATTATTTTTCTTGTATTCATCATTTAATTTATTGACTTCTCTTGTCATAATTATAAATATATCTTTTTGATCATCACTTGTTCCAAATAAGATAGTTAATATATCAAAATATATTTTTTCAACTGTTGGTAATAAGAAACTTTTAATATTACTTGATGAAATAAAATTATCTATTACTTTTAATATATTTTCTAATCCTATAATTGATAATAATCTATCACGATTATTTTGTAAATTGTATGATGTCTTTAACATGAAATTTCTAACTAATATTAACATACATACAAATATTATCTTTATCTCTACATAATCATTATATTCATGTGTTGAATTATGATGATGTTCATTATGACTTACATGATAATTATTTGGATATCTAACTATTTGAACTGGTTCTTGTTTTTTTTTATTTACTTGATATACTGGTGTTCTTCCATTATACATGTATGCTAAAGATGGGTATATTCTTCTACTCATTTATATTATATATCTAAGATATTAAAATAAATTTTATTAATTATTTATTTTAATTTTTATAATATTCAATAATATTATAAAAATTTTATATTATATTTTACATCTTTCTAAATCTAAAATTAAAATTAATCTTAAATATATATTCATTTTATATTAAGATATATTTTATAATTTATCATTATAAATTTATTCTAATTAAACTGGTGGTGTTGGTTGTGGTGGTGGTGTTGGTGGTTGTTCGCATGGTAATACAGGTGGTTCAGGTGGTGGTTGCACTGAACATGATATCATAGTATTTCCAGTTGGATCACAAGGCTCACATGTTGGAGCAGGGAAATCTCCAACTAATGGAGGACATGGTGGATATACTGGATTACATAAATTATTTCTTATTCCTAAATAATCAGAAAATGCACATCTTCCTAATAAAATTTCAAATTTACTACTCTTACAATTTTCATATATTATTAATAAATCACCAATTCTTAATGGAATCTTAAAATTATAGAAATGTTGTGTTGGACATGATATTTTTGGTGGATTACATAATTTTAATTTATCCATATATTTAGAAACTTTAGTAAGACTTTCACATTTATTTAAAATATTTAATAATGAAACTTGTTTATAACATTTTGAACATGCACCACAAGTATCTTGACCACAATTATTTTCTGTTAAATTATTATTTAGTCCTTTACATGCATATTTTATATTATTTGTACTAAGTGTAATATCACTTTCTGGACATCTACATGAATTACCTGTACTATTTGTTGAACATCCATCATAAAATGCTTGTTTCCAATTTGTTGAACAACCATTACAATCACAATCATCACAGTCTTCTTCATGACATTCATTTGAATTATCTATTCTATTACAGTATTCAAAATTTGCTTTTAATAAATATAAATTTGGAACTTCATTTAATAATCTTGAACCAAAATCAATTTGGAATCTTAATGCAGGAACTGTTAAATTTAAGAACATACCTAAGAAACTTAATTCATTACAATCTACTTCACAATCAGTTTCAGGATCATATTTACATACTGCATTATATATATCTTTTAATTTTACTCTATAAAATATACTATTGAATGGAAATTTTACATCATTTGAATCATTTAATAATTCAGTTGAACTTATAAATATTGGATTCTCACCACTATCTACAGAACATGTTCCAGAAAATACATTAATTCTACCTTGCTCACTAACTGATTGTATATCTGCTAATTTAGTTGATATTAATCCATTAAAATAATCATTTAATTTAATATTACATAATTCACTTGGGACTAATGAACTATTTGAATTACCCATATATATATATTATTCAGAAATTAAGTTTTTATTTTTATATTAAGTTTATTTTTTATTTTATTTATATATACTAAAATATTATGTCATCTATTTATAATTTTTATGATGAATTAGTAAATGATTTTAATAATAATAAAATTACAATTGATAAATTTTGTGAAAAAATTGGACAATTTAATGCTAAATATATGTATGATAATAGAATGAATATTAAAGATGCGTCTATAAATTTAATTGAAGACACAATTAATTATTTTGAACGAAATAAAAAGAAATTAGATAATATGAAATATAATGATAAAACTGTAACAATGTATGATTTTACAGATTCAGAATCTCGTAAAGTTGTAGCAAATATATATAATTCATTTTTTAATTCATTATTATTAGTAGATAATAAATTAGTATGTGATTTTGTTGAAAATATTATTATTACTTTTTATGTTCTTAATAATGAAGCATTAGTTTCTAAAAATATTGACAAAAATTGTTTTATTGATATTGTATATGAACAATATGTTAAAATTTATAATAATAAAAATGTAAAATCGTATATTAAATCTGCAAAAAAAATTCTTAATTCTAAATATAATATTAATTTCTAATAAATATATTAAAATTTAATATATTTATTAATTTATGCTATTGATTTTTAAATAATTTTCCATATTATCAATTAATTTATCTATATAATTATAAGAATCATTGTATTTATTATCTAATAAATTATTATGAAATTCCATTTTATATTCATATATTGATTTATTTGCTAATTTATTTGTTAATATATTTGAATATCGTTTAATTAATATTTCATTATTAAATAATTCATATATTTTTTCTATTTTATTATTTAATATATTACTTTCTGTTCCAAATCTACTTAATATTCCTATATATGAATTTATGTGATGATATAATTCTATTGCATCTATTTCAATTTTATTATATTTGTTAAATTTATCATATATTTTATTAAATTTATCAAAATTATTTTTAAAATCTATTATATTTTGTTTTGCTTGTCTAAAAAAGTCTAACATGTATTCATTATTATTTTTTATATTATATTCAATATATTTATCTAATTCATCCTTAATTTGTTCCTTTTTATTTTTAATATTTTTATTTATTAATTCATATTTATGCATATAATTATTAATCATTGACATTGCTTTAAATGATTGTAAAATATCTGTTCTTATTATAATATTAAAATTAAATATTACATCTAATAAATTCTGTATCATATTATTTTTATATGAATTCATTTGAATTTTTAATATTTTTTTAGTTAAATCTTCTAATATTTCTTTATTTAATATTCTATAATTTGATTCATATAATACTAAATCAACAAATTCTATATAATTTCCTGATAAACATAATTTAATCATATATATTTTATATAAACTATCAGCAATATTTACAACATTTCCAAAATCATATAATATTATTTTATCTTCTTTTATTCTAAAATTACCAGTATGTATATCAGCATGTATTAAATTATTCTTAATCATAATTTGAATTAAAAATGTCATAAATTCTAATATTCTATTTTTCATAATATCTTTATTATTATATAATTCATATTCTTCTAATCTTTGTCCAGTTTCATAACTCATTATTATATAATCTTCTGTTCCAATTATTGGTTCTGGTATTATTATATTTTTATTTTTATTATTATATATTTGTTTTAAATTATTATATTCATTTATAAAATTAGTTTCACTTAATATTGATTCTTTAAATTTATCAAAATCTAATGGTATTTTTTTATTTTTTGTTGTATAACTTAATATATTATTTAATTTATTTATAAATTTAGTAACCCCTTTTGATTCTTCAATTATTAATTTTGCAATATTTGGATGTTTTACTTTTACTGCAACTTCTTTATTATTTTTTAATTTTGCTCTATATACTTGAGCAATACTTGCACTTGCTATTGGTTTATAATCAAATTCTTCAAATAAATCACTAATTGGTTGATTATTTTTATTAAATAATTCAATTGTATAATCAATTGAATGTTCTTTACAATTATCTTGTAATTTCATTAAATATTTGTATAATTTATTTTTTGGTAATTTTAATAATATAAATTGGAATAATTTAATTGATAATGTATTATGTTGTATTATTTTTATTAAGTATTTTAATAAAAAATCAGGACAATTATTCTGTAAATAATAACATAACCAAAAAATTAATATTAATTTTATTTTATTTAAAAATTTTAATATTAACATATATTTTATATTCTAAAAATTTATCTATAAAAAATCCAATATATAAATATAATGTATTTTTAATAGATAAAAAATCCATTATATTTATATGTATATAAATAAGTTCAATATATATTGAACTTATTATATGTATATAAATATTATGGTTTTTTATAAAAAAACCATAATATTTATATGTATATAAATATAATGTATTTTTAATAGATAAAAAATCCAATATATTTATATGTATATAATAGAATTAATAATATCTTTTTTTGTAATTTCATTTTTATTATTTAATAGATTAATTAAAAAATCAAAAAAAAAAGTAGAATCGTATGGTAATATTTATTATGAACCAAATAAATATTTTAATGATATGCCAATAAGTAATCCATATAAAAATTATAGAAAAATTACTAAATTAAAGTATCCAGAACATTTTAATTTAAAAAATAAAAAAAAATATAATTATAATAATTATTTAATAATATCTTTAATATTTTTAACATTTGGTATGGTTTATTTATATTATACTAATCAATTGTATATATAAAAGATTTTTAATATATAAAAACTAAATTTCTATATAAAATATATAATATGGAATCTGATAATTATCATCTAATAATTATAGTATTATTAATAGTTTTAATTTTAATATTTTTCAATAGAAAAGAACATCTTGGAATAGTAGATAGAGTTCCTTTATTAGTTCCTAAAGATTGGAAAGAAGGTCAAAGAACCTTATGGAATCCATGGTGGTTTTATGAAAATTCAATAGAAACAGTTCCAGAAATATCGAATTTCCCATTAACACCAGAAGGAAGTGCTGGAAGAGATTGGTCATTACATTGGTTATCACCAGTAGCAAATCAATTATATGTAAGTAATAAACCAACAGGATGTACTCCATGTAATAAATTAGTAGATGTAGAAGGTGATGTAAGAAGAGAAGAAGAATTAGATGAATTAGTAAGACCAAATGAACAATTACATTTATCAGGTCCAAGTCCAGACGATCCATTAAATAAGGAAACATCATTAGACAGTAATCATTTAGATGTATCAAAATTATTTAAAACTGAAACATTTGATGAGAATATAGAAGGATTAGATAATACAGTTAAACATGAACACAAACATGTTCATAATTATCCAAATGTTAATTTAAATACTCCTTTAATAAATACAACACCACCTATAATCAGAACTACTCGTAATGCTTATAATAGTTTATTTACCTTATCTAATTTATCAGTTTTATTTTTAGTAACCTTAGTTATTTTTGGAGCATTAAGTGTATATTATAAGAAATATGGATTACCTAAAATAAATAATGTAAATTTAGGTAATGTAAATTTAAGTAATATTAAATAAAAAAATAATAAGTTTAATTATTTTTTTATTTATTAAATATATGAATTATTTAATAATATTTTTAGTATTTTTAACTATAATTTTTTATTATCAATATAAATCATATGAATTTTTTAATAATTTTGCTGTTCAAAATGAGGGTATTCAACTAGTTAATTTACATGATTTTTTCTTATTTATTGAACATTTTAAAAATATGATACATCACACAGGTTATGATGGATTTAATTATTATTTATATGCTAATGCGAATCAATTACGAAATGATGAATTTATGAGAATAAATAATCAAATAGATAAATTATTATTAGAATTAGAAAATATGTTAAGTGATCCAACAAATGAATATAATAGAATAAATAATAAATTAATTGATATATATGGATTATGGAAAACAGATGCACATAATCAAATGTTTTATTTAGATAATCCAAATAGTAAAAGAGGTTTAAATATTAATTTACTTTCATTAAAAGAATATTTAGGAATACATAAACAAACTAATTTTTTAACAAATACATTTAGAGAAAAAAATAATATAACTAATATAATACAATCAATTATTAAAATTATAAATACTTCATATTATAGAGAATATTTAACAGAACAACGATTTGCAATAAAATATGCTGGTGTTGTTTTTAATCCATTTATGATTAGATTATAATAAGTTAATTAAATTATTATAATCAAATATTATTTTTTTTTATTTTACTATAATAAGTAAATGTCTCTTCAACCTGCATTTGTTCAATCAATAAGTATTAAAGGATTACGGGGACAAAATGAAGATAAACATAATATAATATTAAATATTGAAGGAATTAAAAAAGATATAGCAAATATAAATTTTTATTCAATTTATGATGGACATGGAGGAAAATATGTATCAAAATATTTAAGTGAGACTTTATATAAATATTTTTTAACAAAAAAAACACCATATCCATTAACTAAAAACTATGTATATGAAGTATATAATAAAATACAAAATAATTTAAAAAAAACAAATAACGCAAATAGAACTGGTTCTACTGGATTAGTTGTAATAAATTTTAGACATAATGGAGAAAATTATTTAAATATACTAAATACAGGTGATTCAAGATGTGTATTATGTAGAGATAATATAGCAATACCATTAACAAAAGATCATAAACCTCACTGGCCTGAAGAAAAAACAAGAATTGAATTATTAAATGGTAAAATTACATTTGATGGTTATGATTGGAGAATTAATGATTTATCAGTTAGTAGAGCATTTGGTGATGTTGATAGCACACCATTTTTAACACATATACCTGATATATTTAGATATAAATTAGATAAAAATGATAAATTTTTTGTTTTAGCATGTGATGGTCTTTGGGATGTTATGTCTAATCAAGATGTTGTTAATTTTATTATTAATAATTCTTATGATCTTAAAACTAATACTCGTATAAATAAAAATACTAATATTGCTAAACTTTTAGCAGAATTTGCTCTTAAAAAAGGCTCAAGTGATAATATATCTATTATTATTGTTTTTATACATTATTAATTAAATTATTTATTTTTTCTATACTATCTGGTATTTTTCTTACTTCTTCTTTTTCATATGGTATCCATTTATTTTTCTCTTTATCATATTTACATTTAACTAATAAATTGTCTTCTTTATTATTTGTATATAAATCTCTACAAAAATAACTACATTCTTTAGTTGGTATATATGCTAAACAATATTTATTATATTTAAAAGTCTTTTTATCATTTTTCTCAAATACTTCAATTAAATATAATGAATATACATCAACTATATCTGTTTTATACATTTTAAATATTCCAATAATTTCATTAGTATTTATTGTAATATTATTTTGTCTAATTGGTTTTATAATTGCTGGATTATTTACACTACTTGTTGGACTGTTAGTTTCATCATAACAATTACTATATAAATATATTACTTTTGTTCCTGAATATTCTGGATAAAATGTTAATCCCTTTATATTATGTTTATATTCTGAATTTGGAATTACTTTATCTATTATCATTTTTATGTCTTTTAAATTATATATATTATTTACTATTAATTTTGTATCATTTAATATATCATCTTTATTATAATTGACATTTAAATATGATGTTATATTACTAATTTTATTCTTTAATCTATCTTCTATTAATCTATTACCTCTAAATATATATATATCATTTATTATAAAATTCTTATTATTATGATTATTATATAATAATACTCCATCTATTATTGTTCCATTATATATTGTTTGATCTAATCTTACTGTTATTGGTATTAATCTTATTTTATCCAATTCTATCTGATTATACTTATAATTTAATGTCTTCCTATTTATTAAAAATGAATAAAATTTATCTCTTATCTTTATAAATACCATTAAACTATTTATACCGTTGTAATTTGGTGATATGTAATAATTATTATCTTTTAATATATGTAAATCACTCTCATATTCTATTATTTTATATTTATATTTTGATATATCTATTGTATTATATATATATCTTACTAATTGTTCTTTTGTTTCCATATTATTTAATATTGATTCTTTATTATTATAATTATAATTACTATTTTGATTATAATTACTGTTTTGATTATAATTATTATTTTGATTATAATTACTATTTTGGTTATAATTATTATGTTGTTTATAATTACTATTTTGATTATAGTTATTATGTTGTCTATTTGTTGGTGATTTTACATATTTATTATTATAATTATTTTTATTATACCTATTATCCATTTTATTATTATAATATTTTATCTTTCTTATATTTATTAGAGATCAATTTTTTAAATTATCTATCTTTTTAATAAAAAATATAGATAATTTAAAAAATTGATCTCTAATAAATATAAGAAGAATAAAATGTCATAATAATATGACAGAAACAAAAAAAGGGAAAATATATATAGCAAGTATGGACCTAAGAGGATCAAGAGGGATTCCATTAGATATAAATAGTCTTAAATTGAACGTTACTAGTATGCAAAAGACATCAAGTTTAGATAGAAGAGACTTTAGTCCAATGACACATATAGAAGGAGGATATAAAGGTTATTGGAATTTTGAGAGTTGGTGGCAATCTGGTAAGATATATGAAGGAATAGATGAAAAGATAGTTAAAGACTGGTGGAAGGCTCAAAAGAAACCTAAGAGAAAATATCCCAAGGGAAAAGGGAAAAAAGTATTATATGCTCGGTTTGAGGGTTATGAACATATAGGTAATATGGATTATATAACATCAAGAAAGGAAGTATATGTAAAAGAATATTTTAATTTGATTAAAGATAGAGAACGGACTTTATATTGGAAAAATTTAGTTGATAAAGGACTAAATATAACAATCTATGATTTTGATGGTCCTCGTAATGTAGATGGTAGTGTTTCTTGTATGGAGATGACACATGATATGTTAAGAGAAAAAATAAATGATACAAAATTTCCATTTGGACATGGATACATTGTAGGATGTGCTTTGGCTGGGATTGATATAAATATGATTATTTAATATTATAATAAAAAATGGGTGTAAATAAAATTATTTAAAAAAAATAATTTTATTTAAAAAATTAGAAAGGAAAAACATCTAAAGACATTTGATTAGATTGAGCGGGGTCATTAGCAGTGAGACCAGTTCTAATAGGACCACCATTAGAAATTTTTTCATTAGGATAATTCCAATTATCACGAGTCAAATGCATACCAGGAGTTCCATAACTTAAATAATAACCTTTAGGGTTAATATTATCAAAATCGGGAAGTCTAACACATTGACGAGAATAGAGATTAGGACCAGCAGTAGTGCAATCAAATAAATCTTTAATTCTAATATTACTGTTAAGTCTAGTTTGTTCCAAATTACCACTTAAATATAAATCAACAATTCTATCAACAGCATCTTCACGAATAGAAGAATTATTATAAGTTAAATCTCTAAATTTAAAAAAATCATTATGGAATTCTTTTCTTGTTTGAGGGGGATTATCTAATCCACAACTGGTTAATAAATTATTTTTAACAAATTCTAAATTTGCTTTGTCATTTTTACTAACAGGACAATCATTAGAATTACGAACATCAGTTACATATGTAGGTTTATAATCATAAATATCAACATTATCAGGTTTATATTTCATACATTTTTTTAATTTAGACATACTTAATTCATTAACATCAAATGATTCTCTTTTATAAAATACAAATAATAAAATAATAATAATTAAAACAATTAAAACAATAATATTTAAATCTTTAGAATTATTTAAAGATTCCATATATATTATTTCTATAAATAAAATTTATTAAAATTATATTATATAGTTTATATATATGGCTGATTTATTTGAATTAAAAAAGAAAATTTTAGAAGTAGTAAAGGACAATAATTATGATTTAAATGATTTATTAAAATTATTAAGTCCATTAGATAAATATGTAAATAATGAATTATTTAAATTATATTTAAAACAAGTTGTTGATTGTTTATTAGAAGATAGAGATGGAAACAAAAAATTCACAGTAAAAGATTTAGATATATTAAGAAAAGATACTTTAGCAGTATCTTCTTTAATAAGTGCATTATTATTAGTTATTGGTTCAATACCAGAAGTTAAATTAAAAAATGATAATGATGTAACACAAGAATTAGTATTAAAATTATTAATGTATGTAGTATTAATAGTTATTCCAAAAGAAACAAATAATTTATGGACATATGAAGAAAAAGAAAATGTTATAACATTAGTATTAACAATATATCAATTAATATTATCATCTCAAGTAACTAAAGATGCATTTGCAAAAGTAGTAAATTGGTTTAAAACAAGAACATGGTTAAAATGTAAATGTTTTAGTAATGAACAAGAGAGAAGAAATAAAATAGTTAATAATAAATTAGATTTATTAACAACAGATTTAGAGAATTCATATTATAATTCAAAAGAAATGAGTAAATTAAATAATCAAGTAGATGTATTAACAGTAGAATTAAATAAATTAGTAAATTCAAATAAAGTAGAACCATTAGAAGTAGTATCAGAAGTATTAGAATCTGAAGTTACATCAGAACCATTAGATGTTCCAGTAAATTCAGTAGATGATGTAGAAGATTCAAATAAATTACCAGAAAATAATGAATCAGGTCAATAATAAATATATATTTATAAAAATATATATTTATAAATCGGTATTATAAGGAGGTTCAATATTTGTATCAAAATTAGATGTATCTAAATAAGTTGGACCAATTTTTAAAGAATCTAATAAATTTCCATGTGTATTATCTAATATTTTTTGATAATCATATATATTATCTTTATTTAATCTAGTCATTTCACCTATAAAATTACCAGTTGTTGTATTAAATTTATTAGAAAATCCTAATGGATTTATTAAATTAGTATCTTCAGCATGTTTATAAGTATTAAATGTTCCATTACTATATACTCTCGAATTTTGTTCATTAACTTCTTTATAATCATATTTTGGTGTATTCATAAATGGGAATGGAGGAGGAGGAGGATAAATATCTTGTCTTAAAACAATACCTTCATTTGGTAAATTTATTGGTAATGGTTCAGGTGGATAATTTACAAATTCAGTTTGATTTCTTACTGAATTTAATGGATTCATTGAAGGTTGTTCATTATACCATAATTTTTCAGTTTGATTATGTACAATTGTATTTATTAAATCATTTGAAAAATCTTCTCGTTTTTTATTTGTTCTATTATAATATCTATATATCAAAAATACTACAAAACATATTATTATTAATAATATAAATCTAAATTCATATATATAATTATCATAAAAATTCATAACAATTTGAGTTACTTTATCACTAATAGTAGAAACATCTGATGATTTTTTCATAATATTAGATACTGATTTTTTAATTCTAGTTCCAATTAAACTTGGTTTATTATTATAATCAAATTCCATACAATTATTTTAGAAATTATTTCTAAAATAATTATTTATTATTATTACTATTTTATTTTTGTAATTAAAATAGTAATATTATTAAACAATTATTTTAGAAATTATTTCT